>Ga0210025_1000764_pt1 | contig 39211 bp, 51 predicted proteins | sample CryGeyme20150102_FD_183989 | JGI IMG/M metagenome (GOLD analysis project Ga0210025, IMG submission 183989) | Groundwater microbial communities from Crystal Geyser aquifers in Utah, USA - Crystal Geyser metaG 2015-0102 (SPAdes) (version 2) | ecosystem: Environmental > Aquatic > Deep subsurface >... | reverse complement strand
GGGGGGGGGGGCGGCAAAAAAAGTGTCTACACGCGTGATTATTTGCCGTTGGTCACGCTCTTAATCTGCCGCAGTCGCTCAACGCACTGCCGCAGGTACTCCTTGCTGCCGTAACCGCGATAGAGATTGAGAAACTCTTCCAGTTCCTCGTCGGCCTCCTCGGCCATGGTGTTCACCGTGGTGACATTATTCGCCCCGGCGGACTGCACCGAGGTGCCACTTCCGGTCGCCACCTGCTTGATGTCACCGAACATCCATTTCTCGTAATCGCCCACGCCTATCGCCTCACAGATGTTGCGGCGGACCTCTTCTGTTGAGCCCCGTCGACCATGAATAACGTTATTCAAGAAAGAAGGTTCAACGCCGATTTTCTCAGCGATTTCCTTCTGGTACCCATGCGGACACGCGGCAAAAAAAGAAGAAATTTTTTCTACAAAAATCCTGTCAATTTGCTTAATGGCCATAATTTTCACTATGTTATTGTAGGAGCGTTATTTTAACTCCCTTCCTGTCACACTATCTCCTCTCTGTATGGCACCTATTATATTCTTCTTGAATAGTTTGTAAATAGTTAATGTGAAAATTATCGTTGACAAAGTTTTCAATTTGAATATTATGACAGTCATGAAGATACAACACGGTGATAAAAAAAAGGTTGCTGACTGGCTGGGGATCTCACCACAGCATTTTTCCAATATTGCTACTGGCAGGAGAAAACCAGGGAGAAGTCTGGCAGTTATGATGCAGACACTCGCCGGAACCAAGGTGGCTAAATGGGAAGATTCCGAGGGTGGTGAGTCGGTGGATGTGCTCATCCGTAAAATTTACAAAGCGTGGTTTTCTTCTAATGGAAAATCGAGACATCGAAAGAGCTGTGCATAATCTGACGCAGACGATCAGGGAGCTCGAGCAGCAACGTGATGCCCTGGCCGCTCTGTTACCGAAAACCACGGCACGAAAACAACCGGCCAGGATGCCAAGCCTGGCAGAAATCAAAAGGGGGAAGAGATGTTGATCAGAACCAAGGCGCAGTTTCAACTCCGTAAAGACTTCCTGCGCAATATTTGTGCAGGACTCCTGGCATCAGCAGGCTGGTGCGTCATCGTTCTTGGCATGATCTACGCAGTCGCCGAACTGGTGTCCAGATGATGGGCGTCAAACCCCGCGTCGACCTCGAGGCGATCTTTGCCCGGGATATCAGGGCGATCAAGTTGCCCGAGGCGACACGGGAATTCAAGTTTCACCCGTCCAGGAAATGGCGGTTTGATTTTGCTTGGCCGGATAGAAAGATAGCCGTGGAGATCGACGGCGGTACCGGCAATATTCGCGGTCGTCATGTAAGGCCGGCAGGCTTTCGGAGCGACTGTAAAAAATTCAATGCAGCAACCCTGCTTGGCTGGAGGATCCTGCGCGGGGATAGCACCATGGTGCGAGATGGCAGCCTGCTCGCTTTTGTCGAAAAATTACTCCAGGCAGAGGGCTGCCTGGAAACAACTTAAAATGATTTTTTTATGGAGGAGATAATGTCAAAAGAATTAACGGCTATTGAAACAGAACTCAACACCATCGGCGACCTGATGATGTCTGCAGAGGCAGACTTTGTTAAGTTTTCCAAAGGGAACAAGGCGGCCGGCACCAGGATACGTGTCGGCATGCAGAAGATAAAGGCAGCCGCCCAGGATATCAGAGTCGGCATTTTGGTTATTAGCAGCAAGTAGTCAAACTGGAAACAAAAAAACCGGAGCAGTGGCGAGCTGCTCCGGTCACGGGAGAGAATGTATGTCTGTTAAAATTGAAAATATACAGAGTGAAGTTGCAGAAGTCAACACTATAGAAAATTTCGAGCCGGGAATTTATTTCGGCTTGCCGAACGAAAAGTATCATGCCTCTAACGGCATCAGTAAATCCGGGCTCATGCTCTTTGCCGATAACCCGGAAAAATACCACTGGCGCTATATCCTCGGCAACAAACAAGAGGCGAGACCGCAGTTTGCCGTCGGCAGTGCCTTTCACACAGCCACCCTCGAGCCGGACAAATTTGACGAGGAGTATATCGTCGCTCCGGACCTGAACAAGAACACCAACCTCTACAAGGCCTGGGTTGTAGAGAATGCCGACCGCACCATTTTGTCAATCAAGGACTATGACATGGTCATGAGTATGGCAAAGAAGGTCCGCAAGAACCCGATCACCAGCCGGATGATCAGTAACGGCTATGCCGAGGCAAGCATCTACGCGATCGACGAGATCACCGGCGAGACGGTCAAGGTCCGCCCAGACTGGATCAATGACGATATTATCGTCGACCTCAAGTCGACCACCAACGCCAGTTTCAGCGCCTTCGCCCGGGATATGTACAGTTACTCTTATTTTGTCCAGGCGGGCATGTACCCGGAGGTTGCCAACGCCGTTTTGCCCGAGCCGGTCTCCGCCTTCGTCTTCATCGTCGTGGAAAAAGAACCGCCATATTCCATCGGTATATACCGGGCGTCGCGCGAAGACACCGCTTTTGGCGTGGAGTCCTACCGCCGCAACCTCGACCGCTTCGCCAAGTACAAAGCAAAGAACTTCTGGCCCAGCTACAACCGGGGACTCATTGTCGATACCGCCTTGCCTGTCTATGCAAAAAAAACCGAAATGCAGGAAGATCTGTCTAATTATTAATCTTTTTTCGAGAGAGTGAAATTATGAATGCAATTAAAGAGCACACCCAACAGTACAATGTCCCGGCGGTCCAGCAACAACAGGGATCGGTTTTTTTTAATATCGCTGCCTTCGAGGCAGGGCAGCGCATGGCGACATTGTTGTCGAAAAGCAAGTTGATTCCGGAAACATTCCAGGGCAACCTGCCTGACTGCCTGATCGCCCTGGAGTTGGCCATGCGCCTTGGCGCCAGTCCATTGGCGGTCATGCAAAACACCTATATCGTCTATGGACGACCAGGCTATTCGGCACAATTCGTCATCGCCATGGTCAATAGTTGTGGTCGATACAGCCCTCTACGTTTCGAGATTGAGGGCAAGGAACAGGAGCAATCCTGTTACGCCTGGGCCTATGAGCTCGTCTCCGGTGAAAAACTGATCGGTACCTCGGTCAGCATGAAGATGGCCCGGGATGAGGGTTGGCTCGATAAGAAGGGGTCGAAATGGAAGACCATGCCGGAGCTGATGCTGCGTTACCGGGCGGCCAGTTTTTTTGGCAGGATGTACGCCCCTGACCTCCTCATGGGTATGCGTACCGTCGACGAACTGCACGACTCCAACCCTGACCCCCAGGGGCGCACGGAGGTAAGTACATCGGTCGGCAAGACGACGGCAGCGGACCTTAATGACCGTTTTGGTGGGGGTGACGGGGATGTCATTGACGTACCTGTCGCGCCAAAGCCGGAGGAAAAATCAGAACCGAAAAAAAGAGTCACTAAACCGAAAGAGGCCCCACCCATCGAAGAACCGCCGATGCAGGAAGAACCGCCCATTAAAAAAGTGGAGATCACCGACGATGGCGGCCCAGCGGAAAACCGGCCGAAAGTGGTCGCCGCCTTCCGGGCCGAGTTGGATGCTATCACGGAATTCAAAAAGGTCTTTGCCTGGCCGACCGAAAACGAGAATCGTATAGCCATGGAGCTGCCGAGTGGAGACGACCGTGCCGAGGTGCAGGCCTACTGTGTCTATCGCCGGCACATGCTCTCGTGTGATATGAGCCGCACCGCAGTTGCCGCCAAGAGCTGGATCAGCGGCAACCTGAATAACCTAAGGAAAAACCTCACCAAGATCCACGAGCCGTCCGCCGAGGACCTCTATGCCAGGGTCGAGGCCCACGCCAACGAGCTTCTGAAAACCCTCACTGCGGCAGAAGGCGGCAATCCGGCAGATGGCCACTCCAAGGCGCTCGAGGAGATTCTCTCCGGGCTCTACGCCCAGCAGACCGACCAGGGCCTCGCCCGTTATGCCTCGGCCAGGATCGCCAAGATCGAGGCGCTCACCGATGCCGAGGCCGCCGTCTACGCCCAGGCATACAAGGCACAGTCCACCCGAATCAGCAGTAAATGATCTTCGTCCGAAAGGGTTGCCCGGCCATGCCGGGTAGTGAACCCCCCCGACGATAATTGGTGCGACCTGGCACGTGGTGCGTGGTGCCGCAATGCGAAATGCGGCAAGCATGACGGCCGGGTCGAGTTGAAATATAAACAACAGGCCAGAGAGGACTCAATGGCCGAAAGGAACGAGAATGGCACTGCTCACACATGACGAAAAAATAGCAATGACCACCGGAAGAGGGACGCCGGAGGTGAAAAAATCAGCCCTACAGAAGCTCGCGGATCTGCAGGAAAGACTGGTCAATACAGAATATGTAAGGAGAAGGGACGCGCTCATTCCAGAGGCTGCCCAGTACGCGGAGAAGATGAATGCCGACCATGTTATGAAGAACGGCATCGGCAGCAATATGGTCCACGGACGGGCGTTTCATGCGAAAATGAACGAGTTGGCCAGGGCTCGCGGCTTGATGCGATAGGGGTCGACGTGTCCAAAAAAGGGTTCGTCAAGACATGGCGCAAGGAACTTGAGAGCGACATATGGAAGATGCCGCCGTTATATCATCGGGTGTGGCATTTCCTACTACTGGAGGTCTCTTGGGAAAAGAACGTATTCCCGACTCGTAATTGTTTCGGCATCCATCTCAACCCAGGGCAAGGTCTCTTCTCTGTCCAGATGATTGTTGACGGTGTCGCATGGCAAGAGAGAAACGTCACCAAAAAGCCAAATAAGAAGACAATCCTGGTCATCTTAAAATGGCTCGAATTTAATTGCATGATTTGCCGTGAGAGTAACGGCAACGGGACGTTCATTTCTATAATAAAATGGCATAGGTACCAGCCAGACAAAGAAGTAAAAGTAACTGAGGGTACACCGCAGAGTACACCGCAGAGTACACCGCAGAGTACCCACACTAAAGAAGTAAAAGAAGATAAAGAAGAAAAACAAACAACACCTGCGAAATATACGGAGAGATTTTTGTCTTTCTGGAAAGAGTACCCCAACAAAAGAGAAAAACCGAAAGCCTTTGCTCACTGGAAAAAGAAGGGATGTGAGAATGGCTTGTTTGAGGAGGTCATGCGCTCCCTCAAGAAACAAAAGCAGAGCGAGGCATGGTTGAAGGAGGGTGGACGGTATATTCCCATGGCATCAACGTGGGTTGGTAATAGCAGATGGGAAGACGAGTTAGATAACCAAAACGACGAGTGGTAACAATGACAATAAACACATGCACGAAGATAGAATCATCACTGATCGGATCGTTACTTGTCGCTCCAGGTGGGATTGTTGATATTGCCGACATTGTCAAGCCGACGGATTTCACCGACAGTCGGGCAATGACCGCATACATGACAATCCTCAACGAGTACGCCGACCGGAGCGCGATAAATGCGGCACTGGTATCGAGAAAGATCCCTGCGTTGACAATGTACCTCGCAGAGTCCACAAGCGACGCATATCCGCCCGGTGTCGTCAAGTTTGCCGAAGACATATCAGACAGGGCAAAATTACGCAGGGTGAGGGCAGGACTTGAAGCGGCGGCTAAATCAAACAATGCCGACGCGATAATCTCCGAGGTAATGAGCCTATGCAACCACGAGATGGCAAGGGGCGTGAACCCTGCCGATATTAAGTCGGTTCTCTCCAGGGTAGAAAAAATCGTCAAAGAGAACCAGAGCCAGGGACAGGTCGGTTTTTCTGTCGGCTTTAACCTGCATGATGAGCTCTACTATCGATACTTCCCTGGTCACATCTGGACAATGGGTGGCTTTACCAGCGTAGGAAAGACGGCCGTGATGGTACAGCAAATATGTAATCTTCTCATGAGCGGGGAAAACGCTTCTGTCCTGATCGTCAGCACCGAAATGACCGAGGCGCAGCTTGTGGCAAGGATCATATCGAACTTCACCGGGGTGCACTCTCTCAGGATTTTGTCCGGTAACTACCATTCGGCGGAAGAGGCGGACTCTGTTGTGCGCTGTAGCACCATGCTATCAGAATCACCACTGACGATCTATGACAGCATTTACGAGTTGAGCGACATAGAGACGGCTTTCCGTAGGGCAAAGCTCCAGGGTGGTGTAGATGTCGGCTTTATCGACTACGTGCAAAATTGTCGGTGGAGTGAGGCGAAGAGCCAGTACCAGGAACAGGCGCAAATGGCAAAACACTTCCAGGCTTTGGCGAAAGAAACACGTTCGACTGTCGTTTGTCTTAGCCAGGTGTCAAACGATGTCGGCAAAGGGAACACTGATCAGCTGGAACTGAAAGGGGCTGGGGAGTGGGCAGCTGTGTCTGACCTTGGGGTTATGCTCCGTCGCCATCCTACCGAAAAACACCGACTGAAATACGAAATCAAGAAAAATAGGCATGGTGCCCTTGGAGAAGTAGAGCTTGAGTTTAAGGACATGTACACCAGACTTGAGGAAAAAACATGCTCGGAGATGTAGGCCATATCTTTAAAATTCCAACAGTCGGGAAATCAGAAAAGCTCCAGGCTGTCGATTACTGCACCGGCTGCCCCCGCTTTCTGCCGGTGGTAGGTGAGGAAAAGGAAAGAAACCCAGAAGCCTATGGCAGGTGCCTTCGATCCGGGGAGATTGACTCGGAGACCGAGCGGGAGGTCTGGAGGCTGATACCTGCAGGGGCCAGTGTGGGCCAGTGCAGGTATTTGAAGAAAAGATAAAGAGGCACAATGAAACGCAAACCGATCGACGCCAGGCAATATTCCCCAGGTAGCAGGTTCCGGGACGAGCCGCAATACACCTCACTCATCTCTTTACTCGCGTCGACGGTACGCCTGGCCCGGGCGGTAAAATCTGCAGGGCTGATGTTTACCGATACAGCAGCATAAACATAAACAGAGGACAGGAAAATAATGAAACCGAATAAATTTCAAGAAGTTTTAGCGAGAAGGTTAGTGCAGACAGGAAAGACCCTGGAGGGTAAGGGGACGGAGTACGGCAGTTTTTACGACCGGCTGCACAACTTCAAGGCAGCCGGCAGGATACTCGGAACCAGCCCAGAAAAAGCCCTCGAGGGGATGCTGGCCAAACACCTGGTGTCGGTGCAGGACATAGTTGCCCGGGCAGAAATTGGGGACTGTGCGCCGAGCCAGGCTGTTGTTGATGAAAAAATCGGCGACTGTATCAATTATTTCATCTTACTCGAGGCGTTATTGACCGAGCGCCGCGAGTCTGAAATAGCCAGAAAAACGCCAGAACCGGCCCAAGGTTAAATAAATAACTGCCGGTGCTTGTGGTGACATTGGTGCCGGTAAAAATTGCGTTGTGGTGGAGATAATGAAAAAACAACGGGGCAAGATGACGACAGTTAGTCAGCTAATAACATACCTCCAGGAATTGCCACCAGATACGGAAGTTTCCGTGATCGAGGGATACGATTGTGGATATGCGTATTGCACGAAAGAAGTTGACCTCGATCTTGACCCATATAACGGTAACGTTGATTTTACTGATTTTACCGGGAATCAGTTTGCAAAAGAGGGTAGTGAACATTTCAATAAAAAATATCTTACACTAGGTATTAAGTGAAAACTTAACGAGGAAAAAAAGAAGCAGCCAGACAGCTTGGCGTTAGTCCGGATACATTAAGAGCTAGAATAAAATATTACAAAGAAAAAGGGGTAATGGAATAATGGCAATTATATCAGCATCGGGGAATATCGGGCGCGACGGTGAACTTAAATTTATTCCGTCAGGAACGGCAGTATTGACGTTCTCTGTCGCAAGCAAGCACGGTTTTGGCGACAAGGCGATTACAAGCTGGTTTGAGTGTGAGATCTGGGGGAAATTCGCAGAGGCTATTGCCGACCGGGTAACGAAAGGCGCGAAAGTATCATTCTCTGGTAATTTCTGGATAGACCAGTGGGAGTCGCAAGACGGTAAGAAGGGGACAAAAGCAAAAGTGCGGATCATCGAAATTGACATACAGAACCTGACGCCGCGACCAGCAGACGGTGGCCGGAGCAAGCCTGGGGATCCTCCGATGCCGGACGAGCCTTATGGTGGTTATGGCGGCACAGGGGAAGACATCCCTTTTTAAAAAAGGAGTTTGTTATGGAGAAGAAGGTGTGCGGGGCGTGCCTTATACTGAAGCCGATGACTGAATTTTACGCTAATCCCACTAGCGGTGATGGGTATTCGGGAAAGTGCAAAGTATGTCAGTCGCATAGGATCAGTACAAGATTTGGTAGATGCGCCAGATGTGGGCAAGAGGTGAATGTTCGTGAATTCAGCAAGCACCTGGAGATGACGGGGAAGAAATATTCCGGGAATTCAATATGCAATGAGTGCCTGGAAAAAGCAACGAAGCGTTGTTTGTGTTGTGGAGAGGAAAAATTAAAGACCCTTTTTCCCCGTGACAGTACTAGGACCGAGGGGACCAAGAATTTGTGCAAGGAGTGCAACAAAAAGAGGCAAAGAGACTATGCGACAAAGAAAAGATCAACTTTAACTGAGGGAATCATGACAAAAATAGAGCAAAAACTGGAAGGGCATACATCGGTCGGCAGAAAGATATATAACGTCGTCCCTATTGAATACGCCTGGACCACTGGGGAGATCTTGTCAGAACTGCGACGCAATGGGGTGTTGGTCTCGAAAAGCGCAGCTATTGGCTGCCTGAAGGCGTTGGCTGAGTCCGGATTGATCAACGAATCTTCCGGTCGCTGGAAGAGAAAATACGCCGGTGTGATATACGATAAAGCCAAAAAAGACACATCAATTGTCGAAACAAAAAACGAGGAGCCGAAGATGGTTAGAGAAACAGTGGTTGCCAAAGATAAAAAAACTCCGATCGATATCATGTTGTCGGTCAGTGAAAAAACCCGAGAGATGCAGGATACGATCACCGTGATGATGGAGCGTTGGAGAAAGATGGTCGACGATGCTGCTCTTGAGATATCGCAGCAGATCGACGAGGCATCCGACGACTCGAAAAAACTCAAACAACTGCAGGATATTCTGAAGAGCGTGGCTGCATAGGGTCTTTCGGACCTCCCTGTGGTGGTTGGTTCCTACGGGATGTCCAGCATATGTTTGTTAATAAATAATATAAAGGTATGTATCCCAATGGCTCCGCTGGTGGGGGAGTTGGAATTTAGAGGCTAACAAGCAGGTTCCCAACCAATATCGATAATCCTCGAAAAGCAAAAAGAGGCTGATCTTTTCTTGTCGATCATTGACAGACTGGATGCTCGACACTGCAATGCGAATCCGCCACCTAAGATTACCTGCGATGAATACAAAATAATCCGGCATATATCTGACGCTTTTACAAATATGGTTGGATATCGTGAGGGTAAAAATGAGTAAAGCTGCGGATCAAACAATAATCAAACTGACGGTTATATTTTACACTCTAAAGGTTTTCGACGCAGAGAATCGATTTGCCAGGGCTGATATCAAGAAGGCAATCAGGCTAGGAATGCTCTCGGCGGAAATCGCCAGCAGGCTCTGGCCGGCAATGTGTAACAGGTACTGGCAGGAGAAAAAATGGCAGGTGTGGAAGGATTATGTCTTGGAGTTTCCCGATCGGGATTTTGGCACGAGTGCCGGTTTTGCAAAGATGTGCTGCCGGCTGTGTGCGGATCTCGAGGAGGCGCATGGGCATAATGCGGAGAAGATGGCCATGCTGCAGCCGATATTTGATGTTGCCAGGCTCGTTGATGAGTTTTGTGATCCGGATGGGTTGAATTATCCAGCCTTTGACCTGTCGACGACGATGCTTCGCAGGCTGGATGAGATCATTGAGGTTAAGGAGACGGCGTAACAGCCGTTTCTTTTGTGATATCGTTCACGAGGTCAACCTGTAGCGCTCGCAGGTAACGGATCTCCTTCTCTCTTTTTGCAACCGACGCATCTATTACCGCCAGTGACGGTCCAAGTACGCCCCGGGACAAAAGGTCACGGAGTAGGCCGTCGCTGGCTATGGTGATGCCGTTTTGGGAAAGTTCGGATGTGAAATCGTATCTGTTCATCTTGTCTCCGGTATTGGTCCCCAGAAATCGGGGTTGCTGGTGTGTAAATACATGAGCCGCTGGGCCTCCTGCATGCGACTCCTCTCTGCCGCCCGCACTTTCTTCCATGCCATCGACGCCCTGGTTCGGGGATGGCAGGCGATGAACGCCGGCAGGCAGAGCAGTTCAGGGCAGGTGTTGTAATGCTGGTACAGGGTGTATGTTTTCATTTCCCCCTCTCTCTTTGACGGTTTTCTGGATATATTTAATTACGGTCGGCGGCTCTACTTTTTTTGGTCGTCGACCGGGCTTTTACAGTCGTGTTTACGATGCAAAACACGAAAACAATCCGGGCAGAGTTTATACACCTCAGCCATGGCCGATTCGATCAACAGCGCCCGCGAATCGGCTTGGCCATCCATCCAAGAGATTAACCTTGGAGGAAGCTTTATCGAGACGGGGCGCTTTCTTTCGTCGTCCGGGAGGGGCTTGCGGCCAGCTCCCGGTCTTGGTCCTCCGTGGTTACTCATTCGCATTTTCTCCACTTCTTTCCGTATTCTTTCCGGTGGATCTCGTAACCTTCTTTGTCACATACATAGACGGTTTGTCCACGTACTCCCCATTTAGTCGCTTCTCGTTTTGCTCCTGAGAGAGTTTTAGCATTAGATTCTATAATTACGTCACTACTTGATTTGAGTTTGTATTCTGACATTTTTCGTTCTCCCCTGTTTAGTTTTTCCCGACCGGAGCCTGGATTTGATTGGTTATGTTTATTAATCCTCTGGTGGAAGCAGACCACAATCTTCGAGGTTGTTGTTCAATACATACCCGTATCGGGTATAAAATTCGTCATAGCCAAACTCCTCTTTTAATTGCGCCACCAGATCGGGGGCATATTTCTCTATTTGGTTCAGCGCGTCGAGACGGTGTGCTTCCGAGACTTCTTCCCGGAGGATATCTGTAACGTACCCAGTGCTTGACTGGGGTACGTTTATCTGCAACAATATCATTGATATTGTTGAATTTACATTCCCATCAACAAATCCTTTCATTGTCATTTCTCCCTATTTTAATTAAGCCCGGCTGTTACACCGGGCTGGTTGGTACTTAGTTCTGTACCATGGTGTAATTTCTGTGTGCCCATTTCCGGGCGTACGCAGTTATATCTTCATCTCCGGTAATGTCCGGCCCGGGGACATGGAGCGGGGTAATCTTCACCTGCCAAACTTTAACCCCGTTTATATAGAGATAACCAGCTGAGGTCACTTTTATTTCTTTTCCGTTTATTTTTTTCATTTCGTTCTCCCCATTTTTTATTTCCAGGCTTAATTGCCTCATTCCCTCTTACTTGATTACAGTATACACCTAATTTACATCGATGCAAGGGGAAAATGCACTTTTTATCACCTATGCAAAAAAAATAATTTGTCACCAGCTCACCACCAAGCAGCCAGGTTGAGGATATAACCAAAATCCTTGAACTGGCCGCAGATTATTTTACAAAATACTGTGAATCCGTATGCCATCTCACTCTCCTTAAATTCGTTAAATTCGTTCGACGACAGCCTGTAATTTCGACAACCGAGAACGGACCTTCTTCTCTGCCGTATTGGCGCTCCGGGCTGCCATATATGCACGCATGAGCCCATCTGCCTCGCTTTTTAGTCTCTTCCAGGTGTCGTGTTCCATAGAGTCTTTGACATCCTTCCATTTCGGTGCCGGTGTAGGCTTCGGCGGCACAACCGGGATCTGGCGGGGCCGGATGTTGAAACAAAAAGAGCTTCCGTGGATGGCCACCGAGGCGCCTTCTCCGCTCTCTAGGCAATTGCTGATTATCGCGGCTGCCATATCGCCAGTGACTACGTTACAGTCGTTATTTTCGTACCAGTTGAATCCGTTTGATCTGTATGCGCTCATCTCACTCTCCTTGGTTATGGGTTGAAACCGGTTTCTCCGGGTCCCTCTGTGCTGTCAGTCAACAATGTAGCTCATATCACCAAACTATTCAAGGAGAAAAGTTTCATAATGAATATTATTTTACAAAATACTGTGAAAACAGCGGATTATAAAGAAAGAAAATATACGAAATGCAAATTTTATAACAGGAACCACCCGGACGTTATGCTGTGTCCGGGTGGTGGTGGGTGGTTAATCGGCGGCGAATCCCGCCATGGTTTCAATGCCGTGCACGTTTTCTGATATGCAATCGGCGATCACGCGCATGTTGGCAATGCAGCTGCCGATGAGGTAGAAGCTCGGCTGGTCCTTGTCAGCCTCTTCTCTCAATGCGTGCTTGATGCCGTCCAGGGCAAAGGCGGCATCCTTGATGCTGTTGATGCGGTAGTACAGGAGGGTTTGGTCAACGGTGGTTGTTCTCATTGCTGTGCACCCCCGATGCTCTGGGTGAGCTTGGTCAGGCCTTTCGGGGTTACTAAAACACGTTCCATGACCTTGTCCATGCCGGTGTGGATGTCGGTTACCGTGGTCACCTTGTGGGTGAGCAGGCCCTGCTGGATCTTGTCCTGGTAGGCTATCCAGCCTTTGCCGCCCGGCCGGCGATAGATCCACTTGTCCCGGCTCAGTATGGCAAAGAGATCCTTGGGGCGAACCTGCAGCGTCTTGGCGGTGTCGGTGATGCAGGTCAGGCCGTCGGCCGTCGAAATGCGGTCCAGGGCCGCAGCCTTTGGGGTGAGTGCTTTCTTTTCGTCCTCCAGCACCAACACCCTTTCGGTGTAGGTGAGGAGCAGGCCGCGCATGGCTGCCGGATCATTTAGAGCTTGCATGGGGTCGGCCGGCTTGGCGAGCTTTGCTTCGAGCTCCTGCCACCGGTCGACGAGTCTGGCGGTGAACTCTGGGGAGAGCTGGGCTACGACTATGTAGCTTGATCTTTTGTCGAGGAGGTATACCTGAATAGTCCTTGCCCTGCCTACCGAGTCCTTGGTTTGTTCATCCTCAATTTGAGGTTGGACGATAGTGCTACCTGTCACCAACGTTTCGATGGTTCTCTTGACGTTGTCGTGTCTTTTCTCGACCAGGTTCGAAATTTCCAGGCTGGACATTGTTACTGCAGTGTTGGTGGTGATGATGCCGTTCATAGCGGTACTCCTAAGCAAAAGTGATTAATTGCCACCCCTTGCTACCAAACAAAAAGGGTGGAGACATGCAGGTTGGTAGACCGGGCTTAGGACCGGTGAGTCTCTCGACTCCCTACATGACTCCACCCTAAAAAGAGCAATGCCATGAACTGTGGGCACAAAAAAACCGCCAATGAATAATCATGGTGGCGGTGTGTGCGTCCGCCTAAGCTTTCGGGCTACCGACCCAGACATCGCCTGTTTTTGACGATGCGGGGGTAGTATTGCCCGAACGGAAAGCGGATGTCAAGGACAAAAGTGCCCCTGGTGGCTTGCCATGGCGTTTTTTCATGTAAAGCGTTCCAGAGGTTATTTCCCGCAGGCCAGGCGCACCAGGTCGATTAGGGTGCAATCGTCGCCGTCTGCAAGATGCAGGTTGTTATCCAGGGTGTCGATGATCGCCTGCGCCATTTTCTCCAACAGGTCGGCGGCTGCGTCGATGTCCGTGCCGATTTCTGACGGTGATGGCTGCGCGAAATCAGCGCCCCTGCGCCACTCGTTGTATCTTCTCAAACGCTTGACCAGTGGGGCAATGTCGAGAGTAGGCCATGTGTCTGGGCTGTTGTTGGTCATTATTCCGCCTCCTTGACGGCAGCCTGTACCTGGGTGAAATCGTCCGTCTTTATGGCGGCGATTAATCGGTCCAGGTTCTTTTGTGATCGTTCTGTTTCGTGGAAATCGTACAGCACTAGTGTGCAGTTATCGCTGCTCTTGTCGAATGTGGTTATCAGAATGGTATTGCCCCTGGTAATTGCGATGATCAATGTTTGTGAGCTTCAGCTTTGAAAGCGTGGTGAGGGTGGATCGGAACATTGACAAAAGCTGATTCTGCCTCTGCCTCCTGTCTTGCCAGTATGACTCGGTTAGTGATGTCATGAGATTGCCTCAATAGTAGGTGGGGTGGCTAAACCAGACCAACCCGAGAATCGTAAATTCTAGCGACACGCGTATCGATTTCATTGAGTCGTTTTATAATCGCAGCAAATGTTTTTTCTGTCGCGACAGAGAGATCTGCTCCCATCCTGTTGTGGTCGTTAATGTGTATTCTGGCTACTCTCTGCTTCTCTACCAACTCGTCAATATTACTCCTGGTTACTCTCCGCTGCTCATCCTGCTGACTCATGAGCTGAGTCATGGATGATTTTAATTCAGCGTGGTCTTTTTTTATCGCCGTTGTGGTTGCGATGACCCACTTTAGGCTATTTTCTATCGTTGATTCCAGTTTAGCTATTCTGCTGCTCAGTGGTGCGACGAGGTTATACTCTTCTGCCTCAACCGGCCACAGGCAACGCCCATTGGCTTTCTTGGTCGGGATAATGCCACGGAACGCTCCTTTGTTGCGTTTTGCCTGGTATATCGTGTCAACCTTGACACCGAAGAAGGCGGCGAGTTGTTGCGTGGTGATTTTTTTTGTTTTCTTCACCGTCGATTATCCTTTTAATGATTGAGTCGAGAGGCAGGATTCGAACCTGCACAGTCTTAAGGCTTTAATTTTTCGCTAACTTTCAGAGGCGTGGTGTCCTCTCTCTGGCTAGCTACTCACTAAATTAGGCTTGGACCATCCCGCACGCCCTGCGTCTACCAATTCCGCCACTCTCGACAGTCATATTATTTGAATGACTCTATGCGCTCCTGCAAGATGTCTCTGTACTGACACATGGCCGACAGTTGCAATCGCAGCAAAAAGTACTCACTCCTGCTGCACGTCGTAGCAAGGTCGTCCCTTGTGAGGAATGTGTGTAATTTGTTAATCTTTTCGGATAGCTCGAACTCTTCTTTGCATACTCTCTTTTGGTAGTCTTGTGCTGGTTTTATGTCCATGTGATTTCCTCTTTTGTTAGGTATAACCAAGGGTTAGAACTTCGTTAGCAGGTCAACTATCTTTACTGGCGTTTTGCCTGGTGCTTCGTAACCATTCAGAAATAATCGTCGGCAAAAAGTCGTCAATATCATCAACGTCCACTGCTTTCATGGTCCCGTTGACTATTTTGTCAAATACTGCTGTTGGGATAACATGCATGCTTTTCACTCCAGGTATTACAAGGTGTGGTCTCATCTCGTCCAACTGTACTATGTTTTTGTGCTTTTCCATTGTGGCTATTTTTTCTTTTAGTTTGGCTTTGTCTTCCTGGAGAACATTGATCATACAAAATGGACATACCTGATAAGTGCTGCGCCAACCATGCTGCATGCATTCAAATTCTGTGTCTCTCATGTCACCACCAATTTGTTAAATTAAAAGCCCTGTTACTTCCTGCAGCGTCAGCAGGGTATACTGCGCCTCCTTGCTGTACCACTGGCCGTCAATGCGTACCCGGTAATGATTGAGCCAAAACTCCCTTCTGTCCTGCATGCGCATCGGCGGTTTCGGATGAAATTTGCTTTCGCCCGGGTTCCACGCCGGGGCAAAATCTGCAGATTGAAATATATCCAATTTGCAATTTTCGTGTAGTTTTTTGCCGTGAATCTCGGCATAGCGGCAGCTGAATGAGGCTACCGGGATTCTTTGTTCGCTCATTTCTCCTCGTCCTTCTTGGCCAGATCCTCACGAATACGCAGGTCTCTTGAGAAATTACTCAAGGCAGTCCAAAGCGCATCGATGTCCTTCTTCGGCACCAGCAAGTATTCCTTCATTGCTCCTCACACAGGATCTGAATTTTGTCGTCGGTGATCTCCAACTGGATCAGGTATGCCAGCTCGGTTGCCGTGCAGCCCTTGGGTATGTCCACGGTCTCGCTGGATACGTTACCCAGCAGCAAGCTTATGGACAGCAGTGCGATAACTATGCCCATCGCTTGTTCTCCTCTTTCGTTGCCTGGGTGACCGTCTCGCGGTATTCTCGGTGGACACACAGCAGGGTGCGCATGTGCGCCGATACGATCATACCAGCCCCTTCATCCTCGATCCGGCTGACACTCGGCTGCCGGATGCCCAGGCGATCAGCCACGGCCTGCTGGGACAAGCCCATTTCCAACCGTGACGCCCTGAACTCCGCGCCGGTCATACGTTCGCCTATCGCCGGACCTTCTGTCTGTTCGTCGCCTACAGGCACACTTCCGGCGCTCCTCCGGTGTGCTTTCTCCTTCAATCCATTTTCCATTACAGTAGTACCTCAGTTCGCCCTTCATCGTTCCCCCTCCCCTGGTAAAATTTTCATTCAGTATATTTTTTAATCCCCCGGGGTGATAAAGTCAAAGGTTAAAATTGACGTATTGAATATTTTGCGCAACACTGGGGCAAAGAGTGCAGGACTGAGTCGAAATTCCAGGAGCGCAATGACTGAAGAAGAGAAAGGGCTGACAGATTTCGAGGAAGCATGTTGTCGGGAGTACATCGCCAACGGTGGCAACCAGAGTGCCGCTTTCCGTGCCCACAACGCCAAGTCGCTGAAGTGGACCGACGCATCGGTGTGGAACCGTGCCTCGCAGCTCTTTGCCCGTCCCCATGTCAAAGCTTACCTGAACGAACTCCGCGAAAAAGTACAGCAGGTTGCTGCTGAAAAATTTGATATCACCGTCGAGCGTGTCCTGCAGGAACTGGCACGGGTCGCCTTTGGTGATATCCGCAAGATGTTTAGTGCCGACGGCAAGCTACTACTGCCGGTTGATCTTGATGACGATACCGCCGCGACCATCGCCTCCATGGACGTGGTGACCTTTACCCACGGCGAGGAAGGTGGCGACAGCGTCGAGTTTACCCATAGATATAAAAAGTGTGACAAGCTCAAGGCGATCGAGATGCTCGCCCGTCATCTGCAGATGTTCACGCCAAAAACGGAAGACACCGAGCAGGAAGATGCCCGATTCAGGGGCCAGAAGGTTCCCGGCTGGATGGAGGACATGATCCCGTCTGCCGAGAAATAACATGCTGCCCGACATGGAGGACCAGATCCGCGAGTATGCCCGGATCTGGGACAGATGTATCGAGGAGGGGCGGCGACAGAGTAAAAAGGCGTCCGCCGGCAGTCAGTTGATGTCAGTGGGGGTCGATAAGGCGGTGGAGATGGCCCTGTGTATGGCCATGCGGCGCCTGTGTTTGAACGATTTGTTTTACCTGATGGCCTTTGCCATGAACCGCAAGGACGTGCGCAAACAGTGGCTCTACGATCGGTGCCGCGAGGTGCAGGCGGAGCCGGACGGTAAGCTCGATCTATGGGCGAGGGAACACTATAAATCAAGTTTGATAACTTTTGCCAAAACGATCCAGGATATCCTGATCAATCCGGAGATAACGGTCGGCATATTTAGCCATACTAAGGGTATCTCCAGAGGGTTTCTTAAGCAGATCAAATTTGAGTTGGAGACCAATACCCGGCTCAAGCGGCTGTTCCCGGAGATTCTTTACGAGGATCCCAGGGTGGATGCACCGAGGGCCGGTAACCGGTGGACGGACGAAGGCATCACCGTCAAGCGGCTGAGCAACCCGAAGGAAGCAACAGTCGAGGCACACGGGGTAGTCGATGGACAACCCACCGGCAAGCATTTCAGCCTGCTCGTCTATGACGACATCGTCACCCTCGAGTCGGTCTCTACACCGGAGCAGATCAAGAAGACCACCGAGGCCCTGGCGATCAGCTACAACCTCGGTGCTCATGGTGGCCGGCGACGGTTCATCGGTACCCGGTACCACTTCGGCGACACCTACAAGACGCTGATCGAGCGGGGCACGGCAGAACCAAGGATTTACCCGGCAACGGATGACGGCAAGGACACCGGGAACCCGGTTTTTTTAACCAGGGAGTCATTAAATGAGAAGAGACGCGATATGGGCCCCTATGTTTTTGGTTGCCAAATGTTGCTAAATCCGTCCGCAGACGCCGCACAGGGCTTTAAAGAGGAGTGGCTGTCATATTACGAGACGGAGCCGAGGATGGGCGAGTTGAACATCTATATCGTCGTCGACCCGGCCAACGAGAAGAAGAAGGCCTCGGACTATACGACCATGTGGGTTGTCGGGTTGGCCACCGACCAGAAGTATTACCTGCTCGACGGCATCCATGACCGACTGAACCTGACCGAGAGGACCAACGCGCTCTTTGAGCTGCACGGGGAGTATACGCCGGACGGGGTTGGCTACGAGCATTTTGGCATGCAGGGCGATATCCAGCATATCGAGGGGGAGATGGACCGGCTGCGTTACCGGTTTGAGATCACCCCGCTCACCGACTCCACGCCCAAGGTGGATAGGATAAAAAGGCTGGTGCCGCTCTTTGAGCAAAAGCGCATCGTCCTACCGCGATCGATATGGCGCACCAACTACGAGGGTCGCCGGGTGAACATTATTAACGATCTGATCGAGGATGAGTACAAGCCGTTCCCGGTCATGTCTCATGATGACATGCTCGACAACCTGGCGAACATCCGCCACCCGAAGATGATCATGGCTTTTCCGCGTGGCTCGCGTCGTAAGCAAAAGGAGTCATGGCAGGATAAATTAAAACGCAAGATTGCCGCCACCTCCGGGTCCGGCAAAACCTTTATGTCGAGCTGATATGAGCAAGAGCCCAAAAAACATCGAGTCAGACGAGGACGCCGCCCGGATCAACATGGCCAGGTACGATTACGCCATGAAGAGTGGGCACCGCGCCTATATCGAGCGGGCCAGATACAACGAGGATATGTACCTCGGCGGCGGCCTGCAGTGGCGCGAGCAGGACCGGCTAGCCATGGGCGATCGGCCAATGGTCGAGCTTAACCATATCCTGCCGGCGGTCAACACCGCCACGGGCCTGCAGCTGCACTCCCGGGTGGATATGCAGTTTCTCCCGGCAGGCGGCCAGGCGGACCAGCAGTCGGCAACGGTAATGAGTAAGGTGGTCGGGCAGATCTGCAACCAGATCGACTACCACTGGGCGGAGAGCCAGGCTTATGAGGACGGGCTGATCCAGCAACGCGGTTATCTTGATTTCAGGATGGATTTCGCCGGCAACATGAAGGGCTCCATCGAGCTCGAGATCCTCGACCCGATGGACGTCAAGCCGGACCCGGACGCCAGGTCATACGACCCGAAATATTGGAATGATGTCATCATCGATCGCTGGATGACCTATGACGATCTCGCCGAGAGATACTCGGCAGAGCTGGCCGATCAGGTCGAGCAGCAGGCGGACGCCTATTACGGTATGGACGACAGCTTCCTTGGCCGGCCACACTTTAACGAAGACTCCGACGGCACCGGCTTTGACGGCTGGGTGACCCAGGACGGCGATGACCGCTCGACGCGGTTGTACCTTGTCATAGATCGCCAGCACCGCCGCGTCTCGCGGGGCAAGGTCTTTGTTGCCTGGACCGGCGAGGTGACGCCGCTTGATCTGATGGATGAGGCGGACATTGCCCGTTCCCTGGACGGCGGTATCGAAACCATTATGAACTACCGACGCATCATGTGGACCGTCACCTGCGGCGCGGTGGTGCTGCACAACGACTGGTCGCCCTATAAGACCTACACCACGGTACCGTACTTCCCCTATTTTCGGAGAGGACGCACCCGGGGCATGGTCGACAACCTGACCAGCCCCCAGGAGCTGGAGAACAAGAGCATCACCAATTATCTGGAGATCCTCGGCAGCACCAGCAACTCCGGCTGGGACGTGCCCGAAGGCGTCATGATCAACATGGAACCGGAGGACCTGGAGAAGAACGGCTCGAAGAATGGCCTGGTCATCGTTTCCAAGGTCAATCCCGCCGGGCTCAAGCCGACACGTCGGGCGCCGAACCCGATGCCTCTTGGTACCGATAAACTTATTGATCGGGCCGAGTTCGCCATCAAAACCATTTCTGGGATGAGTGACGCGCTGCAGGGCCAGCATGGCAACGAGGTCTCCGGCAAGGCAATCCAGTCCAAGCAGTATATGGGCCAGACGCAGATGGGCCGACCGCTGGACAACCTGGCATTCACCAGGCGGCTTGCGGCAAAGAAGATCGTCGAGTTGGTGCAGCAGTTCTACACCGAGGAGCAGGTTATCCGCATCATGGATATGGACACCAACAAGGTCAAGGAGGAGCTGGTCATCAACCAGGTCACCGTCGACGGCATCCTCAACGACGTGACCATCGGTACCTATGACGTGGTCATCTCCGAGACGCCGACCCATGCAACATTCGAGAACGGCCAGTTTGATCAGCTGATGGCCATGCGCGAGTCCGGGGTGCAGATCCCCGACGCCCATGTCATCGGCGCATCAAGCTACGCCAAGAAACACGAACTGCTCGAGGAGATTGAGGCGGTCAGTGCGGCACAGACCGAGGATCCGATGACCCAGGCAGAGACCGACGAGAAGGTAGCCAGCGCCGAGCTCAAACGGGCTCAGGCGAGGAAGGCGATGGCCGATGCGGTCAATACCTCGGTCGAATCGAAATACAGTGCGGTGCAGACGGCAGGCGTCATCGCCGCCCAGCCGACCACCGCACCGCTTGCCGATGTGCTGCTGCGTTCCAGCGGCGACATAGATATGGATAAGCCACCGCTCCTGCCGGAATACCCGATGGATGGCCAGGAGGTTTTCCGTGAGGAAGGCCAGCGCCCGACCGAGTTCCCGGCAGGCGCGGCAGCTGATTTCCCCACCAACACCAACCCATTAACCCCGGTACCGCCACCGGATCCACCGTCCCCACTTGTCGGCGTACAGCAGGGGATAGAGACTAAGGTTATTGACTGATAACAGGAGAGACGCATTGATCAACGAGGGATTCATCGACGGCGACGCAACCATTGAAAACAACTTCACCCACCACGTTCCTGGCGAGGGTGACGCCGAACGTTACGAGGCGATCAGGGACCAGGGCAAGGAATTTGCCTACCTGCTCCTCGACATCGCACCAGCCTCGGTAGAGCGGGGCAACGCCATACGAAAAATCGAAGAAGCGGTCTTTTGGGCCAACGCGGCCGTGGCCAGAAACTGATCAGCAACTGACAACCTAGATAAGGATATTAAACCATGCCGGTGGATAACGATAATTTGATAGCAGAAGAAGAGATGTTCGTCATGAGTTTTGACACTCTCAAGGGCGAGGTGCCCGAAGACGTGGCCATGGCCCGTGGCGATATGCCCGACGAGGCCGACCTGGAAAAACCGGTCGAGCTGATCCTCGATGAGGACAAGCCGGAAGAGGACGAAGAAGATGTCCAGGTGGAACCGGAGAAGGAAGAGGATCCGGCGGCCGTGGAGCAGGAGGAGGAACCCGCCGCTGAACAGGCTGCGGAGGAGATCGTGGTGGAAGCCGAGCCGGAGAAGACCACACCGGTCAACGTACCCTATGGCCGATTTTCCGAAAAAGTCGTCGAAATCAACTACCTCAAGCAAAAGATCGCCGACCTCGAGGCCGCCCAGAATTCGCCGCACGTGGCGCAGGACGGCACCCAGGCCCCGGCCTTTGATATCAAGGCAAAGTACCAGCAGTACGCCGATCTGGTCGCCGATGGCGAGACCAAGGAGGCGGCGCAGGTTATGTTCGAGATCGATCAATATAAGGAGCAGCAGTCAGAGCTGCGCATCCTGAAAGGTATCGAGACAAGCAAGGACGTAGCTATCGCCCAGGATGTCGTCGACGATATCCTGCAGTCGCACGGGGAATGGTTTGCCAATCAGCGCAACAACCAGGCCTTTAACCGGGCCAAGATGGCCTATATGCGCGAAGACGGCATGTCGTTGTCCCAGGCCCTGACCGAGGCACGAGAGGTGTTTTTTGGCGAACGGATCAAGGCAACGGCGCCAACCGCACCAGCGATCGATGCCGGCAAGGAAAAGATCGCCGAACTGAAGGCGGCGCAGCAGAAGAAGGCTATCGAGACCAAGGCCAATGCGGCCAAGCAACCGATGTCCATGAACGTCGGGCGGAGCAACCGTGACAAGACGGCCGACCCGGCCGCCAACGCCCTGGCTATTCCAGAGGCGGAGTACAAAAGCATGTCGCTGAAACAGAAGCGACAGAACAGGGGCGATTTCGTTTAACCCCCGACAGGAGGGATGGCGGGCTTAGATAGCCGCCATGCCTGTAGCACGACCAATCGTGGCGCGTCGTTAAAGGCTCCAACGTTACAGCCCCCAGCAAGCGTTATTGCTGATCCAGGTCACCACACGACCGTTAATAGTGCGGAAAAACAATCATATGCACACGTTTTTCTAACCATTAATTGGAGATCACAATGAACGCTACAAACTTTGCGGCACTTACTTCCGAACAAAAAACCTATTGGATGCGCGAGGTCTGGACCTATATGCGCTCCGAGTCCTTCGTCGCCAAACTGCTCGGTACCGGCACCAACAGCTGTATCCAGCACATCAAGGCCCTGACCAAGACCGAGAAGGGGACCCGGGCGATTATGCAGCTGGTTGCCGACCTCAGAAAGCGCGGCGTTGCCAATGACAACGAGCGGGAAGGGAAAGAAGAGGCACTGCAGAACTACGACATCGACATCAACATGGGCCTCATCTCTCATCAGGTGAAGAATAAAGGTAAGCTGTCTGACCAGAATTCGGTCATCAACTTTCGCGAGACCGCCAATGACCGGCTAAAATATTGGTTGGCAGAGGCTATCGACACCATGGCATTTCTAACCCTGTCCGGTATCAGCTACAACTACAACCTCGACGGATCCACCTACTCCGTGGAGGAAGACGAGGAAAACCCCTGGAGCGAGTTGTCCTTTGCCGAAGATGTCACTGCGCCGTCAGCCGGCCGCCATTTCTATTTCAATGGCACCGACCTCATCGACGGCGACACGGCGGCGATCACCTCCGCCTGCACGCCGAAATACGGCATGCTTGTTGACCTCAAGGCATATGCTCGTACCAGCCACATGAAACCACTGCGTATCGGCGGCAAGGACAACTATATCTACCTTTGTGATCCTCGCGTGCTTGCCGGATTAAAGAAAGACGGTGATTTTCTCTCTGCTGTCGTTCAGGCAGGCGCGCGCGGAAAAGACAACCCCTTCTTCTCCGGGGCCACCTTTACCGTCGACGGCCTGATCATCATGGAGCACGAGAAGTGCTTTAATACCAAGGGCGCAGCAGCCTCCGCCAAATGGGGATCCGATGGCAACGTCGACGGTACCCGTTCGCTGTTCCTTGGCGCCCAGGCGCTCGGTATGGTCGATGTCGGCGCACCGGACTGGATCGAGAAGACCTTCAACTACGGGGCTGTCCAGGGTATTTCCACCGACAAGTTTATCGGATTCCGTAAGCCGCGATTTGACAACCAGTACACGAAAAATGCCGACGAGGACTTCGGCGTGGCCTGTGTCGATTTGTTTCTGAAGTAGACAGTCTTTTTTTTGATGGCGGCTACCCCTGACCGGATGGCCGCCATGTAACGATACGCAGCACCCTATCAATCACAAAGGAGCACACCATGTCCGCAAGTTTAAAAGTACGATCCGAGGGGATACAGTCCCCCATTTACCGCGTTGCCAAGTTTGATTTTACCGATTTCCCAGGCACCGATTTTGTCCCGGTCTTCGATATCCCCGGCGACGCAATCCCCACCGGCGGTTTCCTGGTTATCGACACCGTGTTCGGCGCAGGTCAGACTCTGGCGGTCGGTATAGCAACCGACACCGACGCCTACCTGACCGCGACCACCGCAGCGGCTGCGGCCAAGACCGCGCTCAATGCCACATTTTTAAACGGTGGCAAACCGCTCGGCAGTCGCAAGACCGTTGGGTTGACCGCCTCGGCCGCGCTCACGCTCGGTAAGGGCTACCTGGTCCTCGAATATGTCTGTGTTAATCGCAGCCAGGGTACCCAGGGCTAAACAGGCTGTAACCAGGCTGTAACCAGGCTGTAATAAATCAACACGGGTGGACAGGATATCGCCCCTGCCCACCTGACTCATCATTTTGGAGGAAACAATGCCGGAACAATATAAAACAAAAAAAGGCCAGGATCCCGTTCGCCTGGCATCAACGTCTGGACACGTCATCATCATTGGAGGCGACTGGCGCGAGGTGCCGCCGGCCCTTGAGCTTGAGGCGTCCCGGGCCGGCCTGCTGTCAAAGACCATCTTCAATATGGCTCTCGAGGAGGCCAAGGCGGAGCTGGCCGGGGACGCTGAAGAGGTTGTCCGACCTGGCCCCGCGATTAAGGCCGACGAACCGGATGTCGATACGCTGATCAAGACAGAGGCGGCCGGTGTTACCACCGAGGATGCCGCGCAGAAATCCATCAACATCATGAAGGCGATCAGCGAGGTGCTCACCCTGAGTGAAGCAGGCAAAGAGAAAACCCCCGGCGGCAAGAAGTTGGTCAATTCCGGCAACGGCCGACCATTGGTCGATGCGGTCAGTGAGCTGGCCGGGTTTAAGGTTTCCGTCGTCGATATCGAAGAGGCGCTGAAGTGAACGGAGAGCAGCTGGTCGATGACATCGTCGACATTGTTGTCGATACCACCTACGGCCGCGACTGGATCACTGACCGTCTCAACATCGGCATGAACGAGATCGTCGGCACCGTCCTGTTGCCCGGCCTGTCCGGAGGATTTGCCGTGGTCAGTACCGTGGTTGGCGATTACCAGGCGGATATGCCGGCCGATTTCCACCGTGAACTGTACACAGCCACGGTGGGCGGTTATTCCGTGGCTGTGCTGCCCAACCTTGGCGTCATGCGTGATCGTGGATTTACCATCGATGCCGCGTCCACCGGGCCGGTGAGCTGTGTCTGTGTTGATGGTGGCGGCAAGCTGGTTTATCAGGATACACCGGGATTGGCAACGGAGATCAAGTTGCGCTACTACCGCAAACCGGCGCTCCTTGACGACGACCCATCAAGCTTTACTGATGGCGTGGCCGGCAACCAGCGGGCTTCCGGACAGCTTGACCGGGCATTGGTCAGTTATGTTTGTGCGGAGATTTTCTCCCGGATAGAGCAGGATCGAGAATCACCGAAGCGCAACACTCAATATCACGAGGAACGTTACGGTAAGGCAATCTCCGAACTGCTACGCATTACGGGATCTCAACGACCGAGGGCTGTTCCTACTGTTTGTAAGGTGAGTTGGCCATGAAAATCGGACCATGGCCGAGAGGCATGGATAACCGCCGGGCGGACCACGACCTGAACTCCATGGACGCGGGGATGCCGCTGGCGGTGCGCAATGCCGTCAATGTGGACTTCTCGGCCAACGGCAAGGTCAGGCGACGCAAGGGTTCGACCCCTGTTTATGTCGGCATCGGCACCAGTCACGGATTTTCCTGTCCTGCCGGCTGTTTCTTTGCCGAGGGCGGCATGCTAAAGCGGTTCAATAGCGATAACTCATCAACGCCCTTATGCGCACTGGCTGGATCGCGAATTACCTACCATTATCTGCATGGGGTTGTCTATCTCTCCGATGGTTTGGCGGCGAAAAAGATTGTCGACGGTGTGGTCGGCAATTGGGGCATGGCGGTTCCCGGCGACGTGACGCTGCACGGTATACCCGGCGACTACTCAGCAGGTGTTTATCTCGGCGCTGTTTCTTTTGTCGATGCCGCAGGGGTCGAGTCAGGTGCATCACGGATAGCCACTGTTTCTCTTGATGCCAACTGCGGAGTGGTTTTCTCCAACCTGCCGGCCACCACCGACCCGCAGGCACTGTTTCTCCGGCTGTACCTCAGTACACCCAACGGAGCGGAACTGTACCATATCGCCGATGTGGCCATCGGGACTCCATCTTACGCGATCAACACCGGGCGATACGACGATGGCAATATCCTTGACCTGGCCCATGTTTATCCACCGCCTGCCGGGGACATCATCCGCAGCTACAAGGGCAGAATGTACGTCGCGTCAGGACCGTATGTCTCTTACTCAGACCCCTTTGAACCGGACCATTTCCGGGTGGACAACACCCTGCAGTTCCCGGGTGATGTGCAGGTCATGGAGCCGGTTGAAAACGGGATCTTTTTTGCAACGGACAAGAACACTTTCTTTTATGGCGGGGTGCCGGACGACGGTTTTCAGGTTGCCGATGCTCTCCCCTATGGTGCGATCTTTGGTACCGGCGTCACTTTGCCGGACCAGGAGGGCGTCATGTGGCAATCACATCGAGGTTTAATCATGGGAGCAAATGACGGATCGGTAAAAAACCTGCAGGAAGAAAACGTTGCAACAGAATCCGGTACGTCCGGGGCGATGCTCGTTCGTCGGCAGGATGGAATCAAACAGGCCATTGCGGTCATTAACAACCCACAGGCTTCCAGCCTGTCGGCAAGCAGCTTTATTGAAGCAGAAATTATAAGGAGGTCTTAAATGACCAGCAAAATCGGATTTATCTACACCCTGGAACATATCGGCGCAGATGGCAATTTGATCTCCAGGGAAGAAGTCGAGAACATTATCCCGACTGTCGGCCTGGATTATATCATTGGCTCGGCATTTAAAGGGGCCTCACAGTTTTCAGCGTACTACCTGGGACTTTATGGAGCAAATTATGTTCCAGTGGCCAGCGACACCATGACGACTCTCATAGCGGCCTGCAGCGAATTACAAAGTTATACCGGCACAACGCGCGCAGCTATCGCGTTCCCTGCTGTTACATCTGGTACTATTGTCACTTCGGCTGCGCCAAATGAGTTTGCTTTTGCTGCTGCCGAGACAATCCGTGGCGCATTCATTAGTTCTAGCCCAACCTGGGGTGGCGTAGCCGGTCTGCTGGTAAGCGCCGTATTGTTCCCGTCTCCAAAGGTCATGGCTGCTGGGGATATTCTACGGGTTCCTGTTGGTTTTAGTTTAACTTCGGCATAAGAGGAAATACGATGAGCTTTAGCAATTATGCAGAAAATGCCGCTTTGAATTGGTTGTTTACAGGGTCAGTTGTAACTAGACCAACAGCTTGGTATGTAGCGGTTCATACGGCTGATCCGACTGAAGATGGAACCGTGGGTGAGCTAACCGCAGCAAATGACTCTGGATTTGTTCGTAAATCTGTAACTTTTGCTGACGCGGCATCTGGGAACGCCCTATCTAGTGCTATCGTAGCTTGGACGCCTACAACTGGATCTTTTGATATTACCCATGTTTCTGTATGGGACGCTATAACTGGAGGCAATTGCCTTATTTATGGAGCGCTGGTTATTCCACGGACGACGACTAACGCTACTCCATTTGCTATTAACACCGGTGATCTTATCGCCGCTCTCGATTAAAGGGGAACCATATGTTTAAAATAAGCACAGGAATGCAGGATGCCCTTTTACTGGCCCTGGCTTCGCAACTGAATGGCACCATGGTGATGAACATCTACAGTGGCGCTGTTCCGGCAACTGCCGACGCTGATCTTGGAAGCGCTGTTTTGCTGCGAACGGTATCGGTAGACAGTACGGGGACAGGTATGAGTTTTGAGGCCACTACGTCTGGCGGCATGCTAGTTAAATCCACCTCAGAAATATGGGCCGGCCAAAATGTAGCAACGGGGACCGCATCGTTTTATCGTATCATGAATATCGGTGATACGGGCGTCGCAACCACAACGGCCCCCAGGTTACAAGGCTCAGTTGGTCTGCTGAACGCCGATCTTATTCTTGGTAATGTTGGTCTGGTAGCAGGTGTAACTGATCCAGCTATAGGTATCTTTATGGTAGGCTTACCAACGGAGTAAATTTATGAGTGTTATTGCTATTACTGCTCATTATAATCTTCCTTTTGTTGCGCTATGGGAAATAGAAGGAACGGAAGTGACCCGACTTCCTGATTTACTTGGTAGGGATAATATCCAGGCCGACGCAACACTTACGCATAATGGAAAGTATTTATATGTTAACGACCCTATTGTAAAAGTATATGAACGGGAGGCCAATGGATTCAGCTTACTAAGTTATACTCCAGGATTTCCTATTCGAGGGGGCTCAAAATTTAGTCCTAGTGGTAAATTTCTGGCTGGTCTCCTTCATTATACCGAATCTCCCTGGGTAAAAATTTATAATGTTAACGAATATACGTTAACCGAAGCGCCCGCTTTATCGGTAGCCCCACTCAGACCACCAACGGGAATTGCTTTTACAAATGACGATAGTCGTTTAGTTCTTGGCTTTCAGAGCGCTGAACCGTTTCTTTCAATTTACGCGGGTACTGGAGATGCGTTTACGACGGTAGATAATTATTCACCCGCCGTAACCGATTGGGTACTGAGTATTAGTATAAATCAAGATAATACTATGATCGCGCTTGGTTTGTATTATGGGTCGCCTAGTTTGGTTGTTTATGAGCTTAATGGTGGCCTATATGAAAAAAGGCCAAATTTACCCGAAGCGCCAACTAAGTCTATAACAGGCGTTGCCTTTAGTCCGGACGGTAGGTATTTAGTTGCTTGTTGGGAGTATGCGCTACCCAATTTAGCGATATACGAATTTGATGGCGCTTCTTTTATTAAATTATCCGGTCCACCTGATTTACCAGTGACAAATTTTCTTCGAGTTTCATGGAGTATATCAGGAGAGTACCTAGCAATAGAAACTACAGATCATTATATTATTCTCTATCATGTTGATGGAGGGGTTTTTACAAAATTATTGGTCCCCGCTGAGTTACGGGGTTCTATACAATTTTCTGAGTCGCCCGAGGTAGCCCTATTTTGGACCAATTTTAAAGACCAAAGAGAAATATGATAACCTTTGACGGCGACCGCAGTCTTAAGCGCAAATGGTTTGCTAAGAAGCAAATCCGGGTTATCAAGGATATTGATGTTCCTGGTAAAGCGGTCAAGTGGGAGGGATTCACTTTTACTGCCTGGCAGCAAGGAGATTTAGACGGCGGTCGGGTTACTGCGCCCATGGGGGCTGTTGTATGCTTTAGCCAAGGGTCGCCAACGGAGGATGGCTCTCCGCTTATTAATAAAATTTCTGTAGCTGTTTCTGAGGTCTATTATGGTCCTTTCATATCCGTTGTAGAGCCCTACTCGGTATACTATGCGGCTAATGGCGATGAACCCTATATTAAGCGATTCAATTCTCCTGACGAGAGTACATTTATTGCCGATGGAAATAGCACTTATGTTTTTAGACCATTTTCCGCTTTTTCGCCGTATTATTTAGAAGCATCAATGGGATTGTACGCGTATACGCCAGAATCTGTGTACTTACGTGATTTGCCTGGCGCTCCCAGTGTTATGCCATACGGAACAGGAGAATGTTTCTGGCTGACTTTGAATGATAATATATTTATTGATTTAAACAATAATGGGGCTGCTGATTTTCCTAAATATACCTTAGATCATTCGCTATGGGCGTACGCATCGAATGGCCAGCATATTAATAAGCGAAAAACAGTTTCTTTACAAGTTGGTGGTGGAACGCCAATGGCTAGTATGCCGATTAGGTGGCAGATTGCGCAGTATTTAGATCACCAGTGGATATCAGTTCATAACTTTGGAAGTTACGATGTAACTGAGCTTCCTAATATGCAAAAAATATGCGTAACAAACTTAGGTCCTCCTACACAACCAGTACAACGTATTCTATTAGAAGATATTTTGACTTCTGATATGCCATATGAGTTAAGACAAATTTTATTAGATAGTAGTGGGTATATTTCATGTGCCCCATTGGGCCAGTATACTTTTGGGGAGCACGAGAATGTAGAAGGTGAGGACGTACTTGTTCAAACAATTGTTCATGGAGTTAACGCGGCTAACATGGGCTACGCCATGACATTTGATAGCCCATCAAAAGAGTATTTTAATGCGCACAGAGAAGAAGGCCATTGGCAGTTGTTTTACGTATTTTATAGAGGAGGTAGAGCTTACAATATTAGTTCGTTGCAGTTTATTGAACTTTTAGATGAGCTGGCAGACAGCGAAATACTACGCCCAGACAACCCAGTAGAGCCAATTTATTATGAAAATGCATATCGCATGCTAGATCAGTTATTTTGTCTCCCTAATCATAAATTTAGTAACCCGTATGATTCTATAATGTTTCATGCGCACGACGGTAACGTATACACTTGGACAAGAAAATACGGCGCGGTTAAGTTTACGCCAACTGGCTTATTTAGAGTAACTGTTATAGTACCACGCGATGTTTCAGAAATAACAGGAGTTCGTCCTGAAATAACTCATGGCGGGGACGGCCTATATTTGTGCGTTTGTAATAAAGTACAGGATCGTATTTTAAGTGTGCACTATGGAAGTCCATTTGGTGGATGGACCAAATTACCGGGCCCCCCAGATGGTTATGCTATAGCGCATGTACGGCCTGTGGTTGTTACTTCAGAGGCTATATTTTTGATTGGCGTTATATGGGGACCCGTCATAGTTAACGGAGCGACTGAGAGTAAATATTTCTTTGCTACTCTTACGTGGTCGTCTGAAAAAGCCACGCCGTGGCAGCGACTTGGGATGCTTCCGTTTGAAGTATCTATTTACAATAACATGAGCGTAGGATTGTACGGCAATGACCCTAGGGTAGTGGCTCTTGCTAAACACCCATCACCACCAGCAATTTTACCACAAACCCCTGTTGGCTATTATGATTCTTACGCACAAATTCTTCCGTAAGGGTACTAAGAACTAAAGCTAGTTTATAAATACGGCGTCTATATTTAACCGAGGTAACTGTGGCTATACTTATTAAAGATTACATTATAGAATTTATTAAAGGACGCGCAGGAAAAGATTTTGTTCCTGCAATTCCTGGGGTGCCTTCTAAACCGGGCTATTGGTCATATGAAACTGTTAGAATTCGCGGTAATACGATAACAAATAATAATTCATCCCCAGTTACATCCATAAGTACAACTATACCTGATATGCTGGATGTCTCACCAATACCAACATCTGAAACTGTTAATAGCCCGATATTAGTCAAAGAAGCGAGTATGAGAACTTTGCGTGATTATATGCCAACCCTACGACCACTTATTGATGCAATAACTAAGGCATATGACTTAGGTGACGATACATATATGGACGCTGAGCCGGACAAAGAGAATCCAGTTGACCCCAGGGCTATACGGTTTAAAAAGGCCTGGGACGATTTTCAGGAAGAACGCAGGCGCATATTACAAGCCGAGGTAGACACCAGGATTCTCGGCCGACCACTAGTTTACTTATCTTGGCTCTGGGGTGAGAATGCGTATATAGCGGCCTTTGATGGCACCGGGGTTACGGGTGTTGAGCAACAAGGCGTTACATTTTTTACATTTCAGGGCTTTGCGGTAGATGACCAGCCCATACAGATGATAGTAAAATAAAGGGGGCTTTATGACAAGTTCATTGTTCGATGACCCATACGCTATTACAACAGGTGGTATGGCCTCAGGTTATGATCAACCACTTGACCTGGCTGACTGGATGCGCCGACAAACAGTCCCTAGTTCAAGCGGAGGAGGCTGAACTGGATCAGAACAGTATAGTTATACTGAAAAAACAATAGCGACATGGCATCCACCAACTCCTGCAGTTCCAGGTAAGCCCGCAGAGCAGGCGATCTCCGCAATTCCAGATCAAGCCAACAGGCTTCTTAATAGCGGATGGAACTCATGGGCGAGATCAATTCAACCATTAATCGGAAAGAGATATATCGAATATCAGGTAAATATGGGAACAGGTGGAGCTTTTATTGGTATTCAGTCCAGCAATAATGAAGCAACTCCGGTAGGGTCATTTTCGCACGGCATCATGATAGACCCAACGGGTATAAAAGTAACAGAACTCAATGCCACTAAATTTGTCCTCGCTGCTAACCATGAAGGTGACGCTAAAATACGCATTATAGTTCAACCTGATCTATCAGTAGTTTATATGATGATTCTTGGCTCTGAAGTAGCGCTTTACAAAAGTACACTGCCGGCGTCAAATCAGGCGTTATATGGGTACGCCAAGATATACACATCTGGTGACGTAGTAACTAACTCGGTTATAGCCGAAGGCGAAGTTCAGTTTGGGAGAGCATAATGCAGGGAACCGGTTCGCTTACGATATACGCGGGTCAAACCATACTGGTCAGCGCTGAAGGAAGTTTGACCACTTCTGGGTCAAGTGGGGGTCAAGCAAAGTTATCGGGTGCTACAAGCCTTTATACATATGAGTTTAATGAGTTTGTGTCAGACAGTCTTTCCGGATCCAGTAATCTTTTTATTGAGCCCTCCACGATACCGCATGGTTCAGCGTGGTTACATGAGGTTATGTCAATTGGTGGGGACACTAACTACGCCATATCGAGACAATCATTACAGCCTTTGTATTCATATAGTAACGATGAGTACGTCCCAGCGATGCCAGATTACGGCATAGCCTGGGTTACGCCGATTGCCTCATGGGGGTACGCGGAAGGCGCTGCTGGGGAAGGCGTCACCAATATTTCTGCATTGGTCTCTCGTAGTGGAGACTACAACTATAGTATTGGCTCGGCATTTTTACCACGATTTGTATCTCTTGGCATATTTGGCGATGACCACGAGGCGACTGTTTACGAGTACGTTAAAGCATGGGACGGTTTTGGCGCAGCGTCTGACACTGTTGTTTTCATCTTTGAGTCACCAATACTTACCCACAGCTCTTCGGCAGGTCGCTTGGCCTATGATGAGTTTGTATCGTCCGGAGCCATTGATGGTTCGACCACCAGCACATCAAGCCGGATCGTCACGGTTTACAGTACCGGTGAAGTGGTGGAATTCTACGCCAGTGACCGGCTGGCGCAAGAGCAGTTTATTCAGGATATAATTGCCACGGGGTCGGCAGAAAATGTCGCTGTGTTTTATATCGATATGAACTGCGCAACAAGTATAAGTGGTAGTGCAGAGACCATACACGTACAGCCTTTTGTGTATAATGAAGTGGTGCCAATATCAGGAACAGTAGAAGCTCTTGTTACCTGGTTAGTAACCGTCTCAGAATATGTTTCTGCGGAAGAGTCTTTAAATGCGTTGAGGATACAGTTACGCGATATAAATAACCCTATCGTTACCAATGGGGTAATCAATACTTTTGTCTCATGGCTACAGTCAGCGAGCGAGACAGCGAGTATAAATGCCACCATAGGCTCTCTTGTAGCTTATCTTTATGATATTAGTGAACAGGTTATCGTAGAAGGTTCTTGTGTAAGTTTTCATGAATTTCTAGTAGAATTTTTCTCATACACTCTGTTAAGCGACACCGCCATGGCGGTAAGGAAAACCGGCGGGAACTGGGAGATCCCCGGGATATCGGACAGCCGAACGTGGGCGGTCAACCTCGACACCGGCACTTCGTCGCAGTATGACGGCTACGGATACAATTCATTTTTTGAGCGCGACGGCAAGTATTACGGCGTGGCCGACGACGGTATCTATCTGCTCGAGGGAGAAAAAGACGCCGGTAAAAGTATCGCCGCCCTGCTCGACCAGGGACTGTCCGACTACGGCACCTTTCATACCAAAAAAGCCACCGATGTCTATATTGCTTGCGCATCGGGTGGTCGGCTACAGCTGAAAGTTGTGGTCGATGGTGTCGAGAAGGTCTACCAGGCAAACAGTCACTCCAACACCATCAAGGAACACCGCGTGCAGATCTCCAGAAGCCAGCTGGGCAGCGAGTGGCAGCTGGTGTGGAGCAACCAGGGCGGTGATGATTTTGATATATCGGAAATTGATTTCCACATCTTCCCCATGAACAGGAGAATTAGATAATGGCCGACTCGGAAGAATTCATCACCCGGATAATTGAGAACGCAATGGGCATCGCCAACGAGTTTACTGATGAGGTGAGAGGCGCGGCCGGTGACTTATGGAGAGCCAGTAGTGGATGGATAGACCAACCGCCGGCCGTAAATGCCGGGTTCGATGTCAGCGCCATAGAGCCCACAATCCCCTCCGCAGGAGATACAACTCTCTCTTTTGAGGCCCAAATGGCCAACATTGAGGACGTACTTACCCGGCAGCTGACGGACTTCTTCACGAAGTATTACCCGCTTGAGGCGGATTCCTTTGGCGCGGCCCAAAATAAGCTAATTAATCTTATTACTGACAATGGTCGAACATTAGATGTCGATTATGATGTAAAGGCCTATGAAAATTTTAATACTGACGATGGCACTATAACAGAGATAGACCTCGACTTAGTAGACGCAGAAATGAAAGGTGGCACAGTTGTTGCGGTATCTACTGCTATATCTGAAGCAGAATTAAATACTCGGAACAACTTAGTGACCCTACCAGTGGACAGCGTAGTGGTTGGTGACATTGCACTCTATGACCCAAAACCTCAAGAGGCTCTAGACGAGGTAGATGAGTATGAAAATGAAGGTATAGAAACCGACTACGAAGTAACTGAAATAAATAAGTACACCAACGATAATCTCACAACTACTTTTGTCGCAAATGAGGTAGACCCGTATGGTATTTCTCCGTATGTGGGGGACATAGGGTCTGGAGACAGATATAACAAGATCCCCGCGATAAATGTTACTGAACAAAACATTAGAGATATTGCCACTCATATAGATGATGTGGATGTTGATACAATTTCTACTACTATTAACATCACGGTTGATACTGATTTAGAAGAATTAACAAGTCCCAGTGTTGGCCTCAGCCCCGAAGTAGCTGAACAAGAGTGGCAACGGGCTAGAGAGCGTGTAATAGCTGACGGACGCAGGACCGAGAGACAACTGGCTGCCGGATATGCCGCCAAGGGTTACACGTTGGTTCCTGGGGCTATGCTGCGCAAGATAGAGGAATCGCGGACGGCGCAGCTCATGGCCAATGGAGCCTCGGCAACGGAAATAGCCGCTAAGCAAGTGGCCTTTGCCCTGGATGTCGCAAAACTAGAGAAGGAGATCTTGGAGAAGCGGGTTGCTTTCCAGATGCAGAAAACAGAAATTGAAGTTGGAATGCGGGAAAAAGAGATTGCCTTTAACGTTGATATTGCCAAGATCAAGGCAGATGCGAATACCTCTTGGAAAGAGATCGGCTATAATATCGATATAGCATCTAAAGCGGCGGATATTGAAATAGCTATTGGTAAGCTACAACTCGAGTGGCAAAATCTTGATCTTGAAAGGCACAAGCTAGATCAGGAATTTCCGATTAGATGGCAGGAGCTTGATCTTGACATACAAAAGTATAACCTCGAGCCTTTTAGACTGGATCTCGAGCGCCAGAAATTCAATCTTGAGCCATATAGGTTGGACTTTGATTGGCAGAAACTTAGTGCTGAACAGCAACGAGAATGGCATAGACTGGATCTTGAGCGCCAGAAGTTCAATCTGGAACCACATAAACTGGATTTTGATTGGCAGAAATTGAGCGCTGAACAGCAGCGTGAGTGGTACAGACTCGACCTCGAACGCCAGAAGTTTAATATAGATACTAAAAAGTTCGGCATTGAACTACAAAAACTAGACATAGAGCAGCAGGTACAATGGCATAAACTTGACTTAGAGGCAACCCAACTCAAACTAAACTGGCAGGAGCAACAACAAAAGTTTTACTTGGACTGCGAAGCTCGTGAGACCGAAATAGCTAAATTGGATGTGGAGATTCACAGACTCAATGCCGATATTGAGTCTAAAGAAATTACTTTCAATATGGAAATAGAGACAAGACAAATTGAGTTTGACATCGAGCGGGCCAAGCTCGGTACCGGCACGGCACGCATAGAGCTTGAGCGCAAAACAAAACAGATCGAGTTCAATACCATGATCGCCGAGAAAAACAGCAAATTCGCGATGGAAAAAGAAAACCTGAAGATCGAAATTACCAAACTCGAGGCAGAGAAGGCCAAGATCGAAGCCGATGTGCTGAAGATCGAGAACGACATGATCATCTTTGCCATAGAGAGCGCCATTAAATCACGCTCCATGGCCATGTCCGCAGCCGGAGACTACATTAAAACCATGACGGTTGCCCCGGAAACGGCGGTGAAAGTCGCCGCCCTCGGAACCGACGTACAGGCGAAGATGATGAGTGCGGCAGGAGATTTCTACCGGGCAAGGCTTGGCCGTGACGAGCTGGTCCTGAGATCAAAACTCGCCGAACTGAGCGCGGATGTCACAATGTACGGCACCCAGAGCGGCAACCGCACGGATGCGGCGCGAAACAACGTTCAGGCTCTGGCAGCGTCCGCCGATGCCTACGCCAGGACGGCGTCCGCTGCAATGTCCAGCCTAAACAGTATTGTTTCTTCGGCAACAAACGCATTTTCCTAAGGAGACGTGATGGCACTATTTGAGGACAAGAGAAAGAAGCCGGTCAGCGATGGCCAAATAAGGGCATCATTAATGAACGCTAGGACCATGCCATCGACCGTCAGTGAGCGGGCATCGAACGCCAGGGAATACGGCGACCAGGAACGCCTTGTTTATCAGTCGCCTGGATTCCCATCGGGACGGCAGCAACCGGCGCCACAGCAACCACAGAGACAATCCACCATGGTCTTTGACGACAACGGTCCAGGCGGCAAGATGGTTCGTCGACCGAATGAGGCCAGCGCAGCCCTGATGCAGACACCACGGCAGCGGCCGGCAGCCGGTGATCCGGACAGGACGGTAACCGCCAGGGGTAACGGCTTTGAGTTCTCAGGTGCAGCGGGAGATGCCGAAAAATTTATGGCCGACACCGGCAAGGGCGATCCGGTCGCCGAACGTAACAGAGCGATCGCGCACCAGCAATGGCTCGGCAGGCAACCAGAAGAGCGCCCTGCCTACCGTTCAACCGCTGCTGCCAGCAATCTCATGAGTGGGGTGCCGAACATGCAGGGGTCGAAATTTGGTGGCGGAAACAAGAACAAGCGGGCCATCGCCGCCGCCCTGATCAGCGCCAACGCAGGCCTGGCACGCGAGCGGATGCAGGGACAGAACCAAAGAGCCAATACCAGTATGACCGAGGGCGGAGCGGATCGACGCACCAATGCCACCCTGCGGCAGGAACTGCTGCGCGATACGAACCGCTTCGGCCACGAGGCGAACCAGCAACGCAATACCCAGGCATTCACCGCCGGGGAATCCCAGATAGAGAGAGATTGGAAGGGGCAGGAGTCGCAAACAGCAAGCGAGCAGGCCATGCGCCTGCAGAGGGCCAAGGCCAACCAGGAAGCCGGCATGAAGATCCTCGAGGCGGGGGGTGATCCGAGTGTTGCGGCCCGGACCATGGACAACGACGGCGTCTTCCCGGTGGAATTTGGGGAGAGTCCTTTACCGAAAAAACAGAACCCGGCAAGGACTTACGAAGTAAAAACATTCGAGAGACCAGACGGCACCAAGGAGACCAAGACCATTGATACAAGGACCGGTCAGGTGGTTGAGAACCAGCCGCAGTCGCCGCCGGCCAGGTCAGCCGACCGGGTCAAGGGGAAGCGATATATCAATGCCCGTGGCGATACCGCTGTATGGGATGGTACGGGGTGGTTGATGCAAGAGTAATACCTTGCCCTGCCCAGCGTAGTTGCTGTATTATCGTGGATGTGAAGAACAGATTGCTCATCAATTAAAGAAAGAGGGCTCGATGCCATCATACATTTCCGAAGAAGACTTCATGTCCCCGCCTACAGCCGCACCGGCTGATCAGGCAACAAAGAAAAAGAAATACATTTCCGAAGAAGAGTTTATGTCGGCGGCACCTGCCGAGCCTGCAGCGCCTGTCGCCCAGGCCGCCACCTCCCCACCGGATCCGGCAGCGCAGTTGATGTCGACTGCTCCTGAGAGTGACCCCTGGTACAAGCGTGGCGCCCACCAACTTGGTTCAAGCCTCGGCTACGCCAAGGACATGGCCGCCCAGGACTACGGTGCGGCCGCCCAGGGTATAGCCGACGCCGTCAAGTATCAGCAGGCCAACCGTGGATCTGAAGAGATCCAGCAGATCCACCAGGCGTACGAAAAAGGAGACGGTTTTTTCGGCGGTATCAAGGAAGCCGGCAAGGAGATGCGCCGGGATATCACCGATGCGCCAACGGCCTGGGATGCTGTTGTTGACACCGGGAAAAACGTTGCCGCTCTCGGGGCGGGGATCGGCACTCAGGCATTTAACATGATCCCGCCAATGACCGGTATGGTTGCCGGTGGTGTGGCAGGGTCACCAGCAGGACCACTTGGTGTAGCCGGCGGTGCCTTTGCCGGTGCATCTGCCGGTAATACCGCTGTCGAGGGCCAGGGAATCGCCCTTAACGCCCTGGCGAAAGCCGGCATCGACCCGGCCGACACGCCAAGAGTCACACAGTTCCTCGAGGAAAACGCCCTCAGCCTGTTCGGTAAGGCGGCGACCAAGGGATCGATCATCGGCCTGGTGGACACAATTACCGCTGGTATTGGTGGTAAGATCTTGACCGCTCCGGCCCGTGCCGCTGTTAATCGGGCGTTGATGGATATGGGCGTCGATGTCGCGGATAATGCCGCCGTTGCCGCCGTCAAGGGCAGCAGGGAAGGCGTCGAACAGATCGCATCCAGGCTGGCCACCGACGCAACCTACCAGGCATCTAAAACCGGCGCCGGACGACTCGGCAGAAACAGTGCCGCCTTCGCGCTCGAACCGGCTGGTGAGTTCACCGGTGAGTTTGTCGGGTCGGGTGTGGCGGAAGGGAAGTGGGACACCAAGGAGGCCGGTCTTGAAGCACTGTCGTCCTTGGGCCATGGCGGCATGACCTTTGCCGGACAGAAGGCCTATCAGGCGATCACCAAACCATCCGAGGACACCTCCGGACCTTCAGCGGAAAATCTCGCCCGCAACCAGGCGGTCATGGCCATCAAGCAGGCAAACCTGCCGACCGATGACCTGTTGCAGATGCGCAGCGAACCGGCTGCCATGGCGCAGTACGGGCTCACTGAAGCGGACCTCGATGCGGTAATCAATGACCGTGATGACGATCTTGCCAGGGCCAAGCAGGTGCTGCTTAGTTCCGGCGAAAACGGACCACTCACCAGGGCAGCCGGTGCCGGCATCAATATCGAGCAGGCAACCATCGTCATGGAGCGCGACAAGGCCAGGACGGACGCCACTAGAGACAGGTATTTTGGCCAGACAGGCATGCCGCAAGGTCAGGATCAATCGGCCGACGACATGCTGCACAACGCCAACATGGACATTGACTGGGAGCAGCAGAGCGCCAAGGCGGGCCTGTATAACAAGACGCGCAATGTCCCACAGGAGAATTACGACGACGTCGTCCTGCCGAAAACCACGG
>Ga0210025_1000755_pt1 | contig 39360 bp, 38 predicted proteins | sample CryGeyme20150102_FD_183989 | JGI IMG/M metagenome (GOLD analysis project Ga0210025, IMG submission 183989) | Groundwater microbial communities from Crystal Geyser aquifers in Utah, USA - Crystal Geyser metaG 2015-0102 (SPAdes) (version 2) | ecosystem: Environmental > Aquatic > Deep subsurface >... | reverse complement strand
CTCGCAAAGGACTTCGAGACAACCATTACTTCAGCAACCGCATGGCTCTTCGCAGCCTCTGTCCAACTTCTCGTCAGACGCATCGCAAGGCTATGAATTTACTCGCGATAGTTTCGAGTCAGACTCTTAGACGTTCTGCCAATTTGATCGACGCGATATTGGCTGGATCAATCGTGTGACAGATGTCGTCCCAACCCAGCACGTCGACGGCATAGTTCATGCTCGCAACCGCAGCTTCCAGGGCATAGCCTTTCCCGGCAAATGCCGGCGCCACCGCCCAGCCCACTTCGGTGCCGGGCCAGCCGTCGGGATACCAGGGTCCGATCCGGCCAATCCATTGGCCGCTGTCTTTCAGAATGAGCGAGAACATCCCGTAGCCGCGCACCCGCCAGGCGCCGACCATGGCGCAGAGATCCCGCCAGCTTTCGGCCCGGCTTTTTGCTCCGCCAATATAGGTCATTGTCTGCGCATCGGCCTGAAAGGCGGCCCAGCCTTCAAAATCGTCACCATTGGGCGGGCGCAGGATCAGCCGTTCGGTTTCAATTCTGATATCGTCGACAGCCATGGCCTTCCTCCCGCGAACCGCCACACTAGTGCGGCAATATTGATTTGCAAATGCTTGTATTCGCGGTGCGCTATGCATATAATACAGTTATGTTCAATATCATCTCGATCATCATCGGCGTCATCGCTCTCCTCTTCACCGTCGTCGGCCTGGTGCCGCTGCTCGGCTGGACCAACTGGCTGATCCTGCCATTCGCGGGCGTCGGTGCCCTGTTCGGCCTGGTCTCCTCGCGCAACAGCGGCCTGTATTTCTGCCTGATCGTCATGGCCATAAGCGCCCTCCGGCTCTCGCTCGGCGGCGGCATCATCTGATCCCGCATTATCTGATTCCAGTGCCGGGTTTTCCCGACAATAGCATTTCTTGATTGCCCGAAGGCAGCGCTAAGCTTAAGCGCTGGCCGATGTTTCAAGGTCTATCCAGCAGCCGAATCGGGCTCATCCAGGCGCTGATCGCCTGCGTCAGCTGGGGACTGATGCCGGTCTATTTCAAGCTGCTGCAAAGCGTCAATCCACTGGAAATTGTTGCCCATCGCATCATCTGGTCGGTGCCTTTGTTGCTGATCATCCTCTATTTCCGGAAAAATCTGGCTAGTCTTGGCACCGCGATCATGGAGCGAAAATTGCGCTGGGCTATGTTGGCCAGTTCCTGTCTGATTGCGGCCAACTGGCTGATCTATGTCTGGGCCGTGCACGAGGATCATATCTTGGCCGCCAGTCTCGGCTATTTTATCAGCCCGCTGCTTACCGTCCTGATGGGCCGGATTTTTCTGGGCGAGGCGCTCTCCGGCAAAAAATGGATCGCTATTGCCATTGCCGCGGTTGGCGTGTCGGTGCTGGCGGTGCAGGCGCTGGACACGCTCTGGATCAGTCTCGCCCTGGCGGCATCGTGGAGCAGCTATGCGCTGGTCCGCAAAATTGCCGATATCGGCCCGATGGTTGGACTGACCGCAGAAACCGGCATATTATTCCTGCCCTTCACGTTGCTTTTGGTCTGGCTGACTTTCGTCATCCCCGCTTCACCCTCGAGCCAGCATCTCGGCGACGACCGTACGATTGACCTGTTGCTGATTGGCGGCTCGTTCGTCACCGCCATCCCGCTGCTTTTGTTCGCCGCTGCGGTCAAGAAAATGACCCTCAGCGCGATTGGTCTGCTCAACTATCTGGCGCCAACCATCCAGTTTGTCGTCGGTGTCTTTGTCTATGGTGAGGCGATCACTTGGTCGCATCTCGTCTGCTTCATCCTTATCTGGACCAGCATCGCGATCTATTCGACCGACAGCTATCTGGCTGGCAAGGCGGCGCGGAAACCGGAAACTGTCTTGCCACGCTGACGGTTCAGGACGGAACAATCCGCCAGTTCAGGGCCGAACCCGCATGAAAAGGCACCAGTTTGGCACCCGCCGTTTCGATATCGTCTGGCACGTCAAAATCGCTCCGTTCCAGACTGACCAGGGCCTCATTCACCGGCAGCCCATAAAAATTCGCCCCGTGGACCGAGGCAAAGCCTTCCAGCCGGTCGAGCGCGCCCTCTTCGTCAAACACCGCCGCATAGCTTTCCAGCGCATAAGGCGCATTGAAAATTCCGGCGCAGCCGCAGGCAGATTCCTTTGCACGGATTTCGTGCGGCGCGCTGTCGGTGCCGAGAAAATATTTCGGTGAGCCTGACGTGGCCGCCTTGCGCAGCGCCAGCCGGTGCCGCTCGCGCTTGGCCACCGGCAGACAATAGGCGTGCGGACGAATGCCACCGGCGAACATCGCGTTGCGATTGATATGCAGATGATGCGGCGTGATCGTGGCCGCGATATTGGCGCCGGCGCTATCGACAAACTGCACCGCCTGCTCGGTCGTGATATGTTCGAACACCACCTTCAGACCCGGCAATGCCGCGATCAGCTTTTCCAGCACGCGCTCGATAAACACCGCTTCGCGATCAAAAATATCGATCTCGCCGTCGGTTACTTCGCCATGGACCAAGAGAGGCATGCCGATATCCTGCATCCGCTCCAGCACCGGCATGATATGCGCCACATCGGTAACGCCGTGCGCGCTGTTGGTCGTGGCATTGGCGGGGTAGAGTTTCGCGGCGGTAAAAATCCCGGCGGCGTGGCCCGACGCCAGATCGTCGGCGTTTGCGTCATCGGTAAGATAACAGGTCATCAGCGGGGTAAAATCCGACCCGGCCAGCAACGCCGCCATGATCCGCTCGCGATAGGCCGCAGCGCTGGCCGCACTGGTCACCGGCGGCGAAAGATTGGGCATGACGATGGCCCGGCCAAATTGCCGCGCGGTATAGGGCGCGACCGCTTTCAGCATCGCACCGTCGCGCAGATGGACATGCCAGTCATCGGGACGGCGAATGGTTATGCGGGTTGTTGCGTCGGTCATTGTCTGTTCCGTCGATCCTGCGCCGACCGAAAAATGCCTCATTTCGGCAAGCCGGGTCCTGGCGGGTTGGTTTTCCGTTCGGAAACCCCTACCTAAATGCCATGACCGAAACCAGACTTAATGACCGCGCCATCATCCGGCTGTCCGCCACCGACGGTTCCGAAGACATAAAGGCATTTCTGCAGGGGCTGGTGACACAGGACATGGTGGTAGTCATGGAAGGCATGCCGCAATGGTCGGCGCTGTTGACCGCGCAGGGGAAAGTCCTGTTCGACTTCTTCCTGTGGTCCAGAGACGATGCCATATTGATCGACTGCGAACGGGATCAGGCCGAAGCGCTGGTCAAGCGCCTGAAACTCTATCGCCTGCGCCGCAAGATCGAGATCGCCCCGGATGAGACGGTTGGTGTGCACTGGGCATTGGCGGCCGAAGGCAGGCCGCTCGACCCGCGATTGCCTGAGCTGGGCCACCGCTGGCTGGACGATGCCGGCGATGGGGAAGGTGCCGAAGAGGCCTATCGAAAGCATCGCCTGTCGCTCGGCGTCACCGAGGGCGCAGCAGAACTGGGCAGCGACAAGACCCTGTGGCTCGAATGCAATGCAGCGGAGCTGCACGGCGTAAGCTTCGCCAAGGGCTGCTATGTCGGACAGGAAAATACCGCGCGGATGAATTACCGGCAAAAGGTCAACCGGCGTCTGGTTGTTGTGCCGATCGCCGAGGCCGATGAAAAGCGCCAGCGCGTCGCCTATCCCGCATACGGACTGTCCGTTGAACATCGGCGCGTCGATGATCTGAAAGAACTCGCGCTGCCAGACTGGCTCGCCAACGCTGTTGCGGACTAATATAGAATCCGGACGGGAACCAGCCTCGGCTGATTGCACCGTCCGCAACCCAATTCAGCGCGGCTGAATTCAGGCGGCGTCGTTTTCTTCCGCCGCGCGCGGCTTCACCACCCGCTTTTTGCGAGCCGGTTTTTTCTCAACCTCGACATCCGTCGATGCCGATATTGCTGGCGGCAGCACGCTGGCGTCCAGACCGTTGCTCTCGCTGTTCTTGTCTGAAGCGTCGTTATGGGCGGGTGCGTTCTCGACCTTGCGCGGACGACGGCTGCGGACCGGCTTTTTCTCTTCCGGCCCGTCATTCGCGGCTTTGTCGTCGCGATCGTTGCGGTCGTTACGATCGTCGCGTTGTTGGCGATTGGGCTGAGTCTGCTGCGGACGATTACGACCATTGTCGCCATCATTGTCGCTGTCATCATCCTGGCCATTGCCGCGATTATCATTGCGATTGTCGCTGCGCGGTTCTTCCCGGGCGATCCGCTGCTCTTCGCGGCGGGCGATGGTGTCGGCGTTCACGCGGAAATAGTGATCCGCGAACTGATGATAATATTCGGCCTGGACGCGGTCTCCATTGACCTGCGCATCCTGCGCCATTTTCTTGAACTTATCGAGCATCTGCACGGCGTTGCCGCGCGCGCGGCTGTCGATCCGGTTGTCGCGGTCCGATCCGCCGCTGCGGTTGCTCTGGGGACGGTTATTGGTGTTCCGGCCGCGCCCACGGCGGCCAGGCTGACGATTGTTCATCAAATTTCAGGTATCCTTGTACCGATAATAAACTTGGTCTCTCTCAAGTCATAGCCACACTTGGGTGGCGATTGCGTTGCAGACAACCCGTCCACAACGTCCCGTTCAAGACTAATGTACGCCGAAATCCAGCAACATTATCGAGTTGGGGGCAGGCCAGTGATTTAGGGAAAAAGCCAGAAATCCTCTGGGCCTGTGCAAGTCTTAGCGAGTCGCTTCGGCAAAACCAAGCCCTTTTTATCGACGGAGAATCAGCAACCGGTCGATATCAGATAAATCTTTCTTTATTTCAACATGATAGCCATTTCGTTTGGCTATTTCCGAAACCGGATTTGCCTGATCAACGCCGATTTCGAGCAGGGCTGTTCCGGTGGTCGAGAGCAGTTTTTCGAGCGCCGGGATGATGATCCGGTAATCATCGAGACCGGCTTCTCCTGCGAACAGCGCGCTATGCGGTTCGAAATCGGCGACATCGGCGGACAATCGGGACCGCGTCGAAACATAAGGCGGATTGGCCAGAATCAGATCGAAGCCGGAGCCAATCGCCTTCGTCCAGTCGGGCCGCTTCCAGTCCAGCAACAGAAAACGGGCGCGGTCGGTCAGTTCGAGCGCATCGGCATTGTTATGGGCAATCTGCAAAGCGGCAGCGCTGGCATCCATTCCCAGGCCGGTAGCGTCAGGGAATTCATGCAAGGCTGAAAGCAGCAGCGCGCCACTGCCGGTTCCCAGATCCAAGATCCTGCCTGGCTGGGCGGAAGCGAACGCCCGGACCGCCTCCTCGATCAGCAGCTCGCTGTCGGGACGCGGGATCAGGACATCCGGCGTGACCTGAAAGTCGAGGCCCCAGAATTCCTTTCTGCCGATGATATAGGCAACCGGTTCGGATTGCTGGCGCCGTTCGACCAATGCGGCAAACTCGGGCGGGGACTGCAAGTCCGGCATCTGCAACAGCAGTTGCTCCCGCTCGATCCCGAGCGCGTGGGCGAGCAGCAATTCTGCATCGAGACGGGGACTGTAGGAGGTGTCGGACAGCGCCGTCGTTGCCTCGCGCAGGACCGCAGCGGCATCACCCATCTAGATTGGCGAGCCTGCTGGCTTCATCCTCCGCGATCAGCGCATCGACCATTTCACCGAGCGCGGTGCCCTCGATGATCTCGGGTAATTTGTGCAGGGTCAGGTTGATCCGGTGGTCGGTCACCCGGCCTTGCGGGTAATTATAGGTGCGGATGCGCTCGCTGCGATCGCCGGAACCAACCATCGACTTGCGCGCTTCCGCTTCCTCGCTTTGCACCGCCTCGCGTTCCTGCTCATAGAGCCGCGCCGCCAGCACCTTCATAGCCTGCGCCTTGTTCTTGTGCTGCGACTTGCCGTCCTGACACTGCACCACCAGCCCGGTCGGCAAGTGGGTGATGCGGATCGCGCTGTCGGTCTTGTTGACATGCTGGCCGCCGGCGCCGCTCGCCCGATAGGTATCGATGCGCAGATCTTCCGTGCGGATCTTGATGTCGACTTCCTCGGGCTCCGGCAGGATCGCTACTGTCGCCGCCGAAGTATGAATCCGCCCGCCGCTTTCGGTTTCCGGCACCCGCTGCACCCGGTGGACGCCGGATTCGAATTTCAGCTTGGCGAACACGCCCTTGCCCTGAATATTGGCAACGACTTCCTTGAACCCGCCGACTTCCGAAGCATTGGCGGAGATCATCTCGACCTTCCAGCCCTGTTCTTCGGCATAGCGGTTATACATGCGGAACAAATCACCAGCAAAAAGCGCCGCCTCGTCACCGCCGGTGCCTGCCCTTATTTCGAGCATCGCCGGGCGGTCATCGGCGCTGTCCTTGGGCAGCAATTGCAAGGCGAGGGCATGTTCGGCGGCGGCCAGCGCCTTTTTGACGCCATCCACTTCATCCGATGCCATCGCCTTCATCTCGGCGTCGTCGCCTGCCAGCATTTCCGCCAGACCCTGCTGCTCATCGCGCAAGGCTTTGACATGCGCGGCGGCTTCGGCGACCGGTTCGATCTCGGCATATTCCTTGGAGACGGAGACGAATTTATCGCTGTCGAGATCGCCCGACGCCATCATCGCCTGCAACTCGGCAAAGCGCGCTTCGATCTGGGCAAGTCTCTGGGGGGTGATGGTGGTCATGCAGTCAAAGCCTCGGCCAAACCATCCAGCACGATCTCGCGCTGATCGCCTGTCGCCAGATTTTTCACCGCAGCCACACCATTGGCCAGTTCGTTCTCACCGATGATCACGACATGCGCCGCACCGGCAGCGTTGGCCTTTTGCATCCGCTTTTTCATATTGCCCTTATAGGCCATCTCGCAACTGATGCCGGACCTGCGCAGTTCAGCCATGATCTTCATTGCCGCCGTTTCACAGCCATCGCCCAACGGGATGAAGATCGCATCGGTTCCGGCCACTTTCGGCTCCTCCAGCAACATCCCGAGCCTCTCGATTCCAGCCGCCCAGCCAACGGCTGGCGTATGCGGCCCGCCGAGAGATTCCATCAGGCCGTCATAACGTCCGCCTGCCAGCACTGTCCCCTGCGCACCGAGCCGATCTGTCACAAATTCAAACGCCGTGTGGCGATAATAATCCAGCCCCCGCACCAGCCGGCTGTTGCGCGTCCAGGCGACGCCGCAGGCATCCAGCCCTTCGGTGACCTGGGCGAAAAATTCCTTCGCCTCGCTCGACAGATAGGCGTCAATATCCGGCGCGCTGTCGGCAATCGGGCGGTCCTGCCGCTCCTTGCTGTCGAGAATCCTGAGCGGATTGCGCTCCAGCCGGTCCTGGCTGTCTTCGGACAGCTCGGCCCGGTGCGCCCGGAAATGCTCGACCAGCGCGTCACGCCAGGCATCCCGGCTTTCCGCATCGCCCAGCGTGTTCAGTTGCAGGGTCACGCCCTGATCAATGCCCAGCTCCTTCAGCAACTGATCGGCAAAGCAGAGCAATTCCACATCCGCCGCCGCTTCGCCTGCGCCGATAATCTCTGCATCGAGCTGGTGAAACTGCCGATAGCGTCCCTTTTGCGGCCGTTCGTAACGGAACAGCGGCCCGTGTGCAGACAGTTTCAAAGGCACATGCTGCTGCCAGCCGTTGCTCAGAAAGGCCCGGCAAATGCCGGCGGTGAATTCAGGGCGCAGAGTCAGGCTGTCGCCGCCGCGATCCTCGAAGGAGTACATTTCCTTCGACACCACGTCGGTGGTCTCGCCGAGCGAGCGAGCGAACACTGCGGTCGGTTCGAACACCGGCATTTCGACGCCCTTGAAGCCGTAGAGCCGCCGCACCCGCTCGAATGTCTCGACGACGTGGCTGAAGCGTTCCTGATCTTCGCCGAAAATATCCTGCGTGCCGCGCACCGGCTGGGGTGTCTGTATTTTTGCCATGGGCAGCCTTTAGACGGTGATCGGGAAAAGCGGAATAGGTTTTTCATGTCACCTGCGCTCATCCGGCAGAAGCGAAATTGCGCAACCACTAGACGCCACCGCCAAAAAGCTTCATTTGAGAAGGAAGTCGATTCAGGGGATTTTCTGCACATGCGTACCGCCGTCTTACTGGGCCTTGTTTTGAGCCTGACCGTTTTCACGCCCGCCTTGGCGATGCCCGACAGCCTCAGCAAACCTGCATATATCGCACCGACCGAGACAATCCCCGCGCCGCAGGACATTGCCTATCCCGGCACCATGGCATTGGAAGTCGATGCCCGCGACCATGACCAGGGCATATTCCGCGTCACCCAGACCATTCCGGTGGACCGGACTGTAGTTGGAAGGGCCGGTCGCCTGACCCTGCTCTATCCCGAATGGCTGCCCGGCAACCACGCGCCGCGCGGCGAGATCGAAAAGATCACCGGACTCGAATTTACCGCCAACGGTCAAACGCTCCCCTGGGTGCGCGACGATGTCGATGTCTTTGCCTTTCATCTGACCGTGCCGGATGGCGTCTCGCAAATTACCGCCAAATTCCAGTTCGTTTCCGCCACCGTCGAGAATCAGGGCCGGATTGTCATGGCTCCGTCGATGCTCAATCTGCGCTGGCATCAGGTCTCGCTCTACCCGGCCGGCTATTATGTCCGGCAGATTCCGGTTGTAGCGACGGCGATCTATCCCGATGGCTGGCAGGCGGCGAGCGCTCTGCGTCCGAAATCGCAGACCGGCAGCACGATTGTCTATCAGAAAACCGACTATGACACGCTGGTCGACAGCCCGGTGTTTGCCGGACAATATTTTCAAACCTATCCGCTGACCAACCGGGTCCATCTCAATATCGTTGCCGATGACGCAAAATTCCTCCGGCCCACGAAAGACCAGATTGCGCCGCATATCGCGCTGGTCAGGGAGGCCGAGGCGCTATTCGGCAGCCACCCCTACGACCGCTATGATTTCCTGCTCGCGCTGACCGACGACATGGGCGGCATTGGCCTGGAGCATCACCGCTCGTCGGAAAATGGCGTGAACCGCGAATATTTTACCGACTGGGATAGCGGACCGGGCCGCCGCAATTTGCTGCCGCACGAGATCACCCATGCGTGGAACGGCAAATATCGCCGTCCGCAGGGCATGTGGACACCCGATTTCCGGCAACCGATGCGCGACAATCTGCTCTGGGTCTATGAAGGACAGACGCAATTCTGGGGCTATGTGCTGGGCGCCCGATCCGGTCTCTATTCGAAACAGGATACGCTGGATGCCTTCGCCGCAATCGCGGCGGATATGGACCAGCGGGTTGGACGGACCTGGCGCCCGCTGATCGACACCACCCATGATCCGATCATCGCCGCGCGGCAGCCCAAGCCCTGGTCCAGCTGGCAACGGTCGGAAGACTATTACAACGAAGGCCTGCTGATCTGGCTCGAGGCGGACCAGATCATCCGCCGCGAATCGGGTGGCAGGAAATCCCTCGGCGATTTTGCCCGCTCCTTCTTCGGCGGCAAGAATGGCGACTGGGGTGTCCGCACCTACGAGGAAACGGATGTTATCGACGCGCTCAATGCCGTCCAGCCCTATGACTGGAGCGCTTTTATCAACGAACGCGTGCATCAGACCAGCAGCGAAGCTCCGAAAAATGGCCTCACCCTTGGCGGCTATCGGCTGACCTTTGTCGATACGCCGAGCGCCTATATCCAGGCCAACGACAAGCGCCGCAAACAGATGGATCTGAGCTACAGCATCGGTCTGGTCATGGGCAGCAAGGGCATGATCAAATCGGTCGTCTGGGACAGCCCCGCTTTCCGCGCGGGATTGAAAGCCGGACTCACGATCTCTGCGGTCAACGGCAAGGCCTATAGCGACGACGCGCTGAAACAGGCGATCGAGGAAAATGGCGGCCAAGATGGCTCGATCGAGATCTTTGCAAAAAATGGTGAGGCCTATCACAATTTTATGATCGACCATTCGGGCGGCCTGCGCTATCCGGCGCTGGAAAAAATCACCGGAGAGGGTGTTGCACAAGAAGCCGGCATAGACCGGCTGCTTCAGTCAAAAACCAGATAAGGATCACCTTTTTCCATGGATATTACCAAAATTCCGATTGGCGATAACCCGCCAGAGAGCCTGAACGTCATCATTGAAGTCCCCGTTGGCGGCGAACCGGTCAAATATGAATTCGACAAGTCATCCGGCGCGCTGTTTGTCGACCGGATCCTGCACACCCCGATGCGCTATCCGGCCAATTACGGCTTCATTCCGCACACCTTGTCGCCCGATGGTGACCCGCTCGATGCGCTGGTCGTCGCCCGTTCGCCGTTCATGCCGGGCTGCGTCGTGCGCTGCCGGCCGATCGCGGTGCTCAATCTCGAAGACGAACATGGCGGCGACGAAAAGCTGCTCTGCGTGCCGATCGACGCGACCTTCCCTTATTATCGCAAGATCGACGAGGGCACCCATCTGCCGGAAATCGTCATGCAGCAGATCGAGCATTTCTTCACCCACTACAAGGATCTCGAACCCGAAAAATGGGTGCGGGTTGGCAAGTGGGGCGACGCGGAAGAAGCGCGCCGGGTTGTGCTCGAGGCAATCGAACTGGCGAAGAAAAACAAATCCTGAGGTAAATTCGGTTGGTGCTGAGCTTGTCGAAGCACGCTTATGGGGGCGGACCGGCCCTTTGTCAGGCTCAGGACCAACGGAACAATATCATGAAAATATCTATAGCCACTGCCGCGCTTGCCATGACCGTTACCCTTTCCGCCTGCGCCACCCCGGAAACGCGGGTGCGCAACGGCCTGATCAGCGCCGGATTGTCCGCACCGATATCGGCCTGCATGGCGGACCGGATGGTCGATCGCCTGTCGCTGGGACAGCTCAACAAGCTGAATGGGCTGAGCAAGCTCAAAAAACGCAAGGCCGGAGACGTGACAATCAACGAATTTGTCAAACAGACCCGCGCACTGCAGGATCCGGAAATTATCGGCGTGGTGAGCTCGTCCGGTGTTATCTGCGCGGTGAAATAGCGCTGCTAACTGCGCGGTTTTGCCAGAGCTGGTTTCACCTGCAACCGGTCCCGGTCCGGCGGCCTCGCCAACGCACAATTATCATGAATCAGGGTGGAAATGGCCCAGCATCTGTGCTTAAGCGGCACGCAAGACTCGCACCTGCGACACGAATATTTTCAAGCTCGATGAAAGGCTTCCTATCTTTCCATGAATATCCATGAATATCAGGGCAAAGAATTGCTCGCCAAACACGGCATCGCCGTTCCTGCCGGCTATGCCGCGCTCACCGTTGCAGAAGCGGTCGCCGCAGCCGAAAAGCTTCCCGGACCGCTTTATGTGGTCAAGGCGCAGATCCACGCGGGTGGCCGCGGCAAGGGCAAGTACAAGGAACTGGGCCCCGATGCCAAGGGCGGTGTTCGCCTCGCCAACTCGATCGACGAAGTCCGCACCAATGCCGAAGAAATGCTCGGCAATACCTTGGTCACGATCCAGACCGGTGACGATGGCAAGCAGGTCAACCGGCTCTATGTCACCGACGGCGTCGACATCGAGAAGGAATTCTACCTGTCGATGCTGGTCGACCGGGCCAGTGGCCGCGTCGCGATGGTCGTCTCGACCGAAGGCGGCATGGATATCGAGGATGTGGCGCACAACACACCGGAAAAGATCAAGACGATCACGATTGATCCCGCACAAGGCTTCATGCCGCATCATGGCCGGACCATTGCCTTTGCGCTCGGCCTCGAAGGCGACCTCAACAAGCAGGCGCAGAAGCTGGGCAAGAAATTGTACGACGCCTTCATGGCGATGGATTGCGAGATGGTCGAGATCAACCCGCTGGTGGTCACCGAGGATCAGCAATTGATCGTACTCGACACCAAGATGAGCTTTGACGGCAACGCGTTGATGCGTCATCCCGATATCGCGGCGCTGCGCGACGAAACCGAGGAAGATCCGGCGGAAGTCGAGGCCAGCAAATCCGATCTCGCCTATATCAAGCTCGACGGTAATATCGGCTGCATGGTCAATGGCGCCGGCCTGGCGATGGCGACGATGGATATCATCAAGCTGAATGGCGCCTTCCCGGCCAACTTCCTCGATGTGGGCGGCGGCGCGACCAAGGAAAAGGTCACCGCGGCGTTCAAGATCATTCTTGCCGATCCGGCGGTCGAAGGCATTCTCGTCAATATCTTCGGCGGCATCATGAAATGCGACATCATCGCCGAGGGCATTGTCGCCGCGGCCAAGGAAGTCGATCTTTCGGTACCGCTGGTGGTTCGTCTCGAGGGCACCAATGTCGAAAAGGGCAAGGAAATCCTTGCGGGTAGCGGCCTGCCGATCGTGTCGGCCGATGATCTTGGTGATGCCGCGAGAAAAATCGTTGCTCAGGTAAAAGCGGCGGCTTGAACGAACGGGAAATCCAATACCGTTCGTGCTGAGCCTGTCGAAGGATGATGCAGAGCGCTAGATCGTACTTCGACAAGCTCAGCACGAACGGAGATGAGCCCGAGACCGCACTGGAAGAAATGCTGCACCGCAGCGCAAACTTGACGTTTACGTGAACGTAAGCTAGAAGACTTGAGAATTAGAAAAAGGAAACAGCAATGAAAATCCTGGTGCCCGTCAAACGGGTGATAGATTATAACGTGAAACCGCGGGTCAAGTCCGACGGCAGCGGCGTCGATCTCGCCAATGTCAAAATGTCGATGAACCCGTTCGACGAAATTTCCGTCGAGGAAGCCATCCGCCTGAAAGAGGCCGGCAAGGCAGAAGAAATCATCGCCGTGTCGGTTGGCCCGCAAAAGGCCCAGGAAACGCTGCGTACCGCGCTGGCCATGGGCGCTGACCGGGCGATTCTGGTTGTCACAGACGAGGAAGTCGAGCCGCTGGCCGTTGCCAAGATCCTCGCCAAGATCGTCGAGGAAGAACAGCCCAAGCTGGTGATCACCGGCAAACAGGCGATTGACGACGATTCGAACCAGACCGGCCAAATGCTCGCAGCCTTGCTCGGCTGGGGCCAGGGCACGTTCGCCAACACCGTCGAACTCGATAGCGACAGCATCACCGTCAAGCGCGAAATCGATGGCGGCCTGCAGACGGTCAAGCTGAACCTGCCCGCCGTGGTCACCACCGACCTGCGCCTCAACGAACCGCGCTATGCGTCACTGCCGAACATCATGAAGGCAAAGAAAAAGCCGATGGATGAAAAGACGCCAGCCGATTACGGCGTCGATATCAGCAAGCGCCTGACCACCACCAATGTCTCCGAACCACCGGTTCGCCAGGCCGGTGAAAAGGTCGAGGATGTCGATGCGCTGGTCGCCAAGCTCAAGGCCGTCGGCGCGATCTGATAGCCAGCTTTTATCCGTTAGTCCTGAGCCTGTCGAAGGACGCCTAAGGTCTTGAAGCGCACTTCGACAAGCTCAGCGCTAACGGACCGGACAAGATTGAAGGAGTTACACTAATGAAAACTCTCGTACTCGTAGAACATGACAACAAGACCATGAAGGACGCCACCCTGGCCGTGGTCACCGCTGCCTCGCAGCTCGGTGAAGTCCACGCGCTGGTGCTCGGCTCCGGCTGCGCCAGCGTCGGCGAACAGGTGGCCAAGGTCGCTGGCGTCGCCACCGTCCATGTTGCCGACGATCCGGCGCTGGCCAATCAGCTTGCCGAAAATGCCGCGCCCCTGATCGCCAGCCTGATGGAATCGCACGACGCCTTCCTCGCGCCCGCCACCACCACCGGCAAGAATATCGCCCCGCGCGTCGCCGCCCTGCTCGACGTCATGCAGATCAGCGACATTCTCTCGGTCGAAAGCGAAGACACGTTCACCCGGCCGATCTACGCCGGCAACGCGATCGCCACGGTGAAATCTTCCGATGCCAAGAAGGTCATCACGGTCCGCGGCACCGCCTTTGACAAGGCCGAAACCGAAGGCGGCTCGGCATCAATCGAAGGCGTCACCGGCGCCGGCGAATCCGGCCTGTCGAGCTTCGTCAGCGAGGAAATCGCCAAGTCCGAACGGCCCGAGCTGACCAGCGCCAAGATCATCGTCTCCGGCGGCCGCGCGCTCGGTTCTTCGGAAAAATTCGAGGAAGTCATCACCCCGCTCGCCGACAAGCTCGGCGCCGGCATCGGTGCCTCGCGCGCCGCCGTCGATGCAGGCTATGTGCCGAACGACTATCAGGTCGGCCAAACCGGCAAGATCGTCGCTCCCGAGGTCTATATCGCCATCGGCATCTCCGGCGCGATCCAGCATCTCGCCGGCATGAAGGACAGCAAGATCATCGTCGCGATCAACAAGGACGAGGACGCACCGATTTTCCAGGTCGCCGATATCGGCCTGGTCGCGGATCTGTTTAACGCGGTGCCGGAATTGACGGGGAAGCTGTAGGCTTTTCATTAAGGCGACATTTTGATTGAATTTTGAAATTTAGGACTCCGGCGTGAAAGTGTCGGGGTCCTTTGATATCACCTCTTTGTTTTGCCGCGAGGCAATTTCTTCTGCGCCAATTTTATCTCTGCAATTGTCTTGTCCGCCTCCTGATGACGAATGGCTTTTTGCCTTTCCTTAAACTTTCCATATTCACGTTCAGCAAAAGCCTTCGCGGTTGCCATCTTTACTTTACCACCATGTTTCAGAACAAGACGACTGAGTTGTTGCAATTGTCGGTCTAAAAGTTCTTCAGCCTCAACCATTGTGGTGAGTTGACCGATATCTAATTGATCTTCGAATATGTCCAACAGTATGGTTGTAAGCCGATTTAATTCTTTTACTTCGCTATCAGCGAGAAAGTTCTTCGAAGTACTGACATCGGTTTTCCGAATGTTCGCGTTTGGCCAGTTCGTCAGCCCCATGTTTTCCGATCTAGAATCTGCTCGCCCCCTAACAATCTCGGCTGGCGTGTGCGAGGTCACAGCGTAAACTAACTTAGCTTGTGTGTTACGATAAAAATCATGCCAACGTTTTGAACTGCCATCATAATCTTTACACATCGCGCAGATCGACCGAAGCTCTCGATAAACATTGGCTTCATCAGAGCGAATATCTCTAATGATTTCGCGTAGTTCTGAAATACGATCCGCATTAGCCGGATCTTTCAGTTTGGCGGCATCGATGACAAATCCTTTAGTAGCAAACTGTACCAGCTTGTCTGTAGCCCAGCGCCGGAACAATATTGCTTGAGGTGATGACACTTTGAAGCCAACCGCCATTACCATATCTAAGCTATAAAGGGCCACCGGTCGGCCAGCCGTACTTATTTGCATATCATGCAAATAAGTATCCTCCGCCAGTTCCTCATCAGATAGAACCTTGTTGATATGCCGTGAAATTACCGAAACGTCGCGACCATAAAGGTTAGCTATCTGTGCTTGTGTCATCCACAGTTCATTGCCCTGATAATGAACCTCCACCTTGGGCCCCGAGTCGCTTCCATAAATTAAGAACCGATCTCCTGTATGTTCATCTTCCTGCAAGCGAACTGGTTCTTCAATTTGTGACAAGGAAACCCCCTTATGAAAGGAACAAATATAGAACATCGGGACAGCTAATGCAAGTCGGTAGTTTCTGACGTCGCACGTCAATATTGAAATCATCTACTTCAGACTGTTAAACCGTAAAACTCTCCCCGCAGCCGCAAGCGCCCTTGGCATTCGGATTCTCGAACACGAAGCCGGCGGTGAAATCATCTTCCACCCAGTCCATCGTGCTGCCGATCAGATAGAGCACCGAGCCGCCGTCGACGTAGAATATGCCGCCGGGGGTGACGATCTTCTCGTCGAACGGCACTTCCTCGCTGATATAGTCGACCGAGTAAGCGAGGCCCGAGCAGCCGCGGCGCGGGGTCGAGAGCTTGACGCCGATCGCGCCCTCGGGCGCCCTGGCCATCAGGTCGGCGATGCGCTGCTCCGCTGCCGGGGTCAGCTGGATCGCTGCCGGAATGGCGCGGGTTTTTGTTTTTGTGTCGGTCATAGCTCTTCTTCTTTCTTAACCCCTTCTTTTCAAAGGAGGGGCAAGGGGTGGTTTATGAGGAGGCTGGCTCGATGCCAGCTTCCGAATTTTGTGAGTGAGGACAGGCCCCACCCCAACCCCTCCCCTGAAGGGGAGGGGCTATTAATTCACAACATCCCCAGTTCCAGCTTCGCCTCGTCGCTCATCTTGCCCGGGTCCCACGGCGGGTCCCAGACGAGATTGACCTCGGCATGGCCGACGCCGGGGACGCTGCCGACCTGCATCTCGATCTCGCCGGGCATCGATTCGGCGACCGGGCAATGCGGCGTGGTCAGGGTCATGGTGACAATCGCGTGATTGTCGGCGGTGATCTCGACGGCGTAGATCAGGCCGAGATCATAGATATTCACCGGGATTTCCGGATCGAAGATGGACTTGAGCGTATCGATCACGGCCTCATAGACGTCGCCGCCCGCTTCGCCCGCTGGCGCTGCTTCCGGTTTCTGCGCCAGAAAGCCCTCGAGATAATCCTTCTTGCGATTGAGCTTGGCCGAATCGCTTTCCGCCTCATAGGGCGACGGCGCGAGTACGGGAGTCGCTTTTCCGTTCGTGTCGAGCGCAGTCGAGACACTTTGCTCGCTGTCGTCCGGTCTCTCGACTTCGCTCGAGACGAACGTATCATCCACCGCATCCTCGACCTTGGCCAGTTTCGGCTTCTCGACGCTGTCGACTTCTTCCACCAATATCTTCCGTTCTTCGTTCATATCGTCACCTTAGCCAAAAATTGTTCTGACGCGATTGATGCCGTCCACCAGAGCCGCGACATCGCTGTCATCGCTGTAAATTCCGAAACTCGCCCGCGCCGTCGCCGGCACGCCGAGATAGTCCATCAACGGCTGGGCGCAATGATGCCCGGCCCGGATCGCCACACCGCCTTCATCCAATATAGTGGCGACATCGTGCGGATGCACGTCGCCGACCGCGAAACTCAATATGCCCATGCTCTTGTCAGGCCCGAAGACCCGCACCGAATTGATCCCGGACAGAGCCTCGCGCGCCTTGGCCAAGGTGGCGTTCTCGTGATCCGAGATCACGTCCATGCCAATGCCGCTGGCATATTGGATCGCGGCATCCAGCCCGACCACACCGGCAATATGCGGCGTACCCGCTTCAAAGCGGCCCGGCGGCGGTGCATAAGTGGTGCCGTCAAAGGACACACGGTCGATCATCGATCCGCCGCCTTTCCATGGCGGCATCGCTTCGAGCGTTGCATAGGGTGCCCACAAAGCACCAATGCCGGTCGGGCCATATATTTTATGCCCGGAAAAGACATAGAAGTCGCAGCCCAGTTCCTGCACATCGACCGGCAACCGCGGCGCGGCCTGACAGCCGTCGAGCAACAGCTTCGCGCCAACCTTATGCGCGATCGCCGCCGCCCGCTTGGCGTCGAGCAAGGACCCCAGCACATTGGACACATGCGCCAGCGCGACCAGCTTGTGCCGTTCGGTCAGATTCTCCTCGATCCAGTCGAGATCAATCTGGCCATCTTCGGTCAGCGGCGCGACATCGATCTGCGCGCCGACCCGCTCGGCCAGCATCTGCCACGGCACGATATTCGAATGATGCTCCAGCTGCGACAGCATGATGCGGTCGCCCTGTGCGATAAATTTATTGCCCCAGCTTTCCGCGACCAGATTGATGCTGTCGGTCGCGCCGCTGGTGAAGACGATCTCGTTCTCGGACGCAGCGTTGAGGAATCCCGCGACCCGCTTGCGTGCGGCTTCATAAGCCAGCGTCATATTGGCCGAGCGCGCATAGACGCCGCGATGCACGGTGGCATAGTCCGGGCCATAGGCGCGGGCGATGGCGTCGAGCACGGGCTTGGACTTCTGGGCGGTCGCGGCGGAGTCGAGATAATGCCAGTCGGCTCCGATGCCGGGGAAGTCGGACCTGTGACTGGTCCGTATATTAGCGGGGGCGTTCATAAAGGCGCTCCTGTTTCGTCATCCTGAACTTGTTTCAGGATCTCGGGAGGTCCTGAAACAAGTTCAGGATGACGAGTGTAGGTTCCACTCACGACAATCCCTCCAAAACCTCAAGCGCTTTGCCCTCAATCTCTTCCCGCACCGCATCATCACCAACCGACACAAAGGCATCAGCAATAAACGCCTGCAGCATCAGCTTCTTCGCCGTCGCCGGGTCGATCCCGCGCGAGGCCATGTAGAACAAAGCCTGCTTGTCGAGCTCGCCGACGGTCGCGCCATGGGCGCATTTCACATCATCGGCGAAAATTTCCAGTTCCGGCTTGGCGTTGGCGGTGGCGCCGCGATCGAGCAGCATCGCCTTGACCGACTGCGCCGCATCGGTCTTCTGCGCATGGCGCGCGACGTTGATCTTGCCGAGGAAACTGCCGGTCGCCTTGTCCGCCAGCACCGAGCGCACCACCTGATTGGAGGTGGCATTGGGCTCGGCGTGGATCGTCTCGGTAACGATTTCCAGCGTCTGTTTGCCAGAACCCAGGATTGCCCCGCCCAGTTCGAAATGGGAGCCATTGCCGAGCATCGCCTTGACCTGAATCCGGCCATAATCGGCGTTGTGGGCCAGCAGATGCAGCGTGAAGGTGGCGTTGTCGCCGATGGCGACATCGAGATCGATCACGCCGACGCCGTCGACCACCGGCAGTTCGGCGATCTGACGCGACATGCTTTCTCCAGCCGGCACAGTGATCTGCTCGGGACCGGCCAGAGTCGACCAGACAGGTTCGAGCGCCTTGAGGTCAGCATAACGCCAGGCCTCGTCGCGGCGGGTGGGGAGCGGAGCGTTCATTTCAACACCTCGTCATGCCAGCGCAGGCTGGCACCCAGACCAAATGCGCCTTTACGAGACACGGGTTGGGCCCCAGCCTGCGCTGGGGCGACAGATATAAAGATACCAGCGGTCATCACGCCGCCTCCGCTATCGCTTCATAGCCTTCATTCTCCAGCTGCAACGCCAGTTCCGGGCCGCCGGTCTTGACGATCCGGCCATCGGCCAGCACATGAACAAAATCCGGCTCGACCAATTCGAGCAGCCGTTGATAATGGGTGATCAGCAGCACTGCCTTGTCGGGTTTGCGCATGATCGAATTGATACCAGAACCGACGGTGCGCAGCGCGTCGATATCGAGGCCGCTGTCGGTCTCGTCGAGGATCGCCAGCTGGGGATCGAGAATGCCCATCTGCACCATCTCGTTGCGCTTCTTCTCGCCGCCGGAAAAACCGACATTGACCGCGCGTTTGAGCATATCCATGTCCATCTTCAGCAGCGCCGCCTTATCCTTGGCCAGCTTGATAAATTCCGCGCCATTCAACGCCTCTTCGCCCCGCGCCTTGCGCTGGGCATTCAGGCTTTCGCGGAGAAATTGCAGGTTGCTGACGCCGGGAATTTCGACCGGATATTGAAAGCCGAGGAAGATACCGGCGGCCGCGCGTTCGTGTGGATCCAGTTCGAGGAGATCCACCGCTTCGCCTTCTCCCGTTCGTGCTGAGCTTGTCGAAGCACCGCTCTCCTGCTCACCCTGTCCTTCGACAGGCTCAGGACGAACGGCAGGAGTAAAGCTCACGCTGCCCGCGGTCACTTCATAACCGGGCCGTCCGCCGAGCGCATAGGCGAGCGTTGACTTGCCCGCCCCATTGGGGCCCATGATCGCATGGATTTCACCCGCGTTGATTTCGAGCGAAAGCCCCTTGAGGATTTCTGTGTCGCCGACCGTGGCGTGGAGATTTTCAATTTTTAGCATCATGTTTCTTTTCAATTACAAATTCTTGGATTGTCACTTCGTGTCTTTGTGTCTTTGTGCGCAAAAATTTGACTCACGCGAAGGCGCGAAGCCGCAAAGTTCGCTTATCCCGTCATTGCGAGGAGCCGCAGGCGACGTGGCAATCCAGAGATGGCGCGCGCCGCTCTGGATTGCGTCGCTGCGCTCGCAATGACGAAGGGAAGGACGGGACATGATCAACCAACCGACCCTTCAAGACTGATCGCCAGCAATTTCTGCGCTTCGACCGCAAATTCCATTGGCAGTTCCTTGAGCACTTCCTTGGCAAAGCCATTCACAATCAAACTCACCGCCGCCTCTGCATCGAGCCCGCGCTGCTGCGCATAGAACATCTGGTCGTCGCTGATCTTGCTGGTCGTCGCTTCATGCTCGATCGTCGCGGTCGGATTCTTGACCTCGATATAGGGCACGGTATGCGCGCCCGACTGGTCACCGAGCAGCAGCGAATCGCACTGGGTGAAATTGCGGACATTTTCCGCATTCGGACCCACCCGGACCAGGCCGCGATAGGTGTTGTCGCTGTGACCGGCGCTGATTCCCTTGGAGATGATCGTCGAACGCGTGTTCTTGCCGTTGTGGATCATCTTGGTGCCGGTATCGGCCTGCTGGTAATTGTTGGTCAGCGCGACCGAGTAAAATTCGCCAACGCTGCCTTCGCCATTGAGCACGCAGCTTGGGTATTTCCAGGTCACCGCGCTGCCGGTCTCGACCTGGGTCCAGCTGATCTTGCTGTTCTTGCCCTGACACAGGCCGCGCTTGGTAACGAAATTATAGATGCCGCCCTTGCCATTCTCGTCGCCGGGATACCAGTTCTGGACCGTCGAATATTTGATCTCGGCATCGTCCATCGCGACCAGCTCGACCACCGCCGCGTGCAGCTGGTTCTCGTCGCGCATCGGCGCGGTGCAGCCTTCGAGATAGGAGACATAGCTGCCTTCTTCGGCGATGATCAGGGTGCGTTCGAACTGGCCGGTATTTTCCGCGTTGATCCGGAAATAGGTGCTCAGCTCCATCGGGCATTTCACGCCCTTCGGAATATAGACAAAGGTGCCGTCGCTGAACACGGCGCAGTTGAGCGTGGCGAAATAATTGTCATGCATCGGCACGACTTTGCCCAGATATTGCCGGACAAGGTCAGGATATTGCTTGATTGCTTCTGAAATCGACCGGAAAATCACGCCCGCGTCTTCCAGCTCCTTGCGGAAGGTGGTCGCCACCGACACGCTGTCGAACACCGCGTCGACCGCAACCTTGCGCGCGCCCTCGACGCCAGCGAGCACTTTCTGCTCCTCGATCGGGATGCCGAGCTTTTCGTAGACGCGCAATATTTCGGGATCGACCTCGTCGAGACTGCCCAGCTTTTCCCTGGGCTTGGGCTCGGCATAGTAATAGGCATCCTGATAGTCGATCATCGGGATGTCGAGCTTGGCCCAGTCCGGCGATTCCATCTTTTCCCACTGGCGAAAAGCCTTCAGCCGCCATTCGAGCATCCACTCGGGCTCGCCCTTCTTGTCGGAAATGAACCGCACCGTATCCTCGTTCAGGCCCTTGGGCGCGAAATCCTGTTCGATGTCCGACGACCAGCCGAACTCGTAAGTGCTCGCCTTGTCGACGGCTTGCTGCGCCTCGGCATTCATTTCCTTGCGGTCTGCATCATAGTCAGATGTCTTCACTGATTCACTCATAGCATTATCCCGCCATTATTCCGTTCGTGTCGAGCGAAGTCGAGACACTCCGCGCATGATCACCGTCTCTCGTTTGCGTTCGAGACGAACGGTGACTCATATGGGTTGAAGGTATATCCGACAAGCTAGCCAAACTGACATCATCCAGCGCCTGCCGGATCGTACGATTGACTACGCCCCAATGCGGTTTCACGGTGCAGCCGCTTTCCAGCAGACAGTCATGATTGCCATCGATGGTACAGCTGGTAATCGCCAGCGGCCCTTCCACCGCCTCGACAATGTCGGCGAGGCTGATCGATGCTGGCGGACGGGCGAGCCGGATGCCGCCGCCGATCCCGCGGGTCGATTCGAACAGGCCAGCAGCCGTCAACCGGCTGACCAGCTTCTTCGCCGTCGGCAGCGGGACACCGGTCTCCTGTGCGAGCTTTGTCGCGTTGAGCCTGCCTTCCGCCAGCCGCGCAGCACCACAATGCCGCGCGGCGGCGGACATCAGGACTACGGCATAGTCGGCAAGGTTGGAAAGGCGCATATTTCTCGAATCGCTGTCAGTGAATTCTAAACAAGACTGATTTAGTCTTATTTATCCAACATTGCAAGCCTAGCGCGGCTTCCGAGGATTCCGGAAAGGCGCGAAGATGCTTCCAGTTCTTCCAGTCAGGTGTCGGAAATCAGTGGCGCAATCTTGCCCTTGAGATCCGCGCGCTGGTCGATCAGCCGAGCGGTCTCGCCCTCGCCAACCCGCAGCTGAGTCGGCGTCACTCCGGCGAAGAATTTCACTTCGCGGATCATGTGCGACTGGTCGTAAAAAGCGTCGACCAGTTCGAGCAGCTCTTCTTCATTATCCTCGGCATAGGCCCGCGCCGCGCGCAGTGCGCGATATTTGCGCGCGAGATATTTGGGCGGCATGCCATAGAGCTTGTTCACCGTGCGCAGCACCTGCCGGGAACTTTGCTGAGACCGCTCCATCAGACCGTTGACCGGCGGCGAAGGCTCCGACGACAGCCACTCATCAACCATTCTGGTGAATGCGGCCGTCTCCGGCTTCAGCCGCGGTTTCAGCGCCCGGTAGACCTTGTCCGCCCAGGCCACCATCTCTTCGGCGGTCTGGCAGCTGCGCAGATATTCCAGATTTTTGTCAATCTCGTGGGTAAAAACCTCGTTCGCACTGACCGCCCGGTCGGTATAATCTGCCGCGGATTTCCGGGTAGAAATGGCCCAGCCGGCGGGCAAGATCCCGACGCCAAACATGCGGAACGGTCCAGTCACGTCAAAGCGCATCGACCCTGTAGAAGGGCCTTGCAGCATCGCATCCCTGGCCGGAAAACTGCTGCCGTCAGCAAAGCCAACTTCGGCGCTGCCTTCGAGCAGAAAGCGCAATTGCGCGATTGCTGCCCGCTCGTTGTCGGAAAATTGTGGTTGATCCACCTCGAACAGATAATAGACCGAGACCAAATCCCGAACATCTTCTGCAGGCGCAAAATATCTCAAACTTACCAAGCGACGACCCCCTGATCTGTCCCCCTCCAGGTTCAGATTGGTTATGGATGCTCCTTTATAGCTGAAAAACAAAGGTAAAAAAAAGGCCTGACTAAATTAATAGCCAGGCCGAAAAGGAAAAGAACTCTGTTACCACCGCTTTGCGGTGGCGAGAGCCCTTCGGGTCGCAATGTCCCTATCACCCTAATTAGCCGAGAATCATTGGACAGAAACGACAGATTACAATCATATGCTTGACAATTTAGGACAATCGCTGCCGATTGCCGTCACTTGCTCGCATTTATCCAGGCGTCCACTCGTTCTTCGAGGATGTCGAGCGGCACCGGACCACTTTTCAAGACAACATCGTGAAAATCACCCATGGTAAACTTGTCGCCGAGCGAATCCTGCGCCCGACTCCGCAGTTCAAGTATTTTCAGTTTGCCAATCATATAGGCAGTCGCTTGCCCGGGATAAACGATATAGCGCTCGATCGCCTTGCGGATATCGCCCTCCGGATTGGGCGTGTTGTCGGTCAGATATTGAATCGCCTGTTCGCGACTCCAGCGCTTGTCATGAATGCCCGTATCGACAACCAGTCGGCAGGCGCGCCACAATTCCATTCCGAGCCGACCAAAATCGCTATAAGGGTCCTGATAGAAGCCCATATCCTTGCCGAGCTCCTCGGAATAGAGTCCCCATCCTTCGGTATAGGCGGTCCAGCCACCAAAACGTCGGAACGGCGGTAAATCACCCAGTTCGGTCTGGATCGTCCGTTGCAAGTGATGCCCCGGCAAGCCTTCATGATAGGCCAGCGCCTCCAGTTCCGTCTTCGACATGCTGCGCAAATTGTAGAGGTTCACGTAATAGGTCCCGGGGCGCGATCCGTCGGGTGCCGGGCCATTGTAAAAGGCCTTGCCGCCAGATTTCTCGCGGAACGCCTCGACCGGTTTGATGACGAGCGGCGCTTTCGGCAGCGTATTGAAGAATTCCGGCAGCTTGGCGGTCATCGCCGCCAATTTGCCATCGACATCGGCGAGATAGGCTTCGCGGCTGTCATAGTAAAATTCATCACTACTGCGCAGGTGCTGGAAAAAATCCTGCAAACTGCCTTCGAAGCCGACATCCGCCATGATCTTGCGCATCAGCCCATGGATTCGCTCCACATTGTCGAGGCCAATCTGGTGAATTTGATCGGCTGTGAGGTCAGTAGTGGTATAATTTTGCAGGCGCTCGGCATAATAAGCGGCACCATCCTTGAACCGCCAGATGCCGTCACCATCGACCGCACTCGCCTGCTGACGCTCCATCTCGGCGATCAGTTTTTCATAGGCCGGTTTCAGGCTGTTGACCATCGCCGCTCCACCGCGTGCCACCAGATCCGATTTTTCGGCTTCGGGAATATCAAGATCGGCGACCTTCTTTTTCAGATCGGCAAAGATCGGTGAATCCTCGCCATCCTCGAACGGCGCACCGCTGATCACATTTTTGGCGTCGGCGATCACATAGGGGAAGACCCAGTCGGGAACGATGATTCCGTCGTTCGCTCGCTCTGCCGACTGCACCACCAGCGACTCGATCAGCGGACCGGCGGCATCAAGACGGCTGACATAGGCTTCGGCATCCGCTTTGTTCGACACCCGGTGGATGTTGATCATGAACGCGGGAATCTGGCTCTGCGCGCCGTTCATCTGGTCAAAAATATAGGCATTGCGGCGAAATGGGAAAGCATTGGCTGAGCGTTCGCCCCGCACCTGAAACAGACGATAGCTCAACTGGCTGGCTTGGCTTAGTTCGTCCTCAGCAAACTCTGCTTCCATCTGCGCAAGCGCTTGCTGGCCGCGTTCATATTGGGCGATTTCAGCGGCATCGCTCGGGTCATCCCATTTGCCATAATCATTATCCCGGATTCCGCGATAGGCCTTTGAGACCGGAGAATGGGCGAGTTCCTGATCGTCATAGTCTTTGAAAAAGGCGGATAGCTGCTTGTTTACGTCTTCCTGCGCCTGCGTTGCCGCATCACTGGTCTGCGCATAGCTTGCAGGAGCGATCGAAACGGCGGTCAGAGCCAAGGCAGAGGCGGCAGTCAGCAACAAATTTCTCATCCAATATATTCCTTATCTGGTATCACTTTTACCGCACCTATCACCCCGTTCGGATTTTCACAAATTCGCCGACCAGCGCGCGGCCCTGAACAGGGCATCGGGGTTTTGACACTTGTCTGTTGCTGGCGCCCATATCCGCCGCTAGTCCCCGTATATATGCAGATAAATTCACTGGACGCATTGATCATCGGCGGCGGCCATAATGGCTTGGTCTGTGCCTTTTATCTCGCTCGCGCCGGCATGAAGGTTCGCATATTGGAAGCGCGCAATGTGATCGGCGGCGCGGCCGTGACCGAAGAATTTCATCCCGGCTTCCGCAACAGCACGGCCAGCTATACAGTCTCGTTGCTCCAGCCCAAAATTATCGCGGACATGGGCCTTGCCGAACGCGGCTACCGCGTGGTCGAGCGTCCCAAAAGCAACTTTCTGCCGCTTGGTGATGGCAAATATTTGCTGGTAAGCGGCTCTCTGGAAGCGACGCAGCGGGAGATTGCGCGATTCTCCAAGGCCGATGCGGCGCGCTTGCCGGACTATTACCGGATGCTGGAATCGGCCGCAAAGCTATTGCGCGATCTGGCATTGGAGATTCCGCCCAATGCAGGAGCCGGAGCGCTGGCGATGCTGTCGGGGATCAAGACCGCCCGCCGGTTCACCAGGCTGTCGCCACTGGAACAGCATGAGATTCTCAAACTGTTCACGCTGAGCGCCCGCGAACTGCTCGACCAATGGTTTGAAAGTGCACCGATCAAGGCCGTTTTCGGTTTTGACGCCATTGTCGGCAACTACGCCAGCCCCGATACGCCGGGCTGCGCCTATGTCCTGCTCCATCACGTCTTTGGCGAGGTCAACGGCAAGAAGGGCCAATGGGGTCATGTGATCGGCGGCATGGGCGGGATCACACAATTGATGGCGGACGCCTGCGAAGAGGCGGGGGTCAAAATCAGCCTCGAAACGCCCGTCGAAAAACTGCTTGTCGAGAAGGGGGCCGCGATCGGGGTTCGAACGAGAGGGGAGGACATTCGGGCGCGCAAAATCATCGCCAACGTCGGACCCAAGCTGCTCTATGATCGCCTGATCGACCCCAGCGATCTGCCCGCTGATTTCCGCAGCATGATGGCCGGCTATCAATGCGGCTCTGGAAGCTTACGGATGAATCTGGCGCTGGCCGGCCTGCCCCATTTTAAGGATCTGCCCGGCAGCGGCGATCATTTGAAATCCGGAATCATCATGGCCCCGTCGCTGGATTATATGGACCGCGCCTATCAGGACGCCCGGCAACATGGCTGGTCGCGCAAGCCGGTGGTCGAGATGCTGATCCCCAGCCTTGTCGATGACAGCCTTGCTCCACCCGGGCAGCATGTCGCGAGTCTGTTCTGCCAACAATTTGCGCCGCAATTGCCGGACGGTCGAAACTGGGACGACGAACGCGAAGCAGCGGTGTCATCGATCCTCGACGTGGTGGAACAGCATGCACCGAGCTTTCGCAAACTGATCCTCGGTCGGATGGCGCTCTCTCCCATGGATCTGGAAAATAAATTCGGTCTGGTCGGTGGTGACATCTTTCATGGTCGCATGTCTATCGACCAGCTCTGGGCGGCACGACCGGTGGTGGGTGCGGCCAATTATCGCGGGCCGATAGAAGGGCTGTATATGTGCGGTTCGGGTACGCATCCCGGCGGCGGCGTGACCGGCGCACCGGGCCACAATGCCGCCAAAGCCATCCTGCGGGAACGCAGTGTGCTGAGTCGCTGGTTCGGTTGACGCTACGACGGACCGGTCAAATCAGCTGCCTATTGCACCCGCGCCCGTGGAGCGATAGTTTCCAGAAAATTGGGATGGGAGATTCAAGATGCGCAAATCACTGATGTGGGCGGCCTGTATGGCTGCCCTGGCTATATCGGCCTGCTCGGAGAATGATGACAGCGATGAAAGCGGTGCACAGGTCACGAACACCGAATATCCCGAGCAGGTGTTCTGGGGCGACACCCATCTCCACACCGACAACAGCATCGATGCGTTTGGCTTTGGCAATCGGCTGGACGCCGAAGCAGCGCTGCGATTTGCCCGTGGCGAAGAAGTTACCGCCACCAAAGGCGCAAAGGCGAAGCTGTCTCGCCCGCTCGATTTTCTGGTGATTGCCGATCATAGCGACGCAATGGGGGCCACCAAGGCGATCATGGAAGCCCCGCGTATTGCTCTGCTGACCAATAAATTCCTGCTCCGCTGGCATGATATGATGAACGAGAGCGAAGAGGGCTCATTGCGGGTGACGGGCGAGTTGATCGATGGCGCGGCGAAGGGGACGTTGCCCGCGTCCCTCACCGATCCCGAAGAAACCAGAGATCGCACCGCCGATCTCTGGGAAAAACACGGAGAGACCGTGGATCAATATAATGAGCCGGGTAAATTCACCGCCTTCATGGGCTTTGAATATACATCGATGCCTGACGGCGACAATCTCCACCGGGTGGTCATGTTCCGGGATAGCCCGAAGAAAATGGGCGATACCATTCCCTTTGGTGCTCTTGGCGAGCAGAATCCGGAAAGGCTCTGGGCCTATATGGCCGCTTACGAGAAGAATACGGGCGGCAAGGTGCTCGCCATTCCGCACAACAGCAATGTCTCGAACGGCCGGATGTTCGCGATGAACAAATTTGATGGCAGCCCGATTGACGCCGCCTATGTGAAGACGCGGGCGCTGCGCGAACCAATTGTCGAGGTCACGCAGATCAAGGGCGACAGTGAGGCGCATCCGTTTTTGTCACCCAACGACGAATTTGCCGATTTTGGTGTTGCCGGTTGGGACAAGTGCAATCTGAGCTGTACCCGCGACATGCAACCCGAAAGCTATGGCGGCAGCTATGTACGCGAAGCGCTGAAGCGCGGGCTGGAACTGACCCTCTCGGTCGGCGCCAATCCATTCAAGTTCGGCATGATCGGTTCGACCGACAGCCATACTTCGCTGGCGACGGCAGACGAGAATAATTTCTTCGGCAAGCACAGCGGCAACGAGGCCAATAACAGGGGTCGCGTGATGGCGCCGCAAAATCTCGGGACCCGCGAAGGCCGCTTCGGCTGGCATTATCTGTCCAGCGGCTATGCAGCAGTCTGGGCGACCAGCAACACAAGGGAAGCCATTTTCGACGCGATGATGCGCCGCGAAGTCTATGCAACAACCGGGCCGCGGATGCAGGTCCGTTTCTTCGGCGGCTTTGATTTCACCGCGGAGGATACCGCTGATCTGGTCAAAACCGGCTATACCAAGGGCGTACCGATGGGTGGTGATCTGAAGGGCGGCGACGGCGAAGCACCGCAGTTTCTGATCAGCGCACTGATGGACCCGGAAAGCGCCAGTCTCGATCGGATTCAGGTGATCAAGGGCTGGGTTGATGCGACCGGCAAGAGCCAGGAAAAAATCTACAATGTCAGCTGGAGCAATGCCGATGCCCGCAAGCTGGGTGCCAACGGCAAATTGGCTCCGGTACCCAATACGGTGGATCTGACCAAGGGCACCTGGGACAATGCCACCGGGGCGCCGGAGCTGGTCACTTTCTGGCAGGATCCAGATTTCAATGCCGCGCAGAATGCTTTTTATTATGTGCGCGTGCTGGAAATTCCTACGCCGACCTGGCCGGTCTATGACGCGCTCAAATTCAGCCTGACCCTACCAGAAGAGGTAATCAAGATTCAGCAGGAACGGGCTTATAGTTCGCCGATCTGGTATACGCCATCGGCTTGATCGGGATCGATCGCTCGCAGCCTGCCGCTCGGCGACCAACGCGATTGTTTGAAAGGCGGCTGCTGCACATAATGGGTTGCACGATATATGTTGCGTAAGTTTATTCGGGAACCGCTCGTCCATTTCCTCGGCGGCGCGCTGCTCATTTTTGCCTTTTTCTGGACCACGGGCACGGGCCGTGATCCGGCGGACTATAGTATCATCATCGATGAAACCGATATCGACCGGCTGACGACCGACTGGGAACGGAATTTCCGCCGTGCGCCGACGCAGCAAGAACTGGACGGCCTGATCGATCAGGAGATTGCCGAAGAAATCTATTATCGCGAAGCGTTACGGTTGGGACTGGACAAGGATGACCCGGTCATCCGGCGCAGGCTGTTCAAGAAGATGCAATTTATCGAAAGCGAAAATTCGGAAGAAATCGCACCGACCGATGCCATCCTGCAGCAGTGGATGGACAGTCACCCCGCCAACTATAGCTTGTCGTCGATCTACGATTTCGAGCAAATCTATCTCGGCCAGATCAGCACGGCTGAAGCCGCCGACATAATCGAACAGTTGAAGCAGGGGGCCAGGCCCGCCACATTCGCCAAACCCCTTTCTCTGCCTGTCGCTCTCGATCACGCCACGAGCGAGGAAATTTCGCGGCAATTTGGTGACCGGTTTGCCGGGCAACTGGCGGGGCTGGAGCCAGGTGTCTGGAGCGGCCCCGTGCCGTCCGGCTTTGGCTTGCATGCGGTCAAGATCACCGCGAAAAAACCCGGCAAGGTGGCGGCTCTCGACGAAGTCCGGCAGCGGGTGACCAATGATTGGTCCGCCGCCCAAAGGATCACCCAGAAAGAAAAGGCGCTTGATCGGTATCGGCCGCAATATGAAATTACCATAGCCGGCCGACCATGAGCCGCTGGTACGCAGTCCTGTGGCTCTGTTTCGCGCTTGCGCTGTGGCCGAGCAGCGCTCGCGCCGATGAACTGCGCCCCGCCTATATCGAGATGACGGAGCAAGCGCCCGGCCAATGGTCGCTGCTGTGGAAGGCATCGACCAATTCGCGCCTTGGCCAGACCGGCGAAATCATCATCCCGGACAATTGCGAGGCCCAGGGCGAATCCCGGCGCGAATATTCCGGCAGCAATATTCTCACGCGCCTCACCCTCAGCTGTGCCGGATCGGTGCAGGGAAAGACTATCGGCCTGAAGGGTCTGGAACTGTCCACCACCGATGCGCTGGTCCGCATCGCCCCGCTGGACAGCGCGATGCAGACGTTGCGCCTGACCCCGGACCAGCCCATCGCCGCCTTGGCCAAGCCATCGGTGATTTCAAACGTTGCTGCGACCTATACGATTATCGGCATCGAGCATATTCTGCTGGGCTTCGACCATCTGTTCTTTGTGTGGGCTCTCGTACTGTTGCTCAAGGGCGGATGGCTGGTGGCCAAAACCGTCACCGCCTTCACCATCGCCCATAGTCTGACATTGGTCGGAACCACGTTGGGCTGGATGTCGCTTCCATCACAGCCGGTCGAAGCGGTGATTGCCTTGTCGATCATCTTTCTCGCCGTCGAGGTTGTCAAATCCAGACCCGATGATATCCGGCTTTCGGAGCGGTTCCCCTGGATCGTCGCCTTTCTGTTCGGCTTGCTCCACGGCTTCGGTTTCGCTGGCGCGCTGGCCGAAATTGGCCTGCCAGAAGGCGACGTACCGCTGGCTTTGCTGACGTTCAATCTCGGCGTCGAAATCGGCCAACTGGTCATCGTCGCCGTGGCTCTCGCGGTATTGCATGCGATCCGGACGTTTCAAAGCCAATGGTTGCAGCCCACCAAGACCGCCATGGCCTATGGCATTGGCATGATCGCGACCTACTGGTTTATGGAACGGATGATTGCCTGAGCCTGGTTAGAGCTGGGCCGCCTAGCTTACCATACTGGCGGCATATTGCGATGATTCATTGCGCGGTATAGCCGCCGTCGACGACGAATTCGGCACCTGTCACGTAGGTCGATTCATCCGATGCCAGAAACAGCACACAATTGGCGATGTCCAACGGCTCGCCCAGCCGGCCCGCCGGGATGGCCGCCTCGATCGCCGCATAATTTTCGGCGTTGGTTTCCGCGCCCTGATCCTGCATGTTGGTTCTGATAATGCCGGGGTGCACAGTGTTTACGCGGATATTATCGGCTGCCACTTCCAGCGCCACCGATTTGCTGAACAGCTTCACAGCGCCTTTTGACGCGGCATAGCTTGCGCTGCCACGAAAGCCGACTAGACCCGCAACAGACGACATGTTGACGATCGAGCCGCCGCCCGATTGTCGCATCGCCTTGACCGCCATCTGGGTACCGATAAAGCTCCCCATGACATTGACTTCGAACTGACTGCGAAGAGCGCCCACGGCCCGGTCGCTGACAATGCCCGCCACTTCCAATATGCCGGCGTTATTCACCAGCACGTCCAGTCGTCCGTGCTCCGACAGCAAGGCCGCAATGACCCCGTCCCAGTCGTCCTGCGATGCCACATCATGCTGTACGGCAATGGCGTTGCCGCCTTTCGCCCGAATCAACCTTGCGGTCTCTTCGACGCCGACAAGGTCAACATCGCTGAGCACCACCGTTGCGCCCTCTTCCGCCAGCCGTTCGCCAATCGCCGCGCCAAGCCCGGGGCGCGATGCGCCACCGGTCACAAGCGCGACCTTACCGGCCATCCGTTCGGTCATTGCTGCTATCCTGCCGGAGGTCTGTGCGCGTCTTCCGACCAGTCCTGCCGCGCCGCCCATTCTTCCAGCGTCTCGAATTCGACTTCCGGCAGCCGCTGCTGCATGAAGTCGGTGTCCACTTCGAACGGTCTGGTTTCGTTGTTGTTATTGTATTCGTAAAATGCGGTGATGCCGGCGGCCATGGTTTCGCGATTTTCCGGCGGCACGTCGTCGCCAAAGGCCTTGACCAGATAGTCGCCGAATTCCTTGGGCGTGCACGGATCATATTTGATTTCATGCCCGAACACACGCGACAGGGTCTCTGCCACTTCCGGTGGTTTCAGGCGCTGGGGTCCGCCAATGTTCAGCCACGAGCCTTCAAAATCGGGGCGATCCATCGCGGCGACCATGCATTTTCCGACATCATCCAGACTGATCCAGTTGGCTTGCAGCTCCGCATTGTGTGGATAGACATAGCGCTTTTCATCGACGATGAACGGCCGGGCCCAATTGGTCAGCAGATTGTCCATGAACAGCACCGAACCAAAGACCGTCGCGGGCATGCCGGACCGGAAAATCTGGTTCACGGCGATGGTGTTGTTGCCATAGGTGAACGGGTCGCCGGGACGCTCCGGAATCCAGCTCGATGTATTCCAGACAAAGCGCTCGGTGCCTGCTTCCTTGGCTGCAGCCGCAACCTTGCCAACCATGGACGCGCGATCTTCACGCGCCTGCAGCGGATGGGTATAGAAAACGGCGTCGGATCCTTCAAAAGCCGGAACCCAGGTCGATTCATCGGTGAGATCGATCTTGCGGCATTCGTCCGCCACGTTGGAACCGCCCAGATCGGGATTCTCGCTACGTGACAAGGCGCGAACCTTGTGACCCGCTGCCGCCAATTGCCTTATTTGGGCGAGGCCTTGCCGACCTGTTGCACCCACGACTGAAACCAATGCCATGATTTTCTCTCCTATTGCGTTTGGATGGACGCTAGAGGCGAAAATGCCTGACCCCAATGCTCCATTTTATCAGGCCCATTTTGTTAGGGATGGGTCAGGACGCTCCCGCGGCCAGCATCGCCTGCCAGCGCTGCATACCGGAAATCCAGCGCTCGGGATCGGCGCCCTTCTGCTTGATATAGTCGCCCACGACGGGATGCGGGAGAATCAGAAAACGCTCGTCGTCGATCGCCTCGACGCACATGTCGGCAACATGCTCCGGCGTCACGATCCCGTCCTTGGCAACCGTGGACGTATCGACACCGGCGATCATCGGCGTATCGACCCCTTGGGGACACAGGACCGAGACCTTCAGCCCCTCCGCGCCATGGGTGATTGCGAGCCATTCGGCGAAGCTGACCGCAGCATGTTTGGTCACAGAATAAGGCGCGGAGCCGATCTGGGCCAGAAGTCCGGCCGCAGAGGCGGTGTTGAGCAGATAGCCACCGCCACGCTCCAGCATCTTCGGTACCAATATCCGGGCGGCGCGGATATGGGCCAGGACATTGATTTCCCAGATATTCTGCCAGACATCATCATCCACTTCCGCGCCGCCGCTGGTGATGATCCCGGCATTGGAAACGAACAGATCTATCGGCCCGATATCGGATTCGACGGTTTCGATCAGGTTGCTGATATCTTCTGCAAGAGACACGTCGGTCCTGATCGCGACGCCGCCAATTTCATCGGCAACCGATTGCGCCCCTGCCAGATCGCGGTCGGCGCAGACAATCTTCTTGGCGCCTTCCGCTGCAAACCTGCGCGCCATGGCCGCTCCGATGCCGCTGGCGCCGCCGGTGATGACGATGATCTTGTCTCTGAGTTCCATTTTGATCTTGTCCTGCTTGAATAAATTAATCACTCGCTTAAAGATGCGGACCGGCTAGAACAAGAGCTACATTGCCATCGGGTCGATGCTTGCTCAAAAGTCTGGCCCGGAACAAAGGAGAGAGAAATGTACAGTCACATGATGGTCGGATCGAACGATATCGACCGGTCGAAAAAATTCTATGATGCGTTGTTCAATAGCGTCGGTGGCCCCGAGGCCATGGTCGATCCCAAAGGTCGGCTGATGTATATCCATAATGGCAGCATATTCATGGTCACGCCGCCGATTGACGGCAAAGAGGCCACCTGCGGCAATGGTATGACCGTCGGATTTGCGATGGAAAATCCTGCCCAGGCCGATGCATGGCACAAGGCTGGGGTGGAAGCCGGCGGAACAGCCATTGAAGATCCTCCTGGCGTCCGCGAAAATCCGGGTATGAGTCTCTATCTCGCCTATCTGCGCGATCCGGATGGCAACAAGCTCTGCGCTCTCCACCAGATGGGTTAAGCCGATGTCGAACAAGAGCGTCCGCATCGGTGGCGCGAGTGGCTTTTGGGGCGAAAGCGCCATGGCCACGCCGCAGCTGCTCGATGCGGGTGTCGATTATCTGGTCTATGATTATCTCGCCGAGATCACCATGTCGATCATGGCCCGTGCGCATGCGAAAGACCCGGCGGCAGGTTTTGCCGGCGACTTCATCAGCGCTGTCCTGAAACCCCATGCGCGGACCATTGCCGCGCAGGGGGTCAAGGTCATCGCCAACGCGGGCGGCGTCAATCCCGCCTCCTGCGGCGAGGCTGCGCGCAGCCTGATCAAGGAGTTGGGTCTGGACCTGAAAGTCGCGGTTATTACCGGCGACAATCTGCTTCCCGAGCTGGATGCGATCGCTGCTGGCGCGCCCACCGAAATGTTTACCGGCGCAGCCTTTCCGGACAAGCAAAAGGTCGCCAGCATCAATGCCTATCTCGGTGCCTTTCCGATTGCCCGGGCGCTGGCGGAAGGCGCGGATATCGTCATCACCGGCCGCTGCGTCGACAGCGCCGTGACACTCGGCGCCTGCATCCACGAATTCGGCTGGTCGGCACGCGATTTTGACCTGCTTGCGAGCGGCAGTCTCGCCGGCCATTTGCTGGAATGCGGCCCGCAGGCGACTGGCGGCAATTATACCGACTGGGAAGACGCCGGGGATATATCCAATATCGGCTATCCGATTGGCACGGTGTCAGCCGACGGCTCGTTCACCGTCACCAAGCCTGCAGGCACCGGCGGCTGTGTTACAGTGGGCACGGTATCGGAACAGATGCTATACGAAATTGGCGACCCGCAAGCCTATATGCTGCCCGATGTGGTCTGCGATTTTTCCGAGGTCGAGATCACACAGCTCGGCCCCGATATGGTCCGCGTTTCCCCCGCCAGAGGCTATCCGGCACCCGATCATTACAAGACCTGCCTGACCTATGGTGAAGGTTTTCGCGGCGGCACCTATGTCAGTTTCTATGGTTTTGATGCCGCCCGAAAGGCGCAAAAATTCTGCGACAATGTCTTTGTCCGCGCCAACAAGGTCCTGCGCGGCCACAATCTCGGCGACTATAGCGAAACCAGCGTCGAACTGATCGGAGCGGAAAGCCAGTTCGGCGAATTTTCTGAAGTCAGTGAGCCCCGCGAGGTCGTTGCGAAAATCGCCGCGAAGCACAGCGAAGCGGCGGCGATCGGCATCTTGCTCCGCGAACTGACCGGGCTGGGCCTGGCAACGCCGCCCGGTCTAGGCAGCTTTTCCGGTGCACGGGCGAAACCGTCGCCCGTGGTGCGGCTGTTTTCCTATCTTACGCCAAAACACGCCGTGACCATCCAGATCGATGTCGACGGCAAGCCGCTTGAATTTACCGATAGCCCCGGCCAGCCTTTCAATCCTGCTTCGATTACCCGTCCGGCAATTCCGGCGTTGATTGAAACATCGGATGAGATGGTCACCGCGCCACTAATCCAACTTGCCTGGGCCCGCTCGGGAGACAAGGGCAACAAGGCCAATATCGGCGTGATCGCGCGCGACCCGGACTATCTTCCCTATATCTGGGCAGCGCTAACCCCGGATTCCGTAGCCAGGCGTTTTGGCCATTTTATCGACGGTGGTGCCGCTGCCGCAAGGATTGACAAATATTATCTGCCGGGCGCACACGCGATCAATTTCCTGATCGACGCAGTACTCGGCGGCGGCGGTGTCGCTAGCATCAGAAACGATGCCCAGGGCAAAGGCTATGGCCAGATATTGCTCGCCCATCCGGTTGCGATACCGGCGGCGCTCGCCAAAAAACTGGATTGAAAAGGACTCAATTGATGATGCAGGAAGCCCGGGATTTCAAGGATGAGAGCGATACGCTCGCGACCGTGCTCGCCGACAAGGACGAGACTGTTTTTGCCACCGTCACCCAGTTCAAGAGCTGGACGATCGAGGATGTCATCGGCCATCTGCATATCTGGAACGCTGCGGCGCTGATGACCCTGCAGGATCCGGATGCCTTCAAACAGTTCCTCGGTGCTATCATGGCGGGTTTCCAGACCGGCAAAAGCCATATCGATGTGCAATATGAATGGCTGGACGAAAATGCCGGCGGGATCCGCGGCAAGGCTCTGTTCGAAGCCTATTGCGACTATTATCCGAAGCTGGCCGCGGCCTATGGCGATGCCGACCCGGATCATCGCGTGGCCTGGGCCGGGCCCGACATGACGACCCGCTCGAAAATCATCGCCCGCCAGATGGAGACATGGTCGCACGGACAGGAAATATTCGATATCTTGGGTCAGCAGCGCAAAGATGGTGACCGCATCCGCAACATCGCCCATCTCGGCGTCACCACCTATGGCTGGACCTTCCGCAACGGCCGCCAGGAACCACCGGCGCCCAAGCCCTTTGTCCAGCTGACCGCGCCATCGGGTGCCATCTGGGAATGGAATGACCGCCAAGAGGATAATGTCGTTCGCGGCAGCGCGGTCGCGTTTTCCCAAGTGGTGACCCAGACCCGCAATATCGATGACACCAATCTGGAGACGGTGGGCGATACTGCTCGCCAATGGATGGAAATCGCGCAATGCTTCGCTGGCGGCCCGGAAACGCCGCCGGCCAAAGGAACACGGAGCGCAAAGACCGGTTAGGATGGAGGAGATGATGACCACCAGCGACCGTATCGCCGCCCTCGCCTCGTTTTTTTCCTGCTCGCCGGAAGAAGCCGCGAAGGTCGATGCTGCGACCAGGCTGGTGCATTACCGGCACAAGGACATTCTCGCTCACCAGGGCGATCTCGGGGCCAAGCTGTGGATCGTGCTCGCCGGCCGGGCGCAATTGCAGATCATCGGCATGGACGGCCAGACCAAATTGCTCACCTCGCACGGCCCGGGAGAATTATTCGGTGCCTTTCCGAACGAACGCATCGTGATTTCCGATGTGGTGGTGCAGAACCGGCTCTCGGTCCTGGAAATAGCCACCGCGAACATGACCCGCCTGTTGCAGGAGGAAGCCAGGATTGGCAGCGGCCTGTCGAGAATATTGGGACGGCAATATAATGGCGTGCTCGACCGGATGGCGGCGCGCATAACCCTGACCGCCAACGGCCGCGTCTACGCCGAATTGCTGCACGAAGCGGGAGAGGACGGCAGCATCTCACCGCCCCCGGTAATCGCGGCGCTGGCTTTATCCGCCCAGACGACGCGCGAAACCGGCTCGCGGGCGATCAATGCGCTGGAACGGCGCGGGATCATAAGGCGCGACGATGAACAGCTGGAGATCCTGTCGCGAAGCCTGCTCGAAGAACTGGTGATCTGAACCCCGCCGCTCAGGCAATCGACCATAGAGGCAACGAACCATAAGCGGTTTGCAATTCGCCTATTTCCTCGATTGCCCGCTCGCCGGATTGCAGCATCAGCACCATCGCCGACTTCTGATCGGCCATGACCGCTCCGCCGCCAGACGCGCCCGCCATATCGCTGGCCTGTTCCAGCAAGGAGGCAACCGGTTTTTGCGGGTCCATGATATCGATGAGCAGGCTGATCCGACTGTCTGCATTGTGCAGTAACAGCGATCGGCTGGTTGTCAGCAGCTCCGCGACATTGGTTGAAATCCGATAATGGGCATCACCGGCAGTCTGAAACTCGCGAGCGGCTTCGGGCATTTTTGACAGCGCATCCCCGTCAAGACCATCCGCCCAGAGAAGCCATGCGATTTCTCTGGTCTCTGCATCCGAAAGCTCGGTGATCGAATGGTGATCCGCCTTACGGGCTACAGATATGGCATATTGATCATGACCGGTATCGGCCCAGACCAGATGCTGGCGGCGCGGAGCATCATCCATGCCGGTGATCGTGAGCGCCTTCGGCCGGCTCTTCAACACCCCTGCGTTGCGGATGCATTGTCCCATGGCGACCAGATCGGCGAGTTCGACGGCAACCGCCAGCGACCGCTCCTCTTCGTCGGGCAATTCGGTTAATACATCCAGCGTCGACGCCGCCTCAACTAGCGCATCGAACCGGAGGCCCCAATGGTCGCCAAAGGGCGCAACCGACAGTTCGCGAAAGCGGTCCACCGGATAGGGCAATATGATATGCAGCTCCGCACCCGCCCTGTGCAGCGCCTCCGCGATCAATATATCCGCCCCTGCTGCCAGCGCGCCGAAGCCGAAACCTGGTTTTTCCCGCTCGACGATCGCTTCAATATCCTGCTGTATGGTCGGGTCCGCTTCATCGAGCCCTATAATGCCACTGAAATAGAGGCTGGGCGGCGGGCGGTGCCGGTCCAGCCACGCCGCGTCTCCGCCCTGTTCAGCGAGGATCAGTTCAAACTGGCCAATCGTCGCGGCATGATCTTCCCAAGCTTGCGGCAGTTGCGCAATCCCGGCAGCCAGCGCGGCGCGGGCTTCCGTCTCATCACCCAGCAACAGCAAGGCCTCCGCCCGGGTCGCAGCGCGCCAATAGGCATTTTCGCCTTGCTCGGCGTCTTCGTCGAGCAGCGCCAGAGTTTCCTGGGCCAGCGCCCGAGCCCGTTCGGGCTTGCCACCCAGCAACGCCAGCGCGGCAGCATTGATCAGGGGATAGCTATCCCGCTCCAACTCCGCCGCCGCCGCATAAGCCTCCGCCGCCAACCTATAAAGCCGCACCCGCTCGGCGCCATCGGCAGCCTTCGCCTGATCCTTTAGAAGGCGCCCTTTTAGGGTGAGCGCCTTCGGATCATCAGTTCGCGCATCCCAGCCCGAAGACTGAAACAGGACCCAAGCCCGCGCGGGGTTGCCGGCGCGAGCGAGTGAGAGGATTTTACGAATGGGGATTACACGGCTCACTGCTCTGATCTACCCGATCAAGGCGGTGTACCGCCGCCAGGATGACCCACATCGGGATCAACCACAATTGGTAGAGTCAGCTCTTTCCCTCTCCAGTAGAGCAACAGATCAAGATGAATATTAAACGCGGTTTTAAAATTTCCACCGCCCTGATTGGTTCGGTCCAGATCACATTCGCCATAAAAATATGCGACCTTGCATCCGTACGACTGTCCGCTCCCAACTAATGGTGTTCCCTTTCGGTCCACCCGTGTTGCGTTAAAATAATACTCCTCTCTTCCTTTCTTGATTTGGAATGGAGCTTTATCGTGCGCGAATTGCCAATTCCGACCAGGATGCAAAACCAAGACGATGACGCATTTTTTTGTACAATTGATTGAAAATGGGGTGTCGCCAACGGTAGTTGACAAAACATCTGCCCAATTAGGAGCTTTGAAATCTGCTACTTTCTTGATTAGTTCATCAAGCTCTGGCTGACTACTTATCGCGGCTGAAGCGGCATTGTCATAATGGAAGGAAACATCACCTCTTTGATCGACATCTATATTCACTCTGAAAAACCAGACTGGCGTGTCGTCAGGAAATTCAATATCTTTTTTGGTAAGATCCGTAACATCGTTGGAATCGGCTACGGGACAAAATATTGGCATATTAGGTTCTGTTGACAAAGGGGATTCCCAAACGGCGTAGTTTATGATTCAGGGTAGCTTTTGAGGAGGCTGCCGTGATCCGGGGTTTGATGAGTGATGAGGAATGGGCTTGCCTGGAGCCATTTGTGA
>Ga0210025_1000749_pt1 | contig 39535 bp, 34 predicted proteins | sample CryGeyme20150102_FD_183989 | JGI IMG/M metagenome (GOLD analysis project Ga0210025, IMG submission 183989) | Groundwater microbial communities from Crystal Geyser aquifers in Utah, USA - Crystal Geyser metaG 2015-0102 (SPAdes) (version 2) | ecosystem: Environmental > Aquatic > Deep subsurface >... | reverse complement strand
CTAAGCCGCGCCGGCGCGGTGGCTGCAATACGTTTTACGTGGGCAGTAAAAAGGAGATGGCGCTGGAGTACATTGCGGCATGTTCGCTGTTCGCCAAGGCGTTTAACGAGCTGGCACAAGCCGATGTGTATGAACAGACATTCTGGGATAGCGGCAAGCAGGAAGAAATCCTGGCATACATGATCCGCTTCCCGAAATCGGGTTTTAAAATTCAGGCGCTGTCGTCCCGCCCCAGCAACCTGCGGGGTCTGCAGGGCGATGTGGTAATTGATGAAGCCGCCTTCCATGAGTCGCTGGAAGAGCTGCTGAAGGCGGCCCTGGCATTAACCATGTGGGGCAATAAAGTACGGCTGATCAGCACGCATAACAGCGTCGACAATTTGTTTAACCAATACATTACGGATGCGCGCGAAGGTCGTAAAAATTACAGTGTGCATCGCATTACGCTGGATGATGCGCTGGCCGATGGTTTGTATAAGCGCATCTGCTATGTCACTGGTAAAGACTGGTCACCAGAGGCTGAAAAAGCATGGCGTGATGGCCTGTATAAAAATGCCCCTAACAAAGAATCGGCCGATGAAGAATACGGCTGCATACCGAAAAAATCCGGTGGTAATTATCTGTCACGGGTATTGATTGAGGCGGCCATGGTTGCTGACCGGTCATCGCCAATACTGCGTTTTGAGGCCCCCGGCAACTTCGAAGAATGGACAGAGCCGCAGCGCGAAGCGGAAGTGGACACCTGGTGTATGTTGCACCTGCGCCCGCTGCTGGATGCTCTGAATGTCGACCACTGCCACTACTTTGGGGAAGACTTTGCCCGAAAAGGCGACTTAACCGTTTTTACGCCACTGGCGGTCGATAACCAGCTGCGCAAGCGTGTGCCATTCCGGGTGGAATTAAAGAACGTAACCTACGGCCAGCAGGAGCAGGTTATGTTTTTTATTCTGAGCCGCCTGCCGCGCTTTACCGCTGCCGCGTTTGATGCCACCGGCAATGGTGGCTACCTGGCTGAGCAGGCCCGCCTGAAGTACGGCGTGGATATGATTGACAGCGTTATGCTGAATCGCAGCTGGTACGCCGAGTGGATGCCGAAAATGAAGGGTGAGTTTGAGGCATTTAATCTGGAGATCCCGCGCGACCAAACCACCCTGGATGATCTGCTGCAGATCCATGTAGTGGATGGCATACCGCTGATTGATAAAGGGCGTACCAAAGACGAAGGCTCATCCGACAATAAAGCCAAGCGCCACGGCGACTCTGCCATTGCTCTGGTCATGGCGATCCGTGCCAGCTGGATGGACGGCGGCAGTATCGAATTCACACAAATGCCAGACATCAAAGCCAACCGCTGGGACGGTAACGATTTGGATGACGATCTGGTATTTGATCGCGGGTGTATTTAAGAGGCGTATATGAAAATTCCTTTCCAAAAAAATCTTGCCGACTTTATGGGGCGTATGGTTTCGCGCGTGGATATCGCCCAGCGCCAGACCGAAGAATCGCGGTTCTGGATGTTGTCAAAAGAGCTGGCAGAACACCCTACGCGCGGCCTTACACCGGCGCGGCTGGCGGCCATTATGCAAGAGGCCGAGCAAGGCAACCTGATCGCTCAATGCCAGCTGGCAGAAGATCTGGAAGAAAAAGACGCCCACTTATTTGCCGAGCTGCAAAAACGCAAAATGGCATTGCAGGGTGTGGATTGGCAAATTGTGCCCCCACGGGATGCCAGCGCTGCCGAAAAAGCCGATGCGGCACTTATAGAGCAGATCATTACCGACATGCTCAATATGGACGACATTATTACGGATATGTCGGATGCCATTCTGAAAGGCTATTCCAATCAGGAGTTGGAGTGGGAATTTGTCGACGGTCTGCATATTCCGCGCTCGGTGGAGTATCGCCCCGGCAGCTGGTTTCAGCTGAACCCTGACAACCTTAATCAGCTGCGCTTGCGGGATGGCAGCCATCATGGTGCCGAGCTGCAGCCCTTCGGTTGGATTTCGCACACCCACAAGGCCAAAAGCGGATACCTGGGCCGTATGGCTCTGGCGCGGGTGGTTGCCTGGCCGTTTTTATTTAAAAACCTGAGCCTGCGTGATCTGGCCGAGTTTCTGGAAATTTATGGCCTGCCGGTCAAGCTGGGGCGCTACCCGTCAGGCGCAAACGACAAAGAAAAATCCACACTGATGCGTGCCCTGGCAAGTATCGGCCATAACGCCGTGGGTATTATTCCCAAGGGTATGGATGTCGAGTTTAAAGAAGCGGCTAAAGGTGCCGAAGGCCCGTTTAAATCCATGATTGATTGGGCTGAGCGCTCAATGAGCAAGGCAGTTCTTGGGGGTACATTAACGTCCGGTACCGGCGAAGGTACGAACACCAACGCCCTGGGTAATGTACACAACGAAGTGCGTAAAGAGTTGCGCCAGTCTGACTTAAAACAAATTGCCGCCACGCTGACCCGTGATCTGGTATTTCCGCTGTACGCGCTTAACGGTAAGTCGTTTAACGGCAATCGCCGGCTGCCTTTATTTGAATTTAATACCAAGGATCCGGCAGACCTTGCCTATCTGGCCACCAACCTGCCGCCGTTAATTCAGCACGGTTTTAAAGTGCCAAGCTCATGGCTGTACGATGAAACGCAAATTCCTGTGCCGCAAGAAGGTGACGAGATTCTGCGTTCGCCATCACAGGCACCGCTGCAGGCACCGGCCCAGCTGCGCGCCAACTGGCAGCGCCCTGGCTTTGCAGTATTAAAAAGCCTGCCGCCAATGGATGATCAGCAAGCGCTGGATGATGCGTTAAACGCGCTGACCGAAGGCCAGCTGAATGACCAGGTGCTGCAACTACTGACTCCGGTATTTGCGTTGGCAGAAAAAGGGCCAGAAGAACTGCAGGCCGGACTGGCTGAGCTGTGGCCGGATATGGCAGACACCCAGCTGGAGGAGACGCTGACGCGTATTTTGTTTGTCTCTGAACTCTGGGGCGAGTTAAGCGGTGACGTCAATGGCTGATACCATCAGCCTGTCGGCCGTCTTTCGTATGCAGCCAAAAGACGCGGTCAGTTATTTCCGCAGCAAGGGTTACCAGGTTACCGATCGCTGGCAGGAAATGCTGGAGTCAGCCCATGCCCGTGCCTTTACGGTTGCCAAGGCCATGCGTATGGATCTGCTGCAGGATATCCGCAGTGCGGTTGATGACGCGATAAGCCAGGGGCTGACCGAGCGGGACTTTATTAAGGCGCTCAAGCCTAAGCTGCAGGCCAAGGGTTGGTGGGGCGAGCAAGTGTGGGTTGATCGCAACGGAGTTGCGCGCAAGGTTCAGCTAGGCAGTGATCGTCGGCTGAGAACCATCTACCGGGTTAATACCCAAACGGCCTATATGGCGGGCCGCTACCGCCGCCAGGTGGCCGCTTCCAAAACACACCCATACTGGCAATACATCGCGGTGCTGGATGGTGCTACCCGCCCCAGTCACCGCGCTTTAAACGGCAAGGTATTTCGTTGGGATGATCCGATCTGGCAATACCTGTATCCGCCCAATGGCTGGCTTTGTCGCTGCCGGGTGCGGGCGCTGACAGCGGCCCAGGTTGAGCGTATGGGACTGGCAGTAGAAAACAGCGCCGATATCCTCAGAACCTTTCAGGCGGATGTGGGTATGGATGAGCGCACCGGTGAAGTATTTCAGGCCACTCAGGCAGAGGTTACATTACCGGATGGCACCGTGATGCGGCCGGATAAAGGCTGGTCATACAATCCTGGTGATGCGGCCTACGGTTCCGATCGGGTGGTTGCTCAAAAACTGGGGGCGGTTGCCGACCCCGACCTGCGCAGCCAGATGATACAAACCCTTAACAACAGCCCGTTGCGTCAGCAGGAATTCAGACGCTGGACCACTGCCGTACAGGCGGGTGAATTGCCAGCAACCAGCAAGCAGGCGCTGGGCTTTATGGATGATGGTATTCAGGCGGCCAGCGGGCTGACTGACCTGCCGCCACTGCTGACAATGACCGCCGACCGCATAACCGATGCATTAACGGCAGAGCAATACGCCACACTGCCGGCGGTTATTGCAGCGCCAGCAGCGGTATTGCTGGATACCACGACCAGTACGGTGCTGTATGTATCTGCCGGCGATAACGGAGAGCGCATTGTGATAACCGTATCGTCCGCACCCGGACAGGCTGACAGGGGTGTTGACGCTGTTGCTGATATTGCCCGGCTGACTACCACTGATCTGCGGGCCAGCCGGTATCAGCTGTTACAGGGAGCATTATGAGCACGATTAACATAAGCGTTGCCGATGATGATGTTTTGCAGGCCATTAACAGCATGCTGGATAAAAGCGTCGACCTGTCTCCGGCCATGCTGGAGATTACGGCGATCATGGAGAGTGCCGCAGAGGGAGCCTTTATTGATGAAGCCGATCCGGCGACCGGCAAAGCCTGGGAAAAGCTGAGCGATAAAACCACGATCCCGTGGCGTGCAGAATCAAACCATTGGCCCGGAAAAATATTGCAGGTTTCTGGCGGCCTGGCCGGATCGATCGAAACCGATCACGGCAAAGACTTTGCTTTAATCGGCAGCGGTAAAGTGCAGGCAGCGATGTTGTTTTTTGGTGGTAAGACATCGGCGCGCAGTATGATTCCTGGCGTTGAAATACCAGGTCGCCGTTTTATAGGGTTGTCTGCATCAGAGCAGCAGGATGCTGTAAAAATCATCCGCGATTTTCTCGCCGAATAAACAGGCCTGTACGAACGAGCGCAGCCGCAATGGCTGTCATCGCCCGCACAAAGGGTTTAATACCGTCTTAAATCGTTTATAAATCCAATGATTGCCGGTTACTATGCTGGCCGCGTGTTGCTTAAATCAAAAAGGGAGTTAGACATGGCATTACTTATTCAAAAAATAAAGGCGGACTCAATTGCAGAACAGGCAGGGCTGCTCATAAACGATGTGTTGCTGCGCGGCAACGGCGTTGAACTGGAGCGTATTTATGACATAACCGACATCGCTGCAAAGGACGATGATAAAATACAGCTTGAATTTATCCGGGCCGGAGAGCTGCAAACGATAGAAATGTCGGGACGGAACTTTGGCCTGACGCTGGAAACAGGTACATATCAGGAAACAGAACCAGAGCCGACGCCAGCAGGCTTCACTCCACATTACTTACCTACCTGGCCTTTCACCACTCGTTACGGTATCAGTCAGATCGTATCAACCTTAGGGATCATATTGGGTTGGATGGTCGTGTTAGCTGGCATTGTTGTGTTATCGGTACAGGGGAAGGCTGGGCTATGGTCGGCAATAACACTGGCCCTTGCTGGTATAGGTATTGTGCAGGTGGCGCAAATCAGTCGCGCCTTAACCGATACCGCTGATCACACCCGTGAGATAATGAACATCCTGTCCAGAAAATAACCTCCCCCCGCTAGGCAGAGGTTTTACCTCTGCTTATTTTTGCCCTAGCAAAATTACCCCGCCGACAATGCCTCTTAATCTGGGGGCATGAAAACACAGAACCCGCTTTCAAAAATTACTGTCGCTGTTCTTACTGCTGCCGTTCCGTCATCGGTTCCGGCGGGCACTCCGATTGCCGCCTGCAGCTTTGAATTATCTGACGCCCATGATGGTTGGTATCAGTTATTACCAGCCGGACATTTTTCTGCACCCGATGGTCGCCCGCAGGATGTTCCTGGTGGTCAGTGGTTTTTAGATGAGCAAACCGCCCGCGATCTGATTGAGCTGACCGCCACATTTAAAAGCGGCCGGGTTATTGATTACGAGCATCAAACCCTTAATGCGGAAAAAAACGGCCAGCCCGCTCCAGCGGCAGGTCGTATGTATGCCAGTGATATGCAGTGGCGCGAAGACGGCCTGTGGATTAAGCCGCACCTGACTCCCCGCGCCAAGCAATACATTGACGATAAAGAGTACCTGTTTTTATCGGCTGTATTTCCCTATGACGCCGCTACCGGCAAGCCTCTGTTTATCCACTCTGCCGCTTTAACCAACGACCCAGGGCTGGATGGCCTGCAACCTTTTGCCAGTTTAAAGGCTGGCGGATTACACCATCAGGAGACAACTATGGACCCTATTTTAAAAGCGATGCTGGAAATGCTTGGCATTACGGTAGAAGACGGTGCCGAGCCAGATCAGGCTGTTTGCACCGCCGCACTTACTGCATTAATTAACCGAGCCGCTACCAGTGACACTCTTGCCACTGAAGTTGCTGCATTAAAGGCTGCTGCGCCCGCTGCAACAACTACCACCCCGGACCCAACGCGCTATGTGCCGATTGAGGTTGTTACCGATCTGCAAACCCGCCTTGCAACACTGTCAGCAGAAACCCAAACGGGTGAACTGAGCACGCTGATCGCTACCGCCAAAGCCGATGGCCGCCTGCTGCCGTCAATGGAGTCCTGGGCGAATGAGCTGGGCAAAAAAGACATCGCGGCGCTGAAGGCATATCTGGATAAAGCAGCCCCTATTGCGGCGCTTAAATCGACGCAGACCCATAACGCGCCACCGCCACCGCCTGCTGATAATGAGCTGACAGCAGAAGACATGGCGGTACTTAAGGCGTCCGGTCTGAGCAAAGAAGAATTCCTTAAATCTAAGCAGGAGCTGAGCGTATGAGTGCGATTGCAGAACGCGATGGGCGCAAGCGCGCCTACCCGATTGCCGCTGGCGTAGCGGTTACCCCTAATACGCCCTATGTATTGGTTGCCGGTTATCTGAATGTTGTAACGGCCGGTGCCGGTGCGGGTATTTCGGCAGGGGTGTCAACACTGGATGTTGATAACACCAATGGCAGTGCTGGTCAGCAACGTGCCGAAGTGGTTGTTGGCGAACATAAGTTTGGCAACGCCGGCGACATTACGGTGGCCACTGTGGGTTCGGATTGCTATTTCGTCACCGATGCTCAGGTCTCGTCTGACAGTAATACCGGGGCGCGCAATAAAGCCGGCAAGGTGACGCAGGTCGACACCGATGGTGTGTGGGTGCAGGTGGGCGTATAGGCCCGGTCAGTAACAACAGCTGCCTGACTCACTTTTTTAAGTAGCCGGGCCGTTTAAATACATTCCGAATTTAAAAAGGTATTGCTATGGATATTTCACCAAATTCTCTGCGCGCATTATACGTCGCGGTTAATACGGCATTTAATCAGGGGCGTGGTCAGTACACGGCGCTGTGGCCGAAGATTGCAACCCTGGTGCCGTCAACAACATCCACCGAGGACTATGAATGGCTGGGTGAGTTTTCCCGTCTGCGTGAGTGGATTGGTGATCGCCAGGTCAACCGCATGAAGTCGCATGGTTATTCGCTGAAGAATAAAAAATTCGAAGGCACAGAAGGCATTCCGGCAGAGCGTATCGAAGATGATACCTACGGCATCCTGACACCTAAGTTTCAGGATATGGGTTATGCCTCGGCTACTCATCCAGATGAAATGGTGTTTGCGTTATTGGCTGCGGGTTTTGATACCCCGTGCTACGACGGTCAGAACTTTTTTGACACCGATCACCCGGTCGGTGAAGGCGATAACGTGACCTCGGTCAGCAATATGCAAGCCGGTTCTGGCCCTGCATGGTTCCTGCTGGATACGCGCCGCCCGCTGAAGCCGCTGATTTACCAGCGCCGCAAAGATTATCGCCTGCAAGCTAAAACAGATGCCGGCACATCAGACCGTGTATTCATGAGCGATGAATACCTGTACGGGGTTGATGCTCGCGGCAACTGGGGATTTGCCTTCTGGCAGCAGGCGTTTGGCAGTAAGGCCGTGCTGAATGCAGATAACTTTAATGCGGCATATACCAAGGTGTCTTCGTTCAAGTCTGACAAGGGTCGTCCGCTGGGCAATATGCCTAACCTGCTGGTTGTTGGCCCATCAAACCGTGCGGCCGCAAAGGCGGTGATTGAAGCGGAAAATAATGCCGCTGGCGCCAGCAACATTAACTACAAGGCAGTGGAAGTAATGGTTGTGCCCTGGCTGGAGTAATCCGCCAGGCTGACCTTGTAGTTGTTAATTTAATCGCCGGTTAAATCTGGAGAACATTATGGCTGGAAAACAAACTACGGCCGCCGCCAAAAAAGCGGCCGCTGCAAAGCAGGAAGCAACGGTAACGGCTAATGCCGTGCAGGATAAAGAAGTTGTGAATGAATCTGGTCAGCCAGCAACGGCTGCCGCTGCCAGTGACGATTCTGCGCAGGATAAAGAAACCACAAGCGAACCTGGTCAGTCGGCAATGGATGCCGCTGGCGGTGAAGAGTCTGCGCAGGATAAAGAAACCACAAACGAACCTGCCCAGCCGGTAACGGCTGCCGGTGATGAATCTGGACAGGATGAGACCACCGCGCTCAGCCCACTGGAAGGGCCTGTTGACGGCCTGTGGATTAAGTCGGTTTCCCCTCGTGGTCGTCGTCGTGCCGGGCTGCACTTCACACAGGATGCTACTGGTGTTGCGTTGTGCGCCCTGAGTGATGATGACATCGCTGCAATTAAAGCGGACCCGATGCTGGTTGTGGAAGAAATGACCTTTACCGGTGACGACGCTGCTGAAATCCTGCGCGGCGCCGGGGCTGAGTAGTCATGGGATATTGCACCCGTGCAGATATGGTTGATCGCTTTGGCGAGCAGGAAGTTGCCGACCTTGAGGCCGGGCGCAGCAATGCCATGGATGAAGCGATCGATGATGCTGCTGCACTGATCGACAGCTATATAGGGGCTCGTTACAGCCTGCCCCTGTTGGCTGCGCCGGTGCAGCTGTTGTCGATCAGTCGTGACCTGGTGCGTTACTCGCTGGATATGGTGCCGGATGAGACTGTGCGGCAGCGTCGTGACTACGCCATTAAGTATCTGGAATCACTCGCAGCCGGGCGCGCGACTCTGGGCATTCCGCAGGCATCAGAACCTGCGGGATCGGATACGGCCGAAATGATCAGCGCGCCGACCCGCTGGGGTCGTGGTAACAGCAGTGGGTTTATCTGATGAGTTTAATGTCGTCGGTTGAGGCTCGCCTGCAGTTGCGGGTGCCGGATGATTTTAAGCAGGTTGGTTCGGCCTTGTCGCTGGCTCAGGTTGTCACCCGCGCTCCACAGGCTGGCATCAGTGTCTGGCCGGTTATGTTATCGGATCGGCCGGCGGGAGATCAGCGTACTGCTGGCCCGGCACTGCAAAAGTCGGTGATTACGATCGGGGTGATTATTGCAATCCGCAGTGTTAATGATCCGCGCGGTGACAAAGGGCTGATATCGCTTGAAGGTGCCCGAAAAATTGTACAGGAGCAGTTATTTGGCTGGACGCCGGATGATGCTCTGGTGCCTTGTTTGTTGGCGCCGGGCGAGCTGATCAAAATGGATAACGCCACCATCTGGTGGATGGACCGCTATACAACATCGGTGCAATACCGCGCACCGCAGAACTGATTAATCAGGAGATAGATTATGCAAAACAATACACGCCGCCGCCTGGTGTTAATCGGTCTGGAAGATGCGGCCGGTAATCTGGATGGCACGATGATGGCGCTGCCGGTGCAAACGGGTTTCAGTATTGCGCCGGAAGGCGAGACAAAAAGCCGCGATATTGTGCGCCCCAGTATGAGTAATATTGGTTCATCCATCGGTGCCAAAAACTGGAACATTAACTGCCCGCTGGAGCTGGTCGGTGGTGGCCTTACCGGTGGTGCGGTTAATAATCCGCCAATGCATGCTGCGTTGCTGGCCTGCGGTATGGTGCAGGAACCGGGCATTATGCTTAATGTTACCAACTTATCCGGCACACCATCGTTGCTGGATATCGGCGCGATGATTACCAATACAACTGCGGCCGATAATGTTGGCTACTCGGTATATTTTATTGCCGGTCAGGGATCTGATGCGGTGGTGTGGGTGCGTGGTGTTGATCAGATTCCTGCACCGGGCGACGCGCTGACATTAGGTACATTAACGGCAACGGCTGGCACCTATGAACCGTCACTGGTTTATCGCTTTGAATCGGATCGTGACCTGCACCGCACTGCCGTGGTACATGCGCACTATGATGGCCAGCGCCGTATTGCCAGCCGTGTGCAGGGCTCAATGCAGTTTGAGTGGGTCGCCGGAGAATTCTGCACGGTGCAGTTTTCATTTAACGGGCTGTATAACACTCCGGCAAACGTCAGCATTCCTTCGGCGGTTTACGCAGATCGCGAACCGCCTATTGCAGAGTCTGCAGGCCTTATGCTGGGTAACTACCCAACGGCCCAGGGCACCATTGAGCGCCTGACGTTTAATGTGCAAGCCGATGTGCAGCCTGTGCCTGACATTAACAGCCCTAATGGTCGCCGCACGTACCGCATTGCCGGTCGTAATCCGGTGGGCACTATTAACCCTGAGTCGGTTGCCCTTGCAGATTACAACCCATTCCGCAGCTGGGAGATTGGTGCCAAAGCCGGCATTACCGCTACGCTGGGCACTGTAGCCGGCGAGCGTATTTCTATCGCCATTCCTGCGCCACGGGTAACAGCTATTGCCGACCAGGAGCGTGCAGGTTCGGATGCTCAGCAGCTGACGTTTGAAGCAACCGGCACCAACGATGACGAATTTTATATGATCTTCCATTAATTAATGGTCGCCCTTTAATTAATAAATACGCGTTAAATACGCACTACCCGGAGAGTGTTACATGTTTAAGCTGAATACCGAACGCACCTATAAATACCCGGTTACCGTGGTTGTTTATGACGAGCAAGGTGCAGAACAGTCTGGTACGTTTACGGCCACATTTAAAACCCTGCCTCATGATGAAAAGCGTGAGGGCCGGTTGCTGGATCATGTACTGGTAGCCGTTGAGGGTATTGAAGTTGGCGGCGCCGATGGTGAGCCACTGTCTGGTACTGCACTGCTGGATGCTCTGAAAAAAGACCCGGCCGCCAGCACCGCCATGGTCGCCGCTTATAACGAGTCCATTGTAAAAAAGAACCTCAGCAAAACCTGATGGATATCGGCAGGTGTTGGGCAGCAGGCCCGGCACCTGAAATGGATGATGCTGATCTGGATTTATTGGTAGACCCGCAAACCGCTGCGGCTATTCGCAGCCAGGAATCAACCAGGGAAACGGAATTCCTGGTGTTGCCAGAAAACTGGCCAGCACTGCAGTTGTTTTTAAGTTGTGCTACGCAGTGGCGATACTCACCGGCTGGCAGCCTGCTAGGAATTGATTATCAGGCGCTGGCTGTTGTGATGGATATGCAGCAGGTTCCTGGTGCTGACCGGCCTGCACGACTTAGCCAGGTGCAATGGATTGAGCGCGGCGCACTGGAGGCGTTGCGCAAACGCTGATTTTACAACCCGGTTATCCGGGTTTTTTTGTACCCGTCAAAAGGATTGACGCCCGCCTTTGTGCCACCCTGATTGCTTATTCCGGGTGGTTAATATGCAAGAAAATCTCGCGTTAAAAGTCGTTCTTACCGCTGATGGCCGGCCGCTTGCCGGCACCTTAAATGTCAGTAAAAAAGATGTGCAGGAGTTTGCGGCGACAGCGGACAGCTCTGGTGTTCGTGCGTCAGCGGCCCTGGACAAAACCACGCACAGCGCAAAGGGCATGTCGGCGCAGCTTGGGCAGGCATCGGTTGATGTTAAAACTCTGACCACCGCGGTTGTTGGCTACATTGGTGTGGCTCAGCTAATGGGTCAGGCGGCCAATCTCACGACCACGGTTGCCAGTTATCAGGATGTGCGTACCCGCCTGCAAGGTTTAACCAAGGAGTCTGGCGATTACGCCGCCCAGGAACAATATCTGACAGAGCTTGCAGGTGAGCACCACAAAAGCCTGCTCACCCTTGCAGACAGTTATTCCCGCTTGCTGACGCTGCAAAACTCCGGGCTGCTTACCAACGAACAAAGCCGCGATATTTTGGAAGGCCTTTCCAATGCCGCCAGTCAATTGGGGGCCAGCAATACGCAGCTTGAGCAGACAATGTATGGCCTTTCTCAGGGGTTAAGTGCCGGCATTTTGCGAGCAGAAGAGTTTAACCAGGTAGTTGAGCCTCTCCCTGGTTTATTGCAGGAGCTTGATAAGGCGGCAGGCCTGCCTGCAGGAGGATTTCGCCAGCTGGTAAATGCTGGCGAGGTCACCAGCGCTATGTTCCGCGACACTCTGACGAAGGCGCTTGAATCCTATTCTGGTGCAGCTGAGCGCACAGGAAATAATATTAATGCTCAGATGGCAGATGCTCAGAACAACTACCTTGCCCTTGCTCGTGCATTGGAACAACCCATTAATAATTCTTTATCGGCTGCGCTGACCGCCTCTAATGCGGCTATGGGGTTTGCGGCCGACAATGCCGATATCATTATTCCTCTGCTGGGCACTGTGATGGTGGCGGCGTTATCCCGACTTACTGTTGGTGTTACCGCGGCGACCGCTACGACCATTAAAAAGCAACTGGCCGATAAGGCGCTGGCGGCAGAAACGCTACGCCTGGCAAAGGCGCACGAGCTGTCAACCGCAACGGCGTTGCGTAACGCTCAGGCAATGGCGGCCGCCGGGCTGGGCAATGGTAAGGCGGCGGCAGCGGCTGCCGCTCATGAGGCTGCGGTTGTGCGGCTTAATGCTGCGCAAATTACGACAACGGCATCATCGCGGGCTTTATCGGCAACCCTTGGGGTTTTTGGCGGGCCGGTTGGGTTGGCGATAACAGCAGGGATTGTGGGTATTTCTTACGCCTTTGCAGAGGCTGCCGAACAGGCCGAAGAGCTTAAGCGCATCACAGCAAAGGCGACGGCTAATCTAGATGCTTATAACGCAAAGCAGAACACCGAGTCGGCATTAAAAGAACGCATTGCCGCCGAAGAAGCCGCAATTACCAGGCTGCAGCTGGCTGCGGCGGAAGGTGAAAAATCCATTCAGAAGCTCAGCCAGGTGATGGCTGATAATCCGGGTGCATCGGGCATTGGTCAGAGTATTGAGCAGATCTGGACTGCGATAAAAAACACGGATCCGGAAATTGCAAAACATGAGCAAGCCATTGCAGAGCTGACGCAGCGCCTTGAAGCGCTGGGTGGTGAGTATGTGCGAACCGGCGAGCAGAGCAAAAAACAACGTGACGCGGTTACTCGTTTACTCTCTCAGCTGGAGGCAGAGCACGCCCAGCTCTCAATGAACGCAGAGGCACTGCTGCGCTATCAGTTAGCTGGCCAGGGGGCTACGGCTGAGCAGGTGGATTATGCCGTGGCTTTGCTGCGATCCAATGCCGCGTTAAAAGACAATGCGGAGGCTCAAAAGAAAGCTGCTGCCGAGGCAGAAAAGTCTGCGCAGGCTCAGCAGCAGTGGCTCCAGAAAACCATTAATTCGATCGACCCGACCCGCGAACTGGTGGCAGAGATTGAGCGTGTTACTGAAGCCTGGAAATCAGGCGAGTTGGCCGGTCTGAGTGAAGAGCAGATTGATGCTTATATTTCAGCGCTCGGCAAGAAATTGGATGATGCCCTGGAGAAGTCAGCATCCACAGGTGCGCGCGAATTTTCCGATATGACCGACCGGGTTGCAGATGCCTTGCAAAATGCCATCGCCAATGGCGACTGGAAAGATGTCGGCCATACCATTGGTGCCATCATGGCTGGCGAGATCGGTGCGGCCGTGTCTGAGTCGGTGGCTAAATCGACGGCATCGTCGCTGGGCTCTGTTGGTGCCGGGCTGGCTGGTGCGCTGTCGGGTGCAATTGTGGGCGGGGCTCTGGCTTATCTTGCTGCGGCCAAAGAATCTGGTTTTTCTGAAAGCTACCTGAGTAATCAGGCATCCCAGGGCACCGGAACTGTGTTGGCGTCTATTAATGAAAAATCCACATCCATTACGAATGCATCAGAGCTGACGGCAAAAGCCACAACGGAACTGGTTGGTATTAATCGCGACATGCTGCTGGCACTGCGTGATTTGCAAAGCGGTATTTCCGGTGCGGTGGCCCTGATCGCCCGTGGTAGTCGGGGGATTGAGTTTGGCTCTCAGGGTGTTGATGTGTCATCCAGTCCACTGTCTGACTTTGCGCCGCTGTTTGAAAATAATATGTTCGACTGGTTATCGGGCGGGTTGATGGGTGACCTGTTTAATTCTGTCAGTGATTTTCTTGGTGGAAGTTCCAAGGTAACGGATCAGGGGGTGCGCATTATTGGCGGCACCTTGTCAGAGCTGATTGATGACACAATGGTGCAGGCGTATCAGGAGATTAAAAGCAAGAAATACGCATGGTCCAGCACCAAGAAAAAAACGTCATACAGCAATCTGGATGATTCAGTTGGCAATCAGTTTGAATTGGTGTTTGAGTCTATCGCAGATAGCGTTTATGCCGGCGCAACAGCGCTTGGTCTGGCTGGCGCGGATGTCGAAGAAGCGATCAATGGCTTTGTTATCGAAACACAAAAAATCAGTCTGAAAGGATTATCTGCGGAAGAGCAACAGGCAGAAATTGAGGCGGTATTTTCAACGATATTCGATGATCTGGCAGGCGATGTTGTTCCGTTCCTGGAAGACTTCCAGAAAGCTGGCGAGGGGCTTGGGGAGACGCTGGCTCGTCTGGCAACTTATGCTCAGGTTGCTGAGCAGGCATCCAGTCGTTTGGGGTTTGCATTCGATGCCATCGATCCCGAACAAATAGCGGCAGCCAGTACTGCCCTGATTGATGCCGCTGGCGGCCTGGAAGATTTTATTAGTGGCATGAGTGGGTTTATCAGTGCGTTCGCGTCCGATGAATATCAACTGGGGTTGTTGACAGATGACCTGACGCAAAGATTCTCGGCCGTAAATCTTACCCTGCCAGATACCCGCGATGGCATGTGGGAGCTGATGCAGTCTCTTGATGCGACGACGGACGCTGGCCGCGAACAAATTGCCACGCTGCTGGAGCTGAGTGGAGCCGCCGATGCGTATTACGCAGCGCTGGAAAAGCAAGGGATGCTGTTAAGCAACCTTATTGGTCAGCAGTCAGGAGATGCGCTAACGCAATATTTTTCTGAGTTGTCGGATTATGTTTCAGCAGAATCCAGTGTTATCGCCGCGGACTATGCTGAGCGTATTGCGTTGCTGCAAGTGCAGTCCCGGATAGCTAAAGAGCTGCGGGATTACACTGATAAATTACGCCTCTCAGATTTATCCCCATACGATCCATCTGAAAAACTGAGTCAGGCATCTGAGAATTTTGCCGCGCTTTTGGTCAGGGCTCAGGCTGGCGACATGGAAGCTGCTGCGGCGCTGTCGGATGCAGCTCAGTCATACCTGGAGAATGCGGACAGCTATTTCGGCCGTACCGATGCGTATGCATCCATCTTTGACGATGTGGTTAATTCGCTGGATCAGCTTGGCCTGGATCTGGCAGCAACATCAACCGATGACATCATTGAGCAGCTGAATGAACAGATGCTTGCGGAGCAACAGCAGCTGCGCGATTTAATGCAGCAGGAGCTGGATTGGGCTGTTGCCAGCTATGACGCGCTCAGCTCTGTTGAGCAATTACTGCAGGCGCTGCCTGGTAGTCTTGGCGATGTGCTCAGCTCGATGTTGAGCCTCCCTGAAAGCAATGATGCCACCCGCCCTGTCCGGCCGGATGGTAGTCATCGTTCCGGTCTTTTGCGTGTGCCATTTGATGGTTATGTGGCGGAGCTGCATGCCAATGAGCGCGTACTGACTGCTCAGGAGTCTGCAGATTACGCTGCAGGTGGCAACTCGGCACTAATGAATGAAATTCGCGCCTTGCGGGAGGAGCTGAATGCTCTGAGGGCAGAGCGATCCGCAGATGCTGCATCGGCGGCCAGGCAGCGAGACGACCAAAAATCCGGGATTGATTCGGTTGCGCGTGCCAGCCGTTCACCTGTAAGGACGGTGTAGCGTGGCGATTACAAATGCGGAATATGCTGCCTGGCTGCGGGATCCGTCCGCGATCAGAGTGTTGCTGGCTGACCTTCACCATGCCAATGGTGTTGAGTATGTTGCCAGCCTGCCTTACGTCAGCAAGCCGACCGACAGTGCGCCTAACCGGATTTATAACGATCTGCTGATCAGCGCGGTCGATGTAACAAGCCGCATCGATGCCGCGCTCGAGATCGGCGACCTGGAACTGGTCGATGATGGCGGGATATCTGACTGGGTTGGTTATCGGTGGCGTGGATATCCGGTGGTGCTGCGGATGGGCAGCCCTGATTGGTCAATTGATGATTTCCGCGTTATAGCACGACAGATTTCAGCGGGCGTTTCATCGGCACGGCGCGGGCGAATGACATTAAGTATTTATGATGCAACGGCGCGCTTAGATACGCCAATCGTTCGCGATTTATTACCTGATGGTTCGGTAGCCCCTCTGGTCCTTGGTAGTGTTTTTGGTGCCGAAGCAATTCGCATTGACGGTGCCACTCTGACCTACAGAGTGTCGCAATTACCCGTGACCAGTCTGGTGGTTCGTGATGGTAATGGTCCGGTGATGAGCCACACTGCTGATTATGCTAATGGGCAATTCAGCCTTGCGGCATACACAACAAGATCAGTCAGTTGTCAGGTCTCTGAACCTCATAACACTGCGATAGAAATCATTCAGTGGGTCGCCTCTCAGTATGGGTTAACGGTTGTTGCGGGAGCGTCCATCCCTTCCTCTAAGCTTGGTTTGAGGTACTCGGGTGACGTTTCCGGGCGGCAGATACTGGATGACGTATGCCAGGCGATTAGCGGCTATTGGTATATAAATTTACTTGGAGAGCTGGTCGTTAACCGTATGGTTTCTCCTGTGAATGCGGACATCGTTATTACGGCCGACGATATTGAATACAACAAAATACAACTCACTGAAATTCAGCAACCATTAAAGCAGCTGACCATCCTTTATGGCCGCAACCACAATCCTCTTAATGAGGTTGCTGGCAGTGTTAATGATGCAGACCCTGCCCTTGCCGATCGCTTGCGCACTGAGTCTTTGGCGGTTTCTGGTAACAATCCGACGACAGAGTATCCACTGGCTCCAGAGGAGGAAATTGAAACGGCTTTGCAAATTAAAGCGGATGCAGAAGCTGAGCTGGCGCGGAGGTTGGCGTTACGTTCGGTGCGGCGCGAGATATGGGAAATCACGGTATTTTTAACGGCAGCAGAAGATGTGATCGGAAAGAGCGTGCAGGTTAATCATCCGCGTATTTCAGGGCGAATTGGCTGTGTAATTAGCGTTCGTCAATCACCTACCAGCGAGCGGCTGATTCTGGAGATTTTATTCTGATGGCTTTAACTAAACGCATCCGTATTCTGGCAGGCAACATCCATAATACGGCGACACTGACAGCTACCAGTGAAGCGCTTCCGGTAGAAAATACGCAACGCTCTGAGCGCGCCATGGTATGGCGCTCGACCAGTTTAAACGAGCAAACGATTACCGGTGTTCTGCCAACGGGCTCAATTGTTGATTGCATTGCGCTGGCCAGACACAACCTGAGCGCCGGCGGTATTCGGCGGATAGAGCTGCTGTATGAAGGCAGTGTTGTATATGACAGTGGCCTGATCCCTACCGCTTTATTAATTCCGGCCGGTATTTGGCGTGCCGGTGTTGATCCGTGGGGGGCAACCTATAACGATCAGCTGCCAGGTAACACCAGCCTGACGGTTCAGTGGACTGACACCAAGTACCTGGTGACCGGTTATCGCATTACTCTCAGCGGAACCAATGACGATGGGTATATGGAAGTTGGCCAGATTTTTATCGGCGACACATTTCAGCCTGAGTTTAACTTTTCGTGGAATGCTGAAACTGACTGGCAAGAAAGTGGCGAGCATTTAAAAACAGAGGGTGGTTCTTTGCGAACAGTGAGTCTGGGGGATTTGCGCCGGCAGGTTAATATTAATCTCGACTGGATTATTGATTCTGACCGGACACAGCTCATCAGCCGGCTGGGTAAGGCAGGCATGGGATCAGACTTGTTGATATCTCTTTATCCCGACTCGGCCAGCCAGATGCTGGAACTGGAAGGCATTATGGTATGTCGGCGTCTCAATTCAATTAATACCAGGCATAACCTACCGGGGAATTGGTCGGCTGGTCTTACATTTCTGGAGGTATAGATATGGCGGTTACTATTCGCGTGCCAGGCACGATCGATCTTACAGACCAGCGTATACAGGTTGGTGATACGGTTGCATTTGTTGAAAAAATGAATGCTACACAACAAAAGCTGGAGGCTTGGACCAGTCAGGATTGGAATAACTTTGCGGCCGATGTGAGTGCTGCGGCTCAGGCAATATCTTCGGATGCTGACGCGGTGGCATCGGCTGCTCAGCAGGTTGCGGCTAATGCGCAGCAGGTCGCCACTGATCGCGATCAGGTCGCGGCTAATGCGCAGCAGGTTGCGGAGGACCTGGATGATATTGAGGCTGTTGGCCAGCAGGTTTCTGCTAATGCGCAGCAGGTTGCAACCAATGCGCAGCAGGTCGCCGCTGATCGGGCACTTGTTGAGACTATTAAGCAAGAAATTGTTGATTCTGCAGATATTAAAAATGCGGTAGAGGCAGCGTCTGGTGGTCGCCTTACTGTACGCCTTACCGATAAGGGTCAACCGTGCGTATTTTTAAAGGTGCCGGCGTTTAACTGTGAGGATGTTGCACCAGGTGGTGAGTTGGGCATGGGGCTACATCCTGCATTTGTAAAAAATGGCAGCCCCGTGCCTTATATCTTGGTGGGGCAGCACATAGCAAGTTACTCGGATGCTGAGATGCTTAGTCGGGCCGGAGTATCTCCGGCTGTCAGTAGGACATACGATCAGGAGCTGGCTGCGGTTGCGGCTACTGGTCAAAACTTCCGGCAACTGAACAATTTAGAGTGGGCAGCTGTAACCCTCTGGTGTATGGCGAATGGATATGAACCCCTTGGTAATACATATTATGGCCGCCACCACATCAAGCGTTGGGAGACTGGTGTGCGCAGTGACTCTAATGCACCAGGTGCGGCTGTTGGTGTTGCGCATACTCTTACAGGTAGTGGTCCAGGCTCGTGGCATCATGATGGTACGGCGGCAGGAATTTCAGACATGGTGGGTAATGTCTGGGAGCGCGTGTCTGGGATGAAGCTGATTGACGGTGTATTTCATATTGCACCAGATGGTGGTGACTATCTTGAGTCTGCTTATGTTAATACAGGGTTTTCTGCTCCTGCTGAGGGAACCTTTTCATCCAGAACAGCTTCTGCGATGGGATTAGAGCAGAGCCTTCCTGGTTGGTCTGGCAGAATTGATGGTATGACCTTGGCTGCTAATGGCTACCTGGTTGCTGTTGGTTATGCTGGAAAAGTTTGCCGCAGCGCCGATGGCGGAATCTCATGGGGATCTGTTACTACCATTTCTGGCTTTAGCGGCAGTACAAATAACATCGTCACTTTGGATAATGATGACCTAATCGTTGTCGGGGCTAATGGCGTGTACAGTCGCAGTAGCAATAATGGTGCAACCTGGGTGTGGGGGTTAACAATTAGTGGCTTTGGTGACATATATAGCATTGCTCAAGCCGCTAACGGCGACTTGATAGCAGTTGGTGATCTTGGTAGGTACGTACGGAGCACTGATAACGGTGCGACCTGGGGTGCCTTAAGTACAATTAGTGGATGGGCCGGGCCTGTATGGGATATTGAAAGAGCTGCTAATGGTGACCTAGTTGTTGTTGGCGGCAATAGCCGATATTCCCGCAGTACCGACAACGGCCTTACATGGTCTGCGGTGGCTGCAATACCAGGGACATCAATACAGCTTTTCAGTGTCGCACGAGAGGATGGTGGAGCATTAATTGTCGGCGCTGGTAATGGTATGTACTCCAGGAGCCTGGATAACGGCGTGACATGGACGACCTTGGCAACCATGCCAGGGTTGTACGTCAATATATACTCAATATCCACCATCCCTGGTGGTGGCCTTATTTTTGGTTCTGGTACTGGCGATGGCAAATACTGCAGAGATTTTACAACCACGCTGAGAAGGGCCTTGTGTATCCCTGCTGCTCCATCATTGGCACCCGTCGGTAATTTTTACCGGAGTACGAGTGGCGAGCGCATCCCTCTTCGCGGTGGCAGTTGGAGTAACGCTGGCACTGCGGGGCTGGGTGCGTTGGTTCTCAACTCTGCGCGATCGGGTGCGTACAGCTATGGCGGTCTCCGTCTCGCTTATCGTGATCAGTAATCGGTGAACGGACCATCTGTTAATCCCGCGATAGCGGGGTCGTCTCTTCAGTCTGATCTGCTGTTGCGGAAAGAAATCGAAGAGATGATTTTATGGGCGCATAGACCTCTTCAGCAATTCCCTAAGTCCGAGCGGCATGTTTTGGCGGCGGAAATAAGATCAACAATGTATGAGCTGCTTAAATTAGTGATAACTGCCAATCATCGTTACTACAAAAAAACGACAATGCAGGATATGGATGTGCATCTTGATCTTCTTCGCTCACAGGTCCGTATAGCTCAGCAGCTTCAATACCTTAAATTTAAGGACTATGAGTGCTGGGCCAGAAGGTTGGCCGGAGTTGGTAATTTACTGGGAGGTTGGATCAAGTGGGCCAGGCAGCAAGGGGTTTAGCATTAGCATAGATGACCCTCTTCGCGGTGGCAGTTGGAATAACGCTGGCAATGCGGGGCTGGGTGCGTTGAATCTCAACAATGCGCGATCGAATGCGAACAGCAATGTCGGTCTCCGTCTCGCTCTCGTTTAATGCCGGAAGCCTAGTTCGCAAGCGAGCCAGGACAGAGCATAACGAAAGGATGCTGAATCCCCAGTTTTAACTGAAAAAAAATATATTGATGGCGCGTAGTACTGATTGGGAGGCCTGTCATCAATGCCACTGAGTACCATATATGGCTAAGACCTATGCTGACCTTTGGAAAGAGTTGGTTAGTTTTGATTCTCTCTATGCCGCCTATCTCGCAACCCGAAAGGGCCGGAGGCGAAAGATTGGTGTTATGGAGTTTGAGGCGGATCTTGAGGGTAATCTGATACAGCTTCAAAATGAGCTTGTATGGAGATCTTACAGGCCAGGTGGGTATCATAGCTTTTATGTGTATGAGCCTAAGAAGCGAAAAATAACAGCATTAACGCAGTATCGGGACCGTATAGTTCAGCAGGCTATTTTTTCGCTTATTGAACCGATTTGGGAGTCTCGTTTTATCTCACACAGCTACGCATGCCGCGTTGGAAAAGGCACACACGCTGCAGCCAATAAGGTCCAGTTGATGCTTAAAGACTGTCTGGTGACGTATGGTGTTGTCCATGCGTTGAAAGCAGATATAAGCCGGTTTTTTGCCAGTATTAACCACGAAATATTGAAACGCTGTATTAAAAAGAGAATATCTGATCATCACTTGCTTGATCTGATAGATATAATTATCGATGGCTACAGTGAGCCTGACACCCCTGGCGTTGGCATTCCGATCGGAAACTTAACCTCACAGCTGTTTGCAAACGTTTATCTTGATGAGCTGGATCAGTGGGCCAAATGCCGCAGAAGTGAAAAGTGGTATGCAAGGTACATGGATGACTTCGTTTTCATTCATCCCGAAAAGAAGCATCTCCAGGCTTTGCTATTGGATGCTCAGGAGTTTTTGGGCCGCAATCTGGCACTTGATACCAACCATAAGACACAGGTGTTCCCTGTCGCGGTTCGCCATGGTCGCGGGCTGGACTTTGTTGGTTACCATCTTTGGCCTCATAAGCGGCGATTGCGGCGCTCTTCGGTTGCAAGGATATCCCGTAACGTTCGCAGATTATCCAAACTCTACGGTAACGGTTCTGTCGATAACGCCGCTGTCCGTAGCAAGATATTGAGCTATGCCAATCACGCCAGATCCGGCGATGCTATCGGTGCCGTTGAAAAAATCCTGTCCAAGACAACCTTCACAAGGAGATCCACATGACAATGCAGATGCAAGACCAGGTGCAGCCCCAGCCACATGGCGAATGGGCAATTGAGGATATCTCGGCTCGGCGGAAGCTGGCTTATGCCAACCCTTCCAATGGTAGCGATGGACTGTTCGCGGAGGCGCGCAGAATGAAAGATATGGGAGAGTCTGGATGGGAGGAAGTTCAGGCTAGAGCGATTCAGCGTTATGAGGAGATTAAGCTTAGCCTTCCTTGGCCGAATATATAATTACCTTTCAATATGTGAAACTGGTATCCAAACCCAAATATCGCGCTTGGATATCTCAAATATCGCGCGCGCCTACATGATCAGTACGAAATCGTTGCCATTATTACTGTAGTAAGAGATATCGGGTGCGTTGTAAAAGCGCCGGTTGCCGTTGCTGCTGCCATCATTAATATCAGCGATTACTCCACCTTTGGCAAAATTACTGGCCTTGGGATTATTGCCGTTAATATCAAAGCGCCATATGCGGCCACCGACATCGGCTGCGTATATAAGATCGACTAACCCGTCATCATCGCGGTCGATGGGAACAACGTCAGCAGGAAAACTGCTGGTCATATTATCTTCCAGTGCGGCATGATCATAAGCGCTCCACAGGCGCTGTCCGGTTACTGCATCGATCATATAAATGGTATTGCCCTGGTCATGATTCAGGCGGGATGTTGGACCGTTCAGGTTGTTGCCATCTTCATCGGCGTCGTAGCCGCCACCGGTAAATAAAACAATTTTGCGCTGACCATTCCAGTTTACTTCAGCAGGAATTAACGAAGACCAGCTTTGACCCAGACGTTCGTAACCTGATGTTGCGGATGGTATGGTGTTGTAGGTTGATGGGTAACGGCCATGAATTTGCCAAAGTAGTTCAGGTTTTTTCCGGTCGGTGATATCAAGTGCATAGTAGCTGTGACCACCGCGGCGCATACCTACATAAAGATACACTTTATCGGAACCATCGATTTTACCGTTCTGATTTTTATCGTCATGCCAGTGAGTGATCGCACCATCAAGACCATAGCGTTTCGGATCGGTTGGTTCACCACCACGGTAGTAGGCCTCAAAATTACTCAGCAGCTCTTCCGGTACAAAGGCAAAATGCTCTTCCGGATTATCAGTATTGGTTGAGAATGCGTGCAAGAAACCGCTGTTTGTGGCAACAAACACGGTACTGTCACTCGTACCATAGTGTAATACCAGCGGCTGGCTGTGCAGCGGGTCTTCCATGCGTGCACGGGCTGTTCCGTCTTCGTTGATCCCTAATGCCCAATTAATCAGACGTTGCCGGTATTCTTCACTTTCTCCCTGAATACCAAGGCGCTGATGATTGACTTCGGTCAGATCCTGGCTCAGCGGGAGCAGTTTGCCGTTAATGGCAACCAGTATTTTACGGTTAACACCAAGACGGGATGCCGCACCGCCTGCTGCTACGTTATTACCATCGGGCTCATTTCCCAGTGTCCAGTAGCTGAGAGCGGTATCTTTAAAAAATCCATTATCGCCAATCGCATTGCTGCCATCACGACTGAGTACTTCTCCGGATGAGCCCATTTTATAGCGTTTTAAATTACCACCCCATTGTTGGTTGCCACTTGGTTTGAATACGGAGAAATAGAGTTCATCACTGCTTTCAAAGCTGTTGTAGGCGTTGACCGCTACCGTTGGAGCCGTAAAGGTTGATGGTGTTTCCAGGGCATTACTAAGCAAATCTTCGAGTGCTTTACGCAGCGTCGCATAATCATTGGCTTCGATATATTTACCGTTACCGTTGCGGGCGATGTTCTGCAGTAAAGTCCGGGCATTATTACCTTCGCTTCCACGCAGAAAGCTGCCGATGGTATGGGTGCGGATTGTCTGAGAACCATCGACATCCGGATACATATCATTGTTGGCCATATAAAGAGCAAGATCATCCGCGCACTGACCGTTCCCTGAGCAGGCCTTTCCGGTTAACTGCTGAATGGCGCTATTACTGCTGGTATCTTCCTGCGGGAACCCATCGGTAAAGAGCACGATATCGGTCGTTGTACATTCCGTTACTGTGGGTTGTTTATAGCGCCCGCCATTCAATGACTCGGGTACGGAAGGCGTACTGACGTATTTACCACCGATGTCGGAAATGATCAGTCCTTTATCGACAAGCTGAGATCGATCTATCCACTCGCCGGGTACGCGTGAGTGCGTGTTCAATCCATACTTTGGCGTTTTTCCGGTCAGATAAAGAAAGGCTTCGTGGTAGCTTTCTTCCAGCGGTGTAGCTCCCCAGGTAAAATATTTATCAATTTTCTCTTTGAACTCATCGCGCATGTCGGCGACAGGGCTTAACGGGATATCGACAAATCCACCTTCGCCACCATCAAAAAGACTAGCCCAGTTTCCTGGAAAGCCCGTATCGAATTTCATTAAGCCAAGATTGATGCCGTTGACACTGGCAACTGCATCTTTGGCCGCTTCACGGGATATAACCATGCGCGACAGTTCGAATTTCTGCGCATTTTCATCGGTTAGAGCAATCTGATAATTCAGATAATTTCCGGTAAATGCACGGGTGTAATAAGGGCCTAAGTTCCAGGTCAGTGATTTTATCCAGCTGTTTGTGTAAGGTGCGTTATTATCCCAAAGGTCATTGGCAAGATAGGTGTAGTTTGAACCTGAGAAAAGATAGGGACTGTTTTGACAGATGACGATATCGGCGGAGTCGTAACCTGTATTGATCAGATCACTGAAACCCAGCGGACCAATGGGACCACGCCAGCCGCTGCCACGCTTCCAGTATTTTATTTCACCAATATATTTTCCGGCCGCCGCCAGTGACTGCGTCAGTTGCGGACACTGGATCGTTGCCGGATGGATGCGGTTTCCCCGGATGGCACGAACTTCAGTATCCGTTGATCCGTCACCGTCATACAATGCTCCGGCCGGACGCGATAAATAAATGCCATCCGGATCATAACCATTAAGGGGAACAGGGTAGCGTGTTGCTGCATTAAAAGGGCCGAGTGACGTTATTTCCATGCGCGACATACTGCGTGATGTGTCCATGACAAATAGTACGTTAGGGGTCGCAGAACCATTTCCACCACGGTAAATTTCGATATCGTCTGCAAAACTTGTTTGCATTATAAATAACGCTGATATCCATATCTGTGCAGTAATCATCAGTGATTTTTTCATTATTATTGTCCTTTGGGTGCCAGATAATTCAGACCAAGAATTTGGTTACTTTGGAATGAATCACCAGCTTCGACGCGGGTATTTAATTCGAATTTATGATTCACAAAACGGTTCTGACTGCTGTCACTGGCAAATCCGCGCGGCAGCCGCCCTCCGGTTCCCAGATATTGCAATTGCACACTGGCTTGCAGAAAATCACGCGACAGATTTGCCTCGGCTTGCAGCGGCAGAGGTTTGTATAAAGGCTTTCCTGTTACGGGGTCGGTACGCACATTTCCTTCTGCGTCAATTTCAGGGTTATTGACAGCATCTGCGAGGGTTTGGGTGACACCTTCTTCGTTGGCAAATCGACCGTATTTCGCTTCCAGTTCATTCATGCCTGTATTGAAAACCAATTCGCTGATCTGGATGTTGTTCACCATCTTTTGCTGCACAGTAACGCGTTGCAACGCAACAATAGCCATCAGCGTGACCGCAGTAATCATTGTCAGGCTGATGACTAGTGTGGCACCGCGTTGTTGTGTCAGTTGGTTCATAGGGATGTACTCAGAAGTTGGCGATAGCAATGCTAGTGCTGAATACCTGACGACTAGTCTGGTCACTATAACTGTACAAGTCAGCGTCCAGCAGACGATAAACACGATCGGTATTTTCTATTGCACCACTCTGAAAAGAACGTGTGAGTACGGCAATGCGGATGGCATAAACTCGACGCCAGTTGATTTGACCTGTAATCGGATCAGTTTGTAATTTATCGACGCTGACATATTGTTGAACATTACGTTCACCAGTTGCCGAATCTGCAAGCGCCTGACCGTACAGTGCATGCAGTGCCAGAACACCATTAACAATAATAACTGGGTTACTGATTGGATTTTGTGTTTGATCAAACGTCTGGCAATACAAACCGGAATTATTATCGGCATCTGCCCCAACCCAATAAGCATCTGTCACAATGCTTCCTTCAATAAGTGCTGAAGGCTGGCCGTTACAGGTATTCATGTCGCCAGCGAACAGGCTACGTTTGATCGCGATACGATCGCCGAATGCGCTGTTGCTATTACTGCTACAGCCGACTGGAGGTTGCCCTTTAACGCAGAGGTCGGCAAATGGAGGAATCGGGTCAGTATTGTCGGTGTAGCCCGCCCTGCGCAATACCTCGTTTAGGTAGCCAATAACGAAGCGACCGGTTTCTTGCGACTGAGCAAGATTATCCGACATGATGGCTGTTCGATTACTAGTGATGACTATCTGCATAACAGCAGCCGTAATGACAAGCCCGAGAACTGAGGCAATCATCAGTTCGATTAATGTCATCCCGCGTTGTAATCGTAATGTTCGAGATAATTTCATCACGGGTAGACTGCCTGGGTATAACCAGAGCGCATACTGAGAGCATTGCCAGCATATTGTTGGGTGCCTTCAGCATTCAGCCCGCCGTCAGAGCGGATGTCCCACTGCAAATCAATGATCAGACTGCCATCTGCTACCGGGATTAGAGTTAAAGAAGGGTTAACTAATCCAGTCGCCCTTACTCCCGGAGATGCGGGCATTCCGCATAGAACATCCCAGAGGTCAAACTGTGCCATCTCGTCACCGTTACAGACTGCTGCTTCCTGACGCCCACTTTCGGACTGATAAGATGCGCAGGCTTTAATGCCGGCCGGAAACTGATTACAGCGCAGCGGCTGTATCTGTTCGTAACTGCTTATCTCATTGGCGCGCATACGATTAACAAGATCGTTTGTCATCCAGATAGCATGACTGCGCTGGCCGGCATCTTCTGCGGCGCGCATTGACTTCAACTGCAGAGTGCTGAGGCCTAGGAGCCCTGTTGTGGTAATAATGAGGGCGACCATTACCTCAACCAGATTGATACCAGCCTGCATTTTGTAAGGGGAAAGCAATAGCGAGCGCACAATGATGTCCGTAACGGTACTAAGGTATCATTGATGATTACATAATATTACAAAAGTCGGAGGGTCATTGCAGGACAGGGAGGGGGCTAATTGGGACAGATGTTCGGGTTTTAGGGCGGCGCAGGAAATAGGTTGTCTATTCAGGCCGCTATCTTTCGTCTGTTTATGGACATTTTTGTGGTTAATGCAGATTGTTGCGGTTTATAGAGAATAGAGAGGACCGGCCTCGGAACAGAGGCCAGAGAGGGGTTACCATGTAAAGGTATCAGCACCAAGCACACGCTGTTGCCGCCCAATGGTGTTGGTGATCAGGTCACCGTCTTGCGCCTGTGCGTTAAGGCCGGTAGCCACAAGCTCGACACACTGGGTTAATGGCAATTGAGCGCCTCCCTGACTACATTGGCGTGCTGCAATGCTGTAACTTCCCTTGGGAGTAATGTATGGGTCATTAATACCGAGTCGGGTTAAGTCGGTTGTATAACTGACGTTATCGCCGTAAAAGCGCTCCTGTGCATCCATAATTGCCTGTAGTGAGCTTATACCATCGCCACGGTTACCGCGCTGAACGTATTGACCGTACCAAGGAACAGCAACGCTGCTCAGAATAGCTACAATCGCGACAACGACCATCAGCTCAACTAAGGTAAAACCTTTGTGTTTCATAGTGTCCTCTGCTTGTTATTCATTGGGTAGATAGACCGTGGTGGTCTGAATATGCCGTGCGATCCGATCTGTAAATGTAAACGTTTGCAGAGGGTTTATTGATCGTGGATTGCTGTCCAGTAAAACATAACTCCGCGTGTCGCGACTGATTGTATTGTCGCTGAAGGCGCGTGTCAGTATCGCAATTCGTGCGGCTCTGACGGAATCCCAGTCGATCGGCAGAATATCACTCAGTGCAACATAACGGCTGACATTGGAGTTACGGTCAGGATCTGCAGCAGGGCGAATACCATAGAGCACCTGCAGACCTTCTACACCACTGGCGATTACCTGTGCGTTGGCAACAGGAATGCCATTGAAGTAGGTGACACAGCGCAATACATCATCGTAAGCATCATTATTGGCGGTATTGGGAGAGACGAAGTTGCGCTCTACCCAGTAAACATCGGTAAGAACATCGCCCTCTGCCCGAATTGCTGTCAGGTCAACTCCCGTACAATCCATTGCGTCTTTCGCGCTACCACTTGCGGTAGTAAATGTGCGGCGAATAGCGAGGCGATCACTGGCTCTGTCGTTGGCTTCAAAAGTGCAATCAGCATTGTTGGCTGGCGGTAATGGCAGCTCCGAGGCGCAAAGGTCTGCGAAAGGTTGTATGCGTTCACTGATAACTCCGGGAATGTAACCCGCACGTCGAGTTTCAGCATGCAGCCAGCTCAGAACAAAACGGCCATTTTCCTGTGCTTGTGCAAGGCCGTCGGATTGCATGGCGTTGCGGCTGCTGGAGATCATAATGTTGGTTACAAAATAGGTGACAATCATGCCGAGCGTGGCCGCGATCATCAGTTCTATTAACGTCATACCACGTTGTTTCTTTATCATCATGGTTTGATATCTCTTTCGTAGGTCGCCCGCCGCACAGCGATCTTGTCGGTCGTGGTGTAAGTGCTTTTGCCGGCAGCATTCTTACTTTCAGTACTGTCCCCAATAGCAGTATAAATAGTATTGCCATCTGCATCTTGTCCGCCGGTGCGTACATCCCAGGATAAATTGAGGTTAACGTTGTTATCCGCATTGACGGTTACGATTAACGCCGGATTGGCAATAAAATCAGTAGCGCTGGAGCGTGTAACGCTGCTGCCTGCAACGTTGCTGCCGAACCCGCAGGCGACTTCCCACAGATCGGATGCGGCTAATTGGTCATTGGCGCAGGCGGCAGCCGGTATTCTGGCATTACCATCATTGTAAGCAGAGCAAATAAGTGCCGGAGGATTTGCACAACTTACAGCGGCCCCGCCAGTATCATAGCTGGCCAGTGCGATGTTGTTAGCGCGGATGCGATTGGTCATATCTTCTAGCATCCAGATCGCTTGCGAGCGATTCCCTGAATCCTGGGTTGAGCGGTTTGCTTGAAGTTGCAACGAGTTCAGACCCAGTAAACCGATGGAGGTAATGGCAACCGTGACCATGACTTCAACCAGGTTTATACCTTGCTGTAGGCGACGGAAGATCATGAGCAGTTTGCCTCCTGTATCACGACCTGACCAATAAAGTTGATGCTGATGGTTCGTTCCTTGCGGCCTACACAACCGGGAACATCGATGTTAATTGTTCCGATGTTGTTTATTCCAGCATTGACTGCGCGTCCCTGAGCATCAAATCTTAACGGTAATGCCTGAGTAAAGGTTGATGTAATGACACCATTATCCGCAATAGGCCGGCCGACTTCTCCGCGTTGACGCAGAATAGTGGCGCCTTGCTGTATGGTCCATCCAGTGCTCCAATTACCGTTCAAGGGCGCAACGGTCACCGTTGTCGCTTTGGTTATAGCATGGTTGCGGGCATAGGACAGATCAAGTTGTAGTTCCTGGGTCAGGCGGTCGGACTGTCGGTTCAGAATAAATGACTGCATTGAGGGTACGGCTGCTGTTAGTAGAATGGCTGCAATAGCAAGCACAACCATCAGTTCAACCAATGTCACCCCGTTTGTTCTTTTCATTATCAACCTCAACTGCAATAGCGGCAGGTAATGTTCGCATCAGAAAACCTCCTGTGCCAACCCCGTTGCAAGGCATTATGGCACAAGAGGTTAGCGCAATTATTGCTCCTGTTCACGCCAATAGGTTTTTCTCAGCGGATTGCCTAAGAGTTTAATCTTTTCTATTTCGGCACCGATTAATAATGACATACTAGAATCTCCATCTCCGTCTTCTTTTAATGGAGGTTTTATTACTACTGGTTCCGAAACGATACCAGGCTGAACAAGATCTTTCTGTTCAATGGTGCGGCGGTCTTCATAAGTTGGTTTGATTTTATACAACTTGGCTTTACCGGTATCCGCTTCACAGCCTGAGCGACTGGCGGGATCCACAGGCTGATAGGTCGTAAAGTAAATCGTATCTGCCAGAGTTACTGAGTTGCTGAGCACTTTTTCGCCGGTACCTGGAAGGTCATAATACAAGCCATTGTTTTTCAGCGTGTATGATGCGTTATCGTAATTGTTGTAATTGGCCAGATCCGCTTTTTTAAATCCGAGATAGGATTCAGGAGCGCCATCAACTGCGTAGTCGTTAACAACGTAGAAGAAGTCATTAGCGTCTTCATTCAGTGGGTGAGCACGGTAACCGGATCCAAGAGCAATCTGATAGCGCCCTTTGCCTTCGACAGAAACAGTCTTGCCTGTAGAGGCATCTGTTTGCCATACAACGCCGTATTCCGAATAGACAACATCCGGTGAGGTAAAGAAACGTACATTATTTGCCCGACTGTTATTAACTCCCAGATCAGCAATCAGACCACCCTGCGCAAAACGGTTACTTGATGACGCGCCAGGTAAGAAATCAATGCGCCACAGGCGACCGCCTAAATCAGCAGCATACAGTATGTCGACATCACCATCGGAATCATCATCGACAGCGACAATATTGCCTACAATTCCGCTTTTCATACCAGTAAGGCGCAGGCTGGCCGCAGAGTCTGATGATGTGCTCCATAGTAAACTACCTGTTTTGGCATCAACCATATAAATGGCGTTACCTTGTTCATGAGTTGTGCGCACAGCGTAATTATCTTCTTTCGGATCATAACCACCACCGAAAATCAGAACTTTACGTTTATTACCGTCAGTCCAGGTAACATCAACGGGTGCCATACGTGACCAGGTTTGCCCGAGGCGCTCAAAGCCGCTGGTGGTATTCGGGTGGTCGCGCCCGTTGATCTGCCACAATACTTTTGGTGCGTCACGGTTGCTTACATCAATAGCATAATAACTGCTGCCACCACGACGCATACCGATATACAGATAAGCTTTTTCGGAATTATTAATAATCTGGTCACGGTTGGTATCGTCATGCCAGACAGAAATCGGACCATCGAGGCCGTATTTTTTAACCCCGCCTCCCTGATAATAGGCGGTGACGACAGGGAGTAATTCTTTAGGAATAAACGCAAAACGCTCTTTCGGCGAATCAGCGTTGGTATCAAAGGCATGCAGGTAGCCTGAGTTGGTGCCAATAAATAGCGTACTGTCAGGGATTTTCTTACCAGATGCGTCAGTCGTCTGACCATAATTCAGCAACACCGGACGGCTGTGCAGCGGGTCTTCCATTGCGCGACGCGGATTACTGGCGCTACTGGCTTTAACGTCCAGACCACGGGCCCACTGAATCAGTTTTGTGTATTCTGAACCGCTTAAGCTGGTGCCCATCAGGGTTCTGTTCAGGCTGGTATTGTCTTCATGGATCCGGTTATTACTTGCATTCAGATTGTTGCCTGCAATATTGGTAACAACTTTACGGTCTAGCGGTAAACGACTGGCAATGCCGCCTTTAACAACATTGTCACCGTCAGGAGCGTCTGCATCCTGTGTCCAGAAGCTCTGGGCGTTTTTATTAAAAAACCCGTTGGTTGGGTCAACCGCTGAATTCCCTTTGCTGTCAACAATGGTGCCATCCGTCGTCATGCGGAAGCGCTTCACGTTGCCAGACCAGCCAACCGCTTCGTGCGGTTTGAATACTGAATAATAAAGCTGATCGAGCTGCTCAAGGCTGTTAAAGGCGTTGACAGCTACGGCCGGTGCGGAGAATGTACCTGCAGATCGGATAATATCTTCAAAAATTTTCGTCAGTGCATTTTCTAAATCAGCATAGTTTTGTGCATTTGCAGATATGCCTCCACCATGTGTAGCTGCACGATCCAGAATAGTTTGAGTGTCTCCCTTAATAAACCCTCCAATTGTATGAATTTGAATTTTTTGAACACCATCAATAGATGAGGCATTGTCTGTGTTATACAAGTAATAAGCCAATTCTTCCAGACAACTGTCACTATCAGAAGTACTGCAGTTTGTTGATAGGTTATCGGTGCCATTTACTGGACGATCAGGAAGGTTTTTATACTTGCCCTGGATCCATGAGTCACTATTGGAATCATTGCTTGAGGCTCCATCTGTAAAAATAACAATGTGATTTTTCTGACATTGGTCTATTACTGGAGAAATGTACTTTCCATTATTTATTATTGAAGGATCGCTGACGCTGTTGCTGGTTGTTTCAGCGCTATAAGTAACATTTGTTGTACTGCTTGCATACCAACGGTAGGTGTCATGGTTAGACTTTCGCCCACTCATGTTACCATATGTAACATCTTCGCCTCTTAAGTAGAGAGCTGCTTCATGTATTGTTTCAACAAGAGAGGTGCCGTTGCCACCGACTCCCATACTGGTAACTTCATTACCATGTGGCAGTCCACGGTTTGCACGGTAACCAGATATAATTGAAAGTGCTGCGTTTTTATTATCCTCTTTATCCATATCACTTATAGGAAATATAACAAAGCCGCCTTGTGCCCTGTTGCTGCTGTCATCAAATCTCATTAATCCAAGGTTGATGCCGCTAAGAGAATTGATGACGTTGCTGACGGATTGTCTTACTAACGATGCTCTGTCACTCCTGCCATTATCTGTGCATTTTTTCTGCTGGTAGGGGATAAGCTGGTTTGAGTCATCTGTTAATTTCGTACCCGAACCAGTACAGATTGCCATAGAGCCAGATGTATCAATGACGAAGAGAGCATTAGGTTTTACACGGTTTGCTGTACCCAAATATATTTCAGTATCATCGGCATAAGTATGTGATGATATTATCCCAAGGGTAATGATAGTTAACCAATATAAGTACATTTTATTCTCCCTTTAGTCCTTGATGTCTGATATGTCATTTGCATTACCGAAAATAATAGCATCCACAACCTTTTGACTTTGATCAACGAACAAGAATATTTTCTCATGAGTTCTTTTAATACTTAATTCAACGGCATTTTTGAAATCTATAGCTTCGCGATATTCTCGGTAAGAAATATCGGGGCTGGATTTGAAATGTGTAACTTGGCATTGATCACAGAGTTTTACTGTGATGGCGTCTTTAGTTATAGAGATAAGATTATTCTTGGCGAGAGGGTACTCTACATAATTAAGTGTGTTGTCACTATGGGCAAGGGAGAATACCAGAATCGCTATTACTGTCAGTGTGGTTCTTAGCATTGGATATTTCCTCTGTTATTGCGGCGCCGGAGCCATATAAAAGAACCCTGCTTCCTGACGGGAGCGGGATTGGTTATTCACATCAATGCCTAATGCATTGCTGGCAAAATAGTAAGGCACAAGTGTGCCTGCACTGGAGCCTGCATGTTGCTTCAGGGATTGCGGTGTATTGCCAGGCAACTGGAGTACACGAATATTATTAGTTGTTGCCTGCGTTCCGGCGTTTTGCGGAGGCTGTGTCAGCAGGTTGAAGCTGTATGGGTCCAGCTGTGCTGTACCGGCTGGATTACCGTTGGCAAGACTGGTGTTTTCAGCATTGATCATGTCGCCCAATATTTTGTTGGCGATATTGCCGTTGCGCAGGCCGTCCAGGACGGTGTTCAGATCACCCATCGTGTCATTAAATATGGTCTGTTGATGTTGCATATTACCAATCATGCGCAGTTGCAACGTAGAACGCTGCATGGCGACAACAGCACCAAGCGTGATTGCTGTGAGAATGACGAGACTGAATACGAGTGATGAGCCGCGTTGCTGTTGCGGCATCTTGCCGTAGCTTGGCTTCAGGGTTTGAATCATGTGCTTCCCCATAGTGTAATCTCAGCCTTTACGATACCCGGAAGTGAGTAAAAGACTAGGGTCCGCCGACCAAAGGTCGGACAAAGCTTCCCGGCGGTCAGGTTGAAGGCTGTTTGTGACGGAATTCCGTTTTAGTTGGGTGGGCAGGGCACGTTTTTACCATTGGGTGTTTCTGGTAAGCCATCCTGGTTGTTATCGGCACCGGGTCTTACCCTACCATTGCGGGAAATAATAAAAGCCGCCCCAACGGGCAGGCTGCCATTGTGGCAATAACCGAGAGACCCGGTATTCACGCCAGCAAAGCCGCGTTCATCAAAGCTGATGACACGACTATTAAAACTGCGCAACACGTTACGGTTATCATTGGCCGGTAGTGTAAATAGCTGCTGCTCTCCAGGATCCAGGACTCGATTGTTATTGGGATCGGTAAATACTGACAGTGTCTCGTTCCAGAGATTGCTGCAACGCAGGCTGGCATCAAGAGGGCACAGTGTTGTTCTGCTGGCCCTGAGTAGCGCCTGGCTTCTGGTAAAACTGATGATTTGATTAAGCTTGCCAATGTCTTGGCGTGCCTCAGTTCGGCTCAGAAAGCTGTTCATCGTTGGAAGTCCGACCGTAGCCAATAGCGTTACTATAGCTGTCGTAACCATCATCTCAATAAGAGTAAAACCGGAAGTAATTGGACGAGAAAGCATCAGTATCTCCCTGATAGCAAAGCGATCATCCTGATCATTGCAATTCACTCTAATGCAACAGACATCCTTGTCACTCAGACCTGAGGCTGAAATTCTGTTTTACTTTTCAGTCTCAGGCCTGACTTCAGAGGTGTCTCCGGTTAGTCAATTTCCAGTTTTTTACAGCGATAGCGTAATGCGCGGAAGCTGATGCCGAGTTTCTCGGCGGCGGCGGTTTTGTTCCAGCGCGTGGCTTCAAGAGCCTGGGTGATGGCGCGCCGTTCGATGTTCTCGAGGTAGGCTTCGAGATTGTTGGTTTCGATGCGCGGCTGGCTGTTGTCTGGTTCTTCGTTAATCGGTTTGCTCAGGCTCAGGTCGCCCAGAGCAATGCTGTCACCTTCGGCGAGGGTAACGGCGCGCTGAAGAATATTTTCCAGCTCGCGTACGTTGCCCGGATAGTGGTAGGTCAGCAGTGCCTGTTGCGCGGCGTCTTCCAGAATAATTTCTGGCATGCCCCATTCCTGGGAGTATTTACGGATAAAATGCCGGATCAGCATGGGAATATCTTCCGCCCGGTCGGCCAGGCGCGGCACATTAATCTGAATGACGTTCAGGCGGAAATACAAGTCCTGGCGGAATTCTTCGGCCTTGACCAGTGCGCCGATATCTTTATGGCTGGCGCAGAGTATGCGCACGTCGACCGGTGTCTCGAATTCCGAGCCGACACTGCGTACGGCCTTTTCCTGAATGACGCGCAACAGTTTGGCCTGCATATCGAGTGGCAGCTCGGCGACTTCATCAAGAAACAGGGTGCCGCCATTGGCCGCGCGGAAAAACCCGGCCTTTTCGCTGCTGGCGCCGGTAAAGCTGCCTTTGGCATGACCGAAGAATTCGCTCTCCATTAAATCACGCGGAATCGCGCCGCAATTTACGGCGATAAATGGCTGTTCCATGCGCGCGCTTTGGTGATGAATTAAACGTGCTACCAGTTCTTTACCAGTGCCGGACTCTCCGTAAATAAATACCGGTGCCTGGGTGCGGGCCACTTTGAATATTTTTTCTTTCAGTGTGCGCATGCCATCTGACTGGCCAAGCAGGCCGTCGGCAGAAGGCAGGTTTTCAATATTGGCCGGTACTTTGGTGAGCTGCAGTGCGGCTTTTACCAGCTCGCGCAGGCGTTCGGTATCCAGCGGTTTGGCCACCACATCGAAGGCACCGGCTTTCAGCGCGTTGACGGCCAGTTCCATATTGCCGTAGGCGGTAATCATGGCGACCGGCATATCCGGGTGACGGGTATTGCATAGTTGAATCAGGTCGAGGCCATTGCCATCGGGCAATTTCATGTCCGTGATGCAGAAATGGTAGGGCCTTTCCTGCAATAACGTCAGGGCTTCGCTGACACTTCCTGCCTGATAACAATCGAGTTCCATGCGTTTCAGCGTCAGTGCAATCAGAGCGCGGATATCGGGTTCGTCATCAATAATCAGGGCGGCAAATTTATTCATACAACAGGGTCCGTTCTGTGGCGCAATTGGCTCAGGAGGTTCGCATTATGATGCGGAAGCAGGTTCCGTTGGGTATTGGATGATACTGGATATGGGCCTGGTTTGCCTCGCACAGTTCGCGGCATAAATAGAGCCCCAGTCCGGTGCCATTATGTTCAGTGGTGTAAAAGGGTTCAAACAGGTGAGTGCGCTGTTCGGACGGAACGCCGCTACCATTATCGATAATATCCAGCTGAACCTGGCGTTCGTTCAGGGCTTGAGCAATCAGGGTCAGACGAGCATTATCCGGCGCTGATTTAAGTGCATAGCGCAAACCGTTGGCGCACAGGTTGTGCAGAATCTGTTGCAGGTGGTCGGGGTCAAACTGTACCAGCAGGCTGTCGTTGCAGTGCACGCTGAAATGAAAAGTCTGGCCATGGGTCAGGTTGCGGAACTGATCATGAAAGTGCTGTAACCAGGGTGCCAGGCGCAGGGTTTCGGCGACGGCTTTATTGCGCCTGGAAAGTTGCAGAATGTCTTCGATGGTGCGGTTAATACGCATGCAGTGTTGCTCAACAATCTGGGTCAGTTGTTGTTCACCTTCCTGCAGGTAAGGTGTTTCTGCCAGCAGTTGTGCAGCCTGACGTAGGGCACTGAGTGGGTTACGGATTTCATGCGCAATGGAGGCGGTCAGGCGGCCGAGGGAGGCCAGTTTAAATTGCTGTGCTTCGGCGGCAATACGGGCCGCTTCTTCAACGTAAATCAGATAGTCGCCGGGTTCTGAAGCATTGAGCGCCACGCGGCGGAAAATCAGTTTTTCGTTGCGGACTTCAATCACCTGATCGGCTTCGGCCTGCAGCAGGGTTGGAGGCAGAGGTGAGCCCTCGGCCAGGCTGAACCACTGCCGCGCCTGCTGGTTATAAAACAAAATACGGTCATGGGTATCGCAGGCAATCACTCCATTGGGTAAATCCAACAGTGCCTGCTGACTGAAACGCTGCAGGCGTTTGATGCGGGTTGCCTGATCAGAGGCCAGTGTCAGGGCGCTGTTCAGTCGCCGTGACAGTGTTTGCGTTAACCACGCCAGCGTAAAACAAAGAAAACCATACAACCCGGAGTTTACAATCTCCTGAGTGTTATAGCTGCCGGGCCAGATGTGCTGGGTATAGAACACCGCAATTGTGGTCCAGGCGGCGACGCCGTAGCCGAGCACGCCGGGGGCGAGCAGGTTGGACATCATCAGCGGAATCAGAATCAGGCTGGAAAAACCGGTATCCAGACCGCCGGAGGCGTGCATCAGCGCGGCCAGAATTGCAATTTCAATAAACACATAGCTGGTGGCTTGTTGCGGGTCCGGTTCGCGGTTGGCGATGGCAGCAAAAAGTGATGCCATGATCACGTAAACAGAAGAACCGACCAAAAATACGTGCGGCAGTTTGCCACCAATAATGACGTTCTGCAGATCAACGGCATCGGTAATAATCAGCAGCAGAGCCAGAAACAGAGAGTAGTAGCTGTAAAAACGCAGCAGGCGGTTGCCACGAACAACCAATTCAGTGGATTTAAACCAACGTGCCACAGGGGCTCCTTAACCAGAAATATCGACCGCAAAACACAGGCCGGTGTGATGATGATTGCTTCGGCCCGGTAATTTTTCGACAATACGCGCAAATTCGTCAGGGTAACCCGAGAGTATGTCACAGTCACTTACCATCGCATTGGCACAGCACAACTTTCTGGTCGGAGATATTTCCGGCAATGGCCAGCGTATTGTTGAGGCTGCACAGCAGGCACAGCAGCAGGGGGCCCAGCTGGTGGTATTCAGCGAACTGGCGGTAACCGGTTACCCGCCGGAAGATTTATTACTGCGTCCGAGCCTGCAGCCACGTGTAGAAGAAGCACTGCAGCAGATTGCGGCTGCCAGCCATCACGTCGCCATCGCGGTTGGCTTTCCGTGGCGGGAGCAGGGCAAACTCTATAACTGCGCCGCTGTCTGGTATCAGGGCGAGTGCCTGGGGCGTTACGCCAAGCAGTGCCTGCCCAATTATCAGGTCTTTGATGAACAGCGTTATTTCAGCGCGGGAGATCAGCCCTGTGTTATTGATCTGCTTGGGCATAGTATCGGCCTGACCGTCTGCGAAGACGTCTGGCACGCCGGTCCGGTGGAACAAAGTGTGGCGGCGGGTGCCGGGTTGATTCTGAACCTGAACGCCTCGCCTTTTCATTTAGGTAAACACGGTGAACGCCTGACCCTGATGCAGCAGCATGCGCGCAGTCAGAATGTGGCTCTGCTGTATGTGAACCAAGTCGGCGCTCAGGACGAACTGGTCTTTGATGGTGGCTCGTTTGCGGTGGCCGCCGATGGTGAGCAAGTACTGCAAATGCCCTCTTTTGTTGAAGCCAACGCACTGGTGCAATGGCAGAGTGGCCGCCTGCAGGCATTGACCGATACCGACACTGATGAACCCTACAGCGAACTGGCCAGCCTGTATCAGGCCCTGGTACTCGGCGTGCGCGACTATGTGAATAAAAACCGTTTCCAGGGGGTATTGCTCGGTTTGTCCGGCGGTATCGACTCCGCCCTCACACTGGCCATTGCGGTCGATGCTTTGGGTGCTGAGCGGGTACAGGCGGTAATGATGCCCTTTACTTACACCTCGGGCATGAGCAAAGAAGACGCGGCGGAGCAGGCCGAAACGATGGGGGTGCGTTACCAGTCGATCTCCATTGAGCCGATGTACCGTGAATTCATGACCGCGTTGTCGGCCGAGTTTGCCGGCCTGCCGGTGGATACCACAGAAGAAAACCTGCAGTCACGTTGCCGTGGTGTGCTGCTGATGGCGATGTCGAATAAAAGTGGATACATGGTGCTGACCACCGGCAATAAAAGCGAAATGGCGGTCGGTTATGCCACACTGTATGGCGATATGGCGGGTGGTTACGGCGCTTTAAAAGACGTCTACAAAACCAAGGTATTCGCCCTGGCAGAATACCGAAATTCAATCTCGCCAGTGATTCCGCAGCGCGTGATCGACCGTCCGCCATCGGCTGAACTGGCGCCGGATCAGAAAGACGAAGACAGCCTGCCGCCGTATCCGGTGCTGGATGCCATTCTTGAACGTTATATCGAACGTGATATGAGTGCCGAAGCCATCATCAGTGCCGGTTTTACCCGCGATGACGTGCTGCGTGTGTTGCGTCTGGTCGACGTTAATGAATACAAGCGCCGTCAGGCACCCATTGGTGTGCGCGTAACTCAGCGTGGTTTTGGCCGTGATCGCCGTTATCCGGTGACTAACGGTTGGAAGGCTGGAATTTAACCCACAAATAAGCCCGCAATCGCGTAATGCTGTTCACTTAAGCAACCAGCCAGTGCTGACTGCATTTGAACAGCCTTTGCGGGGCAAGCCCCTGCGCCCCAACCCGGGAAACTTCTCCCCGGACCCCTGTTTTGCGCTTTCTGGCCCGTGATCCTTATTCACTCGGTTTTCACTGACCACGCGTATATCGGCCATCCATGGCCGGATACGCTTGTCTGGCATCCATGCCAGACAGATCGTAAAAATCATCGTTCATGGCGGCGGGCCCAGAGGCGCGGTTTATCCCAGACGC
>Ga0210025_1000736_pt1 | contig 39916 bp, 42 predicted proteins | sample CryGeyme20150102_FD_183989 | JGI IMG/M metagenome (GOLD analysis project Ga0210025, IMG submission 183989) | Groundwater microbial communities from Crystal Geyser aquifers in Utah, USA - Crystal Geyser metaG 2015-0102 (SPAdes) (version 2) | ecosystem: Environmental > Aquatic > Deep subsurface >... | reverse complement strand
GCGGAAGCTGTAAAACAGCCCCTCCTGCATCACCGTCCGCTCGCCCATCATCAGCACATCTCCCGATACCGAAGATTACTGAATCAGGAGCTTAAGCCGGATGCAAGCAGAGTTTTTCAACAGAATACACCCATCAGCGGTCAGCTATAAAGAGTGAAGCTAGAGTCCGCTTTCAGGAACAACCGATCTCAAGCTCAATTCTGGAATGTACAAGCTACAAAACAAATCAGCTGTTACCTAGCTCGTTACCTTTCGATTGTTTCATGATCAGCGTCAATTTCTCAATGTGCCATAAATATCTGATAAACATGGATAAAAATGGTGAGCCCTGCTGGGTTCGAACCAGCGACCTACTGATTAAAAGTCAGTTGCTCTACCGACTGAGCTAAGGGCCCCTCAACCGGCTGGTGCAGTGCACAAAGCCTCCGGGAAGCGCCTCCCTAGGGACGCTTTGGGGCAGGGTCAAGCGGCTTTGGCGCTTTTTTCCGGTGGTTTTTTGGGGCGCTGATTGCGGGCGTGCAATTGGGCGATCGTTCGCCCGGTGAGCGGATCGCGCCAATCTCCCGCAATTTCTGCGGCGGGCCCCAGAACAAAGCTGCGCTCGCGCATCAGCGGATGGGGGATGGTGAGGTCCGGGTCGGCGCTGACAAAAGCGCCGCCGCTCCACAGGATGATGTCAAGATCGAGCACCCGGCGAGACCAGGCCTGTCCCGTGCGGCGACCAAATTCTGATTCGATACGCTTGAGCAGTTCGAGCAACGCCGGCGGCGGCAATGGCGTCTTGATGATCGCGACGGCATTGGCATAGCTGCGCTGGGACGGTCCGACCGGTCGCGATGCGATGATGCCCGATTTGGTCACGATGGTCACGCTCTCCCCGGCCAACCTTTCCCATGCCGCCGCAATGATTGCGCGCGGCAGGCCAAGGCGCTGGTGGCGCTGGTTCGAACCCGAGGCAATCAGATAGAACATAAGCGGATATCGGCTCCCGTGCTTCTTGGAGGGGGCGGGATTAGAACAAATGGTTCCAAGCGGGCGGATCGGCTGCTATCATGCAATCAATCGCAAGGAAATCAAGGAGAAGCTTCGTGCGTCAGCATCATTTCACTCTACCGGGCGCGGTCCTGTTGTCCCTCATCGCTGCCGGTTGCAGCCCGCAAGGGGAATCGCCCGGCGAAGTCAGCGGCAATGTCGCCCGTGCCGCTCTGGTCGGTGCCGATCAGACGCAATATGGCGAAGTAATCGTCGCGCAGGGCGATGATGGCCTGATCGTCAATATCAAGGCGCAGGGGATGTCACCCGGCCCGCACGGCGTCCATATTCACCAGACCGGTAAATGCGAAGGTCCGGATTTCAAATCTGCCGGAGGTCACTGGAACCCCCAGTCCAAGCAGCATGGCTTTGACAATCCCCAGGGCGCACACGCCGGCGATTTTTTCAATCTGGATATTGGCGCGGATGGGACCGGGGCGCTGGAAGCAAAGATTCCCGGTGCATCGCTCAGCGACGGGGACAACGCCCTGCTCGATGCCGATGGCGCGGCCTTTGTGGTGCACGAAGGCGCGGATGATCTGAAGACCGATCCGTCCGGAGACAGCGGCGGACGATTGGCGTGCGGCGTCTTTGTCGGCGGCCGCTGACTGGATCAGCGGGTCTGGCGATCATTAGAATATATCCATGAGCCATTCCGTTCTGTTTGTTTGTCTTGGCAATATTTGCCGTTCGCCGCTGGCTGAAGCGGCGTTGCGGCTGGAATGTGCCAGCTCCGAACTGAATGTGGTGATCGATTCTGCCGGCACCGGCGACTGGCATGTCGGTCAGCCGCCCGACGAACGGGCGCAAGCGGCGGCGATTCGGAACGGCGTCGAGATCGGACATTTTCGAGCCCGCCAGGTAACGGCCGCTGACTTTCACGATTTCGATCATATCATCGCCCTGGATAACCAGAATTTGCGCGATTTGACGGCGATGCGTCCGGCGAAGGCGGCGGCGAAGCTATCGCTGCTCTTTGACCATGTTGCGGGCAGGACGGGCGAGGATGTTGCCGATCCCTATTATGGCGGAGAGGATGATTTTGACCAGACCTGGGCGGAGGTGACGGAGGCTGCAAGAATGATCCGGCAACGGCTCGAGGCGAGCTAGGGATACCCGCTTGCCGTATCGCCGATTGGAAGGGCCACCATAGCCGCCGCTCGCTCCCTATCGGCGTGCAAAATCCATGTCCACCCAGCGCAGTAGGCGATCTATCGTTCTTTACCGAGAATTTATCCAATAATTCAGTAGCCAATAGATTTTATCTATCGGATCCATCGGTAATATTTTGGTGCGCCAACCCGGTTTCCCTTGAAAAACATGCGCTATTACCCGATATTAAGACCAATCGAGCCTGTTTTGTCGGCTCGCTAAATTGAGGAGTATGGATATTATGGCTTGGCAAGATCCAAGAACAACCTTTGGGCAGCCCCCTGTGGGCACTGCAGAGCAGACGCAGGTCGCGTTTGACGCGGGCCTGCGCACCTACATGCTCAAAGTCTATAACTATATGGCCAGCGGCGTTCTGCTTACCGGCGTTGTTGCGATGTTGTTCGCCAGTTCCGGACTCGCCCAGGATATCATGTTCGGCGGCGGTCCGTTGAAATGGCTGATCATCCTCTCGCCGCTCGCGATCGTATTTGCGATGAGCTTTGGTCAGAATAAATTTTCGACCTTCACGATCCAGGCGATGTTCTGGGCCTTTGCGGCCTTGATGGGCATGTCGATGTCGACCATCTTTCTCGTCTATACGGGCGCATCGATTGCACAGACATTTTTCGCCACCGCAGCCGCTTTCCTCGGCCTGAGTCTCTATGGTTATACCACCAAGAAGGACCTGTCCGGTATGGGCACCTTTCTGGTCATGGGCGTGATCGGTTTGCTGGTCGCGATGGTCATTAACATTTTCCTGCAATCCACAATGATGCAACTGGTCATCAGCGCGATTGGGGTTCTGATCTTTGCCGGTCTTACCGCCTATGACACGCAGCGGATCAAGAGCATGTATGCTTATGTTGCGGGCACCGATATGGTGGGCAAGACCGTCGTATTGAGCGCGCTCAGCCTGTATCTGGACTTTATCAACATGTTCCAGTTCCTGCTCTATTTCATGGGCAATCAGGATTAGGCTCGACCTCTCCAAGTTTATCGAAAAAGCCCGGCAGGAAACTGTCGGGCTTTTTCTTTTGGCAATTGGTCGAGAATTGATCGCAAATGCTGGACAATTGTTAGCGTGAATCATAAAGCAACGGCTGTTGTTTTAGGAGAGTGTTGCGATGCCGCGTTTGAAGGATTTGCGTCTATTATTGGTTGCTGGCGGTTTGGCCACGTTGGCCGCTTGTCAAACGGCACCACCACCACCGCCACCCGCTCCGGTTGTGCAGCAGCAATATACCCCGCGCGCTCCGACGCCGCCCTTTGGTGCCAGCACGCTGACGATTGTGCCGATGCTGCGGGCTGACGGACTGCGCGAGACGATCAACCGTGATATCGGACCACTCGAGACCTTGTGGCACGTACGGGCGGCATTGAATGTCGCGGCGCTCAGCTGCACCGACCCGCTCTACGAACGCCTGGTTGATGATTATAATGCGTTTATCAGCAACAATAGCGCGTCGCTAAGCAACGCGAACAATGCGATTATCAGGAAATTCCAGCGGGAAACCGGTGCCGGCTACAAGACCGAGCACGATCGTCATCAGACGCAGTTATATAATTACTGGTCCTTCTCGCCGCTGCGCCGGCCCTTTTGTGATCAGGCGGTGCAGATAAGCCAGCGCGCGATCGTGACCAAGTCTGCGGATCTCAATGCTTTTGCCGAGCAAGCATTGCCGGAACTGGAGAAGCCCTTTACGGATTTCTATCTCGCTTACGAGGAATATCAGCGCGACCTGCAAGCCTGGCGCGTTCAATATGGGGACCCGGTTACGGGGTCTGCACAGCCAGCGGTAGCCGCTGAGCAGCCAGCCCTTGACTATGAGCAACCCGCTACCGGCGAATAAATTGTCTTTAATGGTTTAGAAAAAGGCCAGATGGGGTGACCATCTGGCCTTTTTTATGGTGCGGGCCAATCGATCAGCTGTTGGCGGCAATCAACGCGTCATCGACTGCTTTCGCTGCCTGATAGGCCTCACGCTCGGTCACCCGTTTGCCATAAGCAACAAACGATTCCCGCTCGGGCAGGGTGCCAAATTGCGTGCCCCAGACGATTTGTGCGCCGACATAGACATCGGCCATCGTAAAGCGCTCGCCACACACATAGTCATCCGCCTGAAACTTGGTATCCAGCACCTCGACAACCCGGTCGTAATTGCCGTAACCGGCCATCCTTTCCTGGTCCGTTGATACGGAAAAGCCCATCGAACGGTTGGTTATCGCCGCTTCGACAGGGCCAGCGGCAAAGAATAGCCAGCGGTAATAATCTGCCCGTTCATCAGGAGCGGGTGCGAGGCCGGCATCCGGAAAGGCTTCGGCCAGATAGGCACATATTGCCGCGCCTTCGGTGACGATCTGGCCGTCATGATCGATTGCCGGAACCTTGCCCATCGGGTTGACCTTCAGATAATCGTCGGACTTCATAGTCGTGCCATATTCCAGCAGAACCTGATCATAGTCGGCGCCCGCTTCGTGCAGCGCCCAGCGCGCGATCTGCCCGCGCGACATCGGGTTGGTGTAGAATTTCAGGGTCATCTTATTCTCCTTCATTGATTGTTTCGATCTGCCTCTTGTATCGTTCGCGCTGTTGGCGGGAAAATTCTTCAAGCGACCGTTGCTGGCTCGGTCGATAGGTTTTTCCGGTTGGCGCCAGATCGGTGATACGATCGAGTCGAAACATCCGGAAATCATCGCGCAATTCGCACCAAGCAACCAGCGTCCATGTCTTGCCCCAAAACCAAAGTCCCAGCGGATGGACGTCGCGTCTGGTGGTTGAACCGTCTTCGTCGCCATAGCCAAGGGTCAGTATTTCCCGCGCCTCAATGGCATGTTCGCATCGATCAATCAGTTCTCTGGTTTGTCCGGCCAATCCTGTGCGAGGCGAGAATATTTTTGTGTCGCCGATGCGGTTGCGTTCCTGTTCGGGCAGCACGGCTTCGATCTTGACCAGCGCTTCTTCTGCCGCCGCGATCATATTCGTACCGCCCCATGCCTTGACCATGCGGGCTCCGGTCACGAGTGCGACGATTTCATCGCGCGTAAACATCAGCGGCGGCAGATCAAAACCGCTCCGCATGATATAACCCATTCCTGCTTCGCCATCGATCGGTACACCGGTAGACTGCAGATCGGCAATATCACGATAGATGGTCCGCTCCGAAACTTCCAGCTTTTCGGCCAGATTCGCGGCCGTCACGAGCCGACCACCCCGCAGATACTGGACAATCTGAAAAAGGCGGTCGGCTCTGCGCATCAGTCGTTATATTTGAAAACGGCGATCGAATTTCCTTCGGTGTCCTTGGCGTAAAAGAACGCCGCGGCGGGCAGGGGAATTGGTTCGGAAACCACTTCACCGCCAGCGGCCTTGACCCGCTCCATTGCATCGGCAAGTTCGCTCTTGGTGGAGAAATGCGGGGTGGGGCCATCACCGGAGGTCGCAGGCTTGCCTTCATACAGATGCCCGCACATCGAATCTCCCTTGCTCGGGATCATGTGCAATTTCTGTGGTCCGTCGCCATTCTCGATCAGCGACGTTTCTAAAACACTTTCGTAAAAGGCTTTGGCACGGTTCAGATCGGTTGCAGGCATTTCTACCCAAACCAGTTGATCATGGGACATATCTGTCATTATCTCGCTCCTTTGTTGTTGAACAAGAAGCCTATGGCATAGCCCTACTGACAGCATCCTGTCAGTAGGGATTAGGAAAATGACAAAACATGCGCCTGCAAATTATTGCCGCGCGCCGACCAGCCCAAATTGTGCACCGTGTGGATCGATTGCGGTCATCGAATAATCGCCACCCGGGTTCTGGATCGGCGGCTGCAATATTTTGCCGCCTTCCCCTTCGATCTTCACCACGGCCGCATCGATATCGGGAACCCGGAAATAGAACGTCCAGGCAGAAACCGGCATCTCGGGTGGCTTGGGCATCACCGCTCCGATCAAATGATCGTGGCGGAGAAATTCATATTTGCCCATCGGCCCCATATCCATCTCGCCATCTTTTTCCCATCCGAACAGATCATGGTAGAAATTGAGCGCAGCTGCCGGGTCACTGCTCGCCAGTTCGTTCCAGGCACAATGCCCGACCAACGGTTCGGTCGCGGCAAAGCTGTTGCTCGATGCATCAGGATCGTCGGCCGGAGGGACCGGCTTCATCACATAGAAGAGCGCGCCTGCTGGATCGGCGACAAAGGCGAACCGCCCGACACCGTCCAGTTCATGCGGCTCCATATGGACTTTTCCACCCGCCGCCGTTGTTGCCTCGACCACATCATCGACATTGTCGACGGTGATATAGCCGAGCCAGCAGGGCTGCATCCCGCCGGACTGCATATCCGCCGTCAGCGTCATCGATCCCGCAATCGGTCCGCTGGCGCTGTTGATCATGCGGTAATCCATGCCATTGGCCGCATTGGCGGGGGCCTTGTCGATCGTCCACCCCACCACGCTCTCGTAGAATGAGCGGGTTGCTTCCTGATCGGGCGTCAGCAATTCATACCAGATGAAATCGCCGTGCTTGTTGGTCACTGGCCCTTTCCCTTCAAGTCGACAACTGGCTCGAAGCCGCCGAATATCATCCGCTTGCCGTCAAATGGCATTGGATTTTTTACCGGATCCATGCGCGGATCGGTATTGTCAGGATCTTCCATCATTGCTTCCAGTTTCGCCATCCCGGCATCGCGAGTTGCCTTGTCCGGCCATTCTATCCAGGAGAAGACGACCGCCTCGTCCGGCTCGGCCTTTACCGCCATTCGGAAATCGGTGACCTTGCCGTCCGGCAGATCGTCACCCCAGCATTCGACCACACGCAGGGCGCCCATTTCGGTGAACATGTCATCGGCCCCGTTCGCGTGGTCGATGAATTTCTGTCTGTTCGCGTTCGGCACCGCGATCACGAATCCGTCAATATAACTCATATGTTCCTCCTCTTCATTCCGTTTGATCAATCTATTGGGCAATCCGCTCCCGCAGTTTCTGTTCCTGCTCGGCCTGTTCGGAGGTCAGGCCGTCGCCAAAATCTTCGGTCTCGTAGAACGGGCGGATCTCGAGCTCGCTGGGTCCCGGCATCGGGTTGGGGCAGCGTTTCGCCCAATCGATCGCCTCCTCCATATCGGCGACCTCCCAGATCCAGTAACCCGCAACCAGCTCGTTCGGCGATGCAAACGGACCATCGATAACGGTGCGGCTATCCCCGTCAAAGGCGATCCGCTTTCCGAAAGACGAAGGCTTCAAGCCGTCGCCATCGACCATGATCCCGGCATCGACCAGCTGCTCGTTATACGCGCCCATGGCGGCAAACATTTCGGTCATGTCTTCCGCTGGCGGCAATCCGGCTTCGCTGTCCGCGGTCGCCTTTACAAATACCATCACACGCATCGCTCACTCTCCTTTCACGGCTGCTTCGATTGCAGCGACATCAATCTTGGTCATCGGCATCATCGCTTCGAACGCCCGTTTGGCAACGTCGCCACCTTGCGCCATCGCTTCGGTCAGCACGCGCGGGGTGATTTGCCAGTTGAGGCCCCATTTGTCCTTGCACCAGCCGCAGGCGCTTTCGGCGCCGCCGTTACCGACAATCGCGTTCCAGTAGCGGTCGGTTTCCTCCTGCGTGTCGGTCGCAACCTGAAAGGAGAAAGCCTCGCTGTGGGGGAATATCGGCCCGCCGTTCAATCCGATGCAGGCAATGCCCAGGACCGTGAATTCGACCGTCAATTCGTCACCTTGCTTCCCGCCAGGGAAATCTGCAGGTGCCCGGTGGACAGCGCCGACCGCGCTGTCGGGAAATGTGGCCGCGTAGAATGCCGCTGCCTCCCTGGCGTCTTTGTCAAACCAAAGACAAATTGTTGCTTTTGGCATCATTCTCCTCCGTTTTTGAATCTGATAGGTCGGCTGACCAGGGCTATTAGGTCATCGCCGCGTTGGCCGCCTCCATGTCCATCCACATCGCTTCCCAGACGTGGCCATCCGGGTCGGCAAGGTTGCGATCGTACATCCAGCCATAATCCTGCGCCGGATTGATATCGGCAGTCCCGCCATTCGCAGCTGCCGCCTCGTTCATCGCGTCCACTGCATCGCGGCTGTCGCAGGATATCGCCAGCATGACTTCGCTCGCAGAGGAAGGCGGGATCGGGCGATCCGTGAATGTGCGCCACTTGTCGTGGGTCAACAGCATTACATTGATCGCCTCGCTCCACACCATGCACGCAGCGGTTTCGTCGGTGAACTGGGGATTGTTGGTGAAACCGAGCGCCTCGTAAAAGGCCATCGAGGGTTGCAGGTCAGCCACTGGCAGGTTTACAAAAATCATCTTGGTCATTGCTCAAAATCCTTCTTTCAGATCTTACCTTCACGATTAAACAACATCAAAATGTAACGCCGCAAATGCGCGATCGCATCGTGCACCGGCGCAGCATTGCCCTGGCCCTTGGCGAGGATAAACGCGCCTTGCAGCGCCGCCTGCGTATAGAGACCCAGCGACAGGCCGGTGACGCCTTCCGGCGCGCCATATTGGGCGATGGCCTGATCCAGATCTTCGGCAAGCCGGGCGCTGTGGCCGGCAATGCTTTGATAGGCCGCGTCCCGGATCGCGTCGCTGCTGCCATAGCATTCCTGCAGGCTGGTGCCCGCATAGCAGGTGAATTCGGCGACTTCTCCGGTAGCTATTTCGTCGCGGAAATCGAGATAGGCGAGATACCGATCGAGCGGGTCTGCATGCCGGTTATAGTCGGCTTCCATGAACAGGCTGCTCGACGTGTCGGTCCAATGATCGGCCGCTGCAGCGCCCAGCGCGTCCTTGTTCGCAAAATGATGGAAAAAGGCGCCTTTGGTCACGCCAGCCATTTGGCACAGCTGATCGACGGACGTGGCAGAGAAACCCTGTCTGCGAACGAGCGCAATTGCGGCATCCAGAAGCTTTGTCCGGGCGTTTCCAGTCTTTGCGGGAATAGTTCGACTCGTGCTCATATTTACAACATACCAACTAGTCGGTATGTTGTAAATATCGGTTCGGGCGCTTCGGAAGAACGCCGTTCATGGCAGTTTTGAAACCCTGACAGGCCCACAGCCCTGACATTTTTGATGGTCAACCACACAGGGTTCCAGGCCCGGCGCTGCTTGTCTCGATCCCCGCACTTGGCTAGACGCAGTAGAGCCGTGCACGGCGGCGTGGGAGGGCAGCATGATCAAGCATTTCTTTCTGATTTCGAAAAAGCCGGAACTTTCTGCCGAGCAATTTCGCGCTTATTACGAAGCCAATCATGTGCCGCTGATCAAGCGGCTGCTGCCGATGTTCGCGCACTATCAGCGGCATTATATTGATCGCTCGGAAAGCCGGATTGACGCCAAGCAAACGGACCCTGATTTTGATGTGATCACCGAAATCCATTTCGCGGACCAGGCCGACTATGACGCGTTTCTGAAAACCGCTTCCGACCAGGATGTGCTCGCTCAAATCCGCGCCGACGAGGCCAATTTTCTGATCAGCGATGCCACGCGATCCCTGCGGATCGATAGCAGCGGCTAGATTTATCAGACGCGCGATTGCTGAGCCAAGGCGCAAAAAAAACGGCGTGGGATCAGCCACGCCGTTTTCTCAATCTTGCGGAATTAAAAACCCTGTCCGGGTTTGGCTATTTCGCCTTGCTGTCGGCCTTTTTCTTGGCCGGAGCCTTCTTTTTCTTCGCCTTGGGCGCCGCCGCGGTGACTTCGAAGTTCAACGCATTGTCCTTCAGATGCACCTTGACCTCGCCGCCATTCTTGAGCTTGCCGAACAACAGTTCTTCGGCCAGCGGCTGCTTGATCTTCTCCTGGATCAGGCGGCCCATCGGACGGGCACCGTATAGCTTGTCATAGCCGCGCTCGGTGAGCCATGCCTGCGCATCCTCGTCGAGCGTGATATGGACATTCTGGTCGGCCAACTGCAGCTCGAGTTCGAGAATGAATTTCTCGACCACCCGGGCCACCACTTCCGCCGGCAGATAGGCGAAGGGAACAATCGCATCCAGACGGTTGCGGAATTCCGGCGAGAACATCTTCTTCACCGCTTCGTCGCCGGCATCTTCCTTCGACATATTGCCGAAGCCAATGCCTTCTTTCGCCATGTCGGAGGCACCGGCATTTGTCGTCATGATCAGCACGACGTTGCGGAAATCGACCGTCTTGCCATGATGATCGGTCAGCTTGCCGTTATCCATCACCTGCAGCAAAATGTTGAACAGGTCGGGATGGGCTTTCTCGATCTCGTCGAGCAGCAGCACGCAATGCGGGTTCTGGTCGATGGCATCTGTCAGCAGGCCGCCCTGATCATAACCGACATAGCCCGGAGGCGCGCCGATCAGACGGGAAACGCTGTGCCGTTCCATATATTCGGACATGTCGAAACGCTTGAGCGGAATGCCCATGATCGATGCCAGCTGCTTTGCGACTTCGGTCTTGCCGACGCCGGTCGGGCCGCTGAACAGATAATTGCCGATCGGCTTTTCCGGTTCGCGCAGCCCCGCACGGGACAGCTTGATCGCACTCGCCAGCTTGCCGATCGCCTCGTCCTGGCCAAACACCACGCGCTTGAGATCCTTTTCCAGATTCTCCAGCGTTTTCTTGTCGTCCTTGGACACCGATTTGGGCGGGATCCGCGCCATCGTCGCGATTACGGCCTCGATATCCTTCGAGGTGATCATCTTCTTGCGGCGCGAGGGCGGCAACAGCATCTGCATCGCGCCGACTTCGTCGATCACGTCGATTGCCTTGTCCGGCAGCTTGCGGTCATTGATATAGCGAGTCGACAATTCCACCGCCGATTTCAGTGCATCCGGCGAATAGCGGACCTTGTGATGTTCCTCAAAGGCGCCGCGCAGGCCAGCGAGAATCTTGATCGTATCCTCGACCGATGGCTCGTTGATATCGATTTTCTGGAAGCGCCGCAGCAACGCGCGGTCCTTCTCGAAATGGTTGCGGAATTCCTTGTAAGTGGTTGATCCGATACACCGAATGATGCCGCCGGAAAGCGCCGGCTTGAGCAGATTCGACGCATCCATGGCGCCGCCGCTGGTCGCGCCGGCACCGATGACGGTGTGGATTTCGTCGATGAACAGGATCGCGTCCGGCATTTTTTCCAGCTCGGACACCACCTGCTTCAGCCGTTCCTCAAAATCACCGCGATAGCGGGTTCCGGCGAGCAGCGATCCCATGTCGAGCGAGTAGATCACCGCTGGCTTCAGCACATCGGGAACATTTCCCTCGACAATGCGCAGCGCCAGGCCTTCGGCAATCGCCGTCTTGCCGACGCCGGGTTCACCGACATAGAGCGGATTGTTCTTCGACCGCCGGCACAGGATCTGCACCGTCCGGTCGACTTCCGCCTGCCGCCCGATCAGCGGGTCGATCCGGCCGTCGGCCGCTTTCAGATTCAGATTGACGGTAAACTGGTCGAGCGCCGTCTCTTTCTTGTTCTTTTCTTTCTTCTCCTGCTCGGTATCCATGCCCGACAATTCGGCCGGCTCGGCCGTCTGGCCGCCCTTGCCGACACCGTGGCTGATATAGCTGACCGCGTCGAGCCGGCTCATGTCCTGCTGCTGCAGGAAATAGACCGCATAGCTCTCGCGCTCCGAGAACAGGGCAACCAGAACGTTGGCGCCAGTAACTTCATCCTTGCCGGACGACTGCACGTGCAGGATCGCCCGCTGGACAACCCGCTGGAATCCGGAGGTGGGGGAGGGGTCAATCGCCTTCTCGACCTTCAGCGAATCCAGTTCGCTGTCGAGATAGAGAATGACGGCGTCTTCGAGTTCACCCAGATCGACGCCGCAGGCGTTCATCACTTGCGAAGCGTCGCCATCGTCGACCAACGCGAGCAGTAGATGCTCAAGCGTCGCATATTCATGGCTGCGATCAGCGGCATTTTTCAGCGCCTGATGCAGGGTTTTTTCGAGCGATTCCGCGAATGATGGCATGTATTTTACTCCAAAATGGGGACGGTTTTAATGCCCCGGTTGCCGAAACTGATGCAATGTCATCGGGTTTCGGGCTTTAACCAATTGCTTGCACTCTAGATCGTGAGCCGGGCATTAAACGTCAAGGGCGCCCTGGGCCGGATCTGCAAGCAGCCAGAGAAAGCTGCCAGTTTTTCGTGTCTCTCCTGCTATACGGTCCAAATTGGAACGTCTGAACCTGAATATTGTTAGACAAGGTTAACAAATGCTTTAGCGAAAGCCAGCATTTATCACTTTTTGAACAGATTTTCTGCACTGGCCCGATGGGTCACCGCGAAGTTTTTCTTCGCTTCACAACGGCTTATTTCGGATTTCAACAAGGAAATCCGCTGATCCAGTTCATCGACAGATAATGGGTCGAGATCCTGTTTGACCAGCAAAGCCACGGGATCATTGGCGTTGCGCGGTAAATTTTCGTCATCATCCATGAATCGACATGCCTCCTGCAGGGTAATGTTGACCGCCCGCGCTTTGCTGTCAATAAGGGCAACAAATAAGGGAGGTCGCACATTTCCTGGGGGTATCCAATGATCGAATCTGAACTTTTGCAAAAAGAAATGACCGCTGTCGCGATAAGCGAGCCGGGCGGACCAGAAGTTTTGAAAGCTGTAACAATGGCGGTACCGCAGCCCGGCGACGGCGAAGTGCTGATCCGGGTGGCCGCTGCTGGCGTGAACCGGCCCGATGTCGTCCAGCGTAAGGGGCTCTATCCCGCACCACCGGGCGCCTCACCGCTGCCTGGCCTCGAAGTCTCGGGCACCGTCGTGGCGCTGGGCGAGGGTGTCGGACCGGAATGGATCGGGCGCAAGATTTGTGCGCTGACCAATGGCGGTGGCTATGCCGAGTTTTGCGTTGCGCCGGTCGGGCAATGCCTGGATGTTCCGGACAGTCTGACCATGGCCGAAGCCGCAGCGCTGCCAGAGACGCTGTTCACGGTGTGGGGCAATCTGTTCAACCGCGGCTTTGCCCGCGACGGCGAAACCGTTCTGATTCACGGCGGCACCAGCGGCATCGGCACGACATCGATCATGCTCGGCAAGCTTTTTGGTCTGACCGTCATCGTCACCTGCGGCAGCGATCAGAAATGCACCGCCGCCAAGCAGATCGGTGCCGACTATGCGATCAATTATAAAAGCGAGGACTTTGTCGAGGAGATCAAGAAGATCACCGACGGCCAAGGAGTAGATGTTGTGCTCGATATGGTGGCCGGCGACTATGTTCAGCGCAATCTGCAGTGCCTGAAGGAAGATGGCCGGCACGTGACGATTGCGGTGCAGGGCGGCATGGAGGCGACGCTCAACATGGCCCATATCATGATGAAGCGGCTGATCCTTACCGGCTCGACGCTGCGGCCCCAGTCGGCCGAGCGCAAGGCCCTGATCGCCGACGAATTGCACCGCCACGTCTGGCCGGACGTCGAAGCGGGCAAGCTGAAACCGGTGATGGACGAGCGCTTTCCGCTCGCCGACGCGGCCAAGGCGCATGCCCATATGGAAGCCGGCGATCATATCGGCAAGATCGTGCTAATTGTGGAATAGCTTTCATGACCGGGATGGCATCGTGAGCGGCGAACCTGATTTTCACGGCGCGAAGGTCGCTGTCTTCATCGATGATCAAATCCTCGTCTATCGCCGGGACAACAAGCCCGACATTCCGTTTCCCGATATGCTGGATCTGCCTGGCGGCGGGCGGGAGAATGGCGAAAGCGGTGCGGAATGCGTTGCCCGCGAAACCTACGAAGAATTCGGCATAAGCATTGCGATTGACGCATTTAAACATGTGCAGACCTACCCGAATTGGCGCGGGACTGGCCATGTCGCCCTATTCTTTGTGTGTCGTCTGGCGCGCCATATGGTGGACGATATAGTCTTTGGCGACGAGGGTCAGGACTGGCAATTGATGCCGGTCGCTGAATTTCTGGCTAGCGATCGGGCGGTTCCTCACCTGCAATACCAGCTGCAGGAATATCTGAAAATCTGGTCCTGACCCTCGGTTTTGCGTCACCAAAGCTTCATAAAATGGGAATCGGGCTGTAACAATCGAGGCGTAAGGCCGTGTCCATGGATAGTTTCCATGGGAGTTTTATATGGCCAAGCAATTTCCCCCGTTTCCCAAAGCCGATATTCCGTTGCTCGATGTCGACCGCTATGAAGCGCGCCTAAAGCGCAAGCCGCGGGTGCATGCGCGAGACCGGACCCGCTACCGGACGATCTGGATTTCCGATATCCACCTCGGGACGCGAGGGTGCAATGCCGATCTGCTGATCGACTTTCTGGATCATGTCGATAGCGACACGCTCTATCTGGTCGGCGATATTATCGATGGCTGGCGGATGAAGAAACGGTTTTTCTGGCCGGACAGCCACAATGATATCTTCTGGCGGATATTGAAACGGGCCCGGCGCGGCACACGGATCGTCTATATTCCCGGCAATCATGACGAAATGTTCCGCCAGTTCACCGGGCTGAATTTCGGTGGCGTCGAAATCCGCCGTTCGGCGATCCACGAAACAGCCGATGGCCGCCGTCTGCTGGTATTGCATGGCGACGAATTCGACACGGTGATGCTGGCGCACCGCTGGCTCGCCGTGATCGGCGATGCGGCCTATGTGACTCTGATGCGCCTGAACTGGCTGGTCAACAAGATCCGCAACCGGTTCGATCTTCCTTATTGGTCGCTCTCGAAAATGGCCAAGCACAAGGTCAAGAATGCGGTCGAGTTTATCGGGCGTTACGAAGAAACGGTGGCCAAGGCGGCGGAAAGCCGGGGCGTCGATGGTGTGGTCTGTGGTCATATCCACACTGCTGAGCATCGCATGATCAAGGGCATCGAATATTATAATGATGGTGACTGGGTGGAAGGTTGCACCGCCTTGGTCGAATGCGATGATGGCAATATGCAAATCCTTCACTGGGCTGACGAAATCGAGGCGCGCAAGCAGCGCGCCGAGCAGCCGGTCCGCTTGACATCAGTCGACGGTGACATGGATCAGGCGGCATGAAGATCGCGCTGGTCACCGACGCATGGCACCCACAGGTCAATGGCGTAGTGCGCACGCTGGATACGGTGATCGGGCTGTTGCGCAACAGGGGACACGAGATCCTGGTGATTTCACCGGACCAGTATCGCTCGATCCCTGCACCGAGCTATCCCGAAATCCGTCTTTCTTTTACCCGGGCCAGAGCCATCGGCAAGCGGATCGAGGCCTTTGGTGCGGACGCCGTGCATCTGGCGACCGAAGGACCGCTCTGCATCCAGGCGCGCCGCTGGTGCCGGAAAAAAGGGTATCCGTTTACAACCGCTTATCACACGCAGTTCCCGGAATATCTCGCCAAGAGGACCCGGTTGTCGCCGCGGATATTCTGGCCCTATATCCGCTGGTTCCACCAGAAATCGGAAAGGATCATGGTCTCGACCCAAAGCGTCCGCAATCAGCTGCGCGGCGAGAGACTGCCCCATGTCCATCACTGGAGTCGCGGCGTCGATCTGCAAAATTTCCGCCCGGATACGCCACCGCCAGCAGCATATCAGCATCTCGCGCGTCCGATCCAGCTCTATGTCGGACGGGTGGCGATCGAGAAAAATATTGAAGCCTTTCTGAACAGCAATCAACCCGGTTCGAAAGTGGTCGTCGGCGATGGGCCTGCGCTCGACGGCCTGAAGGCGTGTCACCCCGAGGTGCATTTCGCCGGCAGGCAATCGGGCAGGGCGCTGGCTGGCTATTACGCCGGCGCGGATGTGTTTGTCTTCCCCAGCAAGACCGACACTTTTGGTCTGGTGATTATCGAGGCGCTCGCCTGTGGCACACCGGTGGCGGCCTTCCCGGTGACCGGTCCGATTGATATATTGACGGCGGAAAGCGGTGCCATGAATGCCAATCTCGACGAAGCGATAGTGCGTGCATTGACGCTCGCTCCAGCGGATTGTGTCGCGCACGGTGCGAAATATAGCTGGGATGCGAGCGCCAGCCAGTTTTTCAACGGTCTAGTGTCACAGGATCTGCGGCTGGACTGCCATATGTCGCGCCGGATCCTTGCCAAGGCGATATTTGCGCGGACCTAGCCAAATATCTTGCCGACGGCCTTCAAATAACCTACATAGGCTTCCAACAGGCCGTCTCCGCAAGGGGGCGGCCCTTTATTTTTATATTCCGCTGGCCAGGAAGCGCCAGCTATTGGAAGGATGCCATCATGGCCGAACAAGCAACTCCACTTATGCAGCATGCCACAGCCAGCTGGCTGGTCGACAATACGGCGCTCAGCTTTGACCAGATCGCCGAATTTTGCGGCATTCATATTCTTGAAGTCAACGCGATGGCGGATGATCTCGCCAGCTCCAAATATACCGGCCGCGATCCGGTGCAGGCGCACGAACTGACCCACGAAGAAATCGAGAAGGCGGAGAAAGATCCGGACTACCGGATGAAGATCCAAAAGGGACCGGATCAGATACGCCGGACCAAGGGACCCCGCTATACACCGGTGTCCAAACGTCAGGACAAGCCCGACGGGATCGCCTGGCTGCTGCGCAATCACCCTGAGATTTCGGATGCGCAGGTCGGCAAGCTGATCGGCACCACCCGCACGACGATCAACGCGATCCGCGAGCGCGAGCACTGGAACATCGCCAATATCGCGCCAAAAGATCCTGTCACGCTCGGTCTTTGTTCGCAGCGCGAGCTTGATGCCGTGGTTGCCAAGGCCGCGAAAAAGGCCGGCATCGAACCAGAAATGGCAGATGACACCAAGCTGGGCGGCGACAAGGAAGCGCTGATTGCAGAACTGCACGAAGAACGCGCCAAAGCGGTTCGGGATGCAGAAGCCGCGCTGTCGGGTGAATCGGACGAAGAAGACGCACCGGTAGAGCATACGGCAGAAACATTGTTCAAGGATCGCTGATCGTCTATCAACGACCCGTATCGACCAATGGGGAGGCGAATATGAGTGAGGGAAATCCCGGCCGACTGCGGCTGATGAAGCTGGCGGCAATCGCCGTCTTCGGAGCGATGGCGCTGGTTTTTGTATTCATTGTCGGCATGAAGTGATCGCAGGCGACCGCCTGCGCTAGCAGTTTAACCAATCAATTAAATCGGGTTGCGCTTTCGGCGATCAGGGGTCTATGACCGATCTATGGATGCACCCCGAAAACCGCCCGCTTATGATGCGATGCTCGCCGATCACGGCTTCGATCCGATTGAATCGGACGGGCTGACCTATCCGCTCGGCGAATATGAGCCGAAATTCGGCGAATATTTCGAACTGATGCCCGGCATCGGCTGGACCCGGACACCGGTGCCCGGCCCGCTGGGTCATATCAACAACTGGGTGCTGGCCGATCAGCACGCCGACGGCAGCGACGGATTTGCCATCGCCGATACCGGACTGTTCATGCCCCAGGTGATCGACGCCTGGAAACATCTGTTCGAAGCGGGCGCGCTCCACGGGAAGAGCGCGACCAAGATCATCGTCACCCATTATCATCCCGATCATGTCGGCTGCGCCGGCTGGCTGGCCAAAAGGTTCAAGGCCCCCTTGCACATGAACCGGACCGAATGGCTGCTCACCCGCATGCTGCTCGCCGACAAGCGCGATGGTGTGCCGGAAGAAGCGCTCGACGAATGGCGCTTCTGCGGCTGGGAGCAGCATCTGATCGACGATTTTGCCAAAAAGGGCTGGGGCCGTTTCGCCCGCGCCGTTTCGGACCTGCCGATCGGGCACATCCGTATGGAAGAGGGCACGCGTCTGCGCACCGGTGACCATGAATGGCGGGTGATGATCGGCAATGGTCACACCCCCGAACATGCCTGTTTGATCGATGACACAGCGAAAGTGATGATCTCAGGCGACCAGATCCTGCCCCGGATCACCTCCAATATTTCGACCATGCTCAGCGAACCGACCAGCGATCCGCTCGGCGAATGGCTGGCCAGCATCGCCCGGTTCCGCGCCGAACTGGACAATGACCTGCTCGTTCTTCCCGCCCATGGCCGTCCGTTTCTTGGCGCGCATCAGCGGCTCGACGCGCTGGCGGAACGCCATAATGAAGCGCTGGATGATCTGGAGCAGGGCCTGCGCGAAAGCCCCAAGCGGGTGGTCGACAGCTTTCCCTATCTGTTCCGTCGTCCGATCACCCCCGACGTCATCGGCATGGCCAGCGGCGAGGCGATGGCGACGCTCCGGCACCTGCAATATACCGGCCGCGCCCAGCTTGAAATGAAGGACGGCACGGCCTGGTACAGCGCCGCCTAGTCAGCGCGGTTTAGCCGATCGCCGGCTTGGCATCGGGCGGCGGTTCAACGCCGCTGCTGTGGCAGTGCAAGGCATAGCCCCGCAGGAAGATCGCCAGCGCGATCAGCGCTATCAATCCCGCCAGCCCAAACGGCGCGCCCGGCAAATAATAGGGCGCATTGGCCACGGTAAAGGCCGCAAAGACCGCAGTGAACATCGGCGGGCCGATAACCGAACCCAGACTCTGCAGGCTGGCAACTGCGCCCTGCAACTCGCCCTGCGTCTCGTCCGAGACCGCCTTGCTCATCAGGCCGTTGAGGGATGGCTGGAATAGCCCCTGCATGGCGCCGATCGGAATCGCGAGGAAAATCATCCAGCCTTGTTCCGGGCCGGCAATGACATAAGCAATGGTGCTGATTGCCATGCTGAACGCGGCAATGATGACCGCCTTGCGCTCGCCAATGCGCGGGATCAGATAGCGGATCAGCAGGCCCTGGACCAGGGCAGCGCCAACACCGACCAGCGCCAGCGCCATGCCGACGGTGAAGGCACTCCAGCCGAACGCTTCGATCGCGTAGAAGGCAAAGATGATCGGATAGACGATATGACCAATCATCCAGACCAGCAGCGCTCCCGCATACCACAGAACCACCCGGTTTTGTCCGCTGAGCCCTTTAAGCGCGACGAAAGCATTGGCCCGGGCCATCTGAAACTTCCGCCGTTTCTCCTCCGGCAGGCTTTCCCGCAACATGAAGAAACCGAATATCAGATTGATCGCGGCGAGCGCCGATGCGGCGAAGAAGGGCAGGCGAACATGATATTCACCCAGCAACCCGCCCATCGCCGGTCCGATAATGAAACCCAATCCGAACGCTGCACCGATCAGACCGAAATTCTGCGATCGCTTCTCGGGCGGGGAGACATCGGCAACATAGGCATAGGCGGTGCTGAAACTGGCTCCCATGATCCCGGCAACGATCCGTGCGACGAACAGCCAGAGCAATGACGGCGCAAAACCCATCAGCGCATAGGCAATCGAATAGCCGCCCAGCGCCCCCAGCAACACCGGTCGCCGCCCGTAACGGTCCGACAGATTGCCGATGACCGGGCCGAAGAAAAATTGCATGATGGCATAAGCGAAGGCCAGCCAGCCGGCATCGACAGCGGCGGCAGACAGGCTGTCGCCGGTGATCTGCGTGATCAACTCCGGCAGCACCGGCATGATGATGCCAAAGCCGATCATATCGATTAGAACCACCAGAAAAACGAAGGTGATCGAAGCCTTCACGGCCTCGGGCGTTTCTGGTTTCAATGCGGTGCTGCTCATAGTCTCCGTTAGCAACAGCCGAGGAAAATCACCAACGCCTTTTCGCCAGAATTTTTGGGGAATTTCCCGGAATTTTCATTGTCAGTTCACACCGCTTCACTTACACGAATGTCAATGACTGAAACATATCCCGACCAGCCTACGATCTGGCAATCGCATTATAATCACCCCACCCCGTGGGATCAGGTCTACCCACCGCTGTCGATGCCCGGCATGTTCTTCCGCTCGGCCGGGCGGCGCGGCGATGCCAATCTGCTCGACTTCATGGGCCGCAAATATAGTTATCGCGAGGTTGCGGCGGCCGTGGGGCGTGTGGCCAAAGGGCTGCAGGATTTGGGCGTCGGAAAAGGCGACCGGATCGGTCTCTATCTTCCCAATGTCCCGCATTATGTCAGCGCTTATTTCGGCGCGATGGCGATCGGCGCGACGGTCGTCAACTTCTCGCCGCTTTATACGGTCGATGAACTGAACCACCAGGTGGAAGACAGCGGCACAAAGATCCTGTTCACGCTTTCCGCCACGGCCCTGTTTCCCAATGCCTATGCGGTGCTGGAACAGTCGAGCCTCGAACGGCTGGTGGTGGGCAGCATCTCCGGCGCGCTGCCGCCGGCCAAGGCGCTGTTCTATTCGCTGTTCAAACGCAAGGAAATCAGCCCGCAACCCGACGACGACCGGATCACGCCGTTTTCCGACCTGATCAGCAACGACGGCGATTTCAAGGCCCCCGATATCCAGCCGGAAAAGGACATTGCGCTGCTGCAATATACCGGCGGCACCACTGGTACGCCAAAGGGTGCGATGTGCAGCCACCAGAATCTGACCGCCAATGCACGGCAGATCAATGATATCGATCCGTATCTCGACGAGGTCGACCGTCTGATGGGCGTGCTGCCGTTCTTCCATGTGTTCGCCAACAGCGCCGTGCTCAACCGGACGATCCAGCGCGGCGGTGAGATTGTCATGCTACCGCGCTTTGACGCCAAACAGACATTGAAGGCGATCTCGCGGACCAAGATTACCGCTATGCCCGGCGTACCGACCATGTATCAGGCGTTGCTCGATCATGCCGATATCGACAAGACCGATTTTTCGTCGCTCAAGGTCTGTGTCTCGGGCGGCGCGCCCCTGCCGCTGGAGCTGAAGAAAAAGTTCGAGGCCAAGACCGGCGCGAAACTGGTCGAAGGCTATGGTCTCACGGAAAGCTGCGGCGTGGTCAGCGCCAATCCCTATGTAGGGCTAAACAAGTCTGGCACGATTGGTCAACCGGTGCCCGGCACAGTGGTCAAGCTGGTCGACAAGGGTGATCCGACAAAACCGGCTCCGGAAGGCGAGCCAGGTGAGTTGATATTCTCCGGACCGCAAGTGATGCAGGGCTACTGGAATTTGCCAGAAGAAGATGATCAGGTCTTTATCGACGGTTTTCTGCGCACGGGCGATGTCGCGACAATCGACGAGGATGGCTATATCAAGATCGTCGACCGTCTGAAGGACATGATCGCGGTCGGCGGTTTCAAGGTCTTTCCCAGCCAGGTCGAGGAAGTTTTGTATAAGCACGACGCGGTCAAGGAAGCCCTCGTGATCGGCGTCCCGGACGCCTATCGCGGCGAGAGCCCCAAGGCCTATGTCTCGCTGGAACCGGACGCAAGCGTGACCGGAGAAGAACTCAAAAACTGGCTGAACCCGCAACTCGGCAAGCACGAACGAGTAGTCGATGTCGTGATCCGCGACAGCCTGCCAAAAACCATGATCGGCAAGCTCGATCGCAAGGCGTTGCGGGACGAGGAGCTGGACTAGCGCCGACCGGTCAACGGCCATGCCCGCACTTGCCAGATCCGGCAGTCATCCCCGTGCGCTGCGCGCGGCCAATATCCGCTTGTTGCGGGCTTCGACGGCGCGGAACGCTGTGAACACGCCGAGGTTGGGATCGGTCATGCCGCTCTGGCCGAGATTTTCCAGCTGTTCGTAGAACCAGTAGATAACGGCAAAACTGGCAACCGCCTTGACCATCTGAAAACGCATGAGAAAGCCCAGCCAGCCGGGCAGCAGGCTGAGATGGTCCTCATAGCGCGGTAATGTTTCCAATCCTTCCAGCAATTGTTGTGGCGCATCGGTCATCACGCACATCGGACGACCCAGGCCGATCAGATCGGCGGCGCCGCTGGCCAGCGCGGACTCCATCGCCGCGCGGGTACGAAACCCGCCGGTCACCATCAAGGGTACCTTCACTGCCGCCTGCATCGCCTTGGCAAAATCGACGAAATAGGCCTCGCGCGCCTTCGTTGATGGCGCAACATTCTGCTCCTCTTTCTCTTCCATCCCGTCGGCACCCATCAAAGCGGGCTGTTCGTAAGTGCCGCCGGATATTTCGACCAGATCGACGCTGGCCGCCTCCAACCACTGCACCACCTGCAGGCTGTCCTCGAAATTGAACCCGCCTTTCTGGAAGTCGGCGCTGTTCAGCTTCACTGAAATCGGAAAATCGGGGCCAACGGCAGCCCGGGTCTTGGCAACCGCAGAAAGCAGAAAGCGCGCACGGTTCTCCAGACTGCCGCCATATTTGTCGCTGCGCTGGTTGGACCGCGGACTGAGAAAGCTGCTCAGCAGATAGCCATGCGCGGCATGAATCTGGGCACCCGTGAAGCCCGCCTCCTGACAGGTCTTGGCCGCGAGCGCGAAGCCGTCGACAAGCTCTTCAATCTCGGCGATCGTCAGTGCGACCGGCTCACCAAATTGCCCCCCGGGCAATCCCAATTTGACCGCCGAGGGTGCTTTGGGATGCGGGTTGACGTTGCTTTGCGTCTGTCTGCCGCCATGGCTGATCTGCGCCCAGAAATGGTTGCCGTTACGGGTCGCGGCTTGCGCCCAGCTTTTCAGCGCCGCCATCATCTCGGCATCCGCTTCCTGATCGATAACGACATTGCCCGGGCGTTCCAGATGATCCCGGTCAATCTGGATATTGCCGCTCAGTAACAGCCCGGCACCGCCATCGGACCACAGGCCGTACAGCCGTTCCAGTTCTGCCGTGGGCACACCGTCCGGGGTTGCCATGCCCTCGGTCATCGCGGCCTTGGCGAGGCGGTTGGGGAGGGTGGATCCACAGGGAAGGGCCAGTGGATCGGCAAGGGAGATGGTCATGTTGATAGGCCCCGAATGTGGATTGCGATTAAAAACTGATTCTGTCCCATATTGCAATATATCGCAAGTGCAAGCGCGCGTTTCCGACATAAAGCACCAAAAAACCGGCTATTTGGCTTTTGCGATAAATAGGTTATAGTGTTTCTAACCGATCGCGCGGGGGCAAACTTCCGGCGATCGTTGGAGATGATATTCTGAGGGGAATGGAAATGGTCGCAACAGCGTCTCGAAAATCAGTTAGCAAGGATCATGCACGACAAAGCGTGCAGCATGTTGGCGTCCGCTGGGACAAGAAAATGAGCAACAATTGCGCGGCGGCGCTGCTGGTATACACCTTGATGCAAATTTTCTTTGTACTCGGCTTCATTGAGGCCAAGGGCATGTCGATTGCCCCTTATTTCGGTCTGATCCTGCTGGTCGCAGTCATCATTCCCTTCTGTCGCAATTTTGAAAAACGCTGGATGACGATCAACAACAGTGGCTTGTCCGAGCAAAGCATCGCCGCCAAGTTCCGTACCGATCAGGTGATGTTATGGCTTTTGGCCCTCGGGCTGCCGTTGCTCTTCGCCGGTTTGATCAAGACTATTGGAGCGATGGTTTAAAATCCACGCTCCGAATTGCGGCGATCGTTTCTCCGCGATTTAGCAGCCGATCGTTGACCTTGCAGGGCGTCGCACCTATGTCCGGCGCATGCTAAAACCTTCCGAAGCGCAGGATCGCGCCGACGCCCTTATTTCCCAAGCCAAAAAAGCCGGTGCCGATGCCGCTGATGCTATCTATGTGTGCGATGCATCAACCCAGGTCCAGATGCGCCTTGGCAATCTGGAAGACGTCGAACGATCCGAAGGCGAGGAAATCGGCCTGCGGGTGTTTGTCGGCAAGCGATCGGCAACCGTGTCGTCATCCGATATGGATCCGGTCATATTGTCCGCGCTCGTCGGACGCGCCCTGGATATGGCTAAGGAGGCACCGGAAGACCAATATGCCGGCCTGGCACCGGAAGAATTGCTGCTGAAAACCGAACCCCATCCAATCGAAGGCGATGACGGCCAAAACCCCGAGCCCGAGCTGTTGCGCGAACTCGCGCTAAAGGCAGAGGATGCGGCGCGGTCGGTTGCAGGTGTAACAAACAGTGAAGGCGGCGGGGCCAGCGCGGGTCGCAGCATCGTTGCCGTGGCGACGAGCCATGGTTTTTCCGGTTCCTATTCCACCAGCGGCTATAGCCTGTCGGCGAGCGTCATCGCCGGAGAAGGCGACGGCATGGAACGTGACTATGCCTATGACAGCACCCGCTTTCTCGAAGATATGCAATCGCCCGAGAAAATCGGTCGGGAAGCCGGCGAGCGCGCCGTTTCACGGCTCAACCCGGTCAATTTTCAATCCGGCGCGATGCCCGTCGTCTATGACCCCCGCGTCGGCAACAGCCTGCTTGGTCATTTCATCGGCGCGATCTCGGGCAGCGCCATCGCCCGCAAAACCAGCTTCCTGCTCGATGCGCTCGATACCGAGGTATTTGACAGCGCCCTGACCATCATCGACTGTCCGCATCGCAAGCGCGGCCTCCGGTCCAAGGCGTTTGACGGAGAAGGTTTGCCGACCGCCAAAACCAAATTGATCGACAATGGCCGCCTGACCCAATGGATCATGGAAAGCGCTTCGGCGCGCCAGCTGGGCCTGCAGCCGACCGGCCATGCCTCGCGCGGGGTCGGTGGCGCTCCGGGTGTCAGCGTGACCAACCTGCATATGGGCAATGGCTCGGTCAGCCAGGCCGAGTTGATCAAGGATATCAAACATGGCGTTTATATCACCGAGTTGATCGGCATGGGCGTCAATCCGGTCACCGGCGATTACAGCCGCGGCGCGGGCGGGTTCCTGATCACCGATGGCGAGATCGGGCCGCCGGTGTCGGAAATCACCATTGCCGGCAATCTCAAAGACATGTTCAAGAGCCTGATCGCAGCCGATGATCTGGAATATCGCTATAGCGTCAATGTGCCGACCCTGCGCACCGACAGCATGACAGTGGCTGGCGGTTGACTAATCCGTTAGTGGTGAGCCTGTTGAACCACGTCTATCGGACCATAAGCGCCCTTTACTAGGCTCGGGGCTGACGGAGAACCACTTGACTGACATCGATTTTGATCGGGTTGTTGCCATTGCACGCGAAGCGGGCGCGCTTGCCATGCGCCACTGGGCGCTGGGCCGGAAGGAATCCAATATCTGGGAAAAATCGCCTGGCCAGATTGTCAGCGATGCCGATCTGGCGGTCGACCGCTTCTTGCGCAGCGAACTGGAGAAGCTGGTGCCCTCGGCGGGCTGGCTGTCGGAAGAGACGCATATCGATAACAGCGGCGCCGGCGCCGACCTGACCTGGGTGGTTGACCCGATCGACGGCACCAAGGATTATGTCGCGGGCAAGACCGGCTGGTGCGTGTCGATCGCTCTCGTGCAGAATGACGCACCGATATTCGGCGTACTCGACGCCCCGGCGATGAAGGAAACCTGGGTTGCCAAGGCGGGAAGCCATACCGAAGTCAATGGCCGGGCAATCCTCGCCACCCGGCGCTCTCGATATGAAGGCTGCCGCATCCCCGCCGAAAGCCTGCCGCCGGAAATGAAGCTTACTGCGGTGTCAAAGCCGAACAGCATTGCGCTCAGAATGGCGATGGTCGCGGATGACCGCGCCGATGTCGTGGCTTCGACCCGCTGGGGCCATGAATGGGATATTGCCGCTGCGCATGTGATTGCCGCCGAAGCGGGGGCCATCGTCACCAATGCACTGGGGGAAACGCTGGTCTACAACGGGACGCACGGCAAGGCGCTCGGCGTGCTTTGTTGTTCGCCAAACCTGTTTGAAACCGCCGTCGAGCGGATTGGCAAATATGTCACCGACCACGGGGCGAGCCACTAGGCGCCTAAACCGCGCGGGCTCTGGTCCACAATCCCTGACGGTCGTGCCGGGTGGAATTCAGCAGCGCCTGTCCAAAAGCTTTCACTATCCAGCCCAGCTTTTGCCCCTTGCTGGTGAATATCCGTCGATCTAGCGAAGCGCCGTCGCTCCTTTTTATCTCCCGCGCGATGTCGCCATAGATGCCGGCGGCTGCCAGCACCGCCCAGCGCGACCGGAACGTCAGGCTTGCTGCGCCGACACGCGCCGAGGCTTCATATTCTCCCGCCATATCGCAGAGCTGGTTGATCAGCGCGATCAGCGCATCCCGCCGTTCGGGTGCCATGATCTTCTCGGGATCTATATCGGCCGCCGCCAGCCAATCGCGCGGCAGATAACAGCGACCGGCCTCGGCATCCTCGGTCACGTCGCGGGCGATATTGGCGAGCTGAAACGCCAGTCCCAGATCACAGGCGCGGTCCAGCACTTCGTGATTTCTCGCCGACACCCCCATCACGATCGCCATCATGCAGCCGACAGCACCGGCTACATGATAGCAATATTGCAGCAGATCATCTTCCGTCTCCGGCCGCCATCCGCGCGCATCGAGCGCAAAACCGTCGATCATGTCATCCGCCAGCTTTTTTGGAATGCCGCACTCCTGCGCGACCACACCATAGGCGTCAAAAGGCGGGTTGCCGGTTTGCTCGCCGCCCTGCGCCCGCGCGGTCATCATTCGCATCGCAGCGATGGTTTTCTCCGGATTGGCAATCTCGGACATGCCTTGCCCATGATCCTGCCCATCGGCAAGATCATCGCAGGCCCGGCACCAGTAGTAGAGCAGCCAGGCCCGTTCCCGCGTTTGGCGGGAGAATAGCTTCGAGGCCCGGGCAAAGGATTTCGACCCGCGTTCGATGCTGGCTTTGGCGTGAAGAACGAGATTATTGCGGTTCATCGCGCCTATCCAAGGTCTTCCAGCATCAATTCAGCGGTGGCCTTGGCGCTGCCCACAACCCCTGGAATCCCGGCTCCGGGATGCGTGCCAGCGCCGACAAAATAGAGATTGTCAATGACATCATCGCGGTTGTGCACCCGGAACCAGGCGCTTTGCGTGAGCAAAGGTTCGAGGCTGAACGCGCTGCCAAGATGGGCGTTGAGATCGCTGCCAAAATCCTGCGGCGTATAGTGAAAGCTGGTGATAATCCGGTCATGAATGTCGGGGATCAGACGGTGCCCGATCTCATCTAGAATCCGCTTCTCGTAAATCGGCCCCATTTCTTCCCAGTCAATTGGCAGCTTGCCCTGATGCGGCACCGGTGCCAGCACATAGAAGGTGCTATAGCCTTCGGGTGCCATTTCCGGATCGGTGACCGTAGGATGATGCAGATAGAGCGAGAAATCGCTGGGCAGCACGCCATTGTCATAAATGTCCTCGAGCAGCCCTTTATAGCGCGGTCCAAACAGGATCATATGGTGCGGAATGCCCGGCCAGCTGCCCTTCAGCCCGAAATGGACGACGAACAGCGAAGGCGAATATTTCTTCTTCAGCAGCTTTTCGCTGACCGTGCTGCTGCGATGTTTGTGACCAAGCAAATCGCGATAGCTGTGCACGACATCGGCGTTAGAGGCGACGGCGTCAAATTTCTCGCTCCAGCCGGATTTGCAGGTGATACCGGATGCCCGGTCGCCGATCGTGTCAATTTTCGTCACCGGATCACCCAGCCGGATCACCCCGCCAATCCGCTCGAAATGTTTGACCATTGCGCTGACCAGCATATTGGTCCCGCCCTTGGCAAACCAGACGCCGCCGAGCCGTTCCAGCTTGTGGATCAGGCCGTAAATCGCGCTGGTCTTCATCGGATTGCCGCCGACCAGCAACGACTGGAACGACAGGAACTCGCGCAGCTTCTCGTTCTTCACATAGCTCGAGACCTTCGAGTAAACCGATCGATAGGCTTCATATTTCATCAGGGCAGGGGCCGCCTTGATCATCGACTTGAAATCCAGAAACGCCTTGGTGCCAAGCTTGACATAGCCTTCCTCGTAAAGCCCGCCGCTATATTCGAGGAATTTCTTGTAACCCTCGACATCATTGGGTTCGATCGCCGCAATATTGGCGTAAAGCTCTTCCGGATCATTGACATAATCGAAATTGGTGCCGTCCGGCCAGTTGAGCCGGTAGAAAGGCGATACCGGCATCAATTCGATATCTTTCGCCATATCATGGCCGGTCAGTTCCCATAGCTGCGACAGGCAGTCGGGGTCAGTAATAACGGTTGGCCCACCGTCGAAAATGAACCCCTCCTTCTCCCAATAATAAGCCCTCCCACCGGGCTTGTCGCGGCTCTCCAATATCGTCGTCTGGATACCGGCGGACTGCAACCGGATCGCCAGCGCCAGGCCACCAAAGCCGGAGCCGATGACAGCGGCTTTCTTGAACAGTTCATTCTGGGATTTTTGGGCTTTGCTCATGGGTTGGCTTCACTCATCTATATTTCAACAAAAGCGGGATGGCGCGGGAAATGGGAATGGGCGGCTTGCCGGTCAGCAGGTTGGCTTGGTCCAGCCTGGTTGATTTGCCGGCATAGAAGCGCGCCAGTAATTTCTCGTCCTTGGTATAGGTATGTTCCAGCGTCTTGTAGCGCTTGTCCGGATCCGCGCCAAGAAACAGGAAAGCGCATAACATCCGGTAGAATTTGCCGTTCTTCCAATGTTTGATCGCCAGATTTCTCAGCATTTTATCGAGCTTCTTCTGGTTGATGTCGGGCATTTCGGCAATCATGATTGCGGTTTTGACCGCCATCGGCAGCGAGTAGCTGGTGATCGGCTGAATCAGCGCCGCGCGTGCACCGGCGCGCGCATCGACGCCCTTGTTGGCCTTCCAGAAGGCCTCGAAATCGCCGCCGTAGATAACCGGCAGCTGCCCGGCCTCTTCGCGCAAAACCTCCGCGATCTCCCAGCCCTGCGAGGCGGCATATTCGGCGATCCGGTCATGCGCTGTCGTCTCATCCAGCTCTTTCCCGTCGGAATAATAAGTGTCCTCGACAAACACTTCCGTCTCGCTGAACGGCAGACAATAGACAAAGCGATAGCCGTCGATCTGCTCCACCGTCGCATCCATGATCACCGGTCGATCCAGGCCATGCGGTGCGGTAAGGCGCAGCATTTGGCCGCTGAATTTCTGCCAGCCGAACTCCAGCGCCGACAGGTCACCGCCGCCGCGCACATCAAGCACGGCACCTGCCGCCACCGGATCACCGCTCTGCATGGTGACCAAGCCGGGCTCGACCATTTCTGCTTTCTGGCCGGTCTTGAGCGCGTTTGCGGGCAGCCTTTCGCGCAATAGCCGATCGAGATTCTCTGACTCGATCGAGCAATAGCCGTTGCTGAGGCTGCGGCTATATTTCGGGAAGTGCACGTCATAGCTGTCCCATTGGCGCGAAATCAGCGGATCGACCAGCCAGCGGTGCTCCGGCTCGACATCGCTTTCGAAAAAGGACCAGATATGATTACCGCCAAAATGATCTTCTGCCTCAATCAGCGCAATATCCAGATCGGGCCGCAATTTTGCCAGCGCCAGCGCCACCAGCCCACCGGCCAGACCGCCACCAGCGATAGCCAGATCATACTGGTTTGAGGGACGTGCGGGCTTCGGCATCATGCTGCCTTAGCCGATGCTTTGGGCAGGGGAAAGCCTGTCTGAAAGCATGTACACGATTTCTGCTTTAACCCTTGCCCCTGCGTGATCAGCGCCATATTCCTCGGCTATGGACTATGCCCTTGCTATCCTGGCCTCGGCCATCGCGATGACGCTGATTGTCGGCGGTCGTTATCTGCTGAGCAGCGGCTTTTTCGCGTGGATCACCGTCAGGACCCGGCCCGGTCAATATGACAAGCTGAAACCCCAGATCCGCCGTGAAATCCGCTGGTCGCTGCTGTCCGCAGCGATTTACGGGGTTCCGGCCGGCATTGTCGCATGGGGCTGGCAAAATGCCGGCTGGACCAGGATTTACACCGACCCGGAGATGTACCCATTGTGGTATTTACCGGTATCGCTGCTATTGTATCTGTTTCTGCATGACACTTGGTTTTACTGGACCCACCGCTTGTTTCACCGGCCGCGCTGGTTCAAGGTCGCGCACGCTGTCCATCATGACAGCCGGCCGCCAACCGCCTGGGCCGCGATGAGTTTTCATCCGGTCGAAGCGATCAGCGGCGCCATCGTCATTCCGGCTCTGGTCATCGCGATACCGATTCATGTGGCCGTTTTGGGTTTGGTATTGCTGGTGATGACCGTTATGGGCGTCTCCAACCACATGGGCTGGGAGATGTTTCCGCGCTGGCTTGTTCAGGGCAGGTTAGGCAGATGGCTCATAACCGCGACCCATCATGAAAAACATCATGAGATATACAGAGGTAATTATGGCTTATATTTTCGCTTTTGGGACCGGGTCTGCGGCACGGACGTTGGGCTTGCCGACCTTGGCAGCAGTTTCAGTGCTGCTGGGCGCCAGCGCGTCCGCGACTGAAGCTCCGGTGCCGGTTGCGCCCATAGTTGCTGCCTCTGTTGATCTTGCGATTACAGGCTTGCGCTCCGAAAAAGGCGATGTTCTGGTTTGCCTGAGTGCAAACCCAAAATATTTCCCGGATTGCGGCAAGGACGCAAAAGCGCGCAAATTGAAAGTGTCCGCTGCCCAGGCTGGTACGGTCGAGATCACCGGCGTGAAACCCGGAATTTATGCCGTCGCCCTGATCCATGATGAAAATGCGAACGGAAAAATGGATATGCGGCTGTTCCTGCCGCGCGAAGGATTCGGCTTCTCGCGGAACCCGAAAATCGGCATGGGGCCACCCAAATTTAAATCGGCAAAATTTACCGTCGGCGCCCAGGATGCCCATTATGCCGTCCGCATGAATTATATACTTTAATCAGGCAGAAATTAACCGTTTGCTAGTATTCTGGCGGCAATTAGCCGCAATAGACTTGGAGTAGTAGTAAATGTATCAAACCAGATATGCTGATTTTGACCAGGATGACGGTCCGGTAAAATCCCGCCTGTCAGAAATTCTCGGCGCTTTTTCTTACGCGCTGGACCTCACCGAAGGACAGCCCGCGGGCCACAGCATCCGTGCATGCTGGATCGGCACCCAAATAGGGATGGCCTCAGGCATGAAGGGCGATGCCTTGCGCGATGTCTATTATGCCGTTCTTCTGAAGGACCTCGGGTGCAGCAGCAATGCCGCCCGGGTCAGCAAGATGTTTGTCGGTGACGATCGCAAGTTGAAGCATGACTTCAAGCTGCTCGGCCCGGAGCCGGAAGATTTTGGCGCCTTTATCGGCAGTGCCGTCGGTGTTGATGCCGATCCGGAGACCCGCAATCAGGCCCTGGCGAACCTGGCCGAAAATGTCGGCGAGATCATGACCGATATCATGGCAACCCGCTGTTCGCGTGGAGCGGATATCGCCCGGCGATTGCAGCTGTCTGAGGATGTCGCTCAGGCCATTGCCCATCTTGACGAGCATTGGGACGGCGGCGGGCTGCCGCTTGGCATTGTCGGTTCCGATATCCATGTCGGCGGGCGGATCGCGCTTCTGGCTCAGGTCGTAGACGTCTTTTTTATGGCCAGAGGCAAGGATGCTGCAATTGCAGAGGTGCGCAACCGCTCAGGCACTTGGTTCGATCCGGACCTGTGTGCGCTATTCGAGAAATTGTCTGCAGCCAGCGGTTTCTGGGAAGAGCTGACCCTCGACGACCTGCCGGAACAATTATGGGCGCTCGATCCCGCCACGCAATATATTGCCGTCGACGAGGACTATCTCGACGATATCTGTTTTGCATTTGGCCATGTTATTGATGCCAAAAGCCCGGATACCGCTGGCCACAGCGCGCGGGTGGGGATGATCGCAGACAAAATTGCTCAAAAATTGGGAATGGGCGTGGATTCCCGCAGGGTGCTGCGCCGCGCCGCCATCCTGCACGACGTCGGAAAATTGGGGGTGAGCAGTGCGATTCTCGAGAAGCCCGGGAAGCTTGATGCCAAAGAATGGGAATCGATGCGAGCCCATGCCACCCTTACAACCAATATTCTCGGTCAGATTGGCGTGATGAGCGAGATGGCGATGATCGCCGGTTCTCATCATGAACGACTGGATGGAAAAGGATATCCACTCGGCTTGGATGAAACCAGTATTTCGATCGAATCCCGTATTATTACGGTGGCCGACATATATGATGCGCTGACCGCAGATCGGCCGTATCGTTCGGCCATGTCCTCGGAAAAAGCCATGGGCATTTTGCACGGCGAATTGGGCGTGGCGATTGACCGCCAATGCTTTGCCGCCTTGCAGGAAGTGGTCGAAGAAGGTTTGCCGGCCTAGCGCGGCTTTACCAGAACAAGAATGAGGGACTATACAGGTAATGGAACCGTTAGGCCGTCCGCGCGTTTAATCGTTGCAAAACCAGTTGGGAATCTATCTTGAAAAATTCGAACATTGTCCGCCGTGCCGCTCTGCTGTCTATTGGCCTCGGCCTGTCTTCTCCGCTTCTGGCGCAAGAAGATCCAGCGCCGGTCCCACCCGAGCAGACGGTTTTTGACGGCGACTATCTGACCGCAGGCATCGGTGTCGCGGTTGGAGCCAGCTATGAGGGGTCGGACGACTACACGATTTCTCCGTTGCCCGTTGTTCTCGGCAGCTTCGGCGGCATCGATTTCCAGCCACGCGGTCCAGGCATCGCCTTTGACCTGATCCCCGATCAGGAGGGAGCCAAGGTTGATTTCATCTTTGGTCCGGTCGTGCGGGCGCGGTTTGACCGCCAGAATTCGATCAAGGATCCTGTCGTCCGCTCGCTGGGCAAGCTGGATGTTGCCGTTGAAGTCGGCCCTTTCGCAGGCATTCAGGTCAATCGCGTGCTCAATCCCTATGACTCGCTGACCGCTCAGGTTGATGTCCGCTGGGACGTCGCCGGCGCGCACGATGGCATGGTCGTCTTTCCCAGCCTGACCTATTTTACTCCGCTGAGCCGGGGTGTCGTCACCAGCCTCTCGGTCAACGGCGAATATGTCGATGACGATTATGCCGACTATTATTTCAGCATCTCGCCAGCCGGATTGGCTGCCAGTGGTCTGCCGACCTTCACCGCGACCAGCGGCTGGAAAAATGTCGGGGCGACCGTACTGACCGGCGTCGATCTCGACGGCGACGTCACCAACGGCGGTTTCAGCCTCATTTTCCTCGGCAGCTATTCGCGGATGCTCGGTGATCCGAAACGGTCCCCGGTCACGTCAATCCGCGGCAGCGCCAACCAGTTCTTTGGCGCAATAGGCGTGGGCTATACGTTTTGATGGCTACCTGAAGTGATTGCCGTGTTGGTTTGATCTGCTTCTACAATCTTACGTGGATTTGTTCCGCAGTTAGTCTTAGGCTTCTACCACCGCTATTGGCGGTCGCAGTGGATCGACAGGTGAGGGACAAGGCGTCCACGTCGCTATTCGGCGCATCGTCTTTCTCGCACGAAACAAAAGGAGCGAAGCAATGGGCAATGCAGGCAATATCACCGGTTGGATCACCTTCTTCATCGGTCTCTATGCCGTAGCCGCAGGTATTGGCGAATTCCGGCGTCCCGGTTTCTGGGCCAGGATGGTAAAGGACATTCGCGAAAACAGCGCGCTGCAGTTTCTGACCGGCATGGTCACGCTGCTACTCGGCGCCGCCATTTATCTGGTCAACCCCTGGAATCCCGGCGATCTTCTCTCGATCCTGATCACCGTGCTCGGTGCCTGGATATTCGTGGAAGGTGCACTGATCCTTGCCGTTGGCGATTTGTTTCTGGCGTTTGCCAGCAAGTTGATGAGCAGCGCCAGCCGGCTCTGGGCCGGGGTTTCGATCGTCATTGGCCTCTTTGCCCTTTTCGCCGCGCTTGTGCGGCTGCAAATGGGCTGAAGGCGCTACTGAACGGATACCCGCTCAGGCAGCCTCCATCACCTTGAAATAGTCTCGCAGAGCGGCGGCAATTTCCTGCCGTGCTTCGTTCGCCGTCGGAATCGCGCCCACCGCTGTGAAGGATGTATGGATCTGGCCCGGATAGGTGATCTGGCGCGCCTGCGTCCCCGCTGCAGACAGCGCTTCGGCATAAGCCTTGCCCTGATCGCGCAGCGGATCGAATTCGCCGGTGATGATCAACGCCGGCGGCAGACCGGAAAGATCCGCGGCGAGCAAGGGTGAGGCCTTCGGATCGGTGCGATCGGAAGCCTCGGTGTAATGATCCCAGAACCAGTCCATCAGCGCCTTTGTCAGGATGTAGCCTTCCGCATTGTCCGTCATTGACGGGCTATCATCACTGGCGTCGACAACCGGCGTGATCAGCACCTGGCCCTTGATCGATGGTCCGCTATTATCGCGCGCCAACTGGCAGACAACAGCTGCGATATTCGCACCCGCGCTCCAGCCGCACACCGCCAGCTCCCCTTCGCTACCGCCAAGCACCTCGATATTGTCGGCAACCCATTGCACCGCGGCAAAACCGTCATCTGCAGCGGCGGGGAAGGGTGCTTCCGGCGCATGGCGGTAGTTGGCAGAAATGACGATGCTGTCGGCATTCACACACAGATCGCGGCAGAAGGCATCGTCAGAGGTGTGATCGCCAAGCACCCAGCCGCCGCCGTGGAAATAGAGCGTGACCGGATGCGGGCCGGAGCTGTCCGGCCGGTACAGACGATATTCGACCGGCCCTTCCGCGCCCGGATACGTGCCGTCGATCACTTCGCCAACCTCCGGTCCAGGCGGATTACCCGCGTTCATCGCCACGGATGTGGCGCGCGCTTCTTCCGGCGACATGCTTTCAAATGGCGGCAGTTCCATATCGGCCAGCATTTCGAGCAGCGCCACCACATCGGGCTGCTGCCGCCGCACCAGACCATCGTTGCAGCGCGCACCGCCCGGACCATCGAAGCGAAAGCCGAGATAGTCCTGCGCGGCAACATCATTGCACACCCGCCGATACGCTGCAACACCGCCGACATAGGGCAGGCACACGCGCGGCTTGCCGGGCACATTGGCGCCCATATACCAGGACTTTGCCTGCGGAAACAGCGTCATGTCGCTGGTCGCCGTACCATATTCGACCCAGCCGGTTTCTGCCGTTTCCGTCGGATCGATTACCGTCAGGTTTTCCCGGCCCATATAGTCCAGGCAATCGGCGATCCATTCGACATGCTGCTCGATCGACAGCACCATATTCGACAGGACCGACGGGCTGCCGGGGCCGGTGATCATGAAGAAATTCGGAAAGCCCGAAACCGTCAGCCCGAGATAGTTCAGCGGACCATGCGCCCACTTGTCCTTCAGGCTCTGGCCATCGCGCCCCTTGATATCGACCGCCAGCAGCGCGCCCGTCATCGCATCAAATCCGGTCGCGAAGACAATCGCGTCAAAGGCAAAATCCTTGTCCTTGGTCGCAATCCCGCTGGCGGTAATCGACGTGATCGGATTTGCCTTGATGTCGACAATATCGACATTAGGCTTGTTGAACGTCTGATAATAATTGGTATCGAGACAGGCGCGCTTGGTGCAGATCGGGAACTCGGTCGGGGTCAATATATCCGCGACATTGCTGTCCTCGATCACCGACCGGATCTTGCTACGGACAAATTCCGCCAGCGTCTCGTTCGCGTCCTCGTCGATCAGCAGATCGGCAAATTCGGACCCGAGATGCGGGATTGCGCCCTTGTCCCAGAGCTCTTCGTAACGCTGCTGCCGCTCTTCCTCAGAAACGGTCAGCGCGAAGTCCATCGCTTCCTTGCCCGGCACCCCGACCTTGGTCCAGCGCGCCTCTTCGCGATAATCCTGATAGCGTTTGCGGACCGCCAGCTTCTCCTCCGCAATCGGGCCATTGCCCGCCGGGATCGAATAATTGGCGGTGCGCTGGAACACGGTGGTGTGGTCGGCCTGTTCGGCAATCAGCGGGATCGACTGGATGCCCGATGATCCGGTGCCGATGATGCCGACCGTCTTGCCGGAAAAATCGACGCCCTCGTGCGGCCAGCTATGGGTGCGGTAAATTTCTCCGGTGAAATTCTCCACACCCGGGATGTCGATATCCTTGGGCTGCGACAGGCAGCCGGTAGCCATGATGAAAAACCGTCCGCTGACCGTCTCACCCTTGTCCGTCTTCACCGTCCAGCTGGACGTATCCTCGCTCCAGACCGCCTGTTCCACCCGCGTTCCAAACGTGATATCGCGGCGCAGATCAAAGCGTTCGGCAACATGCTGGGCGTAGCGCAGGATTTCCGGCTGGGTCGCATATTTCTCGCTCCACTCCCATTCCTGCTCGAGTGCGGGGTCAAAGCTGAACGAATAGTCGATGCTCTCGATATCGCAGCGCGCGCCCGGATAGCGGTTCCAGTACCAGGTGCCGCCAACATCATCACCGGCTTCAAAGGCCCGGGCAGAAAGTCCCATCTGCCGGAATTTGTGCAGCAGATAGAGGCCGGCAAAGCCTGCGCCCACCACGATTACATCCAGTTGTGGCTCGTTCTTGTCCGTCATCATCCGCTCCATGTTGCGCCTCGCCGGGCTTTTGCGGCAAGATAGCAGATCACGATCCGGGATACCAAATATTTAATCACCCGATTAAACGATGCCAACGGACCCGCGACGAGAATTGGGATGACATCGCCCCGCCGAGCCTTTACCATCCGGCCATCCCCGGGGAGTCGTTTGACTGAGAGGCAGGTGTAACGCCCTGCGACCCGCTGAACCTGATCCGGCACCGTGCACACGGGCTTACCGGCGGAGGGAGGGAGCGGCGTTAGACAAAAGCCCGCCCTCGTTCCGCGAATGACAAAGGAACGAACCTATGGCCGACCTACCCGCAAAAACCGAAATTGGCGTGACCACCGGAGCGATCCGCGGCTCGAAGAAAGTCCATGTCGCGGCGCACAGCGGCTCCGGCATCCGCGTCGCGATGCGCGAAATTCATCTCGAGGGCGGCGAAGCGCCGATCCGCGTCTATGACACCAGCGGTCCCTATACCGACCCCGAAGCGCTGATCGATATCAAGACCGGCCTCAACGAGTTGCGCAGCCCGTGGATCAAGGCGCGCGGCGATGTCGAGGAAGTGACCCAGCGGGAAGTCAAGCCGGAAGACAATGGCCAGCTCGGCCCCGACCGCTCCGGCGGCGTCGCGCCGTTCCCCAATGTCCGCCGCAAGGTGCTGCGCGCCAGGCCGGGCGCGAACGTCTCCCAGATGCACTACGCGCGCCAGGGCATCATCACCCCGGAAATGGAATATGTCGCCGAGCGCGAAAATCTCGGGCGCGAGCGGCTCAAGGAATATAAGCGCGACGGCGAAAGCTTCGGCGCCTCGATCCCCGACTATGTCACCCCGGAATTTGTCCGCGACGAGATTGCGCGGGGCAGGGCGATCATCCCCAACAATATCAACCACCCGGAATCCGAACCGATGGCAATCGGCCGCAATTTTCTGGTCAAGATCAACGCCAATATCGGCAACAGCGCCGTCGCCTCCGATGTCGCCAATGAAGTCGACAAGATGGTCTGGTCGATCCGCTGGGGCGCCGACACCGTCATGGACCTGTCCACCGGCCGCAATATCCACGACACCCGCGAATGGATCATCCGCAACAGCCCGGTTCCGATCGGCACCGTGCCGATCTACCAGGCGCTCGAAAAGGTCGGCGGCGTCGCCGAGGACCTGACCTGGGAAATCTTCCGCGATACCTTGATCGAACAGGCGGAGCAGGGCGTCGACTATTTCACCATCCACGCCGGCGTCCGGCTGCCCTATGTGCCGATGGCGGCCAAGCGCGTCACCGGCATCGTCAGCCGCGGCGGCTCGATCATGGCGAAATGGTGCCTTGCCCATCACAAGGAAAGCTTCCTCTACGAGCATTTCGACGACATCACCGAAATCATGAAGGCCTATGACATCGCCTACAGCCTCGGCGACGGCCTGCGCCCCGGCTCGATCGCCGACGCCAATGACGAGGCCCAGTTCAGCGAGCTCTATACGCTCGGCGAACTGACCCACCGCGCCTGGAAATCCGATGTGCAGGTAATGATCGAGGGCCCCGGCCATGTGCCGATGCACAAGATCAAGGAGAATATGGAAAAGCAGCTCGCAGTCTGCGGCGAGGCGCCCTTCTACACGCTCGGCCCCCTTACCACCGACATCGCGCCCGGCTATGACCATATCACCAGCGGCATCGGCGCCGCCCAGATCGGCTGGTACGGCACCGCGATGCTCTGCTATGTCACGCCCAAGGAACATCTCGGCCTGCCCGACCGCGACGATGTCAAGGTCGGCGTGATCACCTACAAGCTCGCCGCCCACGCCGCCGACCTCGCCAAGGGCCACCCGGCCGCCCAGGTCCGCGACGACGCGCTCAGCAAGGCCCGGTTCGAGTTCCGCTGGCGCGACCAGTTCAACCTGTCGCTCGACCCCGACACGGCCGAGGAATATCACGACCAGACCCTCCCCGCCGAGGGCGCCAAGACCGCCCATTTCTGCTCGATGTGCGGCCCGAAATTCTGCTCGATGAAGATCAGCCAGGAAGTCCGCGACTTCGCCAGCAAGCAGAACCAGAGCGCCGAGGGCTTTATCGCCAGCGAGAAACTGGGCGCGGATACCGCGGCGGCGAGCAAGGCGGCGGCGGAAGAAGGGATGCGGGAGATGAGCGAGAAATACAAGGATATGGGCGACCGCCTCTATCTCCCGGCGGACGAGGTGGAAGAACCGGCGGAGTGACCCGAAAAAGACCCCTCCTCTTCAGAGGAGGGGTTGGGGTGGGGCCTGTCGTCTGACCACCCTTGTCCGGTCACCCTGAACCACGGACATAGCTCGTCATCCAAACCACATCTCGTCATCCTGAACTCGTTTCAGGACCCCGTGAGATTGTGCACTGCCGCCCGAGGTTCTGAGCCGCAGACCACCGCAGGTAAACAAGTTCAGGAATGTCCCATTTAACCAAGGCAAACGCCGCATCGACGGCCGTCATTGCGAGGAGCCGAAGGCGACGTGGCAATCCAGAGCGGCAATCACCGACGATGGCGGCAAGACGCTCTGGATTGCCACGCTGCGCTCGCAATGACGTCCTTGATGCAATGGGATAAATAACAAGCAAGTTCAGGATGACGTGATACCTCGAGAAGGCCGCTGACTTGACACTATCGGACCAGTGTCAGCCACTACTTGACACCTCACATGAAAGCCACTACCTTACACCAATGATCCGCTCGTTTCGCAGCAAAGCGCTCAAACGCATGGTGTTGCGCGGCGACGTATCAAAGCTGAGTGTCCCGAATGTGCCGCGGGTAGAACGTATGCTGGAGCGTTTAAACTCTGCGGTTCTGCCCGAAGATTTGAACTTGCCCGGCTACCGGTTTCACAGTCTGAAAGGGCAGGACAAGGGACGCTATGCGGTCGATGCGTCAGGAAACTGGCGGATTACATTTGGTTGGGATGGCAAAGACGCCATCGATGTTGATTTAGAGGATTATCACTAATGGCTGAATCCATGCTCAAGAATATGCGCCCCATTCACCCTGGCGAATTGCTGCGCGAGGATATCTTGCCCGCCGTTGCGCGGCCCAAGGCGGAGATCGCACGCCTGCTCGGGATCTCGCGTCAGACGCTCTATGATATCATCAACGAGCGCCAGCCGGTCACGGCACAGATGGCACTGCGCCTCGCCAAGATGTTTGGCGGTGGGCCAGAAGTGTGGATCAACATGCAGCGCACCTATGACCTGAAAATCGCAGAACGCGAACTGGGCGACGCGCTTGACAAGATACCGGAGTTGAGGGCGGCTTGAGTTTGGTAGTTTTTGTAAACGTTCACCTTAATATCAATAGAAAATGGGTAACGTCATCAAAGTAATTATGTTGGCGGACTCATGGGAACAAATTTTTCTGGATCATTATCAAATCTAATTTTCTGGATTACGGTGACAGTGCACTTGGATTACGGTGACAGTGCACTTAATTCATCCCCATGTTAAAAAAACTAACTTTCTTTAAGTGTCTGACCCGAAACTAAGTTGGGTGATATCAGCAGGTTAGCTTGACGGCTATCCGATTCGTTGATTCAGTGGGTTTTGCAACAAACTTCTGGAGACCAACGATGTGGACCGATACCACCCGTGT
>Ga0210025_1000729_pt1 | contig 40056 bp, 31 predicted proteins | sample CryGeyme20150102_FD_183989 | JGI IMG/M metagenome (GOLD analysis project Ga0210025, IMG submission 183989) | Groundwater microbial communities from Crystal Geyser aquifers in Utah, USA - Crystal Geyser metaG 2015-0102 (SPAdes) (version 2) | ecosystem: Environmental > Aquatic > Deep subsurface >... | reverse complement strand
TTTTCTCAGCCCGATATTTTCGATCGTGAACTAACAGAAGCACGTCTCATGAACTTCGGAAATTCCTCACTCGATTTCCAAGTGCTCTTTTTTAGCAAAAGCATTTTCCGAATCAGCCGTGTTAAAAGTGATATTCGAAGAATAATTTATACCAAATTTTTAGAGCACAATATCACGATTCCATTCCCGCAAATGGATGTGCATGTTAAATCTGGAAAGGGATTGGATAAGGAGTGAAATCGAATTAAAGGAAAATTGCTGAACCGCTTGATAAAAAGGGATTAGATGTCGAAAAGCTTTAAAGTGCTTTTAAATTGAATTAGAAGCCTTTTTGGTCTTTGATGCATTAATCAATTTGGAAAATAGGGTGGTTGATTGTAGTTTGAGATTTATTGGTGTTGTAAATTTTAACAACGAAATTTAAAATGAAATGGATATTCAACAAAGAAAAATAGAGTTTGTTCAGCAATTTCTAAATCTTCAAAACGAGGAAGTTATTACTCGATTGGAGCAATTATTACATGCTTTCGTAGAAAATAATGAGTTCAAGCCCATGAGTGTTGCCGAGTTTAATCAACGTATTGATAAATCGATGGAAGACTCTAAAAATGATTTAGTAATAAGCTCAAATGACTTAATTTCAGAAATTGAAACATGGGGCTAAGGGTATATTGGACAGAATTTGCCAAAACTGAACTTAAAAAAATCTTTGATTATCATAACGAAAATGTCAGTTTAGGCATTGCAAGACAAATAACCACTCAGATTGTCGAAAAAACAGATGACTTGAGCATATTTATAGAAATGGGAGCAATTGAGGGGTTACTGAGTGATAGATTACAAGAATTCAGGTATTTAGTGAGTAAAAATTACAAAATCATATACTGGGTAAATAAAGACAAAAATAGAATTGAGATTATTGATGTGTTTGATACGAGACAAAATCCAGTAAAAATGGGAAGAAATAAGTAGCGAAAATCAACAACTAAAGTTAATAGTTGTTGCAAGTACTAAAACAGAATATACAGTCAGTGTAAATATTCCCTTCCAAGAAATCCTGCACGGAGTTAACTTATTTAACACATTCTCTAGATTGTCAAAAAGTTCTTCAGTCTTAGTAGGATTTGCAATCACAAAAAACAATTAAAAACTAGTATTTGATTTTTATTATCATATTACTCTTGACTCTCCCCTTTGGTCAGGCTTTATCTTTTGAAAAAGGAGCAAAAATGCGCGGTTTACGAATCGGCGAAGTATCAAAAATTACTGGAATTACCATTAAAACTCTTCGCCATTTTGATAAAATTGATTTATTACGCCCATCATCACGCGATGAATCGGGTTATAGGAGATATTCACGCCAAGATTTATTGAAACTTCAATCTGTCTTGTTTTATCGTGAATTAAAAATCCCCTTAAATGAAATAAAACAATTGCTTAATCAGAATGAAATTCAATTGATTGATCATTTAAAGAATCATGAAAAATCATTGAATTCAGAACTTGAACGCATTCAAACCTTGCTCAAAACCCTAAATAAAACAATCAAACACATGGAAAACAATACTCCAATCACTGAAGAAGAATTGTATGAAGGATTTTCTAAAGAAGAAATCAAAGCAATTAAGACTGAAGTTCAAGAAAAATATGATTTTAAAATCGTAATTGAATCTCAGAATAAGGTAAAGTCTTGGACTCGTGATCAATTAAATGCAAACAAGCAAGTTGAAGCAGAAATAAATGCCAAATTAAGTGGAATGATGCTTTTACCAATCGATTCACCAAAAGTTCAAGAACAAATTGCAAAACACTTTGCGTGGGTAAATCAATTTTACACCTGTACTAATGAAATCTACTTTGGATTATCCGATTTATATGTGACTGATGCTCGGTTCATGTCGCATTATGAGGATATAAAACCAGGTTTAGCTCAGTTTCTAAGTAAAGCAATGAAAGTATATATCGAGAAAAAGCAGGTCTCAAGAGTGAAAAATTAAATTTTTCGTCCACTCCAGAAAGTCAATTTTGTCGGTTTTTACCCATTTAAATAGTGTGAAATCGTCGATTCTTTTGCAGAAAACTACTTTTCGGAGTTAGCTCAATTTTCACTTTTGGAAAAGCTGATTTTGAATAATCTTTTATTATCCCGATAAAAAATTGATTTTATGGGGATTATATTCAATTTAACTTAATTCGGTTTTCTCGATCTAAGTTTTTTCAAAGCATACATTCCACCTGAAATGACCAAAATGAAAACTCCATCAAGTGGAGCTTGTGATGGATCGCTTGGCATTACTGGCGGTGGTATTTGCGCTGAACTTATGGAAACTAGGACTAAAAGAATAAGGAGAACGGTTAAAGCAAATCCAAAAGTGGTTTTTAAAGTGATATTCATAATGGAATTATTTTGAGGTTTAAATTTTAACTGAAACAAAACTCATTTCAATAAGGTCATTTTTTGCGTTAAATAGTGTTTTCCATCTGTTAAACGATAGAAATACACACCACTTGATAATCGAACCGCATTAAACTGAACGGTGTAATACCCTGGTTTCATAGTTGTATTCACCAAGGTGGCAACTCTTTTTCCGAGAATATCAAATACTTCCAATTTAATGGTTGATGATTCTGGAACTCCATATCGAATGCTTGTTGTCGGATTGAAAGGATTCGGATAATTAGTTGATAATTCGAATGTTGCAGGAATCCAATCATCTTCAATAGAAGTTGTTGTTTTTGCATCAATCAGAAGAGAAAAGCGGCTTTCGTCTTGAGTTGTAACGGCGGTCAATGTTGGTGTCAATCCATTTTTAGGTGCCGAAGACATCTTTTTCATAGCTGTAAGATTGATGATTACAGCCTCGTTCAATGAAGTAATAGTGCTCTTTAGATTGTCTTTCAGCGATACCTTCCAATCCTCGGGAAATAGAGTTTTATCTAATTCAAGTTTGAACTCACCTTGAATGGTTGAATTTAGAAATAGCGGTACTTCAAGATTTCCTTCTTTCATTGCAATTGGTAAAATCGACCAAACTGAAGCTTGAGTTCCTTTGGCGCCAAGCATCACATAATTCTGACTCAAAGGTGTTTGTTTTACCGCTGCTTTTAAATGTTGTTCTGGTTCATCGTTTTCAGAAAACTGCAAAAATACTTGATCAGAAAGCCCCGAATCATGACTGATTTTTAAATCAATAATTGGTGTTTTAGAACTAGTTGATTCATTATTCAGGTTAATCTTTGAGGGATTATTCTGAGTCGTTTTAGCTGATAATGGAATTGAAAGCGATGGATTAGCCGCTGAAGTTTCTACGAAAAAGGCTTGATTTGATGCAATTAGCCCATTTTCAAGACTTCCTGTGGTTCCATTCCAAACTCTCCAATTTGAAATAGATGGATCCCAACTATAAATGCTTTCATACAAATTGGTATGTTCAGTTAAATCCCAATCAATTGTTTCGGCGAACGGATTTCCAAGCAGTGCGAATCCATCGATATTTGTATTTAATAATGAGCTCAGATTTTGATTGGCTAAAGGTTGAATACCAGATGAAATCAATGTTTTAGGAAAACCTGAATTTCCACCAGCTGCAGGTCCGTTATCATCATTAAAAGCATACAATATAAAGCCTCTTCCGACCATCATTTCATCATTTGCTGACGAAGGTTCTATCCAGTTTGATCCATTAGTTGTTCCATCAATTGTATTCCATAACAAGACATTTGGCGAACCTGTTGATGAACTAGCATCCGAAAATCCTTGAGTCCAAATAGGATTTAACCATTCAGAAAATGTTAAACCGCTTATCGGATTTGCAATCATAAACCAGCCCTGAGAACCAGAAAGTGTAGTTTGAATTTGATTAATTGGGATAGTAGAAAGCACTCTGCCACTTGAAGCTGTATTATCGAAACCGAATAATTCGCCATTCAAACCATTTGAATAATCTTCAAGAGCGGTTCCATTTGCCTCATTAAACTGCCAATAGCCAACAATCGAATCGTAAAAACCATCAGGAGTTGCTCGTTGCATATCCGTTTGAATTTCCTGAGCGGTCCGAATCGTATTCCAGATTCTAAGTTCATCTATTTCACCTTTATAATAGTATTCTTCCGCTCTTCTTCGACCTATATCAAGAACAGTTGTAGTATTTACTAAAGGTGTTGATTTTGGATTTGCACCGTTATTGGTTGTGCTTACGGCTTGTCCGTTAATATAAATCTGCCCAAAAGAATTTCCAGGATCGTACAGACAGGTTAAGTGAACCCATTCATTTAGAGGAATTGATTCAGATGGCGCATCAAGATAAACGTAGGTTGTTGGGATAAATCGAACAAATCCAGATCCTCCTAAATGAATTTCCATAACTCCTAAATCTTTGCTGATTAGAAATTGAACCGCATCATTGGTTGAAGCTTCCCATTTGAGCCATAATTCAATCGTGATTTTATCAGAATTAAATAAATTATTGTGTGGAACAGTTACATAATCATCAATTCCATCAAATTTTAGAGCGTTTCCAGCGTCGAGTTGGAAATTCACTTCCAAGCTTCGGGCAAGGGCGAATTGGCCAAATTCTGTGATCTCGGAAAAGGTAACGGTTGAACCTGAAACAGAAGAAGCAGAAGTACTGAGAAGTGTCCAAGCAGATAAACTGTTTACAGAACGAGTGTATAATTTGTATTGATCTGCAGTCGCTGCGCCAGCATTGCTTAAACTATCTGGAATTGTAAAAGTAATTGATGACTCAAAACTGCCTGGGCTTTGCATTGGGTTTATCATCCAAAAGGCACTCATATAATTGTAATTGGCCTCTTGAATGAGTTCAGGATCTGCATTAAAATTATAGAACATCACATCCACTGGAGAGTCCGTCGGTTCTGTAAAATTAAGAGAAAGATTATTTCCTGCATGAGTTCCGGTGCTAATCGATTGAAATTCTGTTGCATTACCTGGATTCATCAAAAGAGAATCATTGGTTCTCCAGCCGTCCGAAGCATCGAAGTTGAAGCCTGACAAAGTTCCATTGTTTCCATAAATTGGATCAGAAGTGCTTGTTCCTGTGGCTTCATTAATTGCCCAATACCCAATCATAGAGTCAGAAATGGAAGCCACAGAAAGATGCATATCGCTTCGAATTTGTTCTTGAGTTCGAGCATATTTCCAGATTCTGACTTCCTCAATGCCGCCTTCATAGAAATAATCTTCATTATCGTCCTGATATTTTCCAATTCGCACAGCATTTGAAACGGGATAAATAATGTTTCCTGAAATCGAATTAGAGCTCACGATTTCAATTCCGTTTATATAAATTTTTCGAGATGTTCCATCATAACTTGCGGCCACATGCGACCATTGGTTTAGTGGTAAGGTATTAACACCACTAGATAAATTGGGAAATGTATTACCAATTTCAGAACTCGTTTTGATGTTAAAAAAGATTCCTGAGGTTCCATCGAGTGCAAGTGAGTATCCACCGCCTTCGGTTGCGAAATCCCACATGTTTCCAACAATTTGTGCATAAGCTGTTTGCGCCGTAGGATAAACCCATGCTTCCAAAGTAATTTCATTTGCTGGCTCAAGAATAGAAGATTGTCCGACATTAACAAACGAAGAAATTCCATTGAATAAAAGATATGAACCGCTTTCCTGTGGCACAATTCCTGATAATGTTGAAAATTGAGCCGAAAATGAAGATGAAACCAAATAATTTGAACGAAATCCCGGGTCGCCACCATTCAATTCAAATAATTTTAAATGATATGTAGTCGCTTGACTCAATCCCGTTACAGTAAACGTTGTATCGCTATCATTGTATAAAATATATTCTGTTGATATGGGTTCATCTCCAAAGCCAAATTGAGTTGATGCTGCATAAATACTTTCATCAATCGGAGTAAAAGTGGGCTCAGAACCTGCTTTAATTACGATCAATCTTTTTGCGCCGTTTCCAGGCTGAAAAGTAAGTTGAACAGAATTCATAGTTCTGTTTAAAACTCGAAAATCGGATGAAATTACAGTTGGTTCATCAGAATTTGAGATAACATAATTGTTATGATTATACACATCAGTTCCTGAATTCCCAGAAAATGTATTGTTGACTAATTCAAGATAACCTTCGTAGCTCGCAATTGCCCCGCCATATTCACTTCCATCAAAAAAACCTAAGTAACCAAGACCTTTTGTTAAAGAATTGTTGGTAAATGTGGAGTTGGAGATAGATAATTGCCCATTTCTAATAAAAACGGCTCCTCCAAAGGCTCCACCGCCTCCACTTGCAAGAGGAAAGCCAAGACTTTGGCTAGTGCCATTTCCTCCACCAAAGCCTGCGGGGCCACCGTAATATCCACTTCCGCCACCGCCACCAAAACCGCCTGAACCACCAGCCGAATAGACATAAAAAGTGGCACCGCCACCGGCACCAAATCCACCATTAGTTGCCGCAATTCCTTGATCTGAATTTGTACTTCCACCTGCACCTGGACCACCATTTGAGCGAACAGTTCCTCTTGCACCTCCTAAATAACCACTTGGACCGCCTAAACTACTCTGCCCATCTTGGCCATTTCCTGCAAATCCATGTCCAGCACCTCCATGAGCACCTCCGTTTCCACCTTTGGATGCATTATTGTCAAACAACATTGAATCAAGTGTAACTGTGCCATTGTTAATAAATAATCCACCGCCAAATCCACCTGCACCGCCACCGGTATATAGGGTATAACTATCAACATATCCACCACCTTGGTGTTTACCATTTTTTATAGCAAATTTTTTCATAAAAACGGTAGGAGCTGCAGGGTTTTCAGCAGAAAATGGGGATAAACCTGAACCTATGAAAAAAGGCTGGTATAAATTATTCCCACTAATTGTTAATAAATCTGCTCCGGGACCAATTATTTTTACTGGATAATTTAGCGGAGGAAGGGTACTAGTTACTGTAATTGTTCCTGTTATGCTTTTTAAGACAACTAAACTTTCTTCATTGGACGCATTTATATTGATTTGATCTAATACATATCTAAGTGTCCCTTCATTGCCTGTTCCGGTATAAGCATCAGAAGTTGAATTTACATAATACACTAAAGGGTGTGAGCTGAACCATATCGAATCGGCATTTGTTTGAAAAGCAGTTTTTGCGATCAGTTTAAAAAAGTATGCATCATTGGAAATGGGAATATTCGGAATGTCGATAGTGACAGTTGTTGGAGTTCCACTTATTGATTTATAAACACTAGAACTGTCATTCATATGGGTGCTATACTCGCCGTATTTCACATAATATTGTGTTGGCACACCACTAGGATTTAAAGAGCCATACACGCGAGCGCCTGTTTGATAGGCACGAACAGAATCAATGGCAACATCAGGAACATAAGTCGTCATATTCGTGATGTTGTATTTATTTATCAGTTCCGTTTCAACAAGATTCCTATCTGATTCTGATAACATTCGATCATAAACGATGATATCTGAAATATCACCAGAAAAGGCATCGACATCGTTGTATCGAATTCCAATCCAAATTGTCCCATCATTGTTAATTTGCAAATTTGATGCGCTTGAACCGCCTTCCATTCCATCAATTCTGACACTACCACCGGTTGAAGATCCACTGAAATTAAAAATATGTGTATTTGATCCCGCAAAATCACCACTATCTCCAAAATCTAAGTTTGTTCCAGAAAAAGGCGTGTATCTAAATCCTGTACTTCCATTTAGTTGAGCTTCAAAATAAGCACCTGAAGCAGAAACCAAATATTGTGAAGCCGATGAATTTGATTTCGCAACCACAAAAAATTCATAATCAGAATTTTGTAAACCGATTTCGGATGGCAATCCCATTCGTAAATACTCACTTCCGCTAAACCGAATTCCGGGATAGTTGTTAAACGCATTTTCTATATAAACAGGTTGTAAGGATTCGGTGGCTTGTGTAATCGAATAGTTGTTTACACTTTGGTCTGCCCAACTTGAAATTTTTGAGTTATTACTTTGAGTAGAAGTTCCTCTTTCTGCTGTAAGATAGACAGAAGGAGTTGTAGCTAGAATTGGATTTTGATATCTGAATTTTAAATAATTATCAATATAACTTTTTTCAACTTCTGACAATAATTGATTAAATAGAATGATTTCAGCTATGTCCCCATTAAAATTAAAGGAACCATCCATTCTTTTTCCAATTACCATAGAATCAGAGCTGACACTTGAACGAAGATCGGAATTATCCGTGTCTAGAAGATTACCATCAACCCAAAATGAACTGCCACTATCACTAATTTGTATATGAAATAGATGGATTTCATTATCAACATACATTTGATCTGTTCCTGCGTCTAAATAAGATCCTCCGGTTTTGGCTACTACTCGGGCACCAACTCCTCCATTTAGATGAATTTCAAAATTCCCGACTTCGCCACCGATTAAAAACTGAATAGCTGAACTATTCGATTTCGCAACCAAATATATCTCATAGCTATTACCTAAAATTCCCAAATCTGAAGGTGATGGAATCGTAAGACTACTTGTTGTTCCATTGAAACGTAAAACAGGAAAACCGCTTACCTGATTCGAATAATACAAGGGTTCATTTCCAATCGTGTTCTGAAAGGCAGAAAAACCAGAACCATTTAAGTCAGACCAACTACTAATAGCTTCACCGTCTACTGTGGTTGAAGTTCCGTTATCAGACCTAAAGTGAACCGCAATTTTCTCGCTTGGAATTTGAGCATAAACTGGAATGGTTGTGATGAAAAAGAAAATGGCTAATCGGATTTTCAGCAAGTATTTCATAAGTTTTCGGTATAGTGAATGACTACCTGAAATCTATGATTCAATGCGGATGCAAACGTGCCAATTTAGGGTGCAGTTATGCCAAACTATCTTCTAATCCTTATTTCTATCGTCTAAAGGGTGAATTCCAAATCGTTCCTGATACAATTTCCTAAAGCTTTTCGCATTCCTGTAACCAACCTGATTCGCTACTGATTCCAGACTAATTCGTTTATCATTATGCAATAATTGCTGCGCTTTAATCAATTTGATTTCACGAATAAATGTAGCAGGAGTTGTTCCAGTCTCTGTCTCTAAAATCCGGTATAAAGTTCTCCGACTAACACCCAAATGATCGGCCAGCATTTCAGGTGAAAGATTTGAATTACTTATTTCAGCATACACATATTGCGCAGCTTTTGCCGCCAAATCATGATTTTCTTGAGAAGTATTTTCCTCCTCAATTATAATGTTAACACTTCTCCTCGTATCGTAAAAATGAAGCAGATTTTGAATTTTGAACTTTAATTCATCAGCAAGAAATGGTTTAGATATATAATCAATCACACCAATTCTCAGAATATCTAAGCGTTCCTGTTTCAAAGATTTAGCACTTAATACAACTACTGGAAGACGTTCCGTTGTTGGATTTTTTCTTAGTTCGTCAATGAGTTTATTGCCATCCATCTCTGGCATCATCAAATCGGTAACAACAATATCGGGCAAAGATTCTTGAATCATTTTTAGAGCTTCAATGCCATTAGCAGCTAAATGGACATTCCCAATTTCATCGAGAATTTCTTTAACATAAACTTGCATGTCTGCATTGTCTTCAACAAGTAATATCGTGTGTTTTTTCTGCTTGATTGGTTCAGAATAAGGAACATGGCTTTCTTTTTGTTCAATTTGCTCTTCATCAGATACATCACATTCTTCAATTTCATTATTGGAAATCGGCAAAATAAGTGTGAATACAGAACCTGTAGGGTCAGCGGCCTCATAAGTAATTTCTCCACCCATAACCCTCGCTAATTTTCTACTAAGTTCTAAGCCGATTCCCATGCCCTCAATATAGTCTTCAGCATTTTCTCGAATACGGTGAAAGCGTTCAAATATTTTTTCGCGATGTATTTCAGGAACACCAGGACCGGAATCGGAAACACGAACTTCATACTTGTTTTGATGAACAAGCGAAGTTACTTCAATTAATCCATGAACTGGGGTAAATTTTATCGCGTTAGAAATTAAATTATTAATGATAATTTCATATCGATCTCGATCAATTTCAATTCCCACTTGACCAGCATTAGTATAAATATTGAATTCTTGATGCTTAGATTCAGCCATGGACTGAAACGATTCTGCTAAAAGTCTGGTAAGTTTATCTGCCTCAAATAGGTTCAAATTCAGTGTCAAGTGGTGTTCATCTGATTGAGAAAGGTCAATTATTTGATGAATCATATCCTTTAATCGTGACATGTTTCGGTCAACAGTTTCAAGTTTTTTACTAATATCTGTGTTCTTTGGCGCCTCCGTCTCCAGCATTTTGTTTACAAGACCCATACTTATGGTTAGAGGTGTTCTAAACTCGTGTGAAATATTCGCAAACAATAATTTTTGATAGGAGTTTGCTTGCTGTAATTCTTCGGTCCGTTCCTTTACTTTATGATCTAATGTTCGGAGTAAAACGACATAATTTTTTGCAACCTGCAAAGTTAGAGAAAGTGGAATTCCGAGATATACCATCAAAACGGAAGTGATATAAACTAATTGATAGGTTCCCTTGAACAAAATGTTACTTAATAAGTAACTCAGTACGCCAATCATGGTCAAAATAAGCCCTAATTGTATAAATCTTACTTCTTCTTTTGAATGTGAAATTCGAGCTTGTTTTAATGAATATAGACCATAAATAAATCCCGTAAAACCTATAAAAATATCCAGATACAATAGCATTCGGTAGTTAAACAAAAGCCCAAGAATGATGGAAATAACACTAATAGTTAAAAAAAGTGTAATCCCTTTCCAATGATGCTTTAATGCAAACAATTCCCGAATCGAAATTAGATACACAACAAAGCCAAATAAAAAACTAAGTTCATAGATGCTTATCTGAAACGGGAAAAAATCATACGACCAATTAAAAACAGAATTTCCCAAGCCAAAAAAGGCATGAATCCCTAAAAAGAATAATGTTATAAGAATATATCGGTGATATCGCTGATTAGGGAACTGTCGAGACAGAAAACCATATAAAAAAATCAAAAAAAGAATAACACTTAAAGCAGCACCAAATAAATAGGATCGTTGAATATGAATCGATTTGTCAAAGGGTTTGCGTAAAATTAAAGCCAAACGATTCTGATTAAGTCTGAGTTGATGAAATGCATACGGAGCGGTATGTTCAGACCATTCAACGAGTAAATAATTTAACCCTTTTCGTAATTGAACGGGATTATCTTGAGGTAATAAAGGTGCAAGCTCTTCATATTTAGCTGATTTTGAAGGATTTCCAAGTTTTGAAACAAGTACACCATTAATCCAGATTTTTGCTGCAGCAGGCTCAAAATAGGCAAGCCACCAAGGTTTTGAAGCCAATGCAGAATCCACTTCAAAAGCTAGTTCGAACCACCCGTATTCTGACCATGATGAATCTTTCTTTAATTCTTTAATACCACCAAAAACATCAACATCACGCGAGTCTGTCAAATTAATTCTGTCCCCAATTGAATCGGGCTTATTTGGTGAAAATTGCCAAGGTTTTACTCTATACAAATCTAGCCCGCCATACTTTACGGTATCTGTAACACTCAGTGAAGCATAATTCTGTGAAATTTGCCCAATTGGATCATCTTTTGAAAAGGCTAGATTAAACATTAAGCAAAAGCAAATAAACAACATGAGGTGACTTTTTTAATTCTCTAAGAACTAGAACTTATTTATCAATTTCAAATTTGAATAAGCTTTCAGTTTGTGATAATTAAATTCTAACACAAGTTGAATAATATCGGAAAAAATTTCAATATGAATTTTCATATTGACATATCAATCTAAGTTCTGGAAAATTTTTAACTAATCAGCATGTAAAAATAATGCAAGATGGATTTAGAATAGTGAAGTTTTGATTCAAAACCGTCAATAGTACATGTTTTATCATAAAAATCAACAACTTAAGGATTTATCGATATTGTTAGACTTAGGAGTTTTGTTTACTTTTAGTGACAGATTTGGGTTTAATTCACAGTTAAAACCAAGAAAAATGGGTAGACAAGGCAACTTAACTAAATATTTAAGCAAATTGTTTATCGTAAACAACTAAAAACAAAAAAGGCTGTCTCATAATGAAACAGCCTTTAAAACTATCAAAAAGATTCTAAACTCTTTTCACAGTTGGTGAATGCCAAATCTCGTTTGCATAATCTTGAATCGTTCTATCAGAGGAAAAGAATCCCATTCTAGCCGTATTCATAATGGCAATTTCATTCCATTTTTCTTGATTTTTATACAATTCAGATAAAGAATCTTGCATTTTTACATAAGCTTCAAAATCAGCGCAGATTAAATAATAATCATTATCCTGAAGAAGTGCATTTGTAATAGGATGGAATAAATCGGCCTGTTCAGGGGAGAAGAATCCATCACGGATTTGATCAATCGCACGTTTTAACTCAGCATGTTTTGAATAATATTCATAAGAGCTATAACCTTCTCTCCTTAATTTTTCAACATCTTCTACTTTCAAGCCGAAAATGAAGATATTTTCATCACCAATTTGTTCTTTCATTTCCACATTAGCACCATCGAGTGTACCGATAGTTAAAGCGCCGTTAAGAGCAAACTTCATGTTCCCAGTTCCGGAAGCTTCCATACCAGCTGTTGAAATTTGCTCAGAAAGTTCTGCTGCAGGAATCATTTTTTCAGCTAGGGAAACAGAATAATTTGGTAAATAAACAACTTTTAGTTTGTCACCAACTTGTGGATCATTATTTACTTTTTCGGCAATGCTATTTATCAATTTGATGTGCATTTTTGCCATGTAATAACCTGGAGCGGCTTTTCCACCAAATAAAATTGTTCTTGCTTGAATATCTGCTTTGGGATTGTCTTTAATTCGATTGTATAAAACAACTGCATGTAAAGCATTCATTAACTGACGCTTATATTCGTGAATACGTTTAATTTGAACATCAAACATTGAATTTTCATTCAAGTCTATATTCATTTTTTTCTTCACATAAGCTGCTAAACGCTTTTTATTATCTAGTTTGATAGCACTAAACGCTTCTTGGAATTTCTTATCTGTTGAGAACTTCTCAATTTTGCGTAATTCATCAAGATGAGTGATCCAGTTTTCGCCAATTTTTGAGCTGATTAAGTCAGCTAATTGAGGATTACATTGTTTTAACCAACGTCTTGGAGTTATACCATTTGTCTTGTTAGTGAATTTATCTGGCCAAAGATCAACATAATCTTTAAACAAGGTTTTTTTCAATAAATCACTATGAAGCGCTGAAACGCCATTTATTTTACTAGAACCGACAATTCCTAAAGAAGCCATACGAACATCAGGTTGGCTGCCTTCACTAATTATCGACATTCTGCGAATCAAGTTGATGTCTTCACCTAATTCAGCACGAACTTTATTTAAGAATCTATTGTTGATTTCATAAATAATTTGAAGATGTCTTGGCAATAAATGACGCATTAAAGCAACAGGCCAACGTTCAAGTGCTTCAGGCATTAACGTATGGTTTGTGTAATTAATGGTTTTTTCAGTAATCTGCCAAGCTGTATCCCAATCTAAACCTTCTTCATCAAGCAAAATTCGCATTAATTCGGGTACGGCAAGATTTGGATGCGTATCGTTACATTGAATGGCAACTTTTTCTGGTAATAATTCCCAGTTAGAATGCTCTTTTCTAAAACGGCGAATAATATCTTGAAGTGTTGCACTTACTAAGAAGTATTCTTGTTTTAGACGTAACTCTTGTCCCACAAACACTTTATCGTTTGGATATAAAACACGAGAAATATTTTCATGTAACTCAGTTTCACGAACAGCATTAATGTAATCACCTTGATTAAAAATTTCTAGATTGAAATTCTTAGATGAAGATGCTTTCCAGAGACGTAAATTATTTACGATTTCGTTTTTGTAACCAGGAACAGGGGTGTCATAAGCAACGGCTTCAACAACGTCAGTGTGAACCCATTTAAAACGTAATCTTCCTTCTGTATCAGTATAAGGAACAGATTCACCGTAAAAATGAACAGGGTAATTAACGGTAGGTCTTACAATATCCCAAGGATTTCCATAACGTAACCAGAGATCTGGACTTTCTTTTTGGAAACCGTTAACAAATTTTTGATAAAAAATTCCGTAATCATAACGAATACCGTAGCCATAGCCAGGAATTCCTAAAGATGCCATGGAATCTAAAAAGCAAGCTGCTAAACGACCTAAGCCGCCGTTTCCTAAACCCGCATCCCATTCAGCATCACGAATATCTTCGTAATTAATTCCTAATTCTTCGAGTGCTTTTTTGGTTTCGTCTAAGATTCCTAAGTTAATGAGCGCATTATCTAATAAACGCCCAATTAAGTACTCCATTGAAATATAATAGACACGTTTTACGTCTTTTTTGTAGTAAAATTGTTGAGTGTCAATCCATCTTTCATGCAATCTGTCCATAACAGAAAGCACTACACTTTTGTATTTATCCCATTCAGTTGATGAATATTCGTCTTTTGCTAAGGTGTATTTTAAATGACGCTGAATGTCAGCTTTTAAGGACTCTACGTCCATGCCTGAAAACGGATCTACGACAGCAGTCTTTTTAGCCATATTGATAGTATATTAAGGTTGAGTTAAAAACATCGAAAAATGCAGTATTTATGCGAAATACTCAAAAAAACTTTGTGTAAGCGGTTTTTTCGGGCTTAATCCACACTTTCTACGTTAGGTTAAATTAAGGAGTAAATAGTAAAATCAGGTTTAAATCGTGGCTTTGTTATACTTACGGGATAATTTAAGCTTAAAAATGCTTCATAAGCGGCAAGAGCCACAAAATCTTGTTCAAAAAGTCCGAAAACAGAGGAACCGCTTCCGCTCATTGCTGAGTACATCGCCCCAAAATCATACATTTGGTCTTTAAAATCGCCGATTCTTGGTTTAAAAGGGATCACCGATTTTTCCAAATCATTTTCGAGTAAATATTGCCATTCGTCAAGTTCTTGGTTTGAAAGCACTTCCAGAAGAGAATAATCTCTTTCAGACTCAGGATAGCAGTTTTGATACGCTTCTGCGGTTGATGCTTCAAAATTTGGGTAAACCGTTACAATCCAAGCATCAGGTTGAATATCTATTGACTTTAATTGAGTTCCGATACCACTTGCAAAACAGGTTTCGCCTTTTATGAAAATGGGAACATCGGCTCCTAAAGTGGCGCCAATTTCAGCAAGTTCATCTGGTTTTATTCCAAGTTCAGCAATCTGATTTACCATTCTCAGAGTTGTAGCGGCATCAGAACTTCCGCCACCTAAACCTGCGCCGATTGGTATGCGTTTTTTAACATCAATTTTTAATTCAGGAATAGAAAATCCGCGTTTTTTTAGACTTTCAAGCGCTTTATGAATTAAGGTGTCTTGTCTGTTATCTAATAGTTGATTTCCGTAATTAACTTGAGTCGTTTTGGCCAATTGCATGCGGATTTCATCAATCCATTCTATAAAAACAAAACCAGTTTCAATTTCATGATATCCGTTTTCTAAACGGTTTAAAACATGAAGTCCTAAGTTAATTTTTGCGTAAGCATCTGATTTCCAAATGGTATTCATTGTTCAAAAAACTAAAAATTAATACATTTATTCTGATGGGGAAGCTGAATCTAATTTCGATTTGTAAGAAAGCATAAATTGATAAGCGGCTTCATATTCATTAGGGATTTCACCATTTAAAATTGCTTCTTCAATTGCTTTTTTGACGATTCCAACATCTGGGCCAGGCTTTAGGTTTAACTCGCGCATTATATCTTCGCCTTTAACAGGAGGTTGCCAATTTCTAATTCGATCTTTTTCTTCAACTTCAATAATTTTTTGTTCGACACGATCAAAGTTTTCAAGATAACGAATCACTTTTCGTTGATTTTTAGAAGTAATATCAGCACGGCACAAGTTCATTAAATCGTCAATAGCGTCTCCGGCATCAAACAATAACCTACGTATTGCGCTATCAGTTACAATTTCATCTGCTAAAGCAATGGGTCTTAAGTGAAGACGAACGAGTTTTTGTACATATTTCATGCGTTCGTCTAAAGGTAAACTTAAGCGTCTGAAAATTCTTGGAGTCCATTTTGCACCTAAAACCTCATGCCCATGAAAAGTCCAGCCTACTTTTTCATCAAACCGTTTAGTAGGTGGTTTTGCTATGTCGTGCATTAATGCAGCCCAACGTAACCAAAGATTAGTTGAAACTTCAGAAATATTGTCCAAAACCTGCAAAGTGTGCCAAAAATTGTCTTTGTGTCCAATTCCATTTACTTCTTCAGCGCCTAACAAATCAATCATTTCAGGAAAAAATTGTTGTAGAAGATCGGTTTTGAGCAAAAGTGCGAATCCCTTAGAAGGCTTAGGAATCATTATGATTTTGTTGATTTCATCACTGATTCGTTCTGCTGATATAATCGATAAGCGCGGAGCCATCGCTTTGATTCCCGCAAACGTATTTTCATCAATAATAAAATCTAAAGTACAAGCAAAACGAACGGCTCTGAGCATTCTTAGAGGGTCGTCGCTAAATGTGATTTCCGGATTAAGTGGAGTACGTAAAATTTTCCGTTCAATATCTTCTAAGCCATTAAAAGGATCGTTAAGCACGGCTTTGGGATACTGACTTAAATCCCAAGAAAGAGTGTTAATTGTAAAATCTCTTCTATTTTGATCGTCTTCTAAAGTTCCGTTTTCAACAATTGGTTTTCTTGAATCTTGAGAATAACTTTCTTTCCGAGCGCCAACAAATTCTAAATCATATCCTTTCCAATGAATATGAGCAGTTCCAAATCGTTTAAACGTCGAAATATTTTGAATACCAAGAAGTTCGGCAGTTTTTTCAGCTACTGCAATTCCTGAACCTAAGGTTACAAAATCGAGGTCGGTTCGTTTTGTATTGGCACCTTTTTTGATGTAGTAATCTCTAACAAATCCGCCAATTACAAAACTTTGCTGATTAATTTGAGCAGAAGCTTGTGAAACCGCTTGTAAAATTTGTAGAATTTCTGAAGGAAAAGTGTCGGAAAAATCGAAATGATTGGCTGTAATCATATTGAAAAGATACGTATTTACTGATGAAACAGATAAACGAAGACGTTATTAATAGATATTTTGATGAAATTTACTTCAATATTATCGTTTAAATTAAATGAGGTCTTGAGTTTACAGAAAACTTGATTATATTCATTCTTTGTACAGTCCTAACACTAGATTAAAATTTGTTGAGCTATGGAACTGCCAAGTAGATGGTTGATTGCAACCGACGGTTCAAAATATGCGAACCTTTCTGTAGAATATGCCGCTCAGATGTTCAAATTTCTTGAGCCTAAACCTAATGTATTAATTATACACGTTATTCCTGATCCTTACGATACACAAAGTCGTAATCCTTTGACTGCTCTTACTAAAGAAAAAGAGCGTGGCAAACAGATTTTACGTGAGGCAAAGGAACGTTTTATTGCTGCTGCAGGAGAAGCTGAGACAGTTTCCACTATGGTTGCAATTGGTGAACCACGTCAAGTAATTGTTGAAATTGCCAAAGGTAACCAAACTGACCACATTATTATGGGAGGATCTGATTATCGTTGGAAAATTACAGATTTACTGTCTGGTGGTGTATCTAATTATATTCTTCATCACATGCAGTGTGTAATTACAGTTATTAAATAATTTCTTCTATCTAGCAGAAATTATTGCCGATTTATAAAATTAAAAAAGCCCGGAAGATACTTCTTCAGGGCTTTTTTAATTTATTTTGTGAAATTGTGAATTTTATTTCACAACACTATGATCACCAATATGAAGAACTCCTTTTGCGTCTTTAACTGATGCAAAATTTCCAATAGTTGAATCATGAATATCGGATGATTCAATTTTAACATTGGTAAGAACAATTGAATTTACAATTTTACTGTTGAAAACATGAGAACCTGCATCAATAGTAACGTTTGGGCCGATGTGTGAATTAGAGATTTCAGCGCCTTTTCCGATGTAAACAGGCTGAGTAAACGTACAACCAGGATATAATTTGTCATTAATTTCCGTTTGTTCTTTATCGGCAATTACGCCGCTTGTTTCTAACCAAGCATCAATCGTTCCGCAGTCAAGCCATTCGTCAACTGTCGCTGATTTGAAAACTTTACCATCTTTTAGCAGACGATCTAAAGCATCGGTTAATTGATATTCATTTCCATGTCCTGTAACATTGTTTTCCAACAAATATTCAATTTCAGCTTTTAAGCTCTCACCTTTTTTGAAATAATAAACACCAATAATGGCAAGGTTCGAAATTGGTTCAGATGGTTTTTCGACAAAATCAGTAATTCTGTCACCTTGGTGAACAGCAACGCCAAAACGACGAGGATCTTCAACTTCTTTTAGCCAAATAACACTGTCAGCATCATCAACAGTAACTTTTGTTTTTACATCGAATAGTGTATCTGCAAAAACAACGATAATCTCGCCTTCGAGTTTATCAGCTGCACAATAAACAGCATGAGCAGTTCCACGGGCAATATCTTGTTTATAAAAAGAGGCTTTAGCGCCAAAATGGCCACTTAATTCAGTTAATCTAGTTTTAACATCATCCCCGAAATCTCCCAAAATAAAAACGATTTCTTCAATATTTCTATCAAGGGTTTTGTTAAAGGTCTCAATGATTCTCTCAATAATCATTTTTCCAGCCACAGGCAACAAGGGTTTTGGTGTTGTATGTGAATGTGGACGCAACCGGGTTCCCTTTCCGGCCATTGGAATAATTAATTTCATTATAATTGAATAAGGTTTGTGATTAAACTTTACAAAGGTTAAGATACCAAGTATTGTTATCTTCCCCGAATCAAAAAAATCGAATAATGTTTCAGTTTATATGGTTTATTTTCTGATTGTTGAAATCTTTTTCCTTTTTTCGCTAGCTGTTTTAGTTCGCTATTCCCTATTTAGACATCGTTATTTTTTGCACATGGTGCAATTGAATGGCTATAAAAGTAACGAATTTTGGGCGTGGATTAAGAACTATTGGTCGAAAGACGTAGTCCCATTTGAGTATTATTTTATTTACATTCTACTTGCAGGCCATTTATTGGGATATAAATATATTACTCTAACATCTCACACATTGATACTGAGTTTTGGAGTTTTGTTTTGGTTTTTTTCAATTAAAAGATACCGTCAAAAACAAAAAAAAGCGCTGAGTTATACTCCAAGAATGCTTCGCCAAACTATTACTTCAGCAATACTAACAGTTCCATTATTAGTTTGGGGTTTCACCACGGCAAATTCTATCCCTAGTGAATTTATTCATCCAACATTTTTACTCTCATCAATAGCGGCAACGGGATTTTTAGCACCATTTTATATTTTGTTGGCTGGTATAATAAATAAACCACTTGAAAATAGTATTCAAAATGGGTTTAAAAAGCAGGCTTCCCAAAAAGTAAAACAGTTTTCGGATTTAAAAGTAATCGGAATCACAGGTTCGTACGGAAAGACCTCAACAAAATTTATGATTCGTGATTTACTGAATGAGCGATTTTCGGTGCTTGCTACTCCTGGAAGTTATAATACTCCAATGGGTATTTGTAAAGTAATTAATCAAGATTTGACTCAAGGGCATCAAGTTTTAGTATTAGAAATGGGTGCTCGCTACAAAGGCAATATCAAAGAATTGTGTGAAATTGCCCCTCCGAATATTTCTGTAGTTACGAATGTTGGTAAAGCGCATTTAGAAACATTTGAATCACAACAAGCTATTGCAGAAACAAAAGCAGAACTGGTTCAACACATGTCATCAGGTGGTGTTTCGTTTTTAAATGCTAATGATTTGCTTGTTTTGGGCATGTCGCGTGTGACTACTTCTCAAATTATTACTGCTGGTATAGATGCAGGTGATTATCAGGCAACTGATATCCGCTATGACCAAAATGGCTGCTCTTTTACGGTAATAACGCCAGACGATCAAGCTATCGATATTAGTATGCCATTGTTAGGAGCTCATAATGTTCAAAACATGGTTTTAGCAATTGCTTTAGCACACTATATGGGCTTGCGCCTAGAAACGATTGCACTTGCAGCAAAATGTATGCAGCCTGTTGAACATCGTCTTGAGTTAAAACGACAAAACGATATTTTAATCATTGATGATGCCTTTAATTCAAATCCAGTTGGAGCAAAAAATGCGGTTGAAATTTTAGCCAAATTCACAGGTGGAAAGCGCATTATAATTACGCCAGGAATGGTAGAATTAGGCGAAAGAGAATTTGAAGAGAATGAACTTTTAGGGCGTGAAATTGGAAAATACGATCTAGAGAAAGTGGTTTTTGTTGGTAAAAAACGATCAGAACCATTGGTAAAGGGTTATTTTGCAGCTGGTGGTGCGAAAGAAAATATGGTTGTAGTTTCGTCACTTTTTGAAGCAAACGAACTGATTAAACCACTGTTAACTGTTGGAGATATTATTCTCTATGAAAATGACTTACCTGATTCTTATAATGAATAAACGCCGATTTTAAACAAAAGATTACTATTTACAAAAAGACTTTGATCTCAGACCAAATACTAGGTTTTTCTAGAAATGTTTAAAAAGTGAGATTCATAGATTACCTGTATTTTGGCAAAGTATAATCTTTAAGCGTACTCTAAAAATGATATTTCACTGAAATAATCAGCAATTATTCGCGATTTGAAAGGGTGTAAACCGACAAATACGACTTTTTTGAGTGGGCTCATGTTTCGAAAACAACGATTCTTATTCATATCTAAGTGCATCAGCAACTTGAACTTGGCCAGCTTTAGCAGAAGGAAACCAACTTGCCAATAAACACAAAGCTAAGCAAGAGAGAATAACGGTAGAAACATCACCAAAATGCACTGATATTGGATATGCATCAATAATGAACGATTCGCCACCAACTAGCTTCACAAATCCCCATTTTTCTTGCATTAAGCTTAATCCTAAGCCAATACTTCCGCCAATTCCACATCCAATAATCCCAATTAAAAAGCCTTGTAATTGAAAGGTTCGGCGGATTTTGGTTGAGCTAAATCCCATAGCCATAAGAATGCCAATATCCTTTTTTTTCTGAATGACTATCATTGCAAGAGAACCAACAATATTTAAAATTGCCACTAAAACAATAATCATGAGAATGGCATAGGAAGCCCATTTTTCAATTTGCATGATATCATAAAGAGGCTTTTGTAGATCATACCAGGTTTTAATCGTAAAAGAAGCTCCTAGTTTTTGTTGTAGAAGTTCTTTCAAAGCAAAAGCGTCATCTTCATTTGCCAAACGAATATCAACTCCACTAAGTTCATTTTTTAAATAGAAAAGACGTTGAGCAGCCGCTAAATCAACGAGTGCTAATGGTCTATTTGCGATTTGTTGCATGGTAAAAAAACCATTTACAGAAAAGCTTAATAATCTAGGACCGCTAAATTGGGTTAAACTTCTTCGTATACCATCTGCACTTAGAATAGAAATTTCATCATCGAGATATAATCGCAAATCTCTGGCAAGTTGTTCACTAACAACAACTCCAGGTACTTTTTCTCTAACGCCTAAAATAAGTTCTCCACTACTAAGTGAATAAATGCTAGAATCCATTTCACTAAAAACTCCTCGAACAGCAGTAACATATTCATTTCGCCCCGATCTACTAATTAATGCATTCCCTTCAACGAAATATTCAACATGAATAAATTTATTAGAGAGTGTTGAATCAAAATGAAGTAAATCTTTTTTAAAATACTTTTCACTTGAATGTTCAATTCGAATATGTGGATCGTTGGATAGCAGCAAATCTTGAATTAATGAGTAGAACCCATTGAACACAGAAAGCACAATAATAAGCAAAGCGGTTCCAATGGTTACGCCAGTAATACTAATCCACGTTAGGGTAGAAATAAGGGAAATGTTTTTCTTTGAAAACAAGTACCTGGAAGCGATTATTTGTTGAATATTCATTATTTATGGACTAGTTTAGCCTATCAGATGCTTAGTCAATGCAGTATCAAAATGCAATCGATATTAAATAAATTGTGTATTTTAAAGTACGAATAATCAAAAACTAATCTTAACGGGTTTTGTCGTGATAGAGGAAAAAATTATTTCACTTTTGGATGAAGGTCGTTTCAACGATCCATTCTCAATCTTAGGACCTCACAAATCTAAAGATAGTAAAACATATGTAGTCAGATCTTTTCAACCGTTTGTAAAATCGGTAGAACTCATTTTCCCGGGTACTAAGACACCTGTGAGTATGAATAGAGTTGGAGAGTCTGCTTTATTTGAAGCAGAAGTTAAAGCTAAGGGTTACAAAGACGGATATATGCTAAAAATTGGAATGCCTGATGGTTCCAGTGTAGAAAAGTATGATCCGTATTCATTTGGACCACAAATAACCGGATTTGATTTACAAATTTGGGGTGAAGGAAATCACGAAAAAGCATATAGTTTCATGGGTGCACATCTCCTTGAAATTAATGGAATTAAAGGGGTTCAATTCTGTGTGTGGGCGCCATCTGCTAGTAGAGTATCCGTTGTGGGTGCGTTTAATAATTGGGATGGTCGTTTACATGTCATGAGAAAATATCATGATCAGGGCATTTGGGAGATATTTATTCCTGGCCTTGAAGATGGAACAGTTTATAAATATGAAATCGCATCTCCATTTTCTGCAGTTCCGTTCTTGAAAGCTGATCCTTATAGCTTTGCCTCAGAACTTCGCCCAAAAACAGCTAGTATTGTTACAACATTAGATAAATACGAATGGACTGATGCTGAATGGGTTAAATCTCGCGAAAAAAAGCAAGGATTAGATGCTCCAATTTCAATTTATGAAGTTCATCTTGGTTCTTGGAAGAAAAAAGGGCAAGGTGATAATGACTTTTTAACCTATAAAGATTTGGCAGTTGAGCTAATTTCTTATGTAAAAAAACTAGGTTTTACACATATTGAATTATTGCCAATCGCGGAACACCCTTACGATCCATCTTGGGGATATCAAGTAACAGGATATTTTGCTCCAACAGCTCGTTTTGGAAAGCCAGAAGAGCTCATGTTCTTTATTGATCAGTGTCACAAAGAAGGAATCGGTGTTATTGTAGATTGGGTTCCAGCCCATTTTACAAAAGATGATCATGGTTTACGCTTTTTTGATGGAACTCATTTATACGAGCATGCGGATCCTAGACAAGGTGAGCATAAGGACTGGGGAACAAATATCTTCAATTTCGGAAGAAATGAGATAGTTAATTTCTTGGTATCGAATGCAATGTTTTGGTTCGATAAATACCATATTGACGGTATCCGAGTAGATGCTGTTGCCTCAATGCTCTATTTAGATTATTCAAGAGAAGAAGGTGAGTGGGTTCCCAATAAATTTGGTGGACGTGAAAACTTAGAAGCTATTGAGTTTCTTAAAAAATTTAACATGGCCGTTCATAAAGGGTTTCCTGGCGTTGTAACTATGGCTGAAGAGTCGACAGCTTGGCCTATGGTTTCGAGACCTGTTTACATTGGTGGCCTAGGTTTCGATTTCAAATGGAACATGGGTTGGATGAATGACACATTGAAATATATTGAAGTTGATTCATTATTTAGAAAATATCATCAGAATCAATTAACATTTTCAATGATTTACGCATTTACAGAGAACTTTGTACTTCCGTTCTCTCACGATGAAGTGGTTCATGGTAAGCGTTCTATGATTAGTAAGATGCCTGGTGATGATTGGCAAAAAGCGGCGAATTTAAGAGCATTATTATCATACATGTATGCGCATCCGGGTAAAAAATTATTGTTCATGGGAACAGAATTTGGACAATGGGGCGAATGGAACTCAAATACAGAATTAGATTGGCCTTTGTTGAATTTCGAAAGACATGTAGGAATGAAACAACTAGTTGAAGATCTAAATAAATTGTATGTAAATGAACCGTCTTTGTATGAGGTAGACTATGATTGGGAAGGTTTTGAATGGATTGACTTTTCTGATGCAACTAACTCAATTATGTCATTTATACGGTATTCAAAAGATAAAATTAGTGAATTGGTCTGTGTATTTAATTTTACTCCGGTTGTTCATCAAAACTATAAAATAGGATTACCTGGTCCAGGGGAGTATACACCTGTATACAATAGTGATCATGAACGATATGGAGGAAGCAATGTCTTGGCTCCAACATTAAATGCAGTAAAAGGGGAATGGCAAAATCAACCATATCATGCCGTGGTTTCCATACCACCATTAGCTGCCATGTTCTTTAGAAAAAAATAACCTTAATAACAAGAAATAGACGTATGAAATTTAAGCGTTCTGCGGGTACTTTGGTACACCCCACATCATTTCCAACACGATATGGAATTGGTGACTTAGGCGATTCGGCTAAGCAATTTTTAAACTTTCTCGCTGAAACAGATCAGTTTGTGTGGCAGATTTTACCATTAGGCCCAACAGGTTATGGGAATTCGCCTTATGCTAGTTATTCCGCATTTGCCGGAAATCATTATTTAATCAGCCCAGATGTATTAGCTGATAAAGGTTTGTTAGATCGTGCATCATTAAGTAGAATTGCCCTGCCTATGGGAACTGAAGTTCCTTATGAAAGAGCTTTTGATTTAAAGGATAAATTATTCATTAATGCAGCTGAATCTTATTATTCAAATCAGTCTGCAACTGAAAAAAAAGCATTTACAGCATTTAAAAAAGCAAATTCATATTGGTTGTCCGATTATGCTTTATTTATGGCTTGTTCCGAATATTATGGCAAACAACCGTGGAACTCATGGGATGAAGATATTCGTACAAGAACAAAAGATGGAATCAAAAAGTGGTCAAAAAATTTAAAAGATAAAGTTGATTATCATTTATGGCTACAATATGAGTTCTTTAATCAATGGAACGAACTTAAATCGTATGCTAATTCTTTAGAAATTCAAGTAGTTGGCGATATTCCAATTTTTGTTGATCATAACTCATCAGATTGCTGGTCACACCCAGAATTTTTTGAAGTAGATGAGGCTGGTAATCGTCTATTAGTTGCCGGGGTTCCTCCTGATTATTTCTCTGCAACGGGACAATTATGGGGAAATCCACTTTATCGTTGGAAAGTAATGGAGAAAGACAATTTTTCGTGGTGGGTTGAACGTTTTAGACAAATGTTCCATTTATTTGATGCCATTAGAGTAGATCACTTCCGTGGATTTGATGCTTATTGGGAAATTAAAGCGACTGAAAAAACAGCAATAAACGGTCGTTGGGTTAAAGGTCCTGGAATTAAATTATTTGATACAATTTTACAAAAACTAGGTGATTTACCAATCATCGCCGAAGACCTAGGAGTATTAACCGAATCTGTTGTAGAATTACGTGATAAATTTGCATTTCCAGGTATGAAAATATTGCAATTCGGCTTTGCTGATAATGCAGGAAATTCATTTTTACCCCATAACTTTGACACGTCTAATTGTGTAGTTTATTCTGGTACTCATGATAATGACACAACATTGGGCTGGTACGAGCAAGGAACTGAACTTGAAAAGCATCGTGCTCGAGAATATACAAGAACAAGTGGAGCAACTATTAATTGGGAGCTCATTAGACTTGGAATGTTATCAAATGCAGTAATGTCAATATTCCCTTTACAGGATTTTATGAATTTGGGAACTGAACATAGGATGAATTATCCAGGAACAAGTTCAGGAAACTGGAAATGGCGCTATACCCCTGAAATGCTTGAAAATGTGAATAAGTCATTGATTAAACACATGATATCGGTATCAAATAGAGATGTAAAGAATCAGGCTGCTGATGCCAATATCGTTACTTTAGTGACGGAAGATGCAAATTAACTTTAAATAAAGCATAAAAAACCCTATTTTATAGGGCTAAAGCTTTTTTTGAAGTCTTAAAAGAAGGGGCTGTCTCAAAAACGATTCCAATTTTGGAATCAAGCTCTTAGCAAAAGTTGATTTTCATAAATTAAATCTTTGCCCTTTTCGAGACAGCCTCTTCTTTTTTTATTTTTAGGTTCTCTATTAAGCTTTGTTCTGAAATAATTTTATAAACGCGATTATACCAAAACCATGAAAGTACTTTACGCTGCTGCTGAAATTTCACCGTTTGCCAAAATGACAAGCACAGCCGATATGCTACGTTTTCTTCCAGCTTCATTGCAGGATAAAGGCTACGAAATTCGGATTCTACTACCAAAATACGGTTCCATTAGTGATAGAAGAAACCGCCTACATGAAGTGATTCGCCTTGCCGGTATTGAAGTTGAAGTTGGGGATAAAATTGAAACTATGCGCATAAAAGTAGCTAGTATTCCAAATGCAAAGCTTCAGGTTTATTTCTTAGACAATGATACTTATTTCAAAAGAAAGCAGATGTTTTTAGACGATAAAAATCAATTTATCGCTGATAATGATCAACGTTTAACCATGTACAATAAAGGTGTTTTAGAAACACTTATTCGCTTAAACTGGAAAGCTGATATTGTTCATTGTCATGATTGGGTTTCTGGTATATTGCCTCTCCTTATTAAAACGAAATATGCAGATAACCCTTTGTTTCAAAATTTAAAGATCATTTATAATCTGCACACTCCAGAACATTGGGGTTATCTAAACCCAGAAATAATGAACTTATTAGGCGTTTCAGATATTGACACAACAGATATTATGACAGATGGCAAAATTGACTTTGTTAAAGCTGGTATCAAATATGCTGATTATGTAGTAACAGGAAACTACGTTAATAAAGAGTTTGAGCCACTCTTTGAACAATTTGCTATAAAACCAGTCGTTATTCAGGGAGCTCCGGCAGATGTATCACAGAAGTTCAGTGATTTTTACAAAGAAATTACCGGCGACTTAGTTTAATAATTTAAAAAGATTGTATATGAGGAAGGGATTTCTCCCAATTCTAGTTTTTATACTATTTCTAAATTCCTGTTCAAATGACTTACCTCTAGGAGGTGATGATTTACCATTCTCATCAGAAATAGTCGTTGACTCACTTTCATTGGCAGGAACGGCAATTGTTGATTACAATGATTATATAGGTAATCTGGGCTATTTAGCAGTTGGGCAGTTAACTGACCCTGCATTTGGCGATTATAGTATATCTACAAATTTAAAACCAGCTCTAATTTCATATTCGACATCGATTGATACTATTACTAAAGAGATGCCAATGAGACTTCGTTTTGTCGTTTCAAATACTTTTGGTGATACGACAGCAGAAAATCATTATCAATTACTTGAAATCAGCCAGCTATGGAGAGCTACAGAATTAAAACAATCAGATTCACTACAAACTAATCCAACTGTAATTGCAGATAATATTGTAGTTCCTGCTACTGTAGATACTTTTTATGTTGCATTAGATTCGGCGTTTACTCGAAAATATGCTGAATTTTATTATCGCTATACAAATATCGATTCAGACTCATTGCAAATGAGATTTGAACAGTATAATATGAACATGTTTGGCTTTCAATTGAAGCCAATTAATACAGGTTCTATTAACATGTTCGTATCATCAAATGTGAGTTTACAAATTGAAGATGTTGAGAATGATACAACCTACTCAGTTTCAACATTGGCCTATGCTAACACTATTTCTGTGAGCAATAAAGTTAAATATGAATTAAATGATTACATAAGCCTTAATTCATATAATCAAAACTTACTCAAGTTTGATATAACAGTTCTAAATCGTGACAGTCTTGTTTTAAACAGTACTGCATTGCCAACAAAAAGTTTGTCTAAAGTAGAGATTGTTTTTTATGAAGATACCGTATTAATTCAAAGTCAAAGACCTCCAACTTTTAGAAATATTGGAGCAAGCACTTTGTTGGTTTATGAAGCAACAATTGACAATATTGCTGACCAATTATTACTTAATTCACCTAGATTTACTGCATCCAAAATAAAAGGGCGTTATGGAATTAATATAACATCATTTATTAATGGATTTGTAGCAACTGAGTCAGAAAATGATAGTAAAGAATTTTATGTAACCGTTAGAGGAAATGATGGATACTTTGCAAATACATTGTTATTTGGTGAAGGAGCAGGTCAATACAGTCCAAAGGTAATTGTAACCTATAGCAAAACGGATGTAAAATGAAACGTAATATGAATTTTAAAACTCTGGCTATACTTTTACTAGTGTTGACTACTCAACTAAGCGCACAAAACAGTGCTTTTAGTGAAAATAAAACAGCATCATTTTATAGTTCATTTGGTCTAGGAACATTAAAACAGTCATTCTCTCCTTTTGCAGATGGAATGGGGGTTACAGGTGTAGCTATAGATATAACGCGATCTGCAAATTTTTCAAATCCGGCTTTGTTAAGTGAATATTCGTTCACAACTGGTTATGGAGCATTTGACCAATCATTGTATATGGCATCGAAAGATGGAGCAACATCAAGTTACTCTGATTTTAAGTTTGATGGCGTTGGATTAGTTTTTCCAATTATGAAAAGAAAGCTGGGCGTTGCCTTATCGTTTAACCCAATCTCTACAATGAACTATATTGGAGAGCAAGTTGGGACTATTCCTGGTGATACTACAATAGTTTCAAATAATTTTACAGGTGATGGCGGTTTAAATGAATTTAAAACAGGAATTGGTTATCAATTAACAAAAAATATCTCAATTGGTTATGCCCCATCATTCCTATTTGGCTCTGTAAAAAAAATGAAAACAACTCTATTTCAAGATCTTAGTTATAGAGCTACATCGAGTGGAACAAACGATTTCTATTCAGGACTTACTCATGAGATTGGTCTGAATTTGTATACGACATCTATTTTTTCAAAGTATGATAGAATGAATGTTGGTTTGTCATTTCGTTTACCTTCTACAATAGATGTTTCGAGATCAGGTGAAAATTTACTGATAAATGGAAGTTATGAACAACCGGTTAGCTCACATTTATTAGATGCAACCATGGATATGCCATTCAGTTTTAAAGCTGGTATTTCATATAATTACTCAAATAACTGGATATTTAGCAGTGATGTAGTTCTTGAAAATTGGAGTGCTTTTAAATCACTAGATGGTGGCTCTTTCGTTTCTTATAAAGATCGTTTACGAATTGGAGCTGGTGTCGCATTTATTCCAGAGGTTCGTTCTTCAAGCAGTTATTTATCCTCAATATCGTACAGATTAGGCGGCTCTTTTGATTCTGGCTATTTTTCTGTGAACGATAATAGAATCACGCGACTTTCAGCTAACGCAGGTATCTCATTTCTTTCAGCATTTACTGCATCTTCGGTAGATTTTAATGTTGAATTTGGCATTTTAGGAATGGGACAAACAGAACTTGTACAAGAAGAATTTTTATCTTTCAAGTTCGTTATAAATCTATCCGAATTCATGTTTTTTAGACGACAATTACAATAAACAAGACCAAACACCTATGAAAGCAAGATTACTTTACACTCTATTAGTTGTACTACTAATGGCATTGCCTAGTGCTACTGTATTTGCACAAGACGAAGAAATTGAGGAATTACCTTATGGATTAGATCCTCTTTCAGTGTATTCGATTTTTCAGGAAAGCTATAAGACTAAAGATTTTGACCTCGCGTTAATGTATGGGATTCCTTTAGCGAGAATTTATCCAAGAGCAATTGAAGGCCTAGATCAATACTCAGGTGCTGATGTTTTAGATAAAGTAATCGACATATTTGCTTCTTTGTCTGTAAAGCAGAAAGATCCAATAAAAAGAAGTGCACTATTAGATTCATCATTAAAATATTTTGATATTGTATTTACAAAATACACACCTAATGAAATTGACATGTTCAATTGGACTTTGAAAAAAGGTAGATTTTACCAAGAACATGCAGATTTTATAACAGGTGGTGGTTCACAAGCTTATGAATACTATATCCAATTAATTGATAGCGATACTCAAAAAATGGCTGAAATAGGTAATGGGTATTATATTCAGGCTACTTTACAATATTTATTAGCACAAAGTGAGCGTGAAAATGCCTTTAAAATGATAAATAAAGTATTACCTTTTGCCGATGAATCAACTAAATCATTTATTGATAAACTTCAAAATCAAATGTTTAGCGATACAGGTGAAAGAATCACTTTTCTTGAAGGAAAATTAGCAGATGCTCCTAAAAACATCGAAATATTGAAAGAACTGTATGAGTTGTATCAAAAAGATGGAAACTTGGAAAAAGCTAGAGAAACCGCAAAGGTGATGTATGAAGTTAATCCAACTTTTGAAAACTCTATGATGATGGCTACAATTCTTAAAAAGAACAGTGATAATAAAAGTTCAATTGTTACTTTGAAAGAAGCTTTATCAAAAGCAAACAATAAAGCTGATAAAGCAACTGTTTATTATGAGCTTGCAGATTCCTATTTGTTACTCGAGGATTTACAAAAAGCACGCGATAATGCAAAAAAGGCAATAGCAGAAAATGGTAAATGGGGACAACCATACATTAAACTAGCTGCCATTTATGCACAAGCAGTAAGTACATGTGCCTCATCTAATATGGAAAGAGAAGACAAAGTTGTTTATTGGTTGGTCTTAGACTTATTAGATAAAGCTAAAGAAGTTGATAGTGAAGTTGCTTCACTTGTTAAAAATTTATATAAATCATATTTACCAGTTACACCAACAGCTGAAGAAAAATTCTTTAAAGCTTGGAAAGCGGGAACACAAATTAAAGTAGATAAATCCTTGCGTTCTTGCTATGATTGGATTAATGAGACAACCACTATTAGATAAGTAACTAATAATGTAAGGCTGTTCATTTCACAGTATATTTAGGCGAATCATTTATGATTCGCCTTTTTTGCCTTATTAGATTAAAAACTATATTATTTGTTTCAGGTTAAATCTGGAGGGAGTATCGTTGAAAAAAAATAAACCTATGCCACAAAATTACTCTAAGAATCAAAATAGACCGAATTCCAATAAGAGAAAACAAAAAAAGAACAAAGTAAAAGGTGGTTCTGCCAGAACTAATCAGAAAAATGGCAAAACCCCAGACTTTCTTCGTAACGAACATGTTATATTTGGTGGTCGGTATAAGGGTATTCTCGAGGTTAGTCCTCAAAATTATGGTTATATAAGAGCTTTTGACTTCGAATTTTCAACACAACCAACTGACCCTTTTTTATTTCCAGATGAAGTTCATCATAATAGCTTACGAAGCGGGTTAATTATAGAGGGTGAGACAGAAGTAGATCAACGTGGTAGCAAGCATGTTGCTACAATTGAAACAATAAATGGAAAGCCAGCTAAAGATTGGAATAGAATATCTAAGTTTGAATTTCAAAAACCAATAATGCCAATTCAGCATATAGTTTTAGGCCAAAAAGCTGATGATTATGAATTAAGAGTCATTGACTTGATTTCTCCTGTGGGAAGAGGGCAAAGAGGCTTAATTGTAGCACCACCAAGAACAGGTAAAACGGTTTTACTCAAAAAGATTGCAGAAAGCATAGAATTAAACTATCCAGATATTGAATTAGCTATATTATTAGTTGATGAGCGCCCTGAAGAGGTAACAGATTTTATGCGTACAACTTCAGCAAAAGTATTTGCCTCATCTAATGATAAACAAACAGAATCGCATGTCAGAGTTTCTGAAATGGCACTTGGATATGTTAAGAGACGAGCAGAACAAGGTGCAGATACTGTTTTACTAATTGACTCCCTAACAAGAATGGGACGTGCTTATAATGCAATGCAGAGTAATAGTGGCAGAACATTAAGTGGTGGCTTAGATATTAGAGCTTTAGAAATACCAAAAAAGATTTTTGGTTCAGCCCGAAAAATTGAAAATGGAGGATCGTTAACTATCATTGCGACTTGTTTAGTGGAAACAAATTCCAAAATGGATGACTTTATATTTGAGGAATTTAAAGGAACCGGTAATATGGAACTTGTGCTAGATAGAGATTTAGCAAATGATAGAGTATTCCCTGCAATAAATATCCCTGCTTCAGGAACTAGAAATGAAGAAAAATTCATAAAAGACTCCTTGGAAGAAAGAAACTTAGTAAGAAGATACTTACTAAAAAAGAATTCGAAAGAATCTATGGTAAGTTTATTGCAAGTGTTAAAAAGAACAAAAAGTAATATTGAACTGTTAAATCAAATAGCAGCAAATTCATAAATACTAATTATGCCATTCGGTAAAATCCATATAAGCATTGTCTTTTTATTAATTAATGGATTTTATTTGGGTGTATCTCCATTGATTGCCCAAACTAGGGTAACTACGTCTATTGTTCAAAATACGTATATCGGTGATTTTAATCCTGTTTCTGGGTCTTTTTACTCACCTACAGCTTTTAAAGGTCAACTAGGGTATAATTTTGGAATCGAGAAAAATCTTGATGATAATGTAACCTGGTTATTTGAATTTGGTTTTGGAGATTTTGAAAGTATTTATTCTTTACGTTCTACTGTTTCACCTGATGTTATTATAGATAATCCAGACATAAGTACCTATGTAGCAGGTAATTACAAGAGCTTAAGTTTTTCTTTGAATTGGACTTTCTGGGAGCTAGGCTTATTTGACATGTCCTTAGGTCTTGGAATTGGTGCTATGGAATTTGGGATTGAAGATATTGACGGTCGTAATTTAAAAGATGCTATTACTACTCGTGCAATAAATGAAACAGTTCCAAGATTCACACCCATAATGCCACTAGGTCTAGGATTCACATTCTTTAGTGGGTCTTCCTTTACTGTTGTGTACGAAATGTCTTGGGTATTTACAAGTACAGACTATTTAGACAATATTGGAGTTTTAGCCAATCCAGATTCAGACTCAATATTTAGAAATCAAATACGAGTTCGGTATCAAATATTTAATAGGTAGTAGCTGGTTGTAACTTAATAAGTTGGAACATTTGGGTCAACTTCTAGTGCCCATTTATTAATTCCGCCTAAAACATTAGTAACATTATTGAAACCTTTTGATTTCAAATACGCTGCAGCTTGCCCACTTCTGCCACCTGATCGGCAATACAATACAATTTCACTGTCTCTATTCTCCTCTAACTTGGTGTATTCAAGTTCAAACTTACTAAGTGGAATTAAAATACCTCCTAAATCAGAGAACGCTTTTTCATGAGCTTCTCGAACATCAACTAATGTAAATGATTCATTTGAGTCTATTTTGTTCTTTAATTCTTGAACGGTAATTTCTTTATATGTAGGCATATTAATTTGTTTTATATCGTTCTAATGTAAATTGATTTCCAAGATACAATTTTCTTGCTTCTTCATCATGAGCCAAATCATTTGCGGTTCCTTCTTTTAAAATTTTTCCCTCAAACATGAGATAGGCTCTATTCGTAATCGCTAAAGTTTCATGAACATTGTGATCAGTAATTAAAATCCCGATATCTTTTTTTACTAATGATGCAATAATTTCCTGAATATCCTCAACGGCAATTGGATCTACACCAGCAAAGGGCTCATCTAATAATAAGAAAGATGGATTAGTGCTGATTGCCCTAGCTATTTCAGTTCTTCTTCTCTCACCACCCGATAAACTATAACCTAGTGAGTTTACTACTTTTTGAAGTGAAAACTCTTCAATTAATTTATCACTAGTTTCACGAATATGAGTTTTACTTAAACTATAGAATTCGAGAACCGATTCAATATTTTGCCTAACAGTTAAATTTCTGAAAACACTCGCTTCTTGTGCTAAATAGCCAATACCATGTCTTGCTCGCTGAAACATAGCCAGTTTTGTAATTTCAGTCTCATCAATAAAAATAGAACCTTGTTCAGCAGTTACTAAGCCAACAATCATATAAAAAGTTGTAGTCTTTCCAGCTCCATTAGGCCCTAAAAGGCCAACTATTTCTCCTTGATTAACATGAATGGAAACAGAATCAACAACTTTGCGCTTATGATAATATTTAATAAGATTCTTTGTTGATATTGTTTTAGTCATTTATTACTAAATAGAAACACGTTCTAAAACTGATTTAAAAAGTAATAAACCGTCATCAGAGCCTATTAGATTTTCAACCGCTCTTTCAGGATGTGGCATCATTCCAAGTACATTTCCTTGCAAGTTACAAATGCCTGCTATGTTATTAATTGTGCCGTTTGGATTGCTTGCTTTTGTTTCTAAGCCGTTTTCATCACAATAGGTAAATACAATCTGATTATTATCTTGGAGACCCTTTAAACCATCAGAGTCAATGAAATAATTACCTTCGCCATGAGCTACTGGAATTTGCAACACTTTATTCATTTCAATCTGAGATGTAAAAGGTGTTGAATTAGATTTAACTTTGATAAAGGTTTGTTTACAAACAAATTTTAATTGTTCATTATGTAACATTGCCCCAGGTAATAAGTTTGATTCAAGTAAAATTTGAAATCCATTACAAATACCTATTACAGTTCCACCATTATTAGCAAAATCTGTAACGGATTGCATTATAGGGGAGTATTTAGCAATTGCACCACTACGAAGATAATCACCATATGAGAATCCTCCAGGCACTATAATAACATCTGATTGTTGCAAATCAGTTTCTTTGTGCCAGATAAAGTTTGCCGAGGCGCCTAAAATATGTGCTGCAGCATGATAAGCATCATGATCACAATTTGATCCAGGAAATACTAAGATTCCAAATTTCATATTAACTTTGAATTTCTGTTAGTAAATAAATTTCTTCCAAAATACGTATAACTTTTAAACAGGCTTCTATTTCACCGCTAAAGACAATAGACTTTCCTTTTAAATGAGCTTCCTCAACTATCTCACTAGCTTTTGAGTAAGAGTATCCTGTTGCTTTAATAACTTGTTCAATTACTTCGTCGAAGCTATGAACAGCGTCATTGTATAAAATGCAGATCCAAGGAGAGTTTTTGTCTGTATCAACATCAAGTTCTGGTAATGTAGAAACAGAAATCTTTTCCATTGTATTTATAATTTTATTAACTCAAAGTGGTAATCTTCCATAACTAGATTTGCCAATAATTTTTGACAAGCTTGATCTACTAGTTCACTAGCTTCTTCTTCTGATTCAGCTTCTACTGTAAGTTCAACAAATTTTCCAATGCGCGCTTGTTGAATACTTTTGAACTCAAGACTGTGTAAAGCATGAAGTGTAGCTTTACCTTTAGGATCTAAAATTGATTTACGAAGCGTTATATAAATATTGGCTTTGTACATATAAGAATGGTTGAAAGATTTAAATTCATTACAAAGTTAAGTCTATTCCGATAGAAATGCAGAATAATCCTCTAAAATTTTCTGAAGAATTTCATCTTTAATACCTTGTCCAATATCATAGGTATGTAAAAACCCCCAACGTTTTAACCAGGTAAGTTGGCGTTTAGCATATTGCCAACTATTTGTTTTTATTTTTTGAATCGTTTCCTGTAATGACTGCGTTTGATTAAAGAAAGCTTCCCATTCTTTATACCCAATAGAATTAAAGGCTGGGTCAGTAAATGAATATCCATTTTCAATTAGACTTGTGATTTCGTTTAATAGACCATTGGCTATCATTTTATCTACTCGTGAATCAATTCTTTCTTTTAAAACATCTTTTGGTACTACTGGATAGATAACAAACCAATCAATTGGTTGAGAGGTAACATTTGTAGTGTGAAAACTTGAAAATGGTTTGCCCGTTTGCAAATAAACATCAAGAGCTCTGAGAATCCGCTGTTTATTAAAACCGTCCATTTTAAGAGCGTACTCAGGGTCAACTCGTTTAAGACGATTAAATAAGAATTCAATACTATTCTCATTTATTTCTTTCTCAAGTTGAATTAAATTCGATTCACTACTTTCAGGAATATTATCAAATCCAAATAAAAGTGCTTGTTGATATAATGTACTTCCACCAACTACAAGTAGTGGCTTTATAGATTCACTCTGCCAATCAACAAAACGATTTAAAAATAATTTAGCGTTTTCAGGTTCTTTAGGATTTAGAATAGAAATATTTTTATAATCAAGTTCCGTTAAATACGAATTTAAGGGCTTTGCTGTGCCAATATTTAGATATTGATAACATTGTCTTGAATCGGCAGAAATGATGGAAAACCCCAATTTCTTGCCTAATAAATGAGCTAATTCTGATTTCCCCGAAGCAGTTGGCCCGACAATTAGAATGTTTTTTTTACTATCTCCCAACTAAATCTGTCGCACTAGTTAAATCTTCAAAAATACCATTTCTAAACTCGACCCTTGACCAATTAATTTTTCTTGCATATTTGGAAGTTGACCTTGAATCAACATAAAATAAATCTGCAATTGGCGTAGCACCAGTAGTATCTGCAGCCATAAAGTAAACAAGATTGCCGCCATCACTATTATAAGCCCAAGCGGGTTTTCCCATAAAATTATAATTTATACTTTGTCCAGGCTGATTAACTAAATAACGACTTAATGTATTGGCATCTGTGTTCCAAATTACAAGTTCAGGTTCAACGTTCGGCAAAGCATGTGATATTGCAAGCTTGTTTCCTGCATTATTATATTTCATAAAAAAAGATCTCTGCTTTTGCAGGGTTGACCATGTAACAGAACTTGATTGAGGATAAATTTGAGATAAGTTTTTTGTTTTTAATTCAATAAATCTAGACCCAATAGTTGGGGGCAATTGAACAATTTTAATTTGTCTATGTCCAGCATCGCCAATTGCAAAAACGGAATCTTTAGTTGTTGATGGCTCAAAAGCAAACATTTGCTGCCCGAAATAACGATCACTATACCCATATTTTACAAGTGAAGGGTTAAATGCCATTGTGCCGTCACCACGAATTATATAAGGGGAGTAAGGAATAGATGCCCAAAATGGAGCCCAAACAATAAAAAACTGCCCATTTGCAGATACATGCAGGTGATTATTAGAATCTGTGGTAGGCTTATCTTTAAACCGATCTGTTCGTTTGTCACCTGAACTAAATGTTGTAATGATTTCACCCAAATCTTGATTGACAGAAGAAAAACTAAACTTAATCAAGTTAATTACTCTTCCAGAATAAGGTACATCAACAGGTTTTGTCACTCCAGGGATATCTACATATTCATCAAAGTGTAAGACAACATAACTGTTATTATCAATAAATTTAACTGCTCGTTCGCCTTCAATTGGGAAGTTCCAATGAACTAAAGATTGATACTTTTTGTTTAAATCGGAAAAAAACTGAAGAGTTGAAGTTCTTCTATTTTGATTAATTCCAACTATTTGTTTTATAAAAAGCTTGTTATATGCGGGATCAATAAAATTGTATTTTCTAAGTGCTGCAACAGCTCTTGGTAGTGAATCTCCATTTACATATCTACTTATATCATAAGTATTGTACCAGTCATTATCTGCTTGACCATAAAAAGATGTAGGTGTTCCTATATTTCCAAATCGTTCAACTTGGTAGGTTGTATCCGTTTCTTTATACTCAACATTTAGTAAACGCAATTCTCCAGAGCCTGTAGCATACATAAATACTGCTGGGTATTTTGGAACATCAGTAGGGTCATAAACTAATGGTTGCTGACACCTAGATACAGTAAGAACTAATAAAAATAAAACAAGTAGGTTTCGCATTTAATAACAGTGATATTGCTAATATAGTAACAAAATTGTTGCTAACTAGCATGAATTCTAAATAGGATTTAACTTAATTCGTAAAGAAATTCTATGGGTATTACCTAGGTCTGAATTAATTCCAGAAAAAGAGCTCATACCATAATCTAAATTAAGCCTTGAAAATCCTAATCCAAGACCAAGAGTTGGAGAGAAAGTCATTTTCCCTTTATCGTCAAAATAGAAGTCAGTTAAACCTCCTCTAACAGAAACTAAGTTCTTAAAAGAAAATTCCATGCCAACGTGAGGTTCAAAACTAGTTCTTCCAACATTTATGTAATAAGTTTGTAAATTTTCAAACCGAATATCAGCGTCAGCAACAGTTATAATTTCAAAAGTGTCTTTAATTGGTAGAATAAAAGCAGCACTTAACTTTACTGTTGGTAATATTTGTTCATTTTGGCCATTAGGAACTATATCATTAAAGTTTTCTAATCCTTTTAGAGCTTGTTTGTTGGTTTGCCAAAATTTGAACATGGTTGTAATGTCTTGAACGGCAATTCCCCATGCATAATATTTGTCACGTTCTTGAATACCAACATCTAAACTATATCCCCAAGTTTGTGCAAAAGGCCCAATTTTACTGTGTAATACTTTGAAACTAACACCCCAAGAATTGTTGTTATCTTCACTGAATGGCTGTGCATAACTAATTAAAAAAGCTAAATCAAAGGCGCTAAATGTGCTAAACTGAGCTGTTGGATTTGGAAGTGGTTGCCCGTTTGCCTCATTCCAAGCATCAAGTGTATTTTGAATGCCATCCACCGCCTGTCGCATAAAACCGACTCCAAATACTCCATCTGTATCTTTAATAGGAAATCCAGCCGATGCGAAATCATAGCCGACAACTCCATTAAAACGTTCAGAATGCATATACATGAGCTCAATTTGAGTCAATCGAGAAAGGCCAGCTGGGTTCCAATATACTGATGTAGCATCATCTGCTATAGATGCATAAGCACTTCCTAAGGCTAATGCTCTTGCACCACCACCAACACTCAAAAAATCTCCCCCATATTTTCCAACAGAAAATGTTTGAGAACTAAGAGTTCCAGAAAATGTTAGAAAAAGGATAAGTACACTAAGTAACGAGCGAAAATTCATGTATGTAAAATAAGGAATAAATGGATTTAACCACAATTATGAATACTATCAATCACAATTGATGCCAAATTAGAACGTTTAAATTTACTGTGAAGTACAGGGAAGTCTAAATTAATTGAAGGGAATTTATTTTTTACCTTATAGGCTGCTTTTATTGGGTCAGATTCAAAGAATCCACCTGACTCTTCTGCTAATTGTGCAATCCATCCTTTCGTATTCGTTATGACAGGGATTCCAAGGCTTATAGCATCAAATAATTTATTTGGCGAATTTGATTGCAATATTTCCCAATCGGAAAATGTTACCAAACAATAGCTTACTGTCGGAAGAATCTTTCGGATTTGATCTCTACTTATTTTTCCCAAAAAACTAATTTGATTAGTTAAATTATGATGTTCTTTCCATTGATGAATTAAATTTTCATGAATACCAAACCCTGCAATAATTACTTTCGCTTCAGTATCTTGGTTTAAAATAGTATCAAAGAATTTAAGTAACCATTGTATATGGTTTGCTTTGCCCAAAGCTCCCTCATATAAATATACTTTTTCAAATGAAATCACTTTGGTTTGAAATTTTTCTAGATTTGAAAACTCTGTAAACCCGTTTGGGATAGTGCTTAATTTTTCAGCAGGTACTTTTTTTTGTTTTAATAGAATTTCATTAGCCATCGGTGATAGGCAAATAATCTTGCTAGCTGATCTATATAAAACTTGTTCAGCCCAATAAAGAACTTTACTTATGTAAGATTTTTCTAATCCTAAAGCTTGTATTGGAAAATCGGGCCATAAATCTCGAAGCTCAAAAATCCAATTTTTTCCGGTTATTTTTTTTTGAATTAATCCAATTAAGCCTGTTGTTAAAGGAGTTGAACTGATATACGCGATATCATATTTGTTAGGGTTGTTTAATAATTTGAAGAGCGCTTTAATTGAAAACCCTAAAAAAGCATTTAATCTGTTAAAAAAAGAAAAAGAGTTTTCATATGACTGATGAATTACAGAAATGGAAATAGTTGGATTATCTGAAAAATCCGGAAGTTGTGTTTTATCAATAAAATAAGCGTCAGAGCAGATAATCCATACATTATGACCCATTTTTGCCCACTCATGTGCAAAGTCCCAGCTTCTTCCTGAAGCGAAGCTATTGTCGGGTGAGCCGAAATACTGTATCACATAAACTATTTTCATGTGGCAAGCATACTATAAACTATTATAATTTGCACTTTTTCTGCATGATTCATTGAATGGGAACTGCTATATTAGGGCATATAAAAACCAAAGAA
>Ga0210025_1000727_pt1 | contig 40093 bp, 33 predicted proteins | sample CryGeyme20150102_FD_183989 | JGI IMG/M metagenome (GOLD analysis project Ga0210025, IMG submission 183989) | Groundwater microbial communities from Crystal Geyser aquifers in Utah, USA - Crystal Geyser metaG 2015-0102 (SPAdes) (version 2) | ecosystem: Environmental > Aquatic > Deep subsurface >... | reverse complement strand
GTTGAATGATTGTTATTCTCAGGTTTTACAGTCTGCCACCTTAAACCTCACAAAAGCCTTCAAAAACTTCTTTGAGAAACGGGCTAAATATCCTAGGTTCAAATGTTATCATGGTAAGCAATCGTGCCAATATCCTCAAAATGTCAAGATAGTTGATGGATGCCTGAAAATCCCCCAACTTGGATTAGTCAAGGCATCTATTCATCGAATATTTGATGGGAAAATCAAAACTGTTACTGTGAGTAAAACCCCTACTGGTAAATATTTTGCATCTATCTTATTTGAGACAGAACAAGATTTTCCTGTTGTTACTATTATTGGTAAAATCTGTGGTATCGATTTAGGAATTAAAGATTTTGCAATAGTTCACGATGGGGAGAAAACGAGTAAATACGCAAACCCTAGACATATAAAGAAACATGAGAAAAACCTAGCCAGAAAACAACAAAAACTAGCGCGTAAACAAAAAGGCTCTAAGAATAGAGAAAAGGCACAAAAGCTAGTAGCTAAGGTACACGAACGCACAAGTAATACCCGTCACGACTTCTTACATAAACTTTCCAGAAAGATTGTTAATACCAATCAAGTAGTAGTCGTAGAGAAACTGAATATCAAGGGTATGGTTCGTAACCACTGTTTGGCAAAAGCAATATCTGATGTGGGTTGGGGGACATTTATCAACTTCCTAGACTATAAACTCAAGCAAAAAGGTGGGTTATTAGTGGAGATTGATCGATGGTTTCCTAGCTCTAAAACTTGCTCTAATTGCTTATATCAAATGTCTGAAATGCCATTAGACGTAAGAGAATGGACTTGTCCGAGTTGTGGTAGTCATCATGATAGAGATGAGAATGCAAGTAAGAATATAAGAGCAGAAGGCATTAGAATAATAAAGACGGATGGAATAGCCGTCTCTGCTAATGGAGGCACTGTAAGACCAAAAGGCGGACGTAAGTCGGTTTTGGGGCATGAGCCTGTGAAGTTAGAAGCTAACACTGTAATCTTCGATTCAGTGTGAGTAGTTCACATGAGATAATAAAATAAGAATTACACCCGTCAAAGAATGTCAAAAGTTATTATTATTGTCAATGCACAAGTGGATAACGGTAAAATTAGCCCAAAAGCACCTATAGCGGAGAAAATGGCTGTAGCTTTAAGCAAAAGTATCATCAAATCAAACCCCTGTCATGAAATTAAAATCGTTGGTGGTGCGCAAATATGGTCAAAATCACTACAAATAGATGACTCAGATCAAGATATAGTTTATTGTCCTTTGACGATTAAATTGCCCGACTGGTTTAATTTCCCCGCTCAACAAGTTTATTGCGCTTGTCGAGATTTAGAAAAAAGACGCAAATGGGTACAACAAAACTTTAATTATAAAACTACCCATGATGATTTATCTTTAGGAGATTTATGGTTGCCAATTATTTTTAATGGTGAAAATTGTACTTATAGTGATTTTATTGGTGAAGGAGTTTTGCCTAATTATTATCAACAACCCTATGATTTACCTTCAGAAATTCATCATTCTTTATATACTTTGGCACAGGATTTACTTCTTTCTATTCAAGCTATTCCTTCCGTTTATTTATTACAGTTTAAGATGTTAGATAATAACATCATTTTTGATCGCCTTTGGCCTTTTCCTGCTTGTCCTGCCATTGCTTCTATCCATGAGCAAAAACCTGATTTATTTGATTATCATTGGGATTGTTTAAGTAATAAATCCACCTTAAATTAATTCTAATTACTTTATAAAAATTTCATGAAATAACTGTATATTTACAGAGATTATTTTTTAGATATTTATAACGAAGTGATCAAATTATCAAGAGAAATTATTAATAAAAATATAAATTTACTTTTATCTTGACTTTTTGTTCATTTATTTAACTTCTAACCAATAAGGCGCTCAAAACTTAGTAATTTATAAAGATTTATTGCATTTTTGGGGAAAAAAAAGTAATCTATAATACCATAATCTGAATATATAAAATACTATCATATTTTTCGAGGATTAATATTCTATGACTAGAAGAAAAACTAGAACGGCAACAGGTTTAGTCACACCAAAATCAAAAGTAAATTTATCTCTCACCCATAAAGCAACGGAAACTTTAGATACTCTTGTCAAAGAAACAGGTTTAGCTAAATCAGCTTTATTTGAAAGTATTTTAACTGGTACTATTGCTATCTCTAGTCATAGCGCAAATCAAGTCATAAATTTAAGTATTGATGCTAATTCTTTAGAAATTGAATCCATCGATAATAACACAGAAATTACTGTTACTACCGATATTAATGAAGAAAAAAAAGACACTGCAAATGACGTAATTAGACAAGAATTAGAGCGACAAAAACAACATATTGAAAGTTTAGAAAAACAAGTTATTACGAATCAAGAGTTAGTAGCTGAAAAAGACAGAGTTAATATATCTTTAAGCCAAGAATTAGAAACACAATTAACTAAACTTAATTCATTAGAGTTGGACTTAAAACAAAAAAAAGAAGTTAATACAAATAAAGATAAATCAACGGCATCCCTAGAGAAAAAATTAGCGGAAAAAGATGCGCAGTTAACAGATTTAAAACAAGAAATAGATAATAAAATTCAAGTAATTGAAGGATTAAATCATAGCATTAGTAATCTTGAAAAACAAGTTTATGAGATTGATTCTTTACAAAATAAATTAAATAATCTTGAAAAAGAAGATCAAAATAAACTTGATAAATTACAAACGGAATTAAATGAAAAAACTCATTCTATTAAATCTCTTAATGATCAATTATCACAATTAAAAAATATTATTAATCAATTAAATAAACAAATCAATACTCACCAACAAACTATTCAAAAATTAGAAATAGAAAAAAGTCAAATTCGCTCAAATTTTGAGCAAAATCAACAATCTATTGTCAGTAACTTAAATTATATTAATAACGAACAAAACACTACCATTCATCAATTACAATCAAGAATTGCTGAGTTAGAAACTTTCGCTACTATTGGCGAACAAACTCTTAATAAATGGCGTTCAAAAATGTATAATTAAGCTAAAAAAAGAGGTTATAAATTTTACCAGCCTGTAATAGCGCAAGTATCAAGTAAGATTTTGTCGCTATTATACTTTGAGTTGTTATTTTCTGCTGTTTCTCTTATTTCAATACAAAAAGTTGCTGTATTAAATCCGCCAAAGCGTTGTACTGTACTGGTTCTCATCCGAATATTATCGGTTACAAACCAGAATCTTTCATGAATAGTCATGGTTTCGTATTCTGTTGTTAACACTAACGCATCTTCTTGATCTAAATAATACTCTCCAGCTACAGGTACTATTTCGGCATAACCTCTTTCTCTTAATAGTTTTCCTTGTCTCCCATCATTTGCTGAAGGAATTAAAGCAAAAACCGTCTCACCTTTGTGATCTTCATTCTCTTTATCCCATTGCATTGCACCATCCCATGTAACATAAGAACCACCAACTGATAATTCTGGATTAAAAGAGTGCATTTGACAAATTTCGACTATTTTTGGATCATCTTTACTTAATGTCTCTACTTTAATCTGTGATCCTCCCGTTTCCGCTCTTTTAAACGGTAAATGATGGGTTGTTCGTTGCGATCGCCATTGTCCTGAACTATTTTGAAAAAAAGTTAAACCGTCCATAGATTAAAAATTTTGATTACAAGAAATTATATTACCATAAATTAATCTTGATTATAATTTAGATAAACTTTCCAGAAAAATTAAGCCACTATAAAGTTGAAAAGTCTCATCCCAAAGATTTTCTTGTCGATGAAAAAGATAAACATGAGACTTAATATGTTGTAACATTTCAGGAAATTGTATAACCCCTTCACCAAATAAAGTAAAATCAGACCATAAAGGTTTATTAGGAATTTTCTCCCCAAAAAAAGACATTAAATTATTCCATTTTTCCTTAGTCGTTTTTTCATGATGACTGATATTTAAACCTTGCTCAAATTTATAAAAATAATCATTAAATCTTAAAATTAAATTATGAGACAATAAATGTAAATCATAAAATTGTACATAGTCAAGAGTGGATTTTTTCTTCTCCATTTTACCTTTAGCATCAACGTGTACCGTCAATTCAAAAATAGGAATTAACCCTTGTATTTTATGATCAATTTCTTCCCATTTAAAAGTTAACGTTTTTTCTTTTTCTGTTTCATCTTGACAAATAATAGTTACCTCTGAAGTATCATCGAGGATATATTTAACTTGATAAACGTGGATTTTATTAATGTTCTCAATTCTATGACAAAAGCAAGGAATTTCTACTTTAGATAACTCTGACTGATAGTAATTTAATTCCCCTAAATTTCCTGTTTTATATAAACGCCAACTACGAATTGGTATTTGTAAAGTAGCGGTATAATTATCAATGTTCATGATTTTAGCTAATTTCGGGGCTAAAACTTTTTTATCTTCTAAAGCAACTGGTTGTAAAATTAAAACCGCTAAATCTTCTGCATTTTCGATATTTTTAAATTCATTAATTACCTCTTTTTTTTCTTGTTTATTAGTATTTTCAATCCTTTCAATGCCATCACGAATTAACTTAATTAATTTATAATCGGGAAATATACTATCTTTAATAATTTGGCGATAATTTGCTTCTGCTTCTTGTAAATTTCCTTCTTTTTCGATAATTAATCCTTCATAATATTTAATCCATAAATTATCTTTTTCTACCGTTGCTAATTGAGTTAAAATCTCTTTAGCTAAAGTATAATTCTGGTTATTGATAGCTTGGTTTATTTCTTTAAACATTTTAGATAATTGATATTTAATAATGATATTTATTATTACTTATTATTTGTCTCCATCACCCCAGATATTAAAGACATGGCTGTAATTGGTGCTGTTATTGCCCTTAAAATTCTTTTCCCTAAAGACACTTCTTGAAAGTTAGAAGCGATCGCCCATTGAATTTCGTCAGTATTCCATCCACCTTCGCACCCCGTAGCGATAATAATTTGTGAAGGAGAATCCCATAAATCCCTAGTTAAAAAATTTAGTAAATGAGGCGCATCAGTACGAGCAACGGCTATATACTTAGGAATATTAAGTTTCTTCATCGTCGTAAAAGCCTCCATAACAGGAATAGGTTTCGCAATATAAGGCACTATTTGTCTTTCTGATTGTTCTGCCGATTCTACTGCTATTTTATGCCATCTCTCCCATTTATTTTCACTGGGTTTTAATAAAGTTCGATGACTAATAACTGGTTGTAACTTATTAACTCCTAACTCTGTAGTACAACGAATAATATCTTCAAAACCATTTCCTTTAGGCAAAGCAACCATCAAAGTAACCTCAATACTCAATTCCCGATTTTCTTCTATGACATGGATAATTTCTCCCCCTTTGTCTGTTAACTTTACTTCCCAAGAATAACCTTTACCATCCATAGCGATAAAATTTTGTCCATTATTCAATCTCACTACTCGACGCAAATAATGTTCTTGATCTGAAAGTAGATTAATGAGAGAATCTTGTTTTTGATGAGGATAAATAACTATACGATACAACAAACTAATAAATGGAGAATTAAATAAATTTTATTTTAACTATAGCGATATTTTGTCTAAAATTAACGTTAAAATCTTTTACCCTTGAGATCCCAAAAAAAAAATAATAAAAGCCTAATAATTTACATACAAACCTAACAAACCTAAGTTTGATCTAAACATAAAATATTCGGTGATGTAAAGTAAAGGTTTCAGGTTATCTGAAAGGGTATTAGGTGAAAGAGTAGTATTTATAAACTATTTATTTTTATGACTTTGTGGCTTATTCAGCAGATTCTAATTACTTGTTGTTTGTTGCCAAATTTTTATCGTACCATCAACACCTCCAGCCGCTAAAATTTCACCATTTTTACTTAAAGATAATGAAAAGATACGGTTATCATCGATAATTTTCAAGTGTCCTAATTCTTTACCCGTAGAAGGATGCCAAATTTTAACCAAGCCATCTGCACCACCGCTATATAATAATTTACCGTCAGGATTGAAAATTAAATCCATCACTGGACCATGATGCCCGTGTAATTCTAAAGTATGTTCAATTTCTAAAAATAAATTAAAGGTAGTAGTAGGTAAATGCCAAATTTTAATTGAACCATCAGCACAACCCCCAGCAATATATTCTCCTGATGTACTAATAGCTATGGATTCTAAAGAAGTCACATTTCCCACTAATACTCCCAATTTTTTATTGTCGCCTAACTTCCAAAGGGTTATTTCTCCATCTCCTCCCCCCGTAGCAATAAATTCCCCTTCTTCATGAATAGCCACCGCATTAATTGCGCCTGTTTCATCAAAATCACTGTATAGTAAATCTCCATTGCGTAAATCCCATTGTTTAACAGTTTGGTCATAACTACCACTAATTACAATTTTATGACTAGAAGCAATTTCTAAACCATGAATAGATCCTGTATGTTGAGTTAGATTATGTTTAAGAATAAATTTTAAAGAATTTTTTTCTAATTTTAAAGACCAAATTTTGACATCTTGATCCAAACTACCAGTAGCAATACCACAATCAAAATAATCAATTTTATTTACCGCAACCGTTAATATTCCTTGATCTGAAGCCTTAATACTATCAATTTCGTTACCGTTTACTAAAGACCAAATTTTTAAATACTGATCCCAAGATGTGCTTAATAAATATTTACTATCATGAGTAATGACTAAATCCGTAACAGATTGACTATGAGCGTTAATAATATGAATACATTTCCATCCTATTTTCGGCGGCGGCTCGATGTCATAAGTTTGTGATTGAATTAAAATATTTTGATCTGGTAGTTTTATGTTATTCCCAGAAGAATTAATTGGTTTACGGGAAGATTGAGAAGATTGATAAAGTTGCTCTAAATTTTTAATTCTCGGTTCTAATTTATATTCTTGAATATAATCAATAATGCTAGTTAAAGATTTATTTAAACTTTCCACATCTTCTTGTAACGAAGCGATAATTTTATTTTCTGATTTTTGAATATTACTAATTTTAGGTGGAGAAGTTAAGGTATTTTGTTTTTCAATATATTGTTCAATTTTAATATTAATTTCTTCTATACTCTCTGAAAAGCGTTTTAACTGGATATTTAACGCTCCAGCAATACGATTTTTACTGCGATTTTCTAAGCGAAAACGATTGATAATATTTAAAATAAAAGTAATGACAATAGCGATAAATAATAAATTATTAGACTGAGAAGAAATCGAAATAATTAAACCAATAACCGTTAAAAAAATACTTAAATATTCTAACCATTCTAACCAAAGTAAAATTACGAAAATCATGAAACTCTTCCCTTAAATTCCTAACATTGTAAGAGAGATAGTAAAATAAATCAACACCCTTAAAACATCAATGGCAGTAATAATAAAAGGTGAACACATAACTTAATCATCTATCTTATTAAACAAGAAAAAAGCCCTAGAGTAACCTAGAGCTTTCTTTATTATGGAATGAAGATTAAAGCTGGCATGGAACTATTGTCCCTTTGGGCTACCCCAAAAGTATCGTCGCCGCTAATACGTTTCACCCACGAGTTCGAGATGGATCGTAGTGGTTCCGCAATGCTAGACACACCAGCTAAGACTTTGAAAGTTAAACAACCCTCAAGACTGCATAGATTTTTCGTAGATTTTAAGATTACATTAGGTCAAGCTGACGGTCTATTAGTACACTTCGACTCCATACATTACTGCACTTCCATCTCGTGCCTATTAACGGGTGTTCTTCCCGTGACCTTACACCAGAATACTCATCTTGAGGTGGGCTTCCCACTTAGATGCTTTCAGCGGTTATCCTCTCCGTACTTGGCTACCCAGCGTTTACCCTTGGCAGAATAACTGGTACACCAGCGGTACGTCCTTCCCGGTCCTCTCGTACTAAGGAAGGCTCCTCTCAATATTCTCACGCCTGCACCGGATATGGACCGAACTGTCTCACGACGTTCTGAACCCAGCTCACGTACCGCTTTAATGGGCGAACAGCCCAACCCTTGGGACGTACTTCCGCCCCAGGTTGCGATGAGCCGACATCGAGGTGCCAAACCTCCCCGTCGATGTGAACTCTTGGGGGAGATCAGCCTGTTATCCCTAGAGTAACTTTTATCCGTTGAGCGACGGCCCTTCCACTCGGCACCGTCGGATCACTAAAACCGTGTTTCCACCCTGTTCGACTTGTCCGTCTCACAGTCAAGCTACCTTCTGCTTTTGCACTCTTCGACTGATTTCCAACCAGTCTGAGGTAACCTTTGTACGCCTCCGTTACCTTTTTGGAGGCGACCGCCCCAGTCAAACTACCCACCTGAAACTTTCCTCCGTTAAGAGTTAGAATTCTAGCTTTCTGAGAGTGGTATCTCACTGTTGGCTCTAGTATCCCCACAAGGATACCTTCAACGCCTCCCACCTATACTGCGCACAGCAAGCCCGAACACAATTCCAAGCTATAGTAAAGCTTCATAGGGTCTTTCTGTCCAAGTGCAGGTAGTCCGTATCTTCACAGACATTCCTATTTCGCCGAGTCTCTCTCCGAGACAGTGCCCAGATCGTTACGCCTTTCGTGCGGGTCGGAACTTACCCGACAAGGAATTTCGCTACCTTAGGACCGTTATAGTTACGGCCGCCGTTCACCGGGGCTTCAGTCGCTAGCTTTATCCTCAGACTGACCAACTTCTTTAACCTTCCGGCACTGGGCAGGCGTCAGCCCCTATACTTCCTCTTTCGAGTTTGCAGAGACCTATGTTTTTGCTAAACAGTCGCCTGGGCCATTTCACTGCAACCCTCTTGCGAGGGCACCCCTTCTCCCGAAGTTACGGGGTCATTTTGCCGAGTTCCTTAGAGAGAGTTATCTCGCTCCCCTTAGTATTCTCTACTTACCCACCTGTGTCGGTTTCGGGTACCGGGACTCTATCTTCAACATCATTACAGCTTTTCTTGCCACTATCTTTCCACACTCGCAATAAATTGCTCCCAATCCACTCAGGGTGTGCTTAGTTTTTATGGGTCCCTGTAATCACTCCGATAAAGCCACGCAGGAATATTTACCTGCTTGCCATCGACTACGCTTTTCGCTTCGCCTTAGGTCCGGGCTAACTCTCCACGGACGAGCCTTCTGGAGAAACCCTTGGGTTTTCGGGGTTAAGGATTCTCACCTTAATTTTCGCTACTTAAGCCGACATTCTCACTTCTATACTGTCCACATCTGCTTGCCGCTAATGCTTCACCCTATATAGAACGCTCCCCTACCACTTATTTCTAAGTCCATAGCTTCGGTGATTAACTTAGCCCCGTTCATTTTCGGCGCAGGAGCGCTTGACCAGTGAGCTATTACGCACTCTTTCAAGGATTGCTGCTTCTAGGCAAACCTCCTGGTTGTCTTTGCACTCCCACCTCCTTTCTCACTTAGTTAATACTTTGGGACCTTAGCTGATGGTCTGGGCTGTTTCCCTCTTGACGATGAAGCTTATCCCCCACCGTCTCACTAGTGCTATAGTCATGGGTATTCTGAGTTTGTCTCATCTTGGTACCGCTCTCGCAGCCCGCAACGAAACAGTGCTTTACCCCCCATTCCCTTATACACCGCTGCGCCTCAACACATTTCGGGGAGAACCAGCTAGCTCCGGGTTCGATTGGCATTTCACCCCTAACCACAGCTCCTCCGCCAATTTTTCAACATTGGTCGGTTCGGACCTCCACCACCTGTTACGGTGGCTTCATCCTGGCCATGGTTAGATCACCCGGGTTCGGGTCTACAAACAGTGACTAACGCCCTTTTCGGACTCGATTTCTCTTTGGCTTCATCTTTTCGATTTAACCCGCCACCGCCTGTAAGTCGCCGGCTCATTCTTCAACAGGCACACGGTCATCCGTTTAATCGGACTCCCATTGCTTGTAAGCTGATGGTTTCATGTTCTATTTCACTCCCCTCCCGGGGTTCTTTTCACCTTTCCCTCGCGGTACTTTTCTCTATCGGTCACACTTTGTATTTAGCCTTACCACGTGGTCGTGGCTGATTCACACGGGATTCCACTTATACCGTGCTACTCGGGATTCATCTAGCTTCCATTTGGTTTTCAACTACAGGACTTTCACCTTCTTCGGTCTAGTTTTCAGCTAGTTCGTTTAACCTCTTTTGTTCATATCGATGTCCCACTACCCCAGTCTTCGTAAACACTGGTTTAGGCTGTTCCCTCTTCGCTCGCCGCTACTAGGGGAATCACTTTTGTTTTCTCTTCCTCTGGCTACTAAGATGTTTCAGTTCACCAGGTTCGCTCATCATCTCGAAAGATGTGTTTTTAGGGTTGCCCCATTCGGATACTCTCGGCTCATTGTCTGCTTCCGACTCCCCGAGACTTTTCGTAGGTTGCTACGTCCTTCTTCGCCTTCGTGTGCCTAGGTATCCACCATCAGCCCTTGTTTGCTTGACCTGTCTGTTTTTACAGCTCTTTCTACTTATTTTTCTATGCAGTTTTCAAGGTTCTTACTGAACTACTGTTCAGCATTCCGTTATAGATGCTGACTTGTTCATCTGGAGATAAGCGGACTCGAACCGCTGACATCCTGCTTGCAAAGCAGGCGCTCTACCAACTGAGCTATACCCCCTTTTTTTTACTCCTAAGAGTAAGTGGGCCATCTTGGACTTGAACCAAGGACCTCACCCTTATCAGGGGTGCGCTCTAACCACCTGAGCTAATAGCCCATGAACCCAGTCTTAATAGTTTGAAAGCCTTTTCCACACTCTTGCTGACTTCTTTTGAAGTCTCCCTTTAAGGAGGTGATCCAGCCACACCTTCCGGTACGGCTACCTTGTTACGACTTCACCCTAGTCACTAGTCCCACCTTCGGCATCCCCCTCCTTAACGGTTGGGGTAACGACTTCGGGCGTGACCAACTTCCATGGTGTGACGGGCGGTGTGTACAAGACCCGGGAACGGATTCACCGCAGTATGCTGACCTGCGATTACTAGCGATTCCTCCTTCATGCAGGCGAGTTTCAGCCTGCAATCTGAACTGAGGCTGAGTTTGACGGGATTCGCTTCACTTCGCAGTTTCGCTTCCCTTTGTCTCAACCATTGTAGTACGTGTGTAGCCCAAGACGTAAGGGGCATGCTGACTTGACGTCATCCCCACCTTCCTCCGAGTTCTCCCCGGCGGTCTCCCTAGAGTCCCCAACTTAATGCTGGCAACTAAGGACGAGGGTTGCGCTCGTTGCGGGACTTAACCCAACATCTCACGACACGAGCTGACGACAGCCATGCACCACCTGTCTCTGCGTTCCCTAAGGCACTCTCCTCTTTCAAAGAGATTCGCAGGATGTCAAGCCTTGGTAAGGTTCTTCGCGTTGCATCGAATTAAACCACATACTCCACCGCTTGTGCGGGTCCCCGTCAATTCCTTTGAGTTTCACACTTGCGTGCGTACTCCCCAGGCGGGATACTTAACGCGTTTGCTTCAGCACTGTCTGGGTCGATACAGACAACACTTAGTATCCATCGTTTACCGCTAGGACTACAGGGGTATCTAATCCCTTTCGCTACCCTAGCTTTCGTCCCTCAGTGTCAGTATATGCCCAGTAGAGCGCCTTCGCCACTGGTGTTCTTCCTAATCTCTACGCATTTCACCGCTACACTAGGAATTCCCCCTACCCCTACTATACTCTAGCTCTTCAGTTTCCACCGCCTACCCGAAGTTGAGCTTCGGTCTTTGACAGCAGACTTGAATTGCCACCTACGGACGCTTTACGCCCAATGATTCCGGATAACGCTTGCATCCCCCGTATTACCGCGGCTGCTGGCACGGAGTTAGCCGATGCTTATATTAGGTACCGTCATTTTTTTCTTCCCTAAGTTCTGAGGTTTACAACCCAAGAGCCTTCCTCCCTCACGCGGTATTGCTCCGTCAGGCTTTCGCCCATTGCGGAAAATTCCCCACTGCTGCCTCCCGTAGGAGTCTGGGCCGTGTCTCAGTCCCAGTGTGGCTGCTCATCCTCTCAGACCAGCTACTGATCGTCGCCATGGTAGTCCCTTACACTACCATCTAGCTAATCAGACGCGAGCTCCTCTTTAGGCGATAAATCTTTTACTTCTCAGCTCATCCGGTATTAGCAGTAGTTTCCCACTGTTGTCCCCGACCTAAAGGCAGATTCTCACGTGTTCCTCACCCGTCCGCCACTATCACCCGAAAGTGACCGTTCGACTTGCATGTGTTAGGCATACCGCCAGCGTTCATCCTGAGCCAGGATCAAACTCTCCATTGTAGATTCCTTTTCATCTTTCAATTACTTTGTCCTCTCAACGAGCTTTTTGATTGCTCTTTTTTTTAGTAATTTAATACTTGTTTTGTTAATGTAAAGTTCTTTAACAAGGGTGTATGTTATATTTGAAAATGGCTTTCAAACTATTAAATTGTCGAGGTTCGTGGTGTCAGAGTGAGGCATTTGCTCTCAATCGCACATTTACTAATATAACTAATCTTTTTCTTTTTGGCAACTTTTTCTTTAAATCTTTTTCTCCCGTTAACAATTTAATGGCTATACTTACTTCTATGTAAGGGTTTTAAGATTTTTTCTTTTTTTGATTTTTAAATAACTGAAAATTCGATTTAAACTTTCAGGGAGGAAAGAAGATATAAAGATACATTTGGTGATCAACTTTTTTTTTTGAAAATACATCAAATATTATTCAAAATAGGTTAAAATATCAATACTTATGTACCAAAAAGTTGCATAAAAGTTTGTATAACTATATTATTAACACAGTCTTTTAAAATTACCATCGGCTTATGGCTACCAATACAACAAATCAAATCTCAGATAAAGAAAAAGCTCTAAATGTCGTTTTAACTCAAATTGAACGTAGTTTTGGTAAAGGATCAATTATGCGTCTCGGAGATGCAACAAAAATGAAGATAGAAACTATCTCCAGTGGTGCTTTAACTTTAGATTTAGCTCTAGGTGGCGGACTTCCAAAAGGACGTATTATCGAGATTTATGGACCTGAAAGCTCTGGTAAAACAACTTTAGCTCTTCACGCCATCGCTGAAGTTCAAAAATCAGGTGGTGTAGCGGCTTTCGTTGATGCAGAACACGCTTTAGATCCTAGTTATTCGGCAGCTTTAGGGGTTGATATTGATAATTTATTGGTAGCTCAACCTGATAATGGAGAATCGGCTCTGGAAATTGTTGATCAATTGGTGCGTAGCTCTGCTGTAGATATAGTTGTAATTGATTCTGTCGCAGCTTTAGTACCGCGTGCAGAAATTGAGGGAGAAATGGGAGATTTACAAGTTGGATTACAAGCTCGTTTGATGAGTAAAGCATTGCGAAAAATTGCTGGAAACATTGGAAAATCAGGCTCAACGGTAATTTTTCTAAACCAATTACGTCAAAAAATTGGCATCAGCTATGGTAGCCCTGAAGTAACCACAGGAGGTAATGCCTTAAAATTTTATGCTTCTGTGCGTCTTGATATTCGTCGTATTCAAACTTTAAAAAAAGGCACGGAAGGAGAGTATGGTATTAGAGCAAAAGTAAAAGTTGCTAAGAATAAAGTAGCGCCACCTTTTCGCATTGCTGAATTTGACATCATTTTCGGGTCTGGTATTTCTAGTATCGGTTGTTTATTAGATTTAGCAGAAAAAACTAATATTGTTACTCGTAAGGGTGCATGGTATAGTTATGATGGTGAAAATATTGCTCAAGGTAGAGATAATGCGATTAAGTATCTTGAAGAAAAACCAGAAGTTGCCGTCATTATTGAACAAAAAGTCAAAGCAGAATTAGAAATTAATAATGTTAGTTTTACCACCTCAATAGAAGATTCTGAAGAAGATTTCAATGCAGAAGAATAAATCAGAATAAGAAATTAGGAATTAGGGTTTGCCATTTAACCCTATAATGCTTAATTTATTCCAAATGAATGGATTTTTAGAATTTTGAATAAGTTTATCGGAGCTATAAAATTATTTTAGTGTTAGGCATTAATAATTTTTAACTCTTAAATCAATTTGATAATAACTTATTATTACAGTTTTTTTTGTGCCTTTATCAATCGTTCATTATCCATGTTCAAATCTGTCCTTCGTGCCATCGCTAAATCTCCACTCACAACAGAATTAATACAGAAACTCAACGCCAATCAAAAATTGAATTTACAGGGAGTTGCTCGATTACCAAAAGGTTTAGTAACTTCAGCTATTGCTCAAGAAGAAAAGAAAAACGTACTTGTAATTTGTTCTACCCTAGAAGAAGCCTCTCGTTGGATGGCGAATATTGAGCTTATGGGTTACAAACAAAGTTTTTTTTATCCAACCAGTGAAGCTACCCCTTATGAGGCTTTTAATGGTGAATCTGAGATGATTTGGGGACAGATGCAGACCCTTTCAAGTTTAATAAATCAAGATGTTACAAGTTCTCCCTTAGCGGTTATCACGACAGAAAAAGCATTACAACCTCATTTACCTCCTTCATTGGTTTTTGCTGATTATTGTTTAAATTTGACGAAGGGTATGATTTTTGAAAGTAAAAATATTGATCTGACTTTAGCAAGAATGGGATATGAGCGAGTTAATTTAGTTGAAATTGAAGGACAATGGAGTAAACGGGGGGATTTGATTGATATTTTCCCTGTTTCGGCAGAATTACCCGTAAGATTGGAATTTTTAGGCGATGAATTAGAGAGTTTGCGAGAGTTTGATCCTGTATCTCAACGAAGTTTAGACAAAATTGAGCAATTAAGTTTAACCCCTACTACATGGCAATATATTATTGGTCACAATTTACCCACACTAGAAATAATTAAACCATATATTTCGACTTTAGAGCAAGAGAATTTGGAAAATGGTATTTATCCTGAAGCGATGACTCGATTTTTAGGGTTAGCTTTTCATGGTGAAAATGGTCAACCTGCCTCGATTTTAGATTATTTTCCTAACAATACTATCGTTGTCATGGACGAACTAGAACAATGTATTGCCCATAGTCGTATTTGGGTTGAACAAGCAGAAGAAAAATGGCAATTACAAAATTCCCTCGCCCAGTCTAGCCCTCCTGCTCTCAATTTTGAGGGAGAAAACCGCCCCCCTTCCCCCAAGTCTGGGGGAGAAAATAAATTCCCTAATCTAGGAGATTTAGTGGCTATTCCAAAAATTCATCGAGATTTTTCGGCATCTTTAGAGTTAGTTAAATATCCTCAAATTTATCTGTCTGAGATAGCATTAGAAATTTATGATAAAGAAATACCTACTATTAATTTATCTTCTCGCCCTTTACCTATTTCCCCTCATCAATTTGCTAAATTAGCTGAAATTTTAAGAGGGAAAAAAGAAGTTTATAATACTATTGATTTGAGTAAATATAATAAATGGTTAATTTCCGCTCAACCTTCTCGTAGTGTTGCCCTTTTACAAGAGCATGATTGCCCAGCTCAATTTATCGCTAATCCTATGGATTTTGGTAGTATTGAAAAACTCCATCGTCAAAATATTTCCGTTGCTTTAAAATATTCAGGACAAGCAGAATTAGAGGGTTTTATTTTACCTACTTTTCGCATTGCTATTGTTACTGATAGAGAGTTTTTTGGACAACATAATTTAGCCAGTCCAACTTATATCAGAAAACGTCGTCAAGCGGCATCAAAACAGGTTAATTTAGACAAGTTAAGACCTAAAGATTTTATTGTTCATAAATATCATGGAGTTGGACAATTTTTAGAGTTAGAAATTTATGACGGTAGAGAATATTTAGTCATAAAATATAGTGATGGTTTATTAAGAGTTCCAGCAGATAGTTTAGAGTTAGTTTCTCGCTATAGACATACAGGAGAAGCTCCGCCAAAGTTAAATAAAATGTCAGGTAAAGAGTGGGAAAATGTCAAAAATAAAGTTAAGAAATCCATTAAAAAATTGGCGGTTGATTTAGTTAAATTATATGCCACCAGAGCGGAATTAAAAGGAAATTCTTGCCCTGAAGATACCCCTTGGCAACGAGAATTAGAAGACTCTTTTCCTTATCAACCAACACCTGATCAATTAAAGGCAATTCAAGATGTAAAAACTGATTTAGAAAGCGATCGCCCGATGGATAGATTAGTCTGTGGTGATGTGGGTTTTGGTAAAACTGAAGTAGCTATTAGAGCAATTTTTAAAGCTGTTACAGCTAATAATAAACAAGTGGTTTTTATTGCCCCAACTACTATTTTATCCCAACAACATTATCATACTCTAGTTGAAAGATTTTCTCCTTATCCTATTAATATAGGTTTATTAAATCGCTTCCGTACAGAGTCAGAAAAAACAGAAATTATTAAAAAATTAGCAACGGGAGAATTAGATATTGTCATCGGCACACAAGGAGTTTTAAGTAATAAAATTAAGTATAAAGATTTGGGTTTATTAGTAGTAGATGAAGAACAAAGATTTGGGGTTAATCAGAAAGAAAAAATTAAGGCAATGAAAGCATCTATCGATGTTTTAACCCTCAGTGCAACTCCGATTCCTCGTACTCTTTATATGTCTATTTCTGGGGTAAGGGAAATGAGTTTAATTACTACTCCTCCTCCTAGTCGTCGCCCTATTAAAACTCATATTTTGCCTTTTAATGGGGAGGTAATTCGTACTGCTATTCGTAATGAATTAGATAGAGGTGGACAGATTTTCTATGTTTTACCCCGTATTGAGGGTATGGAAGAGGTTATTAAAATGCTTCAAGCTATGATTCCGAGTCTTAGAATTGCTATCGCCCATGGGCAAATGCACCAAGGAGAATTAGAAACAACGATGTTGGCATTTAATAATGGTGAGGCGGATTTGCTAGTATGTACGACTATCGTTGAATCTGGATTAGATATTCCAAGAGTTAACACGATAATCATTGAAGATGCCCAAAAATTCGGTTTAGCTCAATTATATCAGCTCAGAGGAAGAGTGGGACGTTCTGGTATTCAAGCCCATGCTTGGTTATTATATCCTGAGAAGGAAACTTTATCGGATGTGGCTAGAAAACGATTACGGGCATTACAGGAGTTTTCTCAACTCGGTTCGGGTTATCATCTAGCTATGCGTGATATGGAAATTCGTGGAGTTGGTAGTTTGCTTGGTGCTGAGCAATCAGGGCAAATGGAGGCTATTGGTTTTGAGATGTACACGGAGATGTTAAAAGAGGCAATTAACGAAATTCAAGGGCAAGAAATTCCTCAAGTTGAAGATACTCAAATTGATTTACAACTCACTGCCTTAATCCCCACTCGTTATATCGCTGATTTAGAGCAAAAAATGGATGCTTATCGTGCGATCGCAACTATATCTAGTCATAAGGAAATTAAGCAAATTGAAGCAGATTGGCGAGATAGATATGGAGATATTCCTGAACCAGCACAACAATTATTACAAGTAGCCCAGTTAAAACAGAAAGCGAAATCTATCGGTTTTTCAAGGATAAAACCAGAAGGGAAACAAAACATTATCATTGAAACACCAATGCAAGAACCAGCTTGGTTACTATTAGCTGAAAAATTGCCCAAGCATTTACAAAATCGTTTTGTCTATGGCAAAAATAAAATAATTGTGAGGGGTTTAGGTGCAATGAAACCAAGTCAACAATTAGATAGTCTTAATAGTTGGTTTAATTATCTTGTGGCGGATTAAGTGTTTTAATTTTTTTAGTTCTAATTGATATAATCAACAATTAGTAACATATTTAGCTATTTATAAAAATTCTATTGAAAAAAAACACATATTTTTTAATTTTTAATCTAATTCAAAACTTTACATTCATAATCAGGAGGATTATTTAAGTTAATTTCACATTGTTTGAGTAAAGGAGTTAACTCTGTTTTTAATTGCTGTAATTGAAGTATTTTAGCGTTAATTTGGTTGATTTTCTGTACTAGATGATGATATACTGCTTGACAAGTTAGGGATCGCCCTTTTTTTAATTCTAATAACTGTTTAATTTCATCAAGAGTTAAACCTAAATCTTTAACACGAAGGATAAAGCGTAAAATTTCCACATCTTCAGGAGAAAAAAGACGATAACCTGATTTTGTGCGTTGTAAAGGAGGTATTAAGCCGATACGTTCATAATAATAAATAGTTTGAGTATTAATGCCTAATTCTCGACAAATTTGCCCAACTTGAAACATTTTTTTTGACAATTAATTATTGAATAGAGAAGATTATAAACCTATAACAATCCTAATATAGTTTTAACGATTAGTTACCCTATTCAGTTTTGACGTTATAGTAAGATTTACAGATTTATTTTTTAATCTTTAATTATTCACCAATGATTTAAACATTGCGATAAGTTATTTTATCCTTAGTTAATTGATCTATCGTCATAAATCACTGATAATTGATCCATGATTATAAGCCATTGTAGGTAGTATTAAAAATATGGTACAAACCGATTTAAAACCAATTATAATATCCGATTCTAACTTTGATTTAAAAACATACTTAAAGACAAAAAAAGAATTAGTAGAAAAGGCTTTAGATGAATCTTTACCCATAGGTAAGCCTGAAAAAATTTATGAAGCCATGCGTTATTCTCTGTTGGCAGGAGGGAAAAGACTTCGCCCAATTCTTTGTTTGGCAACGGCAAAATTATTAGGAGAAACAGAAAATACCGCTATGCCTACCGCCTGTGCGTTAGAAATGATACATACAATGTCATTAATTCATGATGATTTACCCGCCATGGATAATGACGATTATCGTCGAGGAAGACTAACCAATCATAAAGTTTATGGGGAAGATATAGCGATTTTAGCGGGGGATGGTTTATTAGCTTATGCCTTTGAGTATGTAGCGGAAAACTCCAAAAATGTTCCAGCTCCAAGAATTGTTAAAGTATTAGGTATCTTAGGTAAAGCCGTTGGTGCGAATGGTTTAGTAGGAGGGCAAGTTATGGATTTAGATTGTGAAGGTAAATCAGATATTACCGCCGAAATTCTTACTACTATTCATCGAAACAAAACAGGGGCATTATTAGAGGCTTGTGTTTCTTGTGGTGGAGTGTTAGGAGGTGCATCCCCTGAAGATTTAAGTCGTTTATCAATTTACGCTCAAAATATTGGTTTAGCTTTTCAAATTATTGATGATGTCCTTGACGTTACAGCCACCAGTGAAGAGTTAGGCAAAACCGCAGGAAAAGATATTTCTGCCCAAAAAGCCACTTATCCGAAACTTTGGGGTATCGAAACATCTCAAGAAAAAGCAGAGCAATTAGTTAAAGATGCCGTAGCACAATTAACGGTATATGGAGAAAAAGCCTTACCGCTACAAGCTATTGCAGAATATATTGTTACCCGTAAAAATTAGGCGAAAAAAATGGAAGTTTTTGTGGAAATATTCACTAATCGTTTAATTGTCATTCCTCTTCTTGCCTGTATTTTGGCTCAAATAATCAAGGTTTCTGTAGATACAGTGACTAATCGTAAATTTAGTTTTCGCTATCTTGTCAGCACTGGTGGTATGCCCAGCTCTCATTCTGCTCTTGTAGGTGCATTAGCTACAGGTGTTGGGCAAAATTTGGGCTGGGATTCTCCAGAATTTGCCATCGCCTCCATTTTTGCAGGAATAGTAATGTATGATGCGGCTGGAGTTAGACAAGCAGCAGGAAAACAGGCTAAAATACTCAATCAAATTATGGATCAATTTCTTAATAATGAAGATGTGAATGAAGAGAAATTAAAAGAATTATTAGGTCATACACCTTTCCAAGTGGTGGTTGGTTTATTATTAGGAATAATCAGCTCAATATTTCTTTTACCGTTATTTTCTAACATATAAAAAGAGTGAATAACAAGTCAGAAAGCGGATATAATTAATTTTACCAAATATTTACCTATGAATTTTTTTGAAACAATAGTAACTGATGATGGTTCACCAACTTTTTATTCTCAAGAATTTGGCGAGACTTTTCATAGTAAATATGGAGCAAAAAGTGAAGCAGAAATAACTTATATTGAAGGATGTAATCTTTTAGAGAAAGTAAAAAGACAAGATAAAATTACTATTTTGGATGTTTGTTATGGTTTAGGTTACAATACCGCCGCTGCTCTTGATTGTATCTTTAAAACTAATCCTAAATGTGAGGTAGAAATTATTGCTTTAGAATTAGATGAAACTGTACCTAGTGAAGCTATTTCTCATAATTTATTATCTTTTTGGTCATCAAACATCATCGAAATTTTAACGCAATTATTAAATTTAAAAAAAGTAAATATTCCCCAAGGAAAACTACAATTATTAATTGGTGATGCTAGACAAACTATTCAACCTTTAGTTAAAGAAAACTTCCAAGCCGATGCTATTTTTTTTGATCCTTTTTCTCCTCCTAAGTGTCCTCAATTATGGAGTGTCGAATTTATTTCTTTAGTTGCTAAGTGTTTGAATCATGATGGTATTATCGCTACTTATTCTTGTTCTGCCGCCGTGCGCACGGCTTTTAGTTTAGCGGGTTTAACCATTGGTGCTAATTATTCTGTGGGAAGGCGATCGCGCAGCGCCGTTTCACGATCGCCGGGTACATTAGGGACTTTTTCTTCTCAACCTTTACCTCCTTTATCACAAAAAGAATTAGAACATTTACAAACTAGAGCCTGTGTACCTTTTCGAGATCCAGAACTAAAAGATACCATAGAAATAATTAAACAACGAAGAAAAGAAGAACAAAACTTAAGTAATTTAGAATTTACGAGTAAGTGGAAAAAACGCTGGTTTTCTTAATCCTTTACTTGTTGAGCAATTTTTTAAATTCATTCAAATAAAGAATTAGTTAAAAATAATTAATAGAGGTTCATTAATTGCTACATTAGGGGAAGTTAATTTTTTATCAAACTAGAATAACATGAGTGATTTAATTGCGATCGCCTACGACGATATTTTCAAAGCCGAAGAAGTAAGATTGACTTTGGCTAAATTACAAAGAGAACATTTAATTGAATTAGAAGATGCTGCGGTAGTAGTCAAAGATGCCGAAGGAAAAGTTAAGCTAAAACAAGCCATTAACTTAACCACCAGTGGTGCAGCTAGTGGCGGTTTCTGGGGATTATTAATTGGTACTTTATTTCTTGTACCCTTATTTGGTGCAGCAGTAGGTGCAGCGACAGGTGCAATCGGTGGCGCATTGACGGATATAGGCGTAGATGATAACTTCATGAAAGAATTGGGCAAAACTTTACAACCAGAAACTTCCGCTTTATTTATTCTCGTCAGAAAAGTAACCCCAGATAAAGTTTTAGACGAAGTTAGTAAATATGGTGGTACTGTTTTACGCACATCTTTAAGCAAAGATGATGAAGAACAGTTACAAGCTGTATTAAGTAGCTACGGTGTTAAAGCCTCAGACTTTGAAAGTTAATCTTAATGATAAATAGATATGCAAAATTAATTGTATATTTACTTTATGACAGATAGGGTAATTACTTTTTGTTAATGAATATAAGGGGGTAATATACTTGGTAAAAACGTAATATGTTATGCCCCTATTTATTTTTGTCATCTCTCGATATTTAACCTAAAAAATTAACTATCATGGGTGAAATTTCTTTAGAAAAATGTTCTTGAGGATAGTGTTTTGCTTCTTCAATAGTTATTAATTTAAGTTTTTTATTACTATTGACTAATTCTTCAATCGGAGCAAATTCTAACCAAGGATCATCTTTTCCCCAAATAATTAAACAGGGTTTTTCCCATTGTTTTAAACCTGTTTCAATGTCCGTAATTACTTGTTTCAAGTTTAATTTTTTTACCACCTTAACTAAAGTTCTACCCGCTAAAGAAGAAGTAACAATAGGTTTACGATAAAAGGCTAAATTTTGATCAGAAATAACAAAACCTGAACCTTTTTCTAAAGTACGATCTACAATTAAAGGATCTTGAGTTACCATATCACCTAAAAATGGAACTCCACATTGTGCAATTTGCCAAGGTAATTTTGCGGAAGAAGAAATAGGAGTATTAAGAATAATTAATTTATCAATTTTTTCTGGATATTGCAGAGCATATTGAATACCAATAGTTGCTAAAAAACCTTGAACAACTAAAGATATTTTTTCTAACTTTAAACCTTCAATAAATTCTGTAAATGCTTTGAGATAACTAGAGGGTGTATAGTCGAAATCTTTTTGCTCAGGTTTACCTGATAATCCCCAACCTAACCAATCAGGTGCGATGCCATGATAACCATATTCGCCTAAAATGGGCATAATTTCAAGCCAACAGAAACTTTGAGAAAGTAAGCCATGAAGTAAAATAACAGGGGTTTTATGATTATCTTTTATGGGTAAAATTTCTCGGTAATACCATTCTAATGATCCAATTTTTATTTTATTTTCTTTAATAGTTATCATTATTAAGATTATTTGTTTAAGTATTTAATTATCTATTACCTATAAAACAAAGTGCTTTTTTATTATTAGGACAAAATTGATTAGCTACAGGATTATTATGAAGATAAAGTTCTTGTAAACTATCTAAATCCCAAAGAGAATTAATATTAGAATTAGTAATATTATTATTATTAAGAGATAATTCTTCTAATTTTTTAAGTTTAGTTAAAGGAGTTAAATCAAAAATTTTATTATTATCTAAATATAACTCAGTTAAATTGGTTAAATCATCTAAAGGTTTTAAATCATTAATCTGATTATCTTTAGCATATAATTCTTCTAAATTAGTTAAATTTTCTAAGGGTGTTAAATCACTAATATTATTTTGATTAATATATAATGTTCTTAAATTTGTTAAAGAAGATAATGATTTAAGATCTTCTATTTTATTATCACTAAGATATAATTTTTCTAAATTAGTTAAAGAATCCAGAGGAGAAAGATCTGATATTTGATTATGACCTAAAATTAATTTTTTTAAATTAGTCATAGATTTTAAGGGAGAAATATCACTAATTTCGTTATCATATAAAGTTAATTCGGTGATACTGATAAGACTACTTAAAGGGCGTAAATCAGAAATACCTTTACTACTAATATTAATGGCAAAAACTTTGGGTATAATTTCCGCTGCTTGTGAACAATTTTCTACCTTTAAAGCGCCAACAACGGCATTAATAGTTTTTTGAGTAGCAAGGGGTAAAGATGTTTCTTGAGTACACCAATCCCTAAAACTTGTCATAGTAACGTTAGTTTGTGCCATTGCCAATGGACTAATTGTAGTGGTTAGTGCGAAACTCAAGATCAAACTTGATTTTAATAAAGACATTTTTTTCTCTAACATAAAAATTTTACTCATAAAATACCATTAAAGATCTTAATTGAATCTTTGACCTTTACAATAAACTTTTATACTGACTTTGATTATTTTAATCTTAATCTGTTTCAACACTCCAAAAGCAATAGAAATATAAATGAAATCAATTATGGTAGTGGGGACTACTTCCCACGCAGGAAAATCATCTTTAGTTACGGCTTTATGTCGGTTACTTTGGCGCAAAGGTTGGTATGTAACCCCATTTAAAGGGCAAAACATGGCGTTAAATTCTTATGTAACCGCTACAGGGGGAGAAATTGGTTACGCTCAAGCATTACAAGCATGGAGTGCAAAAACTATTCCTAGAGTCGAAATGAATCCCATTTTACTCAAACCTCAAGGTAACATGACTTCTCAAGTAATTATGAAAGGACAAATAGCAGGAGTTACTAACGCTAAAGAATATTATCGAGATTATTTTGAGACGGGTTGGGAAGCGATTACAGAAAGTTTAGATATTTTAGGACAAGAATTTGATTTAGTGGTATGTGAAGGAGCTGGAAGTCCTGCAGAAATTAATCTTAAACATCGTGATTTAACGAATATGCGAGTAGCAAAACATCTCAACGCCCCTACTATCTTAGTGGCGGATATTGAAAGAGGAGGAGTTTTTGCTCATATTGTTGGTACTTTAGCACTATTAGACCCCCATGAGCGATCGCTAATAAAAGGTATCGTCATTAATAAATTTAGGGGAGATAAAACAATTTTAGATCCGGGTATAGAATGGTTAGAAGACTATACAAAAATTCCCGTATTAGGAGTTATACCTTGGTTTGACTCAGCATTACCCTCAGAAGATTCTTTAGGATTATTAGATTTACCTAGCCGAAAAAAAGATTATCAGTTAAAAATAAGTATTATTAAATTACCACATATTTCTAATTTTACCGATTTTGATCCCTTAGAAGCAGAAGAAAGCGTCTTAATTGAATATGTCCAGCCTCATCAAACTTTAGGCTATCCCGATGCAGTAATTATACCCGGCACAAAAACCACCATCGCCGATTTAATTGTCTTAGAAAAAAGTGGTATGAAAGCACAAATTAGAGAATATATGCAATCAGGAGGAACAATTTTAGGAATTTGTGGAGGTTTTCAAATGTTAGGTAATGAAATATTAGATCCACATCGCCTTGAAAGTTTAGAAAAAAGTTGTGAAGGACTAAATTTATTACCCATTACAACCACTTTAAAACCAGAAAAAATAACCCGTCAAAGGGAAGTAGCCGCTAATTATCCCCAAAAAGGTTTACCCGTAGATGGTTATGAAATTCATCAAGGATATACAGAAATAATCCCTCATCTGAGTAAACAAAGAAAAATTCGATACTTTCCCTTATTTAGTGATGCTACCCTTGGTTTAGTGGACGAAACACAATCTCTTTGGGGATGTTATCTTCATGGTGTCTTCGATAATGGATCTTGGCGACGTGCATGGTTAAATAATTTACGACAAAAGCGCGGTTTATCATCTTTACCCACAGGCATAAGTAATTATCGTCAACAACGAGAAGAATTACTCGATTCTCTAGCCGATTTAGTAGAAACACATCTTAACCTAGATCCCATTTTACCAATCAATAATTAGAGTCTGGGCAGGAGAATCATAAAGGTATTAAAAATTAATCAGAATATAAAGTTTTGTAAATTTACCTTCCCTTTTACAAAAAACCTTGTTATCTTATAAATATAGAAGCAAGTTAAAGGCTTCTTTCGATAGACCAAACAGCTAGTATAAATCCTAATTTTAAAAGTGAGGTGAAAAGGCTGAAAAAGATACGCAATATCTGTCTTTCGATGACCGAAACAGCAGTTAATTTTCTGTTTCATATTTCCTAAACTCATAAAAAGGGAGCGATGAAACTGAACCACATTCTAAAGATTGTTTAACGTTCAGTGCAACTCTATAAAGTCTTTTGTTTAGGTAAGGAAAAAAGTGAATTAATGGAGGTTAAATAAGCTGTTAACGGTAAGTTTAGGTTACGTTTTCGTGAATAATATCAATAACAGTAGTCAGTACCAAGTTTTGAATTTCCTAAGATATAGCGAAGCAGGAAGTAAGGGAACTAAGTTAAGTGAATTTAGTGCAACTTCAAGCATTCTTAACTAGGATAGGAAATAAAAAAAACGGGTCAATCTAGGGCTACTGTTATTGTTATGATCAGCTATAATTTGTATATTCTCTACAATCTTTACAAATAAATGATCAAAGTAACAGGCATTATTAAATATCAAGATATTGGTGTAGGTGTATGGACATTGGTGAGTGAAAGTGGGGAGACTTACGAGTTATATCAACCTTCAGAAAATCTCCGCCAAGATGGCTTAAAAGTCACCTTACAAGGTAAAATTCGAGATGATATAATGTCCATGGCGATGGTGGGTCAAATATTAGAAGTACACAAGTAAATATTTTGTTATTATTTTGAAGATAAAAAAAGAGTTGTTTCCATAGAAATTAGCTTAGATAATTAAATTTATTAGGTTTTCTGGTACTGGCATTACAGATAAACGATTACCTTTTTTTACTAATAAAAATTCATCCCCAGAAAATCTTTCTTTTAAGGTATTTAATGAAATTATTTCGGGAAATTTTTGCTTAAATTGAACTTTTACTGTTTGCCAACGGGGATTATTTATAGTAGATTTTACATCAAAATAAGGGCTACTTTTATCAAATTGAGTAGGATCAATTATGTTTGTTTCTATTACTTCCATTAACCCAATAATACCTATATTTTTACAATTTGAGTGATAAAAAAAGGCTAAATCTCCTACTTCCATTTGTTTTAAAAAATTTCTGGCTTGATAATTTCTTACACCATCCCAAACTGTTGTATTTTCTCTTTTTAAATCTTCAATACTATATACTTGCGGTTCAGATTTCATTAACCAGTATTTCATAATAATAATTAAAGAATATATTTTTAGGTAAAATCACTTTTATTGATAATTATTTTACTATATAAATAACATAATTTATTGGATAGAAATGGCACTTAGTTTTACGGTTTGTCCATTTTTTAAATTGCCACTACTTTTTACAATTAAACGATCTTGACTATTTAATCCACTCAATACTTCTATTTTACCGTTTTTATTTTTACCTAAAGTTACTTGCTTTGTTATTACTTTTAAATCACTGTTTTTATCATCTAAAATAAATACCATATTAGACAATTTATCATCATTTTTTTTACCTATTTTTAAGGCAGTTTCAGGGATAAGAATAGGTGGATTATTCTCTTTATTAAATTTTACTCTCGCTAACAAACCACTACTAATTTTTTGATCTTGATTACCTAACAAAATTTCTACGGGAATTTGCCTAGAATTGCTGTCCGCAGCTGGTGATATTCTATTAATTATACCTGTAAATTTTTGTTGAGGAAAAGCATCTAAATTCACCTCAACGGTTGCACCTAATTTTAAATTTTCTAACTCTAATTCTGATACGGCAACGGCTATTTTTATTTGGCTAAAATCTCCTATTTTAATTATTTCTCCTCCCGGTTGAATTAAGTTTCCTTCTTCTGTTAATTTTTCTAATACATAACCGTTACTTGGTGCTTTTATTTGAGTATAAGTAAGTCTTTTTTTCTCTTCTTCTATGATGGCTTTTTGACTCTTTATTCTTCCTTTTGCAGTTTCTACGGCAGCTTGTTTTACTTTTACTTGAGATTCTACGGATTTTACTGTCTGTTTTGCTGTTTGCGCTTCGGTTATGGCTAATTCTACGTCTCTTTTGGCGATCGCCCCGTCATTGTATAATTCTTCTAATCTATTAGCATCAACTTCTGCTTGTGTTAAAAGTACCATAGCTGATTTCACTTGTGCTTGGACAGAAATTACTTCCGCTTCGGCTTCAGTTACCGCCGAATTAAGAGAAATCAATTCCGCTTGCGCTTTGTATAATGAGGCTTTTAAAAGGGTATCATCTAGTTGCATGATCATTTGACCTTCTTTGATGCGATCGCCAACATCTACCGTTAAATTCAATATTTGCCCTTCGGTTTGAGAACGTAAAATAACTTGTTTAAGAGGTTCACTTGTACCAATATATTCCCGTGAAGGAGTTAAAAAACCAGTGGTAACTTTAACCACATCAACGGCGGGAATTGAAGGAGTGAGGGTTTTTTGTAGTTGTTCTGGCTGTGCTTCGGTTTTTGATTCCATGAAACACCCCGTTAATGGTAATAATAATACCAATAAACAGGTAAATTTACTTAATGGATTGATGAAGAGCATAACTTTTTTGAGATTAATTAAATAGATAAAATTTTAGTAATAAAAATCTTTGTTTTATTGTATCATGGGAATATTTATACTGAGAATTACAACGAAGATTATGGACTTAAACTTACTATTTAATATTGCAAATATTTTTGTACTTCCATTTTGGGCATTAATAATTTTTCTTCCAAATTGGAGCATTACACAAAAAATAATGAAATCTTACCTAATATTTTTACCATTGATTTTTTTGTATATTTATCTATTCATGATCAGCTTAAATCCTGAATCTATAGCTACTTTATCAAATCCGCAATTATTAGATTTAGCAAAGGTATTTAGTGATCCCGTAGTTACTTTTGCTGGTTGGGTTCACTTTTTAGTATTAGACTTATTTTTAGGAAGATATATTTATTGGCAAGGACAAAATGAGAAAATTTGGACAATACACTCTTTAATTTTATGTTTATTTGCTGGACCTATGGGCTTTTTATCTCATATAATAACTAGAACAATTCAAACTAAATTTATGAGTAAAAATGAGACTCAATTGACTTAGTATTATCTTTAAAAATCTAACTTTGAGATAAACGTTTAACTTCTTCACCCCCTAAAAGAGATTCTGCTTCAGCTAAAAGTTGTGGTATTATCTCTTTATAAGGACTATTTACTAAACAATTAGTTAAGTCAAAATCTGCCAATTTATCAGCTTTTTGTCCTGGAAACCAATGGCCACCGTTACCTAAAAGGTTATAGCGCATTTTGCCATATTCTACTAAATCATAAACTAAGGCTAAATTTCGTAACCATAAAATCATCGGAATGTTAATATTACCCGGAGTTTTTTCATGGTGAGGTAAGCCTATTTGCCATGTATTTAACCATTCTTCCCCTAAAACTTCTTTAGCTTCATTTTCGAGACGGTGAATAATGGGTGGTAATAATTCTTCCCCTTGTCCAAGTAACGGTAAAGTGTTTAAATGTTCATCAAAATCCGTTGGTTTTTGTGCGCCAATACTTAAAGTATGTACTTCAGGGCGAGACAAACAGAATAAATTATTAAAAACTAAAGGAGAAAGAGGTTGACAGAGATTAACTAACTTTGGTGGTGATTGATACAGCATTCCGCCTTTATTTGACGGACTAATAATAAAAACACCCATATCATGACGATTAGCCTCTAAAATTGCCTCCCAATTATTTTGATAAATCCAATACCAATGTAAATTGATATAGTCAAACTCGTTAGTTTGGATGGTTTTAATAATCAAATCCGTTGGCGCATGGGTAGAAAAACCGATAAATCTGACTTTTCCTTCTTTTTGTAACTTTTTTGCTTCATCTAAACAACCGCCAGATCTCATACTAGCATCAAATAATTCAGGGGTATTAATACCATGTAAACCTAATAAATCAACATAATCAAGGTTTAAATAACTCAAAGATTTATCAAAATTGGCTCGAAATATCTGACTATCTTCTTCGGGAGATATTTTAGTTTGAATAATTAATTTGTCTCTAGGAAATTTAGGTAAAATTTGCCCTAGTTGAATTTCTGATGTACCATAAAATCTAGCAGTTTCAATGTGATTAATACCTAATTCGACACTTTTTCTGATAGTTGCTTCTAAATTCTCTTGATTATCTGGGGGAATGTCTTTTAACGGTAAATCTTGCCATTTATATTGATAACGCATTCCTCCGCAAGAAAATACTGGCATTTGTAATTCCGTTTTACCAAATCGGCGATATTGCATCATAATATTTATCAGTCAGTAATAATTGATACCTAATTCTCTTAATATCTTTCTTGAATTAAAATCCATTCATAACCGTTAGCAATGCCTTGAAAATAGTCTGCCATAGTTTCAATAGGATAGGGAGTATTTCCATTGTCACCAAACCAACGTTCATAAATTTTAACAGCGCTAGGAGTATCTGTAACAACTCCTTGCATAAACTCTACGATACTATAATTAACTATATCTCGCCACTGAGATTCATCTTGAGGCAGTGTACAAGCATAAGATTCAATCATATAAGGAAATTCAGGCACAATCTCATATTTTTCTGGGTTATTACTTTGTTTTTTCAATGCCTGTAGTAAAATACCATCTCCGGCAAAACCGTCTATTTCTCCCTGTTTAAGTTTTTGCCAACCTTCTTCTTCACTTTTAACCGCCATTAGATTAGCACCTTTAGCAAACATTTTCATGGCTTTTTCATTAGTGGTATTAGGTATTACCGCAATTTTTGCACCACTAAGAGAATTATTATTAGCAAAACCACTACCTTTATTTACAATCATTTGTGTACCACTAGCAAAATAACTTGTAGAAAAGTCCACTATTTTTTCTCTTTCCCATGTTACCGTTGTTGAGCCACATTCAATGGCAATAGTAGCATCTTTTATTTTTTGAAAACGATTATTAGGATCAATTTTTACCAATTCTAACTTAATCGGTTTTCCTAACTGTTTTTCCGTTTGCGCTCTAATTAACTCTAATATATCTAAAGAGTAACCGATAGGTTTTCCTTGATTATCAGCAAAGGCAAAAGGAGGCGTATCTTCACGATAACCAGCTTTTATAATTCCCGTTGCTTTAATTTGATTTAAAACTTCCCCCGCAAAAACAGGAATTTGTAACCCAAAAATAATCGAAAATGATAATCCTAGGGAAATTAGTTTTTTAAACATAGTTGCTGAAATATAAAAATGAATTAGGGTTTTAAAATTCGAGTAAAATTATTAATTATTCATTGCTAATTGTTAATTATTCATTATTCATTGTTAATGCCCAATACCAACATAGTGAAAACCAGCTTCTACTATAGCGTTACGAGGAAGAAAATTACGCCCATCAATGATTAAAGGGTTTTTCATCAATTTTTTAATTTTGGCTAAATCGAGTTTTAAAAATTCTTGCCAATCGGTGACTAATACTAAAGCGTCACAACCATCCGCTAACATTTCCACATTACTTTCGATAATCACCCCTGAAAGTCCATGACTTAAACCACTTTGAGATACGATAGGATCATAGGCTTTCACTTTAGCACCAAGACGATTTAATTCTTGAATAATATTCAAAGCAGGTGCATCACGCATATCATCGGTATCAGGCTTAAAGGTTAATCCCAATAAACCGACAACTTTTCCTTTGAGGATTTTTAACTCGTGTTGTAATTTTTCGATAACGATTACTCTTTGACGCTCATTAACTTTAACTGCGGCATTCATCAATTCCGTTTCATAACCATAATCATGGGCAGTATGAATCAATGCTGACACATCTTTGGGAAAACAGGAACCTCCCCAACCGATACCAGCTTGTAAAAATTTACTCCCGATACGAGAATCTAAACCAATGCCTTGAGCTACTTGAGTCACATCTGCTCCTACTCGATCACAAATATTCGCTACTTCATTGATAAAGCTGATTTTTGTTGCCAGAAAAGCGTTAGCAGCATATTTAATCATTTCTGCTGAACTTAAATCTGTGACAACCACAGGAACTGGTGGTAAAGTACTATCATAGGAAAAACTACGATTAACTAAAGGCTCATATAATTCTTTCATCATGGCGATCGCCTTTTCACTACTACTACCTAAGACAATACGATCTGGGTTAAAGGTATCATAAACAGCGCAACCTTCTCGCAAAAATTCAGGATTACTCACCACATCAAAAACAGGTAAACTTTCGGGCGACATCACAAAACCCTCCCCTAAAGTTTGGGCTTGTCGTTCCTTGAAACCATCTAACACGATCATCCGTACCCAATCCCCAGAACCAATAGGTACAGTTGACTTATTAACAATTACTTTATATTCCTCCTGAAGATTATTACCAATACCCCTTGCAACGGCTTCCACATAACGAGTATCACTTTCCCCTGTCGGTAAAGGAGGAGTGCCAACGGCAATATATAAAATTTCACCATGAGTAACCCCAGCCCCTAAATCCGTAGTAAAATTTAACTTATTAGTTTTCATACAAGAGTGCATCAACTCTGATAACCCCGGCTCATAAATAGGGGATTGCCCTTGTTTCATGAGTTTAACCTTCTCTTCATTATTATCCACACAAATCACATCATGACCAATATGAGCTAAACATACACCTGTAACTAAGCCAACATATCCAGTACCGATAACACAAACACGCATAAATTTCTCCCTTTCAATCTAAAAATTTTAATGTAACTAATATATTCCTTTTTTAAACACATTTATTTCACCCTTGAAAAAACAGTAGAAGTGCGTGAGAAAAATAATATCCTGAATAAAAAATAGGAATAAATTAAACCTAACCTTGAATTTTTTGACGAAAATCATCAATGGTGAGTTTTAAACCTTCCACTAGAGGAATAGTTGGTTGCCAATCTAAATAATGTTTTGCTTTAGTAATATCAGGTTGACGTTGTCTAGGATCATCTTCAGGCAAGGGTTTGTATATCAATTCAGCATCAGGATTAACCATTTCTTGGATAGTTTGTGCTAATTGTAAAATAGTATATTCCCCTGGATTTCCCAAGTTTACAGGTCCAACATAATCGTTATTCATCAGACGCATCAACCCTTCCACTAAGTCAGAAACATAGCAAAAACTACGAGTTTGTGAGCCATCTCCATATATCGTTAAAGGAATACCTCTAAGCGCTTGAGCGACAAAATTACTAACTACTCTACCATCATTTTCCAACATTCGAGCACCATAGGTGTTAAAAATTCGGGCTACTCTAATTTCTACTTTATGTTCACGATAATAGTCAAAAGCAAGGGTTTCCGCCACTCGTTTTCCTTCATCATAACAACTACGAATCCCGATACAATTAACGTTTCCTCGATATTCTTCAGGTTGAGGATGTACATCAGGATCTCCATAGACTTCAGAAGTAGAAGCTAATAAGAATCTAGCTTTGACTCGTTTAGCTAAACCTAGCATATTTAATGTTCCCATTACATTTACCTTTGTAGTTTTTACGGGATTAAACTGGTAATGAATAGGAGATGCAGGACAAGCTAAATGATAAATTTGATCTACTTCTAATCTGATGGGTTCTGTAATATCATGGCGAATTAACTCAAAATGAGGATTATTAAACCATTGCTCTATATTGGTTTTATTACCAGTATAAAAGTTATCTAAACATAATACTTCATGCCCTTGATTCATAAGACGATCAACAAGATGAGATCCTACAAATCCAGCACCCCCTGTAACTAAAATTCTCATATAAACTGATTCAATAATCTAAAATTAATTTATAAATTAACCTTTATTGGTCACTTTGAGCAACTTTTTTTCTAAAGGAGATTTTTATCTCTTTCATCTTACGGAAAAAACTTGAAAAAAGCTCTTGACTAATTGTTCTTTAACCTCTAAGATATTAACATCTGGATCATAATCGGATAATCTTGTCACAAATTTATCTTTGATACCGCAAGGAATAATTTGATCAAAGCCTGACAAATCGCAACAAACGTTTAAGGCGAAGCCGTGCATAGTAATCCAACGTTTAACTTTAATACCAATAGCAGCAATTTTTTCATCATTAACCCAGACTCCTGTTAAGCCATTGATTCTTTGACCTTTTACATCATATTGTGCTAATAATTGGATAATTACTTCTTCTAATTGCCTCAAATACCAGTGCAAATCTTGTTGATAATAATGTAAATTTAAAATAGGATAAACTACTATTTGTCCCTCACAGTGAAATGTTACTTCTCCGCCTCTTTCTGTCCGATATATTTCCCCTGAAAAGTTATTTAGGTCAAATTTGAGGTTGTCCAGAGTTGAGCCTGTCCCCAAGGTATAAACAGTGGGATGTTCAACTAATAATAATTTATCAGGTAATTCGGAATTTTCAAGTCTTTCTTTGACTAATTTTTGTTGATATTCCCAAGCAATTTTATAAGGTACTAATCCTAAATCTTCTACTTCAATTACACGAGAATTAGGGATTTTATTCTGTTTGGTTTTATTGATAATTTGTGGTTTCATTTTCACTCAATTTGGGAATGTTATCTCTTGAAAATTTAGTTATAAATAGGTAAATTTAGGGTAAATTCAGGTAAGATATTTTCTCCTGATAAAATAGCAGGTAAAAAGACTATTTCTGTGGTTTGATTAGGGCGATAAATTTCTACTTCTTGTTTTTGAGGATTGATTAACCAACCTAGTTGTAAACCACTTTCTAAATATTCTTTCATCTTTTCTTGTAAAGGTTTTAAAGAGTCAGTTTTAGAGCGTAATTCTATGACAAAATCAGGACAAATAGGGGGAAATTTCTCTTGTTGTGGTAATGTTAATTTTTGCCAATTTTCTAGTTTAATAAAAGCTACATCAGGCGATCGCTTTGCACCATTTGGTAAGCAAAAAATAGTAGATGAGCTAAAAACAATACCTAGTTTTTTGTCATTATTCCATAACCATAATAAACTGATTAAATCAGCTTCTCTTTTTCCGCTTAATCCACCAATGGGAGGCATAATCATTAATTCTCCTTGTTTATTTATTTCTAAATTCCAATGAGGATTTACTTGACATAAACTATAAAATTGATCATCAGTGATGCCGACATTTTCTAAGTTTAAAATTACTGTATCCATATTATTTTGCCCCTAAATCCCCAAGTTTGGGGACTTTTATTACTAATTGATTAAACTCTATCCTCGATGACTTTATCGATTAAACCGTATTCAAGGGCTTCTTGAGCAGACATGAAATAATCTCTATCGGTATCTTTAGCAATTTTTTCGATAGTTTGCCCAGTGTGAAAAGCCATCATACCATTTAACTCATTTTTAAGGCGTAGGATTTCCTTCGCTTCGATTTCAATATCAGTGGCTTGTGTTCTTCCTTGAACTCCCCCTGATGGTTGATGTATCATAATGCGAGAATGAGGTAAGGCTAAACGTTTACCCTTTGCACCTGCCGTTAATAAAAATGCACCCATAGAAGCAGCTAAACCTACACAAATAGTCACAACTTCCGATTTTATATGTTGCATGGTGTCATAAATGGCTAATCCTGCTGTTACCGAACCACCAGGGGAGTTAATATAAAGGTAAATCGGTTTATTATTGTCTTCGGAGTCAAGATATAACATTACCGCAATAATTTGGTTGGCTAAACTATCATTAACCCCCCTACCTAAAAAGATAATGCGCTCACGGTAAAGGCGATCATAAATATTCACCCAGTCGCTGTAAGGTTGTCCTGGTGCTTGATATGGAACTCTAGGTACTCCAATAGGCATATTTTTTATGTCTTGATTTTGTTAAGGTTAATAGATATTTGAGTTTTGATGTTTCTCCCAAAAACGCCTTAGGCGCAAATAAGATTTCTTAGATAGCAGCTAAAGGTACTGGTAAATCTTTACTACTTTCTAGCACTCTGTCGATAATGCCATATTCTTTGGCTTGTTGAGGATTCATATAGAACATCCGATCTGTATCTTTCTCTATTTTCTGGACGGGTTGCCCTGTCTTATCCGCAAGAATATTAAGCATTACTCTTTTATTGACAATGACTTCCTTTGCCCGAATTTGAATATCCGTAGCTTGTCCTTGCGCTCCTTGTCTAGCTTGATGGAGAATAATACTAGCATGGGGAAGACTTGCTCGACAGCCTTTTGAGCCTGATGCTAAAATCATCGCGGCTGTACCCATTGCTTGACCTAAACAGATAGTATGTACAGGAGGCTTGATATAACTAATGGTGTCACAAATAGCAAAGGCTTCCGTTTCAAAACCAATGGAATCTCCTCCATACCATGATGTACCCGTAGAGTTAATATACAGATAAATCGGTTTCTCTGGATCATCAAATTGCAAAAATAATAGTTGTGCAATAATTAATTCCGTTACATCTATCCCTAATTGATCTTTATACTCGTCAGGGGATACTAATGGCAATCCTAAATAAACAATTCTTTCTTTTAACAACAAAGATGGTAAATCAGGAGGTGGGGTGCGATAATAAGCATCTCCTCGATAGGGCGCACTTACCGCTTGAATTGGTGAATTCATGTTCTTTTTAGTCCTAACTGAGCTTAATTAATACTTATTTTGATTGTTACATAATCTCGTTACTATGTACATTTACGGATGATTCTACTTCCTCCATCAGTGTTAACTAAATTTCCCTGTTAATGCTATGTTAATTTATATGAAATAATCTTAAGTTTAAACTAAAAAGGTCTATCAACAATGAATTTTGAGATTCCCCAAACTATTAAAACATGGTCACAATTCGGACATCCTATTCTAATGTGGGTGTTATTTGCCACCGCCATTTATGCTTTATATTTAGGCATCAAAGTAAAACGCACTCGTCAAGCCGATAAAGAAGTTAGAAAAGAATTAATTAAAGGTAATTTTATCCAGCGTCATCATCAAGTAGGCTCACTTTTTATGGCTTTGGTAGTTTTAGGTACTATCGGCGGTATGACAGTTACTTATATTAATAATGGTAAATTATTCGTTGGTCCTCATCTCTTAGCTGGTTTAGTTATGATGGCAATGGTTGTAATTTCTGCTTCTTTAGTACCTTATATGCAAAAAGGTAACACTTTCGCTAGATTTACTCATGTTGGTATTAATATGAGTATGCTTTTAGTTTTCGGGTGGCAAGCATTTACAGGCATTGAAATTCTACAACGCATTATCAGTAAATTATAGTTTTTCTTCCTCTGCTGAAAATTTTTTCTCAGGAAATGAAAAATTCTATCAGCTGAGTTTGAGGTAATGTTGTTAATTTTTCAAAGATTTTGGTAGCTATTTAGCACTTCTTTTAATCTTCTAAAATGTTCTAGTTTATGGGTTGCCATGACAGAAAAACGAAGACGACTCCTTGGCACTGTGGGAGGACGAATAGCAGGAACAAAAAAACCGTTCTCTTTGAGTTTTAAGCTGAATTTAACTGCATCTTCAGCATTTTTTGACTTTAAACACATAATTGCTGATTCTGACGGCATAAAGCTCATTTTAAACGAATTTAGCTCCTGTTTTAATAATCTTATATTCTCCCATAGTTGTCGTCGTCTCTGGGGTTCTTCTTGTATTATCTCAATGGCTTTTAATGCTGCTCCTGCATCGGCTGGGGATAAACCCGTAGTATAAATCCATGTCTGACAACGATTCTTCAAAAAATTGATTAAAACTTCGCTACCTGCCACATAACCCCCTAAACTTCCCATGGCTTTGCTTAATGTCCCTATTTCAATAATATTCTCTCCTTTTACCTCAAAATGCTCTAAACATCCCCCCCCAGTTTTGCCCATCACTCCCGTAGCGTGTGCTTCATCTATTAGTAACCAACAATCATATTTATTGGCGATCGCCATCATTTCAGGTAAAGGGCATAAATCACCATCCATACTAAAAACAGTATCGGTAATAATCAAACAATGACGATAATTATGACGATTTTTGAGTAATTTTTCCTCTAATTCAGCACAATTACAATGTTTATATTCTATTATCTGAGCTTGACTTAATTTTGCTCCATTTTTCAAGCTAGAATGATTATATTCGTCAGAAAAAATTAAATCTTTTTGATTGACTAAAGAGGCAATTACCCCTATATTAGCCGTATAACCTGAACTAAATACTAAGGCTTTTTCAGTATTTTTCCATGATGCGATCGCATTTTCTAAATTTTCATGTAACTGACGATGTCCACTTACTAATCTTGAGCCTGTAGCACCAGTACCAAATTCTTGTATAGATTGGATAGCAGCATTCATTAAACGTTTATCACAAGCCAATCCGAGATAATCATTACTTGCAAAGTTAACTAATTTTTCCCCTTCTAAATCAATTATTGCACCGCATAACCCCGTAATGGTTTTTTCTTGACGATACCAATTAGCCCGTTTTATGGTATCTAATGATTTAGATAAATATTGAGAAAGAGACATAAGCAACGAATAATTAATAATTAAACAGAGATTTTTTAAACATCACAACCAAATATAAACTATCAACTAAGATTATGTATTTATTAATTCCAGCAGCAGGAATGGGAAAAAGAATGGGAAGTAATCAGAATAAATTATTACTCAAACTCAAAGAAAAACCCTTATTATCATGGACATTAAAAGCCGCTAATGAGGCAAAAAATATCAAATGGATTGGTATTATTGGACAAAGTTACGATTTTCCTTTATTTACTGACATTATCGCCCACATTAACCCGTCAAAACCAGTAAAATTAATTCAAGGTGGAGATACTCGACAACAATCAGTTTATAACGGTTTACAAGCCTTACCCCAAACCGCCGAAAAAGTTTTAATTCATGATGGCGCTCGATGTTTAGCCACTCCTGATTTATTTAATCGTTGTGCCGAAACTTTGTTACACTCTCAAGCATTAATAGCGGCTATTCCTGTTAAGGATACCATCAAAGTAGTTAACTCGAATTTAATCGTCAAAGATACTCCTCCAAGAGAGAATTTATGGGCAGCACAAACTCCTCAAGGTTTTGATGTAAAATTATTGAAAGAATGTCATCAAAAAGGACTTAATTTAGGTTGGGAAGTTACCGACGATGCCGCATTACTCGAAAAATGTGGTTTTCCTGTGCAAATAGTCAATGGTGAAGAAACAAATCTTAAAGTAACTACTCCTATTGATTTAACTATCGCTCAATTTATTTTAAAATAATCATTTTATTAACTTAAATTATCCAATATCTATTTTCCTATTTGTTATTCTAAAAAAAAAGATAGACTTTAATCTGTTAAACCATGTTTTAAAGCAAATCTAACTAATTCCGTGCGACTATTTGTACCAGTTTTACTAAAAAGACGACTAACATATTTTTCTACATTTCTCACGCTAGTTTCTAAGGTTTTCGCAATTTCCTTATTCATTAAACCTTGGGCTACTAAATCTAACACACTTTGCTCTCTTGGTGTTAAATCAATGGGAATCGGTGATTCGGTTATGGTAAACTTATTACTATTTTCTAGTTTTTCTTTAATATCCTTTAAATCTTTTACCAACTCATTTAACTGAGTATTATTACCAATATTATCTTTTTCTTTTCTTTTTTTCTCTAGTAAATTTCTCACCATTGCTTCTAACTCATCTGCATCAAAAGGTTTCGGCAAATATCCGTCACATCCTGCTGTGTATCCCTCTATGCGATCGCCAGTCATTCCTTTAGCTGTCAAAAAAACTACAGGAATATTATTAAAACGGACATCTTCTTTCAATTGTGTTAAGAATTGTAATCCGTTAACTTCGGGCATCATAATATCAGAAATAATTAAATCAGGAGTTTCTTTTTGCAACTTCTCCCATGCTTCTTTTACATTACTAGCTACATCAACTTGCCAATTTTCGTTATAGTCTAAATATGCTTGTACCGATTCTCTAATACCCGGTTCATCATCAACTAACAATATTTTTTCTTTTTCCACTTCTAACATAAAGATTAATAATAAATTAAAGTAAAAGTTTATAATTATTTTAATATAGTAATCATACTATGTGAGTTGTAAAATTTGTAGAGATCTTAACTATTTATCCTTCACAAATTATTGTAGATTGCTATAGTTTGTTATCCAATTTTTATTATATTATTCTATGACAACTTATTGGCATTTATCCCAAAACCATTTAAACTTATTAGAAACTTGTCCTCCACAATTTCAAAAAAGTTATGTACAACAATTAAAATCACCTCTTAATTTAGCACAAGAAGAAACAACACAATGGGGTCAATTATTTCACTTATTTATACAACAATATAATTTAGGTTTACCGATAGAAAATATACTAATAGAACACGAAGAATTTAAAAACTCAGTTAATAGTTTAATTACTGCAACTAAAGATATATTAACTTCTCCAGATATTTTACACAAAAAAATTGAATATCAACTAAATTATAATTTCAATAATTATTGTTTTACAGCAGTATATGATTTAATAATGTTTTATCCTAGTAAAGTTTCTATTTTTGATTGGAAAACTTACTCAGCACCTAAAGATAAAAATAAATTAATTAATGATTGGCAAACAAGATTATATCTTTACATATTAGCAGAGAAACTAAACTATAAACCCCATCAAATTTCCTTTACTTATTGGTTTATAAAACTACCGAATAAAATTGAAACATTTACGATAAAATATAACAAAAAAAAACACGAAAAAACGAAACAGGATTTAATAAAAATTTTAGAAAAACTTGAAAAATTAACTGACGAATATATTAACAATAACATAGATTTTTCTCATCACAATAACTGTCACGATTGTCCTTATAAAAATGAATTTCTAACTTTAATAAAAAACCCTGATTTAGATCATCAAATTCCCTATTCTTTACAACAAATCAACAGTATAAAAGTGTTAAATTAATTTATTAAACAAGAAAAAAGCCCTAGAGTAACCTAGAGCTTTTTTTGTTATGGAATGAAGATTAAAGCTGGCATGGAACTATTGTCCCTTTGGGCTACCCCAAAAGTATCGTCGCCGCTAATACGTTTCACCCACGAGTTCGAGAT
>Ga0210025_1000725_pt1 | contig 40158 bp, 32 predicted proteins | sample CryGeyme20150102_FD_183989 | JGI IMG/M metagenome (GOLD analysis project Ga0210025, IMG submission 183989) | Groundwater microbial communities from Crystal Geyser aquifers in Utah, USA - Crystal Geyser metaG 2015-0102 (SPAdes) (version 2) | ecosystem: Environmental > Aquatic > Deep subsurface >... | reverse complement strand
GATTAATTACAGATGATAAAATTTCGTTTAAAGGTATTGTATTAACATCAGCAGCTGTTTCACTTACTGAAATGATGTTGGGTTATAGTTATGCTAGAAATAAAGGTATTTCACACGGTAGAGCTCATGCACTTGGACTATTTATGGATTATGGACTTTATACCGGATTTGCGACATCTATGGTATTAAGTGATGAGGTAGTTCGTTTTTCATCTATAATGGCGCTCACAGGAACCGGTTTAGGGATTTTTATGGGTTCCAAATTGACCGTAAATGAAGACAAATCAGTTGGTGATGTTTCTGTGATGTATAGCACAACTGTAATTGGTGGTTTAGTAGCAAATGCAGTTGGGAATTCAATATCAAGAAATGATAATAAAGTTATGTTTGCTTCTTCAATTATAGGTTCTTCAATTGGATTGTATTATGGAAATCGAATATCTCAATCATATGATTTTTCCGAAACACAAGGCTCATATATAAGATTATCGTCGTTAGCAGGTTATTTAACAGGTTTGGGAGCTTCGTACGTCTTTTTTGGTGAAATCTCCGATAAAACGATTAATCCTTATTTCTTAGTAAGTAGTTTAGGTGCAGCAGGCGGTTACTACATTATGTTCAATTATTTTAAAGATATGGCCAATGTTAAGAGTAAAGAGAGTGCTTTTAATGTAGATTTTTCAATAAATCCTTTGGGAATTACTGGCGCGTTTAAACAATCGAATAACACAAATCCTGCTCAAGCTCAGCTTTTTGGTAATTGGGGAAGTTTGAGAGTAAGTTTTTGATCTACTTAAAAACAACGTCTTCTAATTTTCCGTCTTCTAATTTTACAGTACGGTATTTGAATTTTCGAACTACATCATAATTATGTGTAACCATTAAAATAGACATCCCGCGATTGTTAATCATTTTCAATAAATTCATGATTTCAATGGTTGCGAATGGATCTAGATTTCCTGTTGGTTCATCGGCCAACATAATTCTTGGCTCATTTACTAAAGATCTTGCAATTACAACTCGCTGTTGCTCACCACCGGATAAATCTCTTGGCATTTCGTGTCGTTTTTGGCTTAAGCCTACCATTTGTAAGACTTCCAAAACTCGTTGTTTTATTCTAGAGTTCTTTGCCCCAACAACGTGCATGGCAAATGCAATATTTTCATATACATTTCGGTCTTGTAATAATTGAAAATCTTGGAATACAATACCTAAAGAGCGACGTAAATACGAAATTTTACTATCTCTCATGGTGTTTAAATCAAAATCAGAAACTCTAATTCTGCCCGCATCTGGTTCCACATCTTTATAAATCATTTTTAAAAATGAGCTTTTTCCTGTTCCTGTCGGCCCAATTAAATAAACGAATTCACCATTCCCTAAAGTGAAATTAACATCGTTTAAAATAGGTTTCGACTCGTATGTAAGGCTGAGATGTTCTAATTCAATTATGCTCATTTTGCTATTTTTTTTCAATATTATGAGAAAATACAAAAGATAACGATGAAATTAGTAGCTGAAATGTTGTAATTCTTTGTTTTAGATAGAATGTATTAGTCTTTAGGTTACCAAGAGTTAAAGAACCTGAGTTCCAGATAAAAGATGTTTATTATCTCAGTTAATATTCTTGCTTTTTCCCTTCGGCTAAAACGTATTTTAAATTAAGTTTTTGAATAGGTGGGTTGTAAATGATAGCATTTGGCACTAAAAAAACTTTAGACAAAATTCATTAAATGGTGGTCAATTACAAACAATTTTTGAATGACCTCCCTCTAAATCACTCCGAAATAAGAGTTTATCCACATATATAGTTTATCCAAATATATATAGTACATGGTCGGAGCGAGAACGGTCAATTACTTGTTTATATAAATTATCATATTTCAAATAAATCATTATTTTTAACTTTGGAAAATACCTTGTACAGATGAAAAGAAAAAGAAATGGTATGTCCCTAAATTGATTGTGGTTTATAAGAGTTAAAAGATGTTGCATTTCATCATAACACATTGAATCATAAATGATTTAAGTATATTATATGAGTAAAATGAAGAGATTATCCGTTTAACAAAATTCCTTATATAGTGTCAAGTCAATTATATCAGTTAAACTTTCAGGCTACACCTGATTTAAGAGAGAAAATTAGAGAAAATTCAATTGTTAAAAGTTATCAGCCTGGTGAGATAATTGTAAGCGAAAATAGTTCAATTCGTTCAATTCCATTAGTTGCAAAAGGTTCAATTCGAGTGATAAGAACCGATGAGGATGGAAGAGAAATTCTTTTGTATTACATAAAAACTGGCGAAACCTGCATTATGTCGTTCTTAGGCGGAATGCATCATGAAAAGAGTAAAGTAAAAGCTGAGGTTGAAGAAGAAGCAGAAATCTATTTCCTACCAATCGATAAAGTTTCTGAGTTTATAAAAGAATATCCTGAGTGGTTAGATTACATCTTTAGATTATATCACAAACGATTTGAAGAACTCCTAGAAATAATTAATGCCATTGCATTCAAAAAAGTGGATGAACGGTTGTTAATGCTCTTGAAGAAAAAAGCTGAATTGATGCATTCTTCCATTATCTCCATCACGCATGAACAATTGGCAAATGAATTGGGAACAGCTCGAGTGGTAGTTTCACGCTTATTAAAACAATTAGAGGAGAGTGGTTTAGTAAGTTTGGGTAGAAATAAAATTGAGCTCACGAAGCTTTATAAACCATAAAAAGGAACACTTAAAAACTTATTTTATTTATGAGTCCAGTACACCAAGTCGATTTTTAGGGTTTTTCCTGTTCCAATCCTGCGAATTCGTTACATTTTTTGCAGAAAACTACTTTTTGGAGTTGACTCATTTACTCAAATTCGGACTTGGATCTTTTGTAAAGCTTATTAATTTTAAAAAGGTTCAATTTTGCAAAAAAATAAAAACAATAAGCTATGCGCAACATATAGTTCTTATTTCACATACGTCATTTCGTCATGCTGGGCTCCGATTTAGCATCTTAGTCTTGGAACTTAACCTAATCAAAAGAACTAGCTTATGGTCTAAAAAGATATTGGACAGAGATAGCACTTCGTGGTTCTTCGAATCGTGTCGGGGCACGGGATGCCCTTCATTTTGCAAAAACAAGTGAAGTTTGCTTAGAAACAAAGCCCGAGATTGACTCATTTATTGAAAAACACAATGAAATCTAACGTTTTAATTAAAGTATATTTCTTATCTTATCATGTAAACTATCAATGTTAACTTACATTAATACGTATAAGTGAGTCCACTCCAAAAAGTCGATACTTTCAATTTTCACCCTTCTAAATCCTACGAATTCGACTAGTAGTTTGCTAAAAACTACTTTTCGGAGTACACTCATAAGTTAAAAAATAATTAATGATAGCTTAAAATGAAAAGGGGGTAAACGGAAAAAATGAATGTATTCAATAGCTCATTCGTATCAAATACGAATATTTGCTAAATCCCCAAAAATATAATTACTTACCTAGTTAAAAGTATAAGTGTTATAAATATTTTTTATAACTTGAATCCTTTCGAATTTATATATCATTAATAAATAATAGGATATGAGGATATCTTAAGTGCTTTTGTTAAACTATAACACTAAAGAAATCTGAAATAAAGTAGGAAAAACTTTTTTTGTAACAAAAGTAACTGAATACGCATTTTTTTTAGCCGAATTTTGCCTGTTAATAACCGAGTTAATAAAGATAATTGACTCTTAAAAGGATTAGATTTAAAGATGGATATTATTGGCTATTTAGCTTCTATAGTAATTGGAATTTCACTTGGCCTGATTGGTGGAGGTGGTTCAATCTTAACGGTACCTGTGCTTGTGTACCTTTTTGAAGTTCCACCTGTATTGGCAACTGCGTATTCCTTGTTTATTGTTGGTTTGACAAGTGCTGTAGGCTCAATAACCTTTTTCAATCAGAAATTAGTAAACATTAAAACAGCAATTGTATTTGGAATTCCATCCATAATAGCCGTTTATTCTACTCGTGCTTTTATAGTTCCTGCCATACCAAGCGATATAATGACAATTGGTAGTTTCGTGGTAACGAAAAGTGTTTTAGTAATGGTACTCTTTGCCGTTTTAATGATTGCAGCTTCCTATAGCATGATTAAGAAAAATGGTAAGAAAATAGCAGATGTTGAAGGCCCCCAAGCCTTTAATTACCCTTTAATATTAATTGAAGGCATTGTTGTTGGCATCTTAACAGGTTTAGTTGGAGCAGGGGGTGGATTTTTGATCATTCCAGCATTAGTGGTATTAAGTAAATTACCAATGAAAGAAGCTGTAGGAACATCGTTAGCAATAATAGCTGCTAAATCACTATTAGGTTTTCTGGGTGAAAATAGTGCTACTCAAATTGATTGGACTTTTTTACTATTCGTTTCAGCATTTGCCATTTCAGGAATATTTATCGGATCTTTATTATCAAAGAAAATAGATGGCAATACCTTAAAACCAACTTTTGGATGGTTTGTTTTAATCATGGGTATTTACATTTTATTGAAGGAAACCTTATTCAAATAAACTTTATCTAGAAAAATGAAAACAACTTACATTAAAATCGGAATTATAGTCATAATTGGAGTACTTATGCTCAATTTTTTAAATTCATTATTCAGTGGTGGTTCAGGTGATGAAAATCTAACTGAAGTTATCCAAAAAGGAGCTTTTTTAGTGGATGTTAGAACACCTGAGGAATTTGCAATGGGTTCAGCTCCAGGTGCAGTGAATATTCCATTAGACAAAGTTGCCACAAGGATTAGAGAATTTGATGGTAAAGACAAAATCGTAGTATTCTGTAGAAGTGGTAACCGAAGCAGCCAAGCTAAACGAATTCTTGAGGCTAAAGGGCATAAAGAAGTGATTAATGGAGGAACGTGGCAAAACGTTAGAAATCACATAAAATGAAGATTTTAATCAGAGTATAAATCCTATTTTTTAGAAAAAATCTATAAAATAATAGATTAAAGTTTAGCTAATAAACAATAAAATTTAACCTATATAAAAACTTAGCCAAGGTAAAAAGCTATTGATTAACATGGCAATAAAGAAATAAATCTGCTAAAAAAATCTATTTGAGAAGAAGAAATAAACATTAATGTTAAACCATAAAAACAATGCATGTATTAGACGTAATTTTTGAACCATGGCCTTGGTATGTTGCTGGTTCATTAATCGGATTAACCGTTCCTGTATTACTCATAATCGGTAATAAATCATTGGGGATTAGCTCATCTATGCGCCATACGTGTGCAGCCTGTTTCCCTGCTGATATAAAATTTTTCAAATATGACTGGAAAAAAGAAAAATGGAATTTGTTCTTCGTTTTGGGAGTTCTATTTGGCGCTTTTATTGCAGTCCAAGCATTAGTATCAGATTCCCCAATAAAAATTAATACAGATTTACGAGCTGAATTGGTACAATTTGGTATAACTGATATTTCTGGATTAATCCCTGCTCAATTATTTTCATGGGATTTGATTCTCTCTGTAAAGGGTTTCATTATGATTATATTTGGTGGTTTTATGGTTGGGTTTGGAGCACGCTATGCTGGTGGTTGTACTAGTGGGCATGCTATAATGGGTATTGCAACCTTACAAATGCCTTCTGTTATTGCAACCTGTTGTTTTTTCCTTGGAGGTTATATAATGGCAAATTTCATTCTACCCATCATTTTAGGTTTATAAACAAGAGTCCACTCCGAAAATTAGTTTTTAGCACTACATTAGTCGAATTCGCAGGATTTGGAAGCGTATAAACCGAAAGAATCGACTTTTTGGAGTGCAAACAAACAAAGAATTTTATTTTAATAAAAAGAGATTATGCAAAACGTACTAGAACAAACAAAAGAATTTGAAGCAAGAGCTCTAGACACTATGTGCGTGAATGAATCGCAATTAGAGCATAAATGGTATCATAATTTAAAATATGTTGTAGTGGGTATTGCTTTCGGAATAGTTTTCGTAAAAGTTGAGATAATTTCTTGGTACAGAATTCAAGAAATGTTTCGATTTCAAGAGTTCCACATGTTTGGTGTTATTGGTTCTGCTATCCTAGTTGGAATGATTTCAGTCTGGTTGATAAAAAATTTAAGATAAGAACTATATATGACGAAGAGATTGTATTACACCCAAAAACATTTAACAAGGGTCAAATTTATGGTGGTTTGTTATTTGGATTAGGTTGGGCATTAACAGGGGCTTGTCCTGGTCCTTTATTTGCTCAAATTGGTACAGGAACAACCGTAATTGCTGCAACTTTATTAAGTGCAATTTTCGGAACTTGGATTTATGGATATGTCCGGGAGCATCTTCCTCACTAAGTAAAATTGCCATTTCAAATAAGTAGAAGATGATTTTTAAGAAATTAAACGTTTTAGGAATGCTGGGAATCGCTTTTTTTGGTGCTTGCAAAAGTGACAATCAACATATTGATACTCTAAAAGTAAAAACGCAAGTAACTGAAAATGTGAATGCGGCTGATTTATGGCAAGCAAAAGATATTAATGAGATTGCCGATGCTGACTTCAAAAAGAAAGTAGAATATGGTAAAAAATTAGTTGCTCATACTGCAAAATATCTTGGCCCAAATGGTTCTGTTCGACAAATTTCAAATGGATCAAATTGTCAAAATTGTCATTTGGATGCTGGAACTAAAGCTTTTGGTAATAATTATGGTTCAGTTGCTTCTATGTATCCAAAGTTTAGAAGCAGAAGTGGTACAATTGAAAATGTTACCAAACGTATAAATGATTGTTTTGAAAGAAGTTTAAATGGCAAGCCTTTAGATTCCTTGAGCAATGAAATGCAGGCCATGAAAGCCTATATCACCTACATTGGTTCAAATGTGGAAAAAGGCAAAAAAGCGTTTGGTTCAGGTTTAAAATCGTTGACCTATTTAAATAGAGCAGCAGACAAAGTAAAAGGTAAACTGGTTTACTTTGCACAGTGCCAAACGTGTCATCAAGCTGACGGACAAGGGTTATTGGCAGAATCAGGGGAGGAATATATTTATCCGCCATTGTGGGGAAAAAATAGTTATAATGATGGCGCAGGCTTAAGTAGAATTACAAATTTTGCTAGATATGCAAAATTCAATATGCCTTTAGGTGCAACGTATGATAAACCAATAGTAACTGATGAAGAAGCTTGGGATGTTGCCGCTTATGTTAATTCACAATACCGACCTCACATTGAAACCCCTAACGATTTTCCGAACTTAACAAAAAAACCTATCGACCATCCTTATGGTCCTTATGCGAACAAATTTTCGATAAGACAACATAAATATGGGCCTTTTCCCTCCCTAATCTCAGCTCGAAATTCTAAATAAGGTAACTAATTGGAGTAATCATGGCATCAAATAGAAGAGATTTTTAAAAAAATAGGAGTAGTTGGAGCAGAAACTGGTTTAATGGCTGTACAAGCATTTGAAAACAATCCTAAAGAATTAAATCAAAACAAAGCAACCACAAATGGTGATAAAGATGGTAAATTTACAGTATCTATTCTTCAGACCACAGTTGTTCAATGTCAAATTCATCCACATCTGGAAAAGAAAGAAATATAAAACTGGCATAGAAAAATTCGCCAATCTAGGCTTGACCCAGAATCTTCGCCTAGTGAAGCAAACATTAGAAGCACTATGAACGGCAAAACGATACGATAGACTTAGATCTTGAATAAAGTTCAGGATGACCTTAATTTATTTAATCATTTCTCTATGCAACACTTTTAGAGTGTCAGAGAAACCGAAGACCATGCTCATACAAATCACTTTTTTCTTAGTTAATTCTTATTAAATGCTAAATAAATGCGCAAATCTTATCCCGAAGTCAAGTTAATAATGAAGTAAAGATATTTTGATAATCAGATCAGATTTAAAATATTTATTTCATGTTAGTTTAAATTAGATGAATTAACATCAATCCAATCAAAAACAAAAACAAATGAAAAAAATCCTGTTCTTACTTGCTTTTATATTTCAAACTGGAATTCTTGTAGCACAACCCTACAAGATAGTTTTCTAATTAGTTACGGCTGATACTAGCGCTCATAAATCTTTTATGAAACAATTAAACAATATTTTAGCGGAATCACCAGATGCAAAAATTCAAGTCGTGTGTCATGAACCTGGAATTGCATTAATTAGACAAGATGTTTCTGTTGTTCAAGATAAAATTTCAAAATTGATGGAACGGGGAGTAAATTTTACGGCTTGCGAAAATACCTTAAAGGGAAGAAAAATTTCCAAAGAGAAAATTATGGAAAAAGCTACTTTTACTAAAGCAGGAATCATAGAAATTGTTGATAAACAAACAAAAGGCTGGGCTTATATCAAAGCAGGTAATTAAAGCAATTAAATAAACTATTCATCAATGAGAGACTTATTTATACTGACGATTTGCGTAGTTTTTTGTTAGTCAAAACTTAGTGCTCAACATCAGGAAATAGGGGAAAAGCCTGATTTATGGAGAGGAACTAAAAAAGAGGTTAAGGATTCAACTGCCTTGATCAATTATTTTCAGGCAGGGCAATTTAAAGGTCATATACGATCCTACTCCTCACTAACTCAAAATACAGGTTCACTTACAGATTATTTTGCCAATGCAGTTGGTGGCGGAATGCGTTATCAAACTGAATTATATTATCATTTTGATGCAGTGTTTAGTGTTTTTTTTATTTTTAATGTTGGCTCATCTGCTTTAGAAAAACCAGATAAAGAAACTGGAGTATTGAATCGATATGAAAATCAGTTATTTGATATGTTGAATAGAGCCGATAAAACAGGAATTGAGCGAATGGAAGAATTATTCATTCGATATTCCCGAAAAAATGGATATATCAGTTTTGGAAAGCAATTAATAAATACTCCATTAATCAATCTTCAAGATGGTAGAATGAGACCAACTGGAATCGAAGGATTAGTATCAGAATTTAAACTTCTCGAAAATCTACGAATCGTTGCAGCATGGATTTGGGATTTTTCACCAAGAGGGACAAACGATTGGTTTTCCGTTTAAAAATCGATCGGTCTTACTCCTATGGGATTTAATGTAGATGGTTCAAAAGGAATCTATTTGAATAATTTGGATGCTAAAGGGGTGGCAAATGTGGGAATTATCTATTACCCAAAAAAAAATCAAAAATTACAACTTTGGGATACGTATATAGATAAGTTATTAAACACCATGCTTTTAAGTGGGATGGGACAACATTCTTGAACCCTGATTGGATAGTGGAATCAGGAATCCAGTTAATCTATCAGAAGGCTATTGGTAATGGAGGCAACGAAGATCAGACTAAAACCTATGTTTCAAAAAATCATGAATCGTTAACTTTGGCGGAACAGTTGGTGTTCAGACAAAAAAAGTGAATTACGCTCTCAATTATAATCGAATTACTGATAAGGGTAGGTATATTTTTCCAAGAGAAAGGGGGCTAGACCCATTTTACACCTTTATTCCAAGAGAAAGAAATGAAGGTTTTGGTCATGTAAATGCTGTTGTTCTAAAAGCCGGTTACAGAAATCATGAAAATACAATTAAGTCAATACTTTCCATGGGCTATGTTTCACTTCCTGATGTTACAACCGTGGCTTTAAATAAATATGGTCTTCCCTCATATTTTCAGACTAATCTGGATACTCGAAAATCATTCAGTGGATTTTTGGAGGGATTTGAAACCCAATTATTACTTTCAACAAAAATTGGAATGGGAGAGACGTATTCAAATAAACGTTATGTAATAAACAAAGTCGATTTGTTTCACGCAAATTTGATTGTTAATTACTATTTTTGAAAAAAAACATGCGATTGGATCCGATTCAATTATTTTTATCTACTTTTAAAGATTCGGTAGAGTTTCAAACCTTAGTAAAATTGACATTAAGTAAAAGTCAGTTATCTACGGAATTGAAAAATATTTATGTAAAACCCGTCTTAATTAAAAATGAGTTTAAACTTTCATTTACCTATCGCTTTAAGACAAATAATAGATTTGCAAATTATTCGATAGCGGAAGCAATTGTTGAAATTCAATCTTATTTAGAAGAATTACGGTTTCTCGAGGCAAATCTTATTTCAGATACACGAGTAGTTAAGCTTGAATATGTCAAATCTAATAGATGGAAAATAACCGAGAACAAAAAAGAGACTATTTTAATACATAAAACAGACTTCTTGCATAATCGAGAGAAAAAGCGATTATTGACCGATTCTGATACCACATGGATGCATAATCTAGGTTTAACCAATGAAGAGGGAGAAGTTTTTAAAAGGTCACAGGATAAATACAAACAAATAAATCATTATATCGAATTATTAAAAGCTGATATTGAATCACTAAATCTATCGAAAGACATACATGTAATGGACATGGGTTCAGGAAAAGGGTATCTAACTTTTGCCTTATATTCCTATTTAAACTATAAAATCCAAACTGAAAAAAACTCTGATGAACCGAAAGTCTTTGTGAAAGGAGTTGAATATCGAGCAGATTTAGTAGATTTCTGCAATAAAACAGCTGAGAAATGCAAATACACTCATTTGAGTTTCATAAAAGGTGGAATAGTAGATACTCCCGTTAATGAGTTAACAATGCTTGTAGCGCTTCATGCGTGCGATACCGCTACTGACGATGCAATCTTTAAAGGAATACAAGCTAATGCCGATTTAATAGTAGTTGCGCCCTGTTGTCATAAACAGATTCGAAGAGAAATGGGAAAGAATGTAGTCGAAAATGAAGTATCTCCACTTACAAGACATGGGATTTTTTTAGAACGTCAGGCGGAAATGATAACAGATACCATTCGTGGATTACTCCTAGAATATTATGGATACTCGATTCGAGTCATGCAGTTTATTTCTGATGAACATACGCCAAAAAATGTGATGATTTCTGCAATTAAGAAAAAAGATTATCCGAATAAGAATAGTGATGCCAAAGAAAAGATTCAAAAAATTAAAACCTATTTTGGAATTCAAACTCATTATTTAGAAGAATTATTGAGCTAAGTTCGGGATATGAAATTAAGAATAAACCAAGTAATTATACATTTCGCCATGCTTGGAACTGTCCCTGTATCTCTGCCTAGTTTCGTTTTAAAGTAAAGATGGCATAGCAAAGTAAATGTAGGTTCTCTATTGCTTATTCTAATAAATCATTGAACTAAGTATTAAGCCGAACTCAGCCTATTGAGCGAAAATTAGACCTTTATCTTTTCAAAAAACCAAACTATCTCAAAGACACTTAGACTCAAATTTTGAGCAAAATCGCCTTTTTTTTCTCAAAAGGAGGATTTTTAAGCTCAGCATTGATTATGTAAAGCGAAGCTCTAAACTAAGAATTCCTCTTTTGTAAGAGATTGCGGCACTAAAAAGACGCAAGAAAGGGAGCTGAATGCGAGCTAGCATTCGGTACTAATAAAACTTTAGACATTGATTTCATGAAGAAAGAGAATGTACAAGGCAAGATCCCTAAAACTTGTCTTATTTCCCAAAATGAACATCAAAAAAAGACATTCAAACAGTTAAGTAAGAATGACTTTGAAAAAAATAGAGAAAAATTTATTTTTTAGAAACAGAAGAGAACGCTTGATTTCTTCGAACGAAAATTAAAACTCGACGATTTCTTTCTTGATTTTCAGGAATAGCTACGCCGTTTACATCACGATTTGGTACAATTGGTCTAGATTCAGCAAAACCACTTGCTTTTAGACGTTGTACAGGTATTCCAGCTGTAATTAAAAGTTTTACGATATTTGTTGCACGGTGAGAAGAAAGTTCCCAATTGGACTCATACTTACCACTTCGTATTGGAATATCATCGGTATGCCCTTCAACTTCAATTAGAAAGCTTCTCATATCCAATGTACTAATTGCTTTTCCAAGTTCATCGATTACAACACCCATATTACGTTTAATAGCCGCTGAACCAGATTCATAGAGAGAACTACTTGCAAATTCAATTCGAACACCCAAGGGATCGACATCAACCTGAACGGTTTTTTCCATATTTCTTTGTACAACAATATCTTGCAATTGTTTTTTTATTTCTTCAAAAGGTCTGTCAGCTTCTTTCTTTAACATTTCGCCAGAAATAGCACCTTTCATTTCTTCGAATTTAGACTGATCAATTTCAGACATCGAAAAAAGAAGAATAAAAAAGGTTAAAAGAAGTGTAACCATATCAGAATAAGTAACCATCCAATTATCTTCATCGGAACCTTCCTCACCTTGTACCCTGCGTGACTCAATGTAACTTCGGCGTTCTGCTAAACTATTCTGTTTAGTCTCGTTTTTATTCAATTTCCGATTATTATCACCAAATCGAGAGCTTTGAGAAGACCCTTGACCACTAGAACGCAAATTAAATGAACTCATAATTTACTCCTTAATTACTTGTTATCATTTTCAGAAATGATATCAAAGTGAGATTTAGGATCTAGGAAACTATTCAATCTATCCTGAACAGCAATGGCACTTTTACGATCATTTAACATAACTAAACCTTCCATAACCATGAAGTCACGATAACGTAAAATTTGTTGTTTTTCTCTTGTTTTTTCAGCACCAGGCTTTAAAATTAATTGACTGAATAAAACCCCATATAAAGTAGTCATAAGAGCTAAAGCCATACCAGAACCGATGGAGTCAGGATTTGCACCAAGATTATCAAGCATAATAATAAGACCAACGAGCGTACCAATCATTCCAAAGGCAGGAGCGTAATTACCCATTGTTTTGATAATGTAGGTGATAACCATATTCCGTTCGTAACGAGTCTCAATCGCATCAGTTAACATAGGGCGAAGTTCATCACTAGAATAACCTGAAACCAAAATATTGGTTGCATACTTCATAAATGAATCTTCAATTTTTGCTTCATCGATTAGTTTTTCTAAATCACGAATATCGCCTCTCTGAAGAACTTTTGACCATTGAATTAATAAAGCAACATCATGGTATAAAGAAGTCGTGTTAATATTTTGTGGCACAATTACACTAAATAATTCTTTAAAAGCTCTAATGACATAGGAACCACTAAATGAAACCATTGCAGATGCCAGCGTTCCACCAATTACCATGATAAAACTTGAAAAGCTTAGGAACATCAAATAATTATCTGTATTTGTAACAATGGCTAGCATGAAAAGACCAAAACCAGAAATAAATCCTAATATTGTAGTTAAACTAATTTGCTTCATAACCTCAATGAGTCTATGTGTTAAAAGGAATCTTTAAAATCTAATCGCTGAAACAATGACAGTATAGATTTTTTATGTGGGTGAATATACTATAAAAAATTTAAAAGGTATAAAAAACGCCTTTTTTTTGTGGATGAAGCAGTAAATGATGTATTCCAATTGTGTAAAAAAAAACTCAATTTAGAAGTGAGTTCATACAATTTGTCAATTTTTAGGGATTAGACCCATTCAAATCATAATAAATGGCTAATTTTTTACGGATTACTACTTTTCAAAGAATATACTTTTAAAAAAAAAATCTAAACAAGCTAATAAAACTCAATTAATTCTATTTCATTCAAAACTAGAGCAAATAGACCGATTATTTTGGAGTGATGCCTCATTCAAACAAAGCAAAATTCTGTTTTTTTATAAAAAAAGCTGCCCATGAAAAATCATAGACAGCTAAACAAAAGGTTGTGGAATTAGTTTTTAATTCAAAACCTTATCAAGGGGAGTGTATTCGAAGTCAAAAGCTTCTGCAACGTCTTTGTAAACAATTTTTCCGTTTGCAATATTTACACCAAGAGCTATTTCTCGGTTCTCTTTAGCTGCACTTTCCCAACCTTTATTTGCAAGTTGAATGGCATAAGGAAGAGTTGCATTGGTTAAACCTTGAGTGGAAGTGTATGGTACAGCACCAGGCATATTAGCTACACAGTAATGAATAACTCGGTCAATTACGTAAATTGGATCTGCGTGTGTTGTAGGTTTACTTGTTTCAAAACAGCCACCTTGATCGATTGCTACATCAGCGATTACGGAGCCTTCTTTCATTAGTGGAAGCATATTGCGACGAATTAATTTTGGCGCTTTAGCACCAGGAATTAAAACCGCACCAATTACTAAATCCATGTGTGGTAAATATTCACGAATTGCACCTTCAGATGAGGCAATTGTTGTTACGTTTTTAGGCATAACATCGTCTAAATAACGTAAACGAGCTAAGCTTAAATCCATTATAGTAACATTTGCGCCCATTCCAGCAGCTATTTTAGCTGCATTGATTCCTACAATACCGCCACCTAGAACAAGAACATTTGCTGGTCTAACACCAGGAATTCCACCAAGAAGAACGCCACGTCCACCTTGAGCGCTTTCTAAATATTTAGCACCTTGTTGAATTGACATTCTACCTGCAACTTCACTCATTGGAATTAATAATGGTAAAGATCGATCTGCTTTTTCAACAGTCTCGTAAGCAACGGCAATAGACTTACTTTCAACAATTGCTAGTGTTAATTCTTCGCTTGCTGCAAAGTGGAAATAAGTAAATAGTAATTGACCTGCACGGATTTTAGGATATTCAACCGCAATGGGTTCTTTTACTTTCATGATCATTTCGGCACGTTTCCAAACTTCATCAGAAGTTGAAACGATTTCAGCGCCAACTGTTATATACATTTCGTCTGTAAAGCCACTATTTTTTCCAGCTTCTGTTTCAATCAAAATCTTGTGGCCGTTTTTCTTTAATTCTAATGCACCGGATGGAGTAAGTGCTACTCTGTTTTCCTGTGGTTTTATTTCTTTTGGTACACCAATTAGCATGAATGCTGATCCTTTTCTGTAATGTGTTATAAAGTTAAAAAATCGCTTTTCCAGCGTCTCAAAGTTACTGAATTTTATTATGAGTCCGATTTGAATTACTAATCTTTCCTCTTAATTGAGGCGATTTTATTTTAAAAATCCTATTTAAATTAACTAAACAGGAATTATTTTTTTTTAAAATGATAATTAGTGGAGATTAAATTCTAAGTAAGAATAAAAATGTAAAGTGAAGAGATCATTTACACTAATTACGTAACAAATTCGGCGAATTCAATTTTATTGCGTTCTTTAATGGAATTCATATTGATAATAATTCGTAAATTGGAGTAGTTGCTATTAATAAAAGAATCGCTAATAACCAGCGTTTGGATGCAAATACAATTTTATCCCAACATTTTTAATAGAAAACAAATTGAAGTAGGATTTCAATAATCAATTAGGAGTCGTTTAGTCAAGATAGTCGATTTCTTCAATTTCAACGTTTTAATTAGCCTACTATTACCAATTTTTTTGGCAAAAACTACCTTTCTGAGAACACTCAATTTTAGTTTTTTATTGAAGCTGAACTCCAGTTAGTATCAAAACTAACGATTATTGTACTGTCGAACTATCTCTGAAACATCTGTGGTTCCTTTTTCTTTTGCATTTTTAATAAATGAAGTCGAGACACCATACTTGGTTAATTTGATGACATCATCGTGTTCAACAGTTGGAAGTATCCTTTTAACTGTTTTAGCAAATGAGCTTGAAACGCCAAATTTACTCATTTCAATTATTGAATTTGTTGAGATAGTTGGAAAGATTTCTTGCATATCTTTTACAAAATTAGCATTGACTCCAAATTTTGCAAAACGTATAATTTCATCTGAATTTATTAAGGGAAATAGCAATTTGAAGTTTTTTACCTGTTCAGCTCTAACTCCAAATTTCCCAAAATCAATAATTTCGTTGGGGTTTAAAGAAGGAAGTTGTTTTTTAAATGCTACTATAGATGAAGCACTAATGCCATATTTTCCAAAATTTATGATTTCAGAAATAGTAAGATTTGGTAAAGCTTCTATATAACCGGCAACCGTTGACGCTGAAATTCCATATTTACCCAATTCTGTTACATCATTTTGGTTAAGATTTGGAAGAACTTCTTTGTAACCTGCTACTGATGACGCCGAAATTCCATATTTGGCATAGTCAATAATTTGATCAGAACTTAACTCAGGCATTAACTTTTTAAAGGCAGCAACACTTGAAACATGAACCCCATATTTTGAAAAATTGATTAAATCATCAATAGTCGCTTCAGGATAATAGGTTTTCATATCTCGAATATAATCTCCACGTACACCATATTTATATAATTCAACTATATCATCAGTACTTATTTTAGGATCAAAAAATCTATAATCTTCTAAACTTGATTTACTTACTCCGTATTTAGTGAACTCACTCATTTCACTTAAGGAGAAATGTGGGAAAATATCATGAATAGCCAGAATTACTGATTTTGACGTTCCATATTTAATCACACGTTCTAAATCTGATAGGTCTTCATTGGGATATAAAGACATAACATCTTCAATATCTAATGATGACCAACCAAATTTTGCGGTTAAGTCATTCATTGCTGAACGTGCAAATGGCGGTTGTGGGGATGTTGGAAAAACGGGAGTCGTACTTGAGCCTAAATTGGTTGATTCATCAGCTGTTGGGCTGGAGAAGAAAATTTTATTAACTGACGATTCTAAAATTGAATAGGATTTACTAAATAGATTTCCAGAGTCACTTGCGAAATTCCAAATCATTAAAATGGCTAAAATTCCCAAGAGAGAAATTGATTTAATCTTAGAAGATTTAGGCTCATTCTTTTTCTGATTGGATAATCTTAGCTCTTTTTCAAAATCAGATTCTTCTAAAACTGTAGAATGCTTGGTTGACTGTTTATTATTTTCTTTCATTATTCAACTAATTGTTTGAATTCTATTTGACAAAAAAAATGGACTGAATTTCATAAAATCTAATTTATGAGGAATTCAGCCCATAGAAAAACGGCTTAATCAATAAATAAATCGGGTTTTATTTCACGAGATTCATTAATCGGTTAAGTACAATTCCATCAGACGTTTTTAATTGATAAATATAAACACCTGAGGCTAGTTCAGAGGCATTGAATTGAACACGATGTGTACCGATATTTTCGGATTTTGATTCAATTAATGTAGCAACTCTTTTTCCAAGCACAGAATAGACCGTTAAACTAACTGTTGAAGCTTTGTTTAAAGAATAATTTATAGTTGTGCTAGGATTAAATGGGTTTGGATAATTCTGATAAAGGGTAACAGAATTTGGAGCTTGCAAAGCGCGCTCATCACTAACTGATGTAGTTTTTCCCCACATAAATCTAGTTTTAACCGGAAAGTGGTCTGAAGTAGTTGATAAATAGTTACCTATGTAAACAGGATTCTCTATTTGTTCTGCACCATTCAAGTGTGTATTAACCATTTCATTTGAAATTATAATGTGATCTAACATTGAGAAATGTGAATATGACGTAAATCCACGTTCTTCTAAGGATTTAGTTATCACTTTATATCTAACTGTATCGGCAACAAATCCTGCATAAGGAGAAACAGTAGAGCCTTCATAAGTTGTTTTTAAGACAAAATCATTAAAATCACCCATAAAAATTAAGTTGGAAGCGGAGCGCTGAACATCAAGTAAGTCTTTTAATTCCGCAACGTCTTCAAAACGACGATTGTAGCTTTCTTCATCAGATAATGCTTTAGCATGTATGTTTAATAAAAACAGATTTTTACTTTCTCCGTTAATCGTTGCTTTTACAATAAACTCATACGGATATCGTCCTGTTGCCCAACTTGATGATTGTGACCAATTTGTACTAATAAATGCGGCAGAAAGTGAATCTACGACTGATGGTTTATAGATGTAGGCCGTTTTTTGAGTTTGGCTAATAGGAGCTATAAAACCTCTGTAACCCTCTAATTTTGAAACTAAGGTTTTGAAAGCTTGATCATTTGAAATTTCTTGCAAGAAATAAACATCGGAATTCATGGTTTTCATAACGGTTGCAGCATTCTCAATTTGCAGATTTTCATCATCAGGCCCACTTTGGTCACTACCGAACCATTCTAAATTCCACGTTGTTACATCAAAAGTTTCAGAGTCTGGGACATCACTATATGGAATTTCAACAGCTTGAACATTCATATCTACAGCGTCTCTAGGCATAAGTTGATTTGCCCCAGCATATCGACTAATAACAGCAGTTAAGGTAATTGGGTCTTTAGGAATTTCGGCTCCAACAAGACTAGTTATATCACCATCAATTCTGACTTCTGTAGACCCTGTTTCATCACTAATTACATAGTTTCTATTACCTTGGAAGGACCCTGTATCGGTAAATTTCACTCCTGTTATAGTGACGAGTTGGCTTTGATGAATTTCCTGAATCTCAGAAATACTTAATGGTATAGGTTCTTGTAAAACTGGCTCAACATTGTATTTAGTATAGGTGATATTATTACCAGAAATTTGGAGTAAGCCTTTTCCTGCTGCTGTAGTTCCAAATTCAGCAAGTGGACCAGTTACTTTCACCGAATCGCCACGTTGAACATCAGCATGGAGAGGAGCGTAATAAACGGCTATACCTGCTGTAGCATCTTGCAAATACACAGGCCCACCAAATTCATTAGCAACGGTAATTCTACCACTTACAGAAACTACAGTTCCTAATGCTAATCCTTTAACAACATTTATTGGTTGAGATTCTCCAACGGCTAAAGCAGTCGCTCTTAAATTTAGCGTAACTGTTTGAACACTTTGGTCATTCGTTTCAAAACTCAATGTAGCTTCTTGGAGTCCTTCTGTAGCTGCTCTGAATGCAATTTCAAACTCTGAAGTATCTAAATTTTCAAGTTGATTTGAGGTAAAATCACCAGCAATTATGAAATCACTTGGAGAGCTAATTTGTAAGTTTGTAACTGTTAAAATTGACTTACCTAAATTGGTAATAGTGAATTTTAAATATTTCTCATCACCAATAAACATACTTCCAAATTCGACATCTGAACCATCACTTAGCGGTGTTCCAGCTTGATCTAATTTCATGGTTGCTTCTTCAACCGCTTCTTTGAAAGAAAAAATTAAGTTGGAGTTGTCAGTATCGTTTCCTCCGCCTAAAGTAGGAGAAGAAATACTTTTTAATTTGTCGTTACTAACTAAATCGGATAAGGAGTTTGTTCCTTGATAACCGATTGAACTATTAGAAGAGACGGTACTCGTAAAATGTGCTTTTGGAGCAGGTAGTGTTGCTGCATTTCCCGTACCATGAGAAATACCATGAATATGATTGTCCGATGCATCTAAAATCTGAATAGCTTCTGAAGTTCCACTCACATTAAATTGATTTCCACTAATGTAGGTTGCATTATCAGTTTTGATAATTATAAGACCATCAGAAGCATCGATATCTTCACTTGCAGCAACACTTGTCCCAATTAAAACGATTATAGTTCCTGAGGGAATATCAGCCCAAAGTTCATTATTTGAAAAAATTAATGGCGATTGTGGACCACCTGAACCTGAATGATCTCTTAGTTTATATCCTCTTATATCTACAATTTCAGTGGTCACAAGTTCGACCCATTCGCCTTCCTTTGTGCCTGAGTTTAAATATTCGTTTACAAAAATTGATTGTGCTTGTACATTCAATGAAGCGAATGTTAGTAGAAGAATTAAGATTGATCGCATAGTGACACCATTTTCTTTTTAGGTAGAAGTATTATTCTAATTATGAGTTTTGGGTTCTCTTTTTATAAAAAAAATATTGCCCAAAACTAGCTTTATAAACTGTTTTTTATGAGTTTAGCATTAAGATTGTATTCGAACTTTCATTTTTTAACACACACGTATCATTATAGTAATGGTTCACCTAGATGTAATACCAAATAATAAATCTAACTAGACTTCACTAAGAATAACAATACATATGTTGTGGCATTTCTCTCAGAAATTTCATGATTTTAATCATCATTAAGTAATTTTAGGCAACGTTAATATAAAAATGAATCATCTTAGTAAAACTCAGTAGGTAATTGTGAAATGTAAGGATTTGATATTAAGTTTGTATAACGAATCTGAAATTAGCGTTTTGCATACTCACTTAACTTGCAGACGTGAAACCTTTTTGTATTTCAAAATGCCGTGTGATTACTATTGCTTAGAAAATACATCAAAATCAAATTTGCAACAAGTAATGTTATTTTTACACATATAAATTAAACCGTAATAGCACTTCATGGTTCTTCGAATCGTTTAAGAGTACTGGATGACCGTTTTATGCAAAAATGTATTAAAAAGCAATTTTTTTGCATTTTGCTTTGCTGAGCCATAGAATATCCTTAATCATAATACCGAGGTCAAAAACGAACTCCGAATTAGAGCTAATATGAAAAAAAAGCCGACAATGAAGTCAGCTTAAAATTTAGACAAAGCTCAATTTGCAATTTATGTTTGATTCAATTTGAAAAATCTTGAATGATCTGTAAACATTCAATCAAATCGTAATAAATCGCTAAAATAGTACAGAAAATTACTTTTCAATTTAAGTTCAAGTTTGATTTTGAAACCAAATAGAATTCAATTTTCAATGTTGAGTCCAATCTGAGAAGTCGAATTTCTCGGTTTATATCCTTCCAAATCTTGCGAATTCGTCGAAACTACGTTTAAAAGAAAGCTCATTTTTTAAATCTATAAAATAAATTGACTTAAGTCGCGGTCTTTCACAATATGAGAAAGTTGTTTTTCAACATAGGCTTTATCGATTGTAACTTTTCCAGAATTAATATCATCTGGTATAACAAATAATAACTCTTCAACTACAGTACTTAATATAGTGTGTAATCTACGAGCTCCAATGTTTTCAACGGATTGATTTACTTCTGCTGCAACTTTGGCGATTTCGCGAATGGCATCATCCGAAAACTCAAGAGTCACATTTTCCGACTCAAACAAGGCGATATACTGTTTAGTTAAAGCTGTTTGAGGCGCTGTAAGTATCTGATAAAAATCTTCTTCCGTTAAGGAGTTCATCTCAACACGAATAGGGAAACGACCTTGTAATTCTGGTATTAAATCAGATGGTTTAGCCATGTGAAATGCGCCCGAAGCAATAAATAAAATATGATCAGTTTTTACTACGCCATATTTTGTTGAAACATTGGAGCCTTCAACAATAGGCAGTAAATCTCTTTGCACACCTTGTCTAGAAACATCAGGACCGCCACGACCATCACCTTTACTTGCAGACGCAATTTTGTCGATTTCATCAATAAAAACAATTCCACTTGTTTGAACACGGTCGATGGCTTCTTGAATAGCAGCATCTTGATCAACCAATTTTTCAGCTTCATCGGCAAGTAAGAAATTTCTTGCTTCCGAAATCTTAATTTGTTTTTTCTTTGATTTGCTTGGATTTAAGTTTCCTAGCATTTCTTGAATATTCATTCCCATTTCTTCAATTCCAGCGGGACCAAATATCTGAAGCGATGGTTTTTTTGATTTAACTTCTAATTCAATTTTGCGTTCGTCTAAATCACCATTTCGAAGTTTTTCACGAAATTTCTCACGTGTTTTTTCATTCAATTCATGATCGGATGCCGTATTTGGATCAAAATGATTATCTGATGTTGGAAAACCAGTTGTTTTAATAGAAGTATTATGTTTAATAGGAGGGATAAGAATATCGAGAATTCGTTCTTCTACCATTTCCTCTGCTTTTTTCATCACACGTTCTTGCATTTCCGATTTAACCATGGCAACACCCGTATCGGTTAAATCACGAATCATCGATTCAACATCGCGACCAACATAACCAACTTCAGTAAATTTGGATGCTTCAACTTTAATAAAAGGAGCTTTTGCTAATTTTGCCATTCTTCGGGCAATTTCAGTTTTACCAACTCCCGTTGGGCCAATTAAGATGATATTATTAGGAATAATATCTTCACGAATCGATTCATCAGCATTTAAGCGTCTCCAGCGGTTACGAAGTGCAATAGCTACTGATCGTTTTGCCGCTTTTTGACCAACAATGAATTTATCTAATTCCTGAGTTATTTGCCTTGGGGTAAGGTTTTCGCCAACACTACTCATTTTGCATCCTCATCAATTTCTAAAATAGTCAAGTTATGATTGGTATAAATACATATATCAGCTGCGTTATGTAGCGATTCTGTAATTATTTCTTTTGCTGATAGGTGAGGGGCGTGCTTTTTTAAAGCCCTAGCGGCTGCTAGTGCATAGGAACCACCACTTCCGATACACAAAATATCATCGTCCGGTTCAATTACATCACCTTGCCCAGAAAGCAATAGTAATTTTTCTTTGCTTAAAACAATTAATAAAGCTTCCAATTTTCGTAAATAACGATCTTGACGCCAATCTTTTGCCATTTCAACGGCCGCCCGTTCTAATTTGCCGTTATATTGATTTAATTTTTCTTCGAAACGCTCGAAAAGGGTAAAAGCATCGGCAGTAGAACCTGCAAATCCTGCTAGTATTTTGCCGCCAAATAATTTTCTTACTTTGGTTACGGTTGCTTTCATTACGGTTTTGTCTAAAGTCGCCTGACCATCACCACCAATTGCAACTGTTCCATTATGGCGTATTCCAACTACTGTTGTAGCTTCTAATTTGAATGAACTCATAGTACACTTTTCTTTTCTTTATATTTGGCTCCGCTTTTTTAGCAAGCCAGAATCGTTTAACGTAAAAGCATCACACTTCTGATAGGATACTTTTACTATTTTTATTTAATCTTCGTTTTCCTCAGGTTTCGCAGCTTTGAGTTTCGAACTTTTGGTTGTAGAAACACGCATTTTGGATGCATCTTTAATTTCTGATTCTTCTGCAATTTCCACTATTTCTTCAGCTATCATTTCTAGAGGGGCTTCAATGGGTTCGTCTGGAAGATGTGTTTCTTTTTTTTCTGATTTTTTGTTTGATTTGCGAACAACAGCTTTTTTTACTGATGTTGATTCTTCGCCATCTTCTTCATCAACAAGTGGGCTTGAGTCTGCCATTAGTTGCTTCGGTGTTTCTATTTCAATGGTCTTTTTAGCAACTTTAATTGGTTTTCTGCCTCTTTTTTTCTTAGGTGGCGTTTTTACTTCGTTATTCAGATCAGATGATTCTGCGTCTGTAATTGATTCTTCGATTTCAACAGATTCTTCAGTGCTTAAATTAGTTTCTGATTCATTGGTTTCAGGACTATGTTCAACTACTGTTTTTTCAAGAACTTCGATAGTCTCTTTGTAGATTTCTAATTCGATGTGTTCCTCGTCTTCTGTTTCAACAAATTGAATAGAAGATTTTACAGATACTTCTTCAGATTCTGCTGATTTTGTTTCTTCTTTTGATGCAGCTTTTTCGATATTTTTTTTAGAAATCACAGTTGATTTAATCTCTTTAGTGATTTTTTTAGAAGGAGTTATAGGTTCTGATTCTTCGTTAGAATCGTCTTCATCAAAATCTTGTACTAATTCCTCATCCTCTGAGTCCTCAACTTCTACTTCTTCAACATCAGAATCGTCTGTGTCTTCCTCATCATCAGATTCCTCGTCATCTTCTTCGGAGTCTTCGTATTCATATGCATCCTCATCAAGTTCGTCATCATCTTCCTCAGATTCTTCCTCATAAAGTTCGTCATCATCTTCCTCAATTTCCTCTTCATCAGATTCCTGGTCAGTATCTACATAGCCTTTTGTAGAGTCAACTGACTTTGAATCATTGTTCTCAGCAGTAAAATCAGAATCATGAAAAGAAGAAGCATCATCATTATCGTAATCGTCTTCTTCATCATCAACAACTTTTACACTAATATTGTGTTGAGCTGCATACTCTTTCGCCACTTCCAAAGCATCTTTAAATTTTGGTTTTTCATCTCTTAATTGATCAGCTGTGATAAATTGTAGGGTTGAGTCAGAATCGGTTTTAGCTTTCTTTTCTTTTTTCTCTTTTATGGTTCTTTTTACAGGAGCGTCACTTTTGGGTTCATCCTCTTCTTTTTTGAAATATTTTTCTCTAGAAGAAGAGATGATTTTTCTAGCAGGTTTATCTTCTGAGTCCTCGTCGCTTTCATCTTCATCTAAATCACGATATCTTGAACCAGGTTTAGAATAACGATCTTTTTTATCGAATACATCGAGTTTAGAGCGATCCATTTTCGACTCAGAAGTTAAACGCAATAATTCTTCTTCACTTGCTTTAAGTGCCAATTCGAGAGGTCTGTCTTGCATGACTGTTTCCGTTATATCGACATCAGAACTGGGTAAGGTGAAACGATAATCGTTCATGGAGATAGTTTCATCACCCAAAATAGAAATTTTCATACCGTATTTGAACATCCATTTTAAGCGTTCACTAATAAGACCTTTTGTCATAAAAGAACGTAAATATGGATTCAAATAAATATCTACAGCACGTTTTTTATAAGAGTGTTTGAATTTCGATAACCATGCTTCAATATCAGCAATAACTGTATTTTGAGATACGAGTTCACCTGTTCCACCACACATTGGGCAGACTTTAGAAACGGAGTTAACCACACTAGGTCTAATACGTTGTCTTGTAATTTGAACAAGACCGAAATCACTCATGGCTAAGACATTGGTTTTGGCTTTGTCTTTACGGAATTCTTTTTTTAGCTCATCGTACACTTTTTTGCGATTCACATCATCTTTTAAATCAATAAAATCGACTACAATAATTCCACCAATATCTCGAAGACGTAATTGTTTCGCAATTTCTCTTGCTGCTTCTAAGTTCGTTTTTAACGAGTTTTCTTCCTGAAGTCTTTTTGCAGCATAACGACCAGAGTTTACATCAACTACATACATAGCTTCGGTTTGTTCGAAAATCAAGTAACCACCACTAGGCATTTTAACGCGAGGAGAGAAGACAGATTCTACATCTGCAGAGACGTGCATGTAATCAAAAATGTGTTCTTTGCCTTTGTATAATTTAATATTTGGAACCATTTCAGGAGCCCATTTGGCTACAGAAGCTTGAACTTCTTTAAAAATCTTTGGATCGTCGATTAACATTTGATTGTAATCTTTCGCAAATAAATCACGAATTAACGACTCAGCCATATCTAAATCACGATAGAGTAGTTGTGGTGGTTTAGCTGTTTTTAGTTGAGTTTGAATTTTTTCCCATTTTGCTAATACGTCATCAACATCTTCTAATAAACTTTTTTCTGGTTGACTTTGCGCCACGGTTCTAACAATAATTCCAAAACCATCTGGCAAGCGATTTGCAACAATATTTCTTAAACGTCTTCTTTCTTTGAAGCTTCGAATACGTTTAGAAACAGCAACATAATCGCCTTCTGGTATCAAAACAACAAAACGGCCTGCAATAGTAATATCGGTTGAAACTCGTGGTCCCTTTGAACCAATAGGTTCTTTAACAATTTGAACTAACATTCTTTGTCCAGGTTGAAGCACTTCACCTGCACGCATTTGTTTTTCTACTCCAGCAGAAACGCCATCGGGTTCTTTAGAATTGTTATTGTAGCGTTTGTTTAAATCTTTATTAAACGCTACAGCTTTGTCAACAGCATCGTTTCCATTTAATAATTTTATATAGTGTTCTAAGTTGTCGCCAACATCAGAGAAGTGTAAAAAGGCATCTTTGGGAGTTCCCATAGAGATAAAGGCCGCTCTAATTCCGCTCATAACTTTATGAACTTCGGCCATATAAATGTCACCAACAGTACGTTGATTTTCTGGTGCTTCAATAAATAATTGCGCTAGTTCTCCATTTTCTACAAGCGCTATCCGGGTTTGTTTTCCCGTTCCGTGAATTATAATTTGATTTTTCATGTAAAATTTTCATGAAACTACTCAAATTGTTCAAAAAAAGATAAAGTAGGCTTTGGTCTATACTTAATAAATACTGTTGCAATAAAGCAAACAATTACCGTAAGAAAATAACAAAGATAAATCTACATTAGATTTAAACAAAAGTTTACACTGTTGTTTCCTTCGGTTTTATTCAGCTTAGAAAACGTGTAAAGAATAGGTAAGATTGACCAATTACTTAGCGATTTTGTTCTGTAGGAAACTAATTAATGTGGTTTGGTCAAACCTATAAAAAATTACGAGCGATTTTTTAAGATTAAAAATGTATAGAAAAGGTTACAAAATTCAGTTTGAACAAAATAAGCAGTGGTTAACTGATTAATTTGTAAAGGTTTGTGTGGATGAGAAATAGGAAACATCAACAAATTGATTCAAAGTTATTTATCTAAATCGATGATTGGTGTATAAACTTAAAATCGAATTCAATTTAGGATAGAGTTTAAGCAAAAAAAACAGATTAAGACCATTTTGAATGAAATGATTTTGAAATTGCTTTTATCTATATTTAAAATGAATTTTGGTGATGTTAAAAATAAGCTAAACTGTACATCGCAAAAATTCTGATACATAACGATTTTACAGTCAGATAAAATTTATTCTTTCACACGTTTAATTTTTGCCCCGATAGTGTTGAGTTTTTTTTCTAGAAACTCATAACCACGATCGAGATGATAAATTCTCAGAACCTCGCTGTTTCCTTCAGCAACCATTGCAGCCAAAACAAGGCTAACAGAAGCTCTAAGGTCGGTACTCATAATGGAGGCCCCTGATAATTGACTATTTCCAAGTACATGAACACTGTTTTGTGCAATTTCTAAGGAAGCGCCTAAACGATTTAGTTCAGGTACATAAGAAAATCTGTCAGTATAGATGGTATCTGTAATTACCGATTTACCATCAGCAAGGGTCATTGCTGTAGCCCATTGCGCTTGTAAATCTGTTGGGAATCCAGGATACACATCTGTAATAATCGAAACAGGATTAATTTTTTTCGGAGCTTTTACATAAATATCTGTTCCAGAAACAGATATTGTTGCACCGGTTTGTTTAAACTGTTCGATGAAATGTCCCAGGTCGTCGGGGTCGGAATGGGTAATCGTAATTTCAGATTCAGGATGCATTATGGCTGCTAACATATACGTTCCCGTTTCAATTCGGTCGGGAGCATTATCAAGTGAGGTTCCTTTCAGAGCCGTCACGCCATTAATGACTAAAGTTGAATTTCCGATGCCTTCAATAGAAGCACCCATTTTTACCAATGCTGTACAAAGTTGAACAACATCGGGTTCCTGCGCCACATTATGCAACACGGTTTTACCATTGGCTAATACCGCTGCCAAAACAGCATTTACGGTTGCACCGACACTACGTGGATTAAATGTAAATTCTCCTCCGGGAATACCTGTTTTAGGGGCTTTTGCAATCACATAACCTTTATCCATAGTTATTTCGATTCCAAGAGCTTTTAATGCTTCGACGTGTAAATTAACAGGTCTTGGTCCCCAAGCACAACCTCCAGGAAGAGAGACTTTTGCATAGCCGAAACGTCCAACAAGAGCACCAAGCATATAAAATGATGCTCGCATTTTACGAACAAGATCATAAGGTGCTTCCAGTTTATTTACGCTGGATGCATTAAATACAAGACTCCTTTTATCTTCAAAAAAAGTTACCTGACAACCAGTTTCTTTTATAACATTTATAAACGTATAAATATCTTGAAGTAGAGGAATGTTGTTTAATTGTACGTCACCATCAGCTAATAGGGAAGCAGCCATTAAGGGTAGAGCTGCATTTTTTGACCCGCTGATAGCAATTTTTCCTTTTAGAGGGGTTTGCCCCTCAATAATAAATTTATCCAATTATTCAATCTCCAGAAGTAATTCACCTTTTTCGACAGACTGACCAGCAATGACTGCGATAGATTTAACAGTTCCCGCAAAAGTGGTTTTTAATTCATTTTCCATTTTCATGGCCTCTAATATAATAACAGCTTGCCCAATTTCAACTTTATCTCCAATAGCAACTGTTACAGATATAATTTTACCTGGCATAGGTGCGGCAATTTTCCCTTCTGTGGAGTCGGATGAATCATTAAATCCCATTTTCTCCATCAGAATAGCCATTTCGTCTTTAACCGTAAATTGATATAGATTGCTTTTATGTTGAAAACTTACTTTTGTACCATTCACTTGCACATTATATAGCTTATAAAATGAATGGTCTAACTTAACCGTAAACGAACCGTCTTTTTGAGGCATCCAATCAAAAGTGGAAGTCTCATTAAACAAAGTAATTAAATTTTTTTCAGGAATGGCTGTTTCTACACTGCCATTGTCTGTAACAATTTCAAATTTCATATCATTCTCACTTGTTTTAACATATTCAAGCCACGAGCTGTTGCCTGAAAAAAACAACCTTCAACATGATCTAAGTCATAAAAAAAAGTTTTTTTAAGGCTCGATTGTTCCGTTTGCCCAACCGCTTTTATTAAACCCTGATGCAATAATTGCATCAAATCATCCCTGATTTCACCTTTTTGCAATTTAGTTTCCTCTTGAATTGTGTTGTACGATTCAGGAAAAATTAATTGTTCAAGTATGTTACGTTGAGATCCGGTAATCTTTTTCATGTTTTTTTTCTTGCTACATAATACGCAATGCTGTAAAGATATAAAAGTTCAACATGATGCAATTCAGATATTTGAGACTTCTTTCTATGAAATTTATTAGATATAATTAAAATCATAATTAATACCCAAATTTATTCCCGAAATCGAACTAATTTTTTTTAAAAGTGATTAATTGCCACAATACTAAGTTTGAACCTGTATCTTTGCTAGCTAAATAAATTCTCGAAAATGAGTGATTTAAAGAAACTGATTCAAGTAATTAAGTTATTTCTTGAATGAAGCCCAAATTTGTCGTTAATTTAAAATAATGTCCAATACGTTCACCGTTTCCGTAATAACAACAAAAATTCCGCATCATTCCTTTCATAGTGGATACGAGCAATTAATAAAATACTTGCCAGAGTCAACAGAAATTAAGTTTGTGAAAAGAGGACATGCGACTAATGGGTTATCACGGTTAATCGAAGTTGGTTTGCGGTTTTTCACTACAAGTAGATGGTATCAGTGGGATGGAGTGATTGCTGATTTATTTTCTGCGAAAATTCTATCTCGTAAAAAATCAATAGTACATTATTTATATGGTGATTCATCAGTTGGTTTAATTCCGTATGTAAATGGGTATTTGCCAGGAAAATTAATTTTGAGCATTCACGCTTGTCCAACCGATTTCAATGAGGTGATTCAATTTCCTCATTTATTAAAAAATGTGGATGGCTTAATTTTACTAGGCTCCAATCAAAAAGAATATTTTGAATCTCTTTTAATTGATTCCCCAAAATTACATGTAATTCCACATGGTGTAAATATTGAATTTTTTACACCAGTAGCAACCAAACCTGAAAACGAATACCTTAACGTATTGTTAGTAGGAAATTGGCGTAGAAATTTTGAATTATATGGCACGGTGATTGAAGCGTGTGAATCGGAAAAAATGATTTTTCATGTTGTTACACAATCCTTTAATCATCATCATTTTCGTGGTTTTAGAAATGTAAAACTCTATTCCACTATTTCAGATGACTGCTTAAAGGAATTATATCAGTTTTCAGATGTGTTATTCATGGCATTAACGGATGCCGTTGCCAATAATGTGTTACTAGAAGCTGCGGCCTGCGGTTTACCCATAATTTGTGAAGATATTGGAGCAGTAAGAGACTATTTTTCAGATGAGGAAATCGCCTATTTTGAACCAAATGCAGCTTCACAAGTAATTGATTTACTTAAACAGGCGAATAAAAATCGTACAGATTTGTTCATTAAAAGAGATAAAGCCCTACTAAGAGTTCAAGAATATGCTTGGCAGCAAATCGCAAAAAAGACGTTTCAATTTTACGAAAGCGTCATAAATGCATAGAACTAGAAAAAAAGTAAAAAAGTTTTGTGAATAAAGTGATTTAAACGCTAGGTAATTTTTGCAAATAGCTGGTTCGTTCCTATTTTTGCACCTCAAAACGTTGAGACCATACAGTTGAGTACTGCACTCAATCCATCAAATATTAAATCAACTAATGTATTTTTTACTCAATCAAATTTTAGTTTTAGATATACTTATCTACGTATTTCTATTTCTTTACACTATTGGAGCATTATTGATTACAGTCTATTCAATTGGGTTCTATCATTTATTATTTCTTTTTGTATTTAAACATAAAAAATACAAACGTCTAGCGCCACAATATGAAGACGATCAGTGGCCATTCGTTACCGTTCAAATACCGATGTATAATGAAAAAGCAGTAGCTAAAAGTATAATTGATAGTTGTGCGCTTTTAGATTATCCCAAAGATAAATTGGAAATACAAGTAATTGATGATTCAACAGATGAAACGCTAGAAATTGTAAAAGAAAGAGCAACGTTTTGGAATGAGAATGGAATTAATGTAACCATCGTGCATCGTGAAAAGAGAGAAGGATTTAAAGCAGGAGCATTGCAACATGCCACTCAATTTGCAAAAGGAGATTTTCTAGCCATCTTTGACGCTGATTTTCGACCAAATAGCGATTTCTTAAAAAAAACAGTTGGCTATTTTATAGATTCTAAGGTTGCCGTAGTTCAAACACGTTGGGGACATTTAAACAGGGAATTTAGTATGTTAACTCGTGCTCAATCGTTACTTCACGATGGATTTTTCATAATTGAGCAACAAGCTAGAGAAATTGGGGGCTATTTGTTACGATTTAATGGAAGTGCTGGTATTTGGAGAAAAGAAACAATAAGTGATATTGGAGGTTGGTCATCAGACACGATAGCTGAAGATCATGATATGTGTTTGAAAGCGCAATTAAAAGGATGGAAGTTTATCTATGATTTTCATGTTGTTGCTCGAGCTGAATTACCCCTAACCATGACTGATTTTAAAATTCAACAACACCGATGGACTAAAGGCAGAGGTCAAAATATTAAAAAATATTTCTGGAAACTGCTAAAAGCCGATTTAAAACCCATGGTTAAGTTTCACGCTATGTTTGATTTGATTAATGTGTTTGTTTTAGTTGGTATTTTATTGCTTAGTCTTACAAGTATTCCTGTAGCCTTGTTTATTCAAATAAACCCTGTTATACAAAAAGTAATGGTTTATTTAACCATTAGTTTGATAAATGTATTGATATTGCCATGGATTACTTGGCTGATTATGGAGCAATATGCATCCTCGAAAACAGAACGAATTAAAGAGTTCTTCAAAACATTATTCCCTTTTATACTAACTATTGTAGGCTTGCCCTTTTTCTTAACGGTTTCTCTCTTGGATGGTTTTTTTAATAAAAAATCTTTTTTTTATAGAACTTCAAAACACAGTAGTGTTAGCAAAGCTTTACCATGGAAGGGGAATTTGTATAAACCAAGTGAACTATCCGTTATAACATGGTTCGAAGGCTTTTTTGTTCTTTTTTTTATTGGAGCAATTGTAGCAGATTTTAGTGTTGGTTTCTTTGGTTTTTTACCTTATCACCTATTGCTTACCATCAGTTATTCTTTTTTATTCATTCAATCATTTAAGAAGGTTTAGACGGTATGCAGGAGTTTATAGATTGGTTACTGTACGGATATTCTATAGCAACTTGGTATGAGTGGGTATTTTTAATAAGTACAAGCTTGTATGTATTTTTAATTTTATTTCTAACAATAGGAAGTTTATTTAATCCTAAAACAACTGAGAGTTCAGAAGCGCCAATAACAAAAGTAACGGTTTTAGTAAGTGGGAGAAACGAAGAAAGAGATTTTCCAGATTGTATTGATTCTATACTAAACCTCGATTATCCCAAAGATTTAATACAAATTGTTTTGGTTGATGATCTTTCAACTGATAAAACAAGAGAAATTATAGACGAGTACGCTCGTAACCATTCCAATGTAGTAGCGCTTCACACTAAAGATTTACCTGATAATGGGTTAGAAGCAAAAGGTCGCGGAATTGCTCATGGTTTTGGTGTAGCTACGGGTGAATGGGTATTTATAACAGATGCCGATGCAAGTGTGCATCCTAAATGGATAAAACATAGTTTACAGGGTGTTAAAGAAACAGATGGGATTATTGGTGGCGCTTTAGTTGTAAATCCAGTTGGAATAGTGGGTAAAATTGAACGAATTTCATGGGCTTTTGTACAATTATTTAATTTAGGATTAGCAGGTTATGGTGTTCCTTTTGCTTGTGTAGGGCCCAATATTATTATCAGAAGAAGTATCTACGAAAAAGCAGGAGGTCTAGAAAATGCAAATTTTTCAATTGCTGAAGATTTAGCTTTAATGGAAATGAACGCTGATGCGAGGTATAAAGTACGAACGCTTTTTAGTGAAGAAACTACTGTTACTTTAAAACCTGTGCCAAGTTTTAGACATTTAATTAGCCAACAACGCCGATGGTTTAGAGGTGGAATTGATCAAGGGAAAGACTTTTTCTGGATTTTATGGATTGCTTTTACTTGGGGATTTTCTGCAGCAACTTGGTATTGGTTTGCTTGGTTGTTAAATCCACAATTATATATTAGTTTAGTTATATTTAAGCCTTTAATTGAAGTAGCTTTTCTAAGTATTCAAAAAAAGAGATTAAATGTGAAGAAGTATGTTCGTTATATGATAATTCTTCAAGTTTATTTACCACTGGTGTTTCAAGTTTTTATTCCATCGTTCTTGTTTACAAAGAAAATAAAGTGGATGGGTGATAATTATTCAATCGATTTTAAATAAGTTTAAAAGGTAATTTTATGGCAGTATATATTCACGATATCGAAACGCTGGTATCTGATATCTCCGGTACTCAAGAAGAATTCCGCGATTTCGTAAAAAAGTTCGTTGTTAAACCAGATGATAGGTTAACTAGACTCATTGTTCAACGCTTGTATTCTAATTCTGGAATTGAAACTAGACAATCATTTTTGAATGAAATTTATCGGCATGAAGAGGGTGGGTATAATCTTTTTTATGATGGGCTAAGCGATACGGTAAAAACACCTGGAACTGCAGAACGGAATAAAATCTATCAGATTGAAGCTCGTAAAGCGGTTTCAAAAATTTCTGAGCGAATCGTCACCAAAAATGGGTGGGATAAAGACGAAATTACTCATGTAATAACTGTTTCTTGTACAGGTTTTTATTCTCCAGGGCCTGATATGGATATTGTGAATCATTTAGGTTTGAAAAGAACAACTTCAAAGTATCACCTTGGATTTATGGGGTGCCATGCGGTTTATCCAGGATTTCAATTAGCTCAGCAAATTTGCCAAGCCGACCCAAAAGCAAAAGTTCTTTTAGTTTCTTTTGAAATGTGCACCTTGCATTTAAAGTTCGATAGTTCTGTTGATTCAATTTTATCTGCTTCCCTTTTTGCAGATGGATGCGGGGCTGCATTAATTAGCTCAGATAAACCGACAAATGAACATTATTATGAAATAAATAAATTGAAAACGATAAGCGCTGCGGTTGGCACTAAAGATTTATTGTGGGATGTAGGAAATGAAGGGTTTGATATTATTTTATCTCCTGAAGTACCCAAAATTATTGGTAAACATATTCCTGAGTTAATTCAGGATTTATTTGGTGAAATTCCAGTTTCTCCCGATAATGTTGATATTTGGGCTTTACATCCAGGTGGTCGCGCTATTGTTGATGAGTTTCAAAAAGCTATGAATGTAGCTGATGAGAAGATTTCTTGGTCCCGCGAAGTGCTTAAAAATTATGGAAATATGAGTAGCGCAACTATTCTTTTTGTGATGAAAGAGTGGTTAGGGCAAGGAAAAGGGAATGTAATAGGGATTACTTTTGGTCCTGGACTTACCGTTGAAACGGGGCATTTTACGTTGGTATAAAGATATTTTATTATAAATAAAAGTCATTCCGAGTGAAATCGAGGAATCTTCGATTTACACTGTGTTGTGTTAATAAGGAAGATCTCTCCACTGCGATTCGTTTGAGTTATTGGCTTTTTGAATGAGAGTTTAGGCTTATCTACGATCGAGATGACATTTTTTTCTCATTCATCCTTCATCATTTCTCATTCTGTTTTACGCCATTACTGGCGCTTCCATCACATCAGGTATAGCTCTTTCGTAGCGTTTGTTTAATTCTGAAACTTCGATGTTTAGAACGTCTTCAATAACTAATTCATTTCCGCCAACTTCACCTAATGCGTAAAATGGAATCATGGCTTCGTTAAAATGTGCTCTAACTTCATCCAATAATTCTTCTTTTACAGTTATTACAACTCCTGATTGAGCTTCTGAGAATAGTTTTTCTGTTAGACTTCCATCTAAATCAGATATTGAAACCGAACAGCCCATTTTTGAGAAGATTGCTTTTTCTGCTAGAGTGATAGCTAAACCACCATCAGAAATATCGTGAGCAGATTGAATGTAGCCTGCTTTTATGGCATCCAATAAACTGTCTTGTAATGATTTTTCAAATAACAAATCTAATTCCGGTGCATCTCCTGAGGTTTTTTTATGAACCCAGCTCAAATATTCAGTACCGCCAAGTCCTTTTCTGTCCGCACCGATATAGACAACAACATCTCCGTCCTGTTTAAAACCTGGAGTAGTTGTGTGTTTGCTTACACTTTCAATCAAACCTAACATTCCAATTGTTGGAGTAGGAAATACCGCGCCTTTAGGATTTTCGTTGTAAAACGATACATTACCACCAGTTACTGGAGTGTCTAAAACGCGACAAGCATCGCCCATTCCACTTACTGCTTCTTTGAAAATCCAATAAAGTTCTGGTTTATAAGGATTTCCGAAATTCAAGCAATTTGTTATTGCAAGTGGTTTTCCACCAGAGCAAACTACGTTTCTTGCTGCTTCAACAACGGCAGTTTGACCGCCTTTTCTTGGATTCAAATGAACATAACGACCGTTACAATCTGTCTTAACAACTAAACCTTTATCGGTTCCTTTGATGCGAATTACGCCACTATCTGAAGCGCCAGGGCCAGTTACGGTATTAGTTCTAACCATGGTATCATATTGTTCAAAAACCCAACGTTTAGATGCAATATTTGGAGAATTGATTAAGTCTAAAAGAGTTTTTGAGTAATCATCTATGTTATCAAAAGCTGATAAATCTTCGTTTTGAACATTATCTAAATAATCAGGGCGTTTTGTTTCGCGATCATATTGGGGAGATCCACCGCCTAAAACTAGAGAATCAGCAGGAATAGAGGCTTTTACTTCGCCATCTTTGTGATATTCAACGCATTCAGTATCTGTTACTTCACCAATAATTACAGCGTGTAAATCCCATTTTTCGAATACATCAATAATTTCTTGTTCGCGACCTTTATGCGCCACAATTAACATGCGTTCTTGACTTTCAGAAAGCAATAATTCGTAAGCAGTCATACCAACTTCACGCATAGGAACTTTATCCAAGTCGATTTTCATTCCCACTTTGCCTTTTGCACTCATTTCTGAAGAAGAGCAGGAGATACCAGCGGCACCCATGTCTTGCATTCCAACAATAGCGCCTGTTTTGATTGCTTCAAGAGAAGCTTCGAGTAATAATTTTTCGGTGAATGGATCACCAACTTGAACGCTTGGACGTTTTGCTTCAGATGCTGCTGATATTTCTTCGGATGCAAACGTTGCACCGTGAATTCCATCTCGTCCTGTGCTTGCACCAACAATAAGTACAGGATTTCCTTTCCCTAAAGCGATAGCTGAAACGGTTTCATCTGCTTTTACAATTCCTACGCTCATGGCGTTTACGAGAGGATTTCCTTCGTAACTCTCATCAAAATAGACTTCGCCGCCAACAACTGGAACGCCAAATGCATTTCCATAATCTGCGATTCCACGAACGACACCATCCAACAAATATCGAACACGTGAATTTTTTAAACTACCAAAACGCAAGGAGTTAAGAGAAGCAATAGGACGAGCGCCCATAGTAAAAATATCACGGTGAATACCGCCAACACCAGTTGCTGCACCTTGATAGGGTTCAACTGCAGAAGGGTGATTATGACTTTCAATTTTGAACGCACAGCCTAGTCCTTCGCCGATGTCAACAAGTCCTGCATTTTCTTCGCCAGCGCCAACTAAAAGTTGTTTACCTTCGCGTGGGAGTGTTTTTAATAATTTGATGGAGTTTTTATACGAACAATGTTCACTCCACATTACCGAATAAATGCCTAATTCAGTGAAAGTTGGGGTTCTACCTAAAAAATCTTTTATTAATTCGTACTCATGTTCATTAAGTCCATGTTCTTTAACGAGTTCTGGGGTAACTTCAGGTTCAAGGAAAGGCTGATTCGACATAATCTCGGTTTTTTATGGGTTTTAAAATCGGTTTAAGTTACCGAAGTTTGTCCATTTTTGTTGAACAGAATAGTGAATAAAAGAAGAAAAAACGTTGTTTGTGGCTTGGGATTCGGCGTAGTAATTTTTTGTGATTTGATAGATTTGTGGGAATCGAGTTTTTTGGAGTGTCCCAGATTTAAAGCTCAGCTTTAACCCCCCCCCCTTGCGCCTGAAAATATTGCCGTTGAGACAAGCTGAACTACGAAGGGGGTTTGGGGAATGTAAATTCTAATTTAAGAGTCCACTCCAAAAAGTCAAATCTTTAGGTTTAAACCCTTCCAAATAAAGTAAAATGAGTAAATAGTTTGCTAAAAACTACTTTTCGGAGTACAATCATTTAATAATTGTTTGCAAGTAAATATCTTTGCTTGCTTAGACAATGAAATTATGTTTTTTGAATTGGTTCATTATTGAAATCAATGTCTAAAGTTTTATTAGTACCGAATGCTCGTGCGCATTCAGCCTCCGTGTCTCTTTGATGTACATTCAGTTTTATTAATAACTTATCATGGTAAAAGGGGGAGTTTTATGCTTAGAGATTAACTTAGGATGGAGTGAGTGCACAATTTAGAGAAGCACGAGCGGACGCTTGCGCTAGAAACGGCTCGCGTTTGAAACGGGCACGAACGGAGGCTCGCGCTAGATTCGCATTCATTACTAATTAAATCTTACTTTTTAGATTTTATAAACTCTAATAACTGTTTAAAATCATCGAAGCAAAAAGTAGCTACTTCACGTTTTTTTTCGTCTGTTTCTTGTGTAAACCAGGCTACATCCCAACCATAACCTGTTCCGCCTAAAACATCTGAGGAATAAGAATCACCGACATATAAAATTTCATCGGTTTTTACTCCAGAAATTCTTGTTGCAGCATCAAAAATTCCGGGTTGAGGTTTCATTACACCAACATCTTCGGAAATTAACGTGATGATTTTATGTGAATTAAGACCAAACGTACCCAATTTAACTCTTTGTGTTTCCGCAAATCCGTTTGTTAAAATTCCAACAGGATACGTATTCATTATTTCCTGAAAAGCTTCTTCAGCGCCAGGTTGCCATTCCCAAAATTTTTGATAAAATTCAATGTACTGATCGCCAACTTTTTTCCAGTTCAAATCGGAATTAATACGGTATAGAGTACGTTCAAAACGAGTTCTTTGAAGCGTATCTCTGTCAATTTCACCACGACCGTACATTTCCCATAAAATCACATTTATATGATGATAAATTTCTTGAAGTTGGTCAACGCTAGCAAGTGATTGTAAATCAAACTCTACCCAGATTTGTTCGAGGGCTAATTTTTCTGCTTTTCTATGATTTAACAAGGTGTCGTCTAGATCGAAATAAATAAAACGATACGGCAAAATGGATGGAATTAAATGGATTTATTGCGGAGAGAGAGGGATTCGAACCCTCGAACCGATTACTCAGTTAACGGTTTTCGAGACCGACCCATTCAACCACTCTGGCATCTCTCCTGAAAAATGAGTTTTCTAAATTACACAAATACGGCATAAACAAAAAGAAGTGAATTATAAATGATGAATGAGGAAATCATTTTATTGACAAATATTTACTGAATTGAGTTTGGTTTAAGAATCTTAAATTCGAACTTGAAATTTTTTGAGTTTCCAAAATATTGTTGGTTAACTATTGCTTAAAGCATAACAAGATCTAATTCGCAACGTGTACTTTTACGTTTACAATCATACATTACGCCGAGATAGTACTTCGAGGTTCTTCGAATCGGGTTAGAGCCAGAGATGACCGTTTTATGCTTAGATTGTATCTGAAAACATTTTTTCATCTTGCTGTGGTGTGGCATTGCATATCCTTAGTAATTCCGAGATCAAAAACGAACTCTGAATTTGAGTCAAAAGATTAAATTTTCTAGAATGGAATAACTCATAAAATAGAATGACAGTTGTCTAACTCGTCTCATCCATAACTTTTATTCATTTGTTCTCCATTACTTGTCCATATATCATCCATAAAATTATGGAGAAGTAAAGAACAATTTAAGAATGAAATATTGGGAACACTCATGTTTAAACAGAGACAAGGTAGGGTCAGTATTAATGCAGATTGCTAGAAGACACAAACCTCAATAGAAATTAACATACTATGGGAAAAGTAGGAAATGGGTCGAATGTTTCGGGAAAAATTGGCCCGGTAGAATATTACACTCGAAATGGGAAAGAATTAGTCCGTTCAGCGCCAGTTTTGGCTAGTAAACGCACTCGTAAGCGTAAAGAAACCTTGCCACAGAAAATGACTCGCATGCGATTCAAATGGGCATTTCACATGATTGGTGAAATACGGCAACACATCGATGAATTGTATCAAGAAATAAAAGGGAAGGAATCGCCCTTCCATAAAACGGTCGGGCGAATCGTGAAAACAACTCTAAGAGGAAACGAGCCCGAAACCCTAGAATTCGATTTTGAAATGTTGCCTGTAGCACATGGAAGTCTCGTTTTCCCCGCACGCTTCCAAAAAAATCTGCTTGAAACAGATGAAACAAAACAAATAGAACTGTCATGGGATGCAGGACTAGGCGATTCTGAAGATACTCTAAGTTTTCTAGCCTTTTGGTTAAGTCCAAAAACAAGCAAAAAAGAAGAACCTGATTCGCTGTTTCTATCACGATTAATCCACACAAAAACCAAACGTAAAGAAGCTAAGTATGTAATTGATATTTCAGCATTACCGGATCGTGAAGCGCTAAAAGATTTACCGATGTGTGTGTATGTTTATTTCAAAAATAAGGATAAAAAGTTGAACTCGGATTCAGTTTGTGTATTTAGATTTGGGTGGGGAGTGATTGTTTTTTTGGTGATTGTTTTAAACTGGAATCTTATTTAAGTATTTTTTGAGTAATAATTTTGAGAAAAAATTGGATTTACTTAAATTGGAATGAAGTATTAAGGGTATACCAATGTCGCTGTTGATGTAGAATTAGTATGCTTTTGGTGTCTGTATAAACAAGTTGGCAACAAGCTAAAAAAACCGAGAAAACAGAAAATGAAGAACGAAAAATGGAATGAAATCTGCTTTTTACTATCCGACAATATTCGGATTGATATTAGTGAAAATGATTTTGAGCAAAACGTAGTCCAAGCTTTAAGAGTTTTGGACTGGAAAGAATATTCTGGAGATATTGAAATTAGACCTTCTTTTCAAGTTGGTGCTGCAAACAGAATTACGCCCGATTTTGTGATAAAATCTTCCGACAATAAAAAACTTTTCGTAATTGAGATTAAGCAACCAAATATTCCTCTAAATTCAAAATTTCAGCAACAACTATTTTCATATATGCGTCAATTGAGACTCGAATATGGAATCTTAATTGGACAAGGAATCCAAATTTTTTATGATGGCGATTTAGTAAACCAAGAAGACCCAATCCTTTTAGAAACAATTAAGTTCACAAAAGGCGATGAAAAAGGATTAAAATTTGTCGAACTATTTGCGAAAGAAAGCTTCAGCCAAGAATCATTGAAAACATTTACACTAAACGGACTTAAAAAAATAAATCGTAGAGAAGAACATAAAAATTTAACTAAAAAAATACTTTCGGACGGTTATCAAGAAAAAATTTCGGAATTAATAAAGCAAGACTTCCTAAACGAATATGACGGAGAACTTATAGAATCTGTTCTTAAAGAATTGAAAATTGAGATAAAAAATAAAAATACGGAAATAACTCAAACGGAATTTCCCAAAATTCAGTACAAAGAACCAAGAATAATTGATTACTCGAATGGTATTTTACCAATTGAATTAAACCCATCTTCTGAATCGGATTTTAAACGAAGACTTTTATTGACTAAAACTGCTTACATAACGACATTTTACAAAAATGGAACATCTAAACAAAAGATTTGGAATGCTCAAAGGTTTAAAGAAAGTTCGGGCGTTTTAGGAAACTTAAGGTCACGACCTGAATTTAGAAATGGAGAATGGCAAAAACTC
>Ga0210025_1000720_pt1 | contig 40212 bp, 29 predicted proteins | sample CryGeyme20150102_FD_183989 | JGI IMG/M metagenome (GOLD analysis project Ga0210025, IMG submission 183989) | Groundwater microbial communities from Crystal Geyser aquifers in Utah, USA - Crystal Geyser metaG 2015-0102 (SPAdes) (version 2) | ecosystem: Environmental > Aquatic > Deep subsurface >... | reverse complement strand
AAAACAACAGCAGGAGCAGAAACCGCATAATCTGAACGATGATGTTCTCCAATTGCAAAAACATCAAGTCCAACCTGATCAGCCAATTGAATTTCTTCCATTAGGTTCTTAAACCTAAGATTTGTGTTTTCTGCTTTTCCGATCCTCGGATTAGGGTTCACATCTGCGAACGTATAAAGACCAAATTCCATATAATAATAATTTAATGTTAAACTAAATATACAAATCATATTGTTTCCTGCAAACTCGTACTGATTGTAAATCTAAATCATTCAGCTTTTACAATGATTTATGCTATCTTTGTCTGATTTTATCATTTCGCAAATTTGATCATAATTCTGGCGAAATTCTTTCAGATTATTGGATTAATTGTAATTTTACTCGATTCTAACAATGAATAATAGACAAAATGTAACATCAGACTTAGATCAGTTTGATCCCATTGAAACCTCTCTTAAAGCTGTTTTCTTAGGCCCCAAATCAGAAAATGCTGATATTGTCAGTGATTTAATTCAAGATATTTTCTCTAATTGGTTTGAATGGAGAACTTCTTTTCATAAAGATGATGGAAAAGCAGTTACAGATGCTGATAAACGTTTACCTGAATTTCATGTTCAAGTAAATCTATTTAAATCTCACGTTGCTTCAATACTTGAGCGCTTTAATGGTGAAATTCCCAATTTTAGTCCTCGTTATATAGGTCACATGGTTTCGGATATTTCTTTGCCTGCGCTTATGGGACATATTATTACCTTGCTTCATAATCCTAATAACATAACGGGCGAAGCTTCTCGAGTTGGAATCAAAATTGAAGATGAAGCCATTGCAGATTTAGCAACAATGCTTGGTTTTGATGCTTCAAAATCAGTCGGTCATTTTACATCAGGTGGAACAGTTGCAAATTTTGAAGGAATTTTACGAGCAAGAATGCGTTTTTCATTATGGCTTACTTTAGGAGCACTTGCAAAAACACAAGGATTAAATCAATCTTTATTTGAATCGGCTCACATGGGCTGGGATGCATATGATGCTCTTTATATGAAACTTGGAGTTGATGAAAAAGCACTTCTACCCTATCATATTCTAAAAAATAATCCATACGAAATTGCTAAAAAATTAGAAGGGATTTTTGGCGTTATTTACAAAGGTCCAGTTATTTTAGTTCCTCAAAATAAACACTACTCTTGGGAAAAAGCTGTTCGCTTAATCGGACTTGGTGACGATGCGTTTTGGCCAGTAAAATTAGATTATCGTGGCAAAATGGATGTTCTTGATTTACAAAAACAAGTTGAAAAAGCTCGTTCTGAACAAAGACCAGTTTTAATGATCGTTTCCGTTGCAGGAACTACAGAAATGGGCGATTTTGACCCAATTCATGAGGTAAACGCCTATTTAAAGCATTTAGAAACTACCGAAGGAATTCACATTTGGCATCATGTTGATGCGGCTTATGGTGGTTTTTTTAGTTCACTTAAAACTGATGAAAATCCTTATATCTCAGAATCAATGAGACTAGCTATTAAGGCAATTGGTTCGGCAAATTCTATTACTATTGATCCACATAAACTTGGCTATGTTCCATATTCTAGTGGTGCTTTTATCACAAGAACTAGAAAAGAATATTATTTGAATAAAATTCATGCTCCTTATTTAGTTATTCAAGGTGAGCAAGATAAAGGCCCGCAAACGATTGAAGGTTCCCGCTCGGCTGCAGGTGCAGTTTCTACTTGGCTAACTTCTAAAACTATTGGCTTTAATCCTAACGGTTATGGTAGAATTCTTGGAAGAACTATTAAAGCTAGAGTTTTATTAGAAAAATTACTTAAAGAAGCTTCTCCAAATATTTACACAGCTCCATTTAGCGAAACAAATATTTGTTTATTTACACTTGCAAAACCATTTGAGCCTTTATCATTAACCAATAAACGAACCTTAAAACTATACGAAAACTATTCTAGTACAACAGATCGCCCATTTTTCGTTTCTAAAACTTTATTGGAAATGAGTTCTTATAAAGAATATTTACAGCCATTTATCCAAGAATGGAACGGTCAAATTGATACTGATGGCTTAGTTTTAATTCGTCTGACTCTAATGAATCCATTTTTCACAACTCGAGAAACCAAAGTAAAATATCCAAGTGCATTTGTGAATGATGTTTTGGAATCCATTAAAACTTTGAATTTACTTTAAGTTGAGTTTTAAAAAATCATGCTTTAATTACACTTAACAGTTGATTTAAAGCATGATAAAAACAAACATAAATCCTTAAAAAGAGAAATTTTTAATGCTATGGACTTATCTATTTGAGATTTAAAATAGCCCTTTGATGGATTAGAAACTCAACTGTCGGAGTTCTTTTTGACCTCATGATTATAAGAGATAATCTATGCACAATTCAGTATCTCCTCAAAATGAAATTTGTTTTAGAAGATAATCTAAGACAAAAAACCGTCATCCCTTGCTCTGACACAATTCGGAGAACCACGAAGTGCTATCTCAGCCTATAATATGTGTGTGAACTAAACACTATATAATGCGAATTTGATCTTGATTTGTTTTTAAAAGCAACATTCAACATTCTGCATGATTTGAAACAATACTAAAGCTTCAAGTCTGAAAGTTGAATTAGATTCAATGTGTTATGAAAATTTTAATTAAACAAAAAAGCATTTATTTCTAAAAAGCATAGCCTAAACGTAAACCTATAGACTTAAATTCAATATTATAGCCGGCTGTTATGATGAATGATTCATCTTTATTTTCAATAATGTTCTGTGGTTGCTTTCCTGCTTTGAAATATTTGTATCGAATTCCAATAAAAGATGATTCTCCAAATGAGTGACCCATCCCAACATATTCACTTTCAGAAAAATAGATATTAAGGTGTTGCCTATAATATCCATAGATTCCAATTGATGACCCTTTTGTTCCATCCCAATTTAATCTCTTTTGTAGCAAGCCAGACAAACCATTATTAAAGACACCTCCACTTAAGTAGTAAGAATCTTTTAGTTTAACTGTTGCATCTATTGAGCTTGGACCAAGAAAAAATGGTTGAACAGACATTCCTACTGTATTTTTACTATTTGCGAAATTTAATTTCAAAAAACTGAGATTTAACATTCCAGCTGAAATTAAGCTTTCAAAGTATTTATCCTTATCGGAACCATCATGATTTTTTAGTCTGTACTGTTTAATCAAAGCATCTTGATAACTTGGAAGTTCAACCGAAATCATGGAAGAAAAACCTAGATACTTAATTTTTTCAGGATACTGATTTTTACTTGGAAACATGATGTGATCACTTGTAATAACAGCAGGCGCGCATGAAACCAAAAAAATTAGAATTAGACAACCAATAAGATTAATTAAACGCATTTTATGTTGATTAATTGAATAAGACACTTATTTTAAAACTTGCCTTTTTTGAATGTAACCGCTACTTAGTTGTCTATTTTGCGTTAAAAAAGGCGCTTTCAAGTTTACTAAATATATATTGATTTTTATAATTCGTAAAATTCGAGGATCACTGGATTTTATTTTTTTTACCAAAACCATTTTTCGATATTTAATTTTCATTTCTATTAAGAACCTATCTAAATCAAATGGTAAAAATCTTATAACTCAACTAAATCTCTACATTTACTCTAAAATTATTTTCAAAATCATGCTTTAAATACACTAAACATCACTTTGGAAAATATTTTAAGAAAAAGCGTTTTTTCATCGATTTTCAGCCGATTTCCCGTAATTTTCGAACGAATTTAATTTAATTTTACCCAAACTCATGTCCAAAAATAGTTTTAATATCGATGATGCGTATCAGTTTGAAGCCATGCTCACTGAAGACGAACGCATGATTATGGAATCTGCTCGTGAATATGCTCAAGCTAATCTTGAACCACGCGCTTTAAAAGGAAATCAAGAAGAAATTTTTGATATCAGTATTGCCCGCGAAATGGGTGAACTTGGATTATTAGGTGCAACAATTGACACTAAATATGGTGGCGCTGGAGTTTCTAATACTGCTTACGGTTTAATTGCTCGTGAAATTGAACGTGTTGATTCTGGTTATCGTTCTTTTGCTTCTGTTCAATCTTCATTAGTGATGTTTCCTATTTCTGAATTTGGTACCGAAGAACAAAAAATGAAATATTTACCACGTTTAGCTTCTGGTGAAATTATTGGCTGTTTTGGTCTAACTGAACCTGATCACGGTTCTGATCCAGGTTCAATGGTAACAACTGCCTTAAAAACCAATGGCGGCTGGATTCTTAACGGTGCCAAAATGTGGATCACAAACTCTCCTATCGCTGATATTGCCGTTGTTTGGGCTAAAGCAAAAGAGAATAAAAACGACGAAGGCGTTATTCGTGGATTCTTAGTTGAAAAAGGACAAGCTGGATTTACCGCTCCTAAAACTTTACACAAAATGTCTTTACGTGCTTCCTCAACAGGTGAATTAGTTTTTGAAGATGTATTCGTTCCTGATTCCATGGCATTCCCAAACATTCGTGGATTAAAAGGTCCATTTATGTGCTTGAACAGCGCACGTTTTGGTATTGCATTTGGTGTTATCGGTGCTGCAGAATTTTGTTACCAACATTCTCGCCAATATGTTTTAGATCGTAAACAATTTGGTAAACCATTGGCTGCAAATCAGTTAATTCAGACAAAATTAGCAAATATGTTAACAGATATTACAGCAATGCAATTGTTAGCTTGGAGATTGGGAAATCTAAAGGACTCTGGAAAACTACATCCAAGTCAAATTTCTTTGGCTAAACGCTACAATACTGGAAAAGCTCTTGAAATTGCTAGAGTTTCTCGTGATATGCACGGCGGAAATGGAATTTCTGGCGAATACAGAGTTATTCACCATGTTATGAATTTAGAATCTGTAGTTACCTACGAAGGAACCTATGATATACATGGTTTAATCTTAGGTCGTGATATTACTGGAATTCAATCGTTTACGCCAAAAGGCAACGATTAAAATTGTTTAAAAGTAGGACTCACCGTTCTGAAAAAAAGTGAGTCCTATTTAACTAAAATTACCGACCGAAATCATCTTGAACCCGAACAATATCAGATTCATCGCTTGGATTCTCTGCATCAGTATGCTTCCAGATTTCTGCAATTACACCCCATTCATCAACACCTACTAAACGGTGTCGTTCGCCTTGTGCTAATTCAACAATTGAACCTAAAGGCAGACTTTTTTGAGGAGTTTGCTCATCGGTATTACTAATTACAATAGCCGCATTTCCACCAATTACAGTCCATATTTCAGAGCGGCGAAAATGATATTGCCAAGAAAGACGTTTTTCTGGAGCAACTAATAAAATTTTTGGGCTTAGTTTTGAAAAACCAGAAAAATCGGACAGACTTAAATGTGGAAAATATGTTTTGATAAATAATTCAGCCTGAGATTCATCAATTACAAAAAAACCTCCCCAAGGTCTCGAAGCGTCTTTATTTGCAATAGAAAAACCTAATCCCCTTAAATAGTTTTCAATTTCTGAAAAGATGTTCTCTTTGCTAATGTCTTTTGAAAATTGCATGATTTAATCAATAAATTGTTTTTCTTGTTAAATAGAACCGTAAAGCTAATCAATTTTTAGGATTTACGATTTCATAAATCTAATTTAGAACTGTAATTTATTTAAAAGCGATTTTATCTAGGAAAAAATCGGCGAGTTTTGAATCATTTCGAATAAAGGACTAAATAAGTAATAAAAGTAATACGAAATTAAAGCAAATGAGCTAAATACGACGACAATCAACCAAAATTGAATGCGAAAATACGTTCGCATAAATAAAAATGTCTGCTTTAAATCAACTACTGAGCCTGAAATAGAAAAATCTTTTAAGCTCCCTGCAGAATCGAATAAACGTTTTCCAGCCCATATTAAAGGGATTCCAACTGGAGAAAAAATAAATGAAAGCGTTAGAAAAATGCCATAACTTAGAACGCACAAGCCAACAACTTTCATTTCAAAGCTCATTCTTTTTAGTTGATCAACAAATTGCAGATCTAAGATTTCTTCTTTTGGATTTTCTTCTTCAATCATGATTTTTTGACTTTGTGATTTCGTTAACTTTAAAACTGAACTTTATTGAAATGTAATTTTTAGCAAAATAATTGTTGATTACTTACGATTTGAAGAGTGAAACCCGTCATAATCGCTGAATTGCAGAAGGCTCAATTCTTATTCTAATCAGAACATCAAAAGAAATATAAATAATATATTTACAATTAGTTACAGATAATCATAATGCAAATTCTAAGCTCTACATGAATCGAGTAAATTTTTCAAATAAGCTTCTGCTTCATCAGAACCTTCTTCTGGCGACCAAGGTGCAAATTGTTTGTCTTCATCTACATCATAAGGTCCTCGTTTAAATTCATATAAAACGGTGTCGGGATACCAAACTAACATGGCGTGCCACACATTCGCTTCAATATCTATCAATTTTCCACCTTGATTAAAGTGCATCCAATGTTTTTCGGTTACATTTCCTTCATTATCAAATATGAGTAAAGTAATGGCGCCTTTTTCAATATAAACGCTTTCTGAGGCGTGTGGACGAGGATGTTTATGCGGACGAATATAGGTTCCGGGCTGTAAAAAGTTAGCGATTCGCTGCACAATCGCGTCTTGCGTCCTGTGAATGGGTAAAACCATTCTTTTTCTAGCACTTTTTCGAGATTCTGCTAGTCCTTTTTCTATCCAATCGTCTGTCAAGCGAAAAACGGAACCTTCTACATTTTGCAATGCATTCATTTTATTTCAACATATTTATTTCAAGTTTTTATTTACTCAATGCTATCTCAAGAAAAACCTTACAGCCATGTAACATTGCGCGTTCATCAGCATTGTATTTAGGATGATGCCACGGATAAATCGATTCGGTTTCATCACTGCCCGAACCCAAAAAGAAAAACGTTCCAGGAATTTTTTCTTGATAAAAAGCAAAGTCTTCACCTGCCATTATTGGTTTCTCTAATTCAATTATTGCATTCTCTCCCAATGACTTTGTAATCAATGAACGCACAAAATCAGTTGTTTCAACGGTATTTATTACTGGTGGATAACCTGGAGAAAAGATTAATTCAGCATCTCCTCCAAAAGCTTGAGCGATTCCTTTTGCCGTTTTTTCAATTGTTGATGCAATTTTTTCGGCGAGTTCTGTTCTAAAGGTTCTAATTGTTCCCATCATTTCAACTCGTTCGGGAATCACATTATGCGCCATTCCTGCATGAATTGCTCCAACGGTTACAACTGCAGGTTCGGTTGGGTCGACAACTCTACTTGCAATACTTTGAATTGTAGTTATTACTTGTGCGGCAATAACAATTGGATCTACCGCTTCGTGTGGAGCAGCAGCATGACCACCTTTTCCGAGAATATTTAATAAAAACTCATCAGGTCTCGCCATTAATGGACCGTTTTTCAGCGCAATTTTTCCAACGGGAAACTTTGGAGAAGTATGCAAACCATAAATCTCGGTCACGCCCAATCTTTCCAAAATGCCATTGTCCATAAGTAATTTGCCACCACCCGGAAGTTTTTCTTCACCAGGTTGGAAAATGAGAACAATTTTATGCTGAATTTCGGTTTTTCTCTCACTCAGCAATTTCGCTAATCCCATTAAATTTGCGGTGTGCATATCATGGCCACAACAATGCGCAACTCCTTTAGTTTCAGAAATAAACGCTTGTTTATAAGAGCCTTGTTCTTCAATTGGAAGAGCATCAATATCAGCGCGAAAAGCGATTATTCTTTTTGATAAAACTTTGGGAATTAAAACCGCAACAAGTCCTGTTTCCAGTGGTCTGTGAATTTCATATCCCAAAGGTTTTAAAAAATCTTCGATGTATTGGGTCGTTTTGAATTCTTTGAAACTCAGTTCAGGATTGCGATGAATGTGCCTTCTGTGTTCAATAAGTTCAGGAAAAAGGGATTCTATGGTTGTTTGCATAAGAAATTTTGTTATTTGATGTAAGTTACAAATATGTGACATTTGCATTCATAAAATCCTGTTTCTCTGTTTAATTTCATTTTTAAGAATTAATCAATTTCTGAAGTTTAGTAAAGAACAAAGCTTTTAAAACAAGTTATTGCATTCACTTTTTAGGACAATTAGCACCTTTTAAAACACTTCCGAAACAAGTATATTCGTATTGGTTTTCTAATTCAAAATGTTGGTTTATTTAAAAAACGCCAAATTTCTAATGATCACTAAATATTTGATTTCATTCTGTGTTTTTATAGTTCTGTTGCAAAATTTGGTTTTTGCGCAGTATAACGAAATTTTAGTAAATCGAATTCTAGATCAAAGGCTTATTAAGCAGAATATTGAAACCATTTCTCAAGATGAAGATGGTTTTTTATGGTTCGGAAGTGGTAATGGGCTCCTGCGTTACGATGGTCACGATATTCGAATTTTTAAACACGAAATTAATAATCCTAAAAGTTTAAGAAATAATCGCATTCGCACAACTTTTACTGACTCTGAAGGAAATTTATGGGTAACAACACAAGGTGGAGGTCTTTCTCTTTTCAATCCTTTACAAGAAAATTTTATTAATTATTTCCCAATTGACGATGACACCATTCAAGTAAATAGAGAATCAAACAATTTCGACTTTTGGTCATTAACCGAAGGTCAAAATAATTCCCTTTGGATTGCTTCATTTAGTGGTGGTGGTTTTTATAAATTCGATAAATCCAATAAAACATTTCGAAAGTTTATTACTCCGATGTCTGGAATAAAACATTATTCTGAAACATCCATTGTAGTTGAAACCTCGAAAAATGAACTTTGGGTTGGAACAGATGAATCTGGAATTGCAGTACTAGATACACTTGGAAACTCAATTAACCGTTTCTTTAATGATCCTTTAAATTCCAAATCTCTGAACTCAAATAGCATAAAATGTATTCTTGAAGACTCGAAGGGGCGCATTTGGATTGGAACTCGAGGTGGAGGTTTAAATCTCTATTCTAAATCATCACAAACTTTTGTTCGACCAAAAGCTCTAAAACAATCAACCATTGCTGTTTTTAACGATATTTTCAGTATTTATGAAGATGAATCGGGTAACTTGTGGCTTGCAACAGACGATGGATTACTTATTTATAATCCCGAAACCGATTCTATACTTCGCCATTTTTACCATGAGCCATTTAATGATAAGAGTTTAGCTACAGATAGAGTTCGTTCTATTTTTAAAGATGTAAGTGGTATTTTCTGGATTGGTAATGATGGTGGTGGCGTACACAAACTTATTGCTCGAAAACGATTTTTTCATGCTAAAGTGGATCCTCTAAAATCAGATATGCTTAATGCAAATTTAATCAGAAGCTTTTTACAAGTTGATGAGTCAACTCTTTGGGTTGGAACACAAGGTGGAGGAATAAATGTATTCGATTTAGTAACTGGCAAGGTAAAAAAAACCATGTTACACGATCCTTTAAAACCAGAAACAGTTGGGGAAAATGAAATTACCACGATGAAAAAAAACCCAAAAGGTGGAGTTTGGGTAGGAACTTGGGGTGGTGGTTTAAATTTATACAATCCTAAAACCAAACGGTTCAAACATTTTCGTTATAATGAAAACGACCCTAAAAGTATTTCCGACGATCGCGTTCAATCTATTCATTTAGATAAAAATGGAAACTACTGGATTGGAACTGAAAATGGGCTAAATGTTTTTGATGAAGAAAATGGAACTTTTGAACGCATTCAACATGATCCTAATAATTCGAATTCTCTTTCTGGAAATAGCATTCAAACCCTTGCATTTATTGAAGATGTTAATAATGTATTTTGGATTGGTACTTGGCAAGGTTTAAATAGATACGATCGAACTACAGGAACAATTACTCGATTTCAGCATGATTCTGAAAATAAAAATTCTTTAACTGCTGATCATGTAATTAGTCTTTACGATGATGGAAAAGGTTTTTTATGGATTGGAACATTCAGTGGTGGACTAAATAAACTTGACAAAAAAACACTTCAATTTGAATCGTTCTCTGAAACTGACGGACTTCCGAATAATGTTGTTTTTGGAATTTTACCAGGTCTAAACAATACACTTTGGCTTAGTACAAATAATGGATTGTCACTTTTTGATACTGAAACGAAACAGTTCAATAATTTTAACGATGACGATGGTCTTCAAGGAAACGAATTTTGGTGGGGTTCTGCCTATAAAGCACCTGATGGTAGAATGTTTTTTGGTGGAACAAATGGCTTTACTATGTTTTTTCCCAATGAAATTACAGTTAACAATTATATCCCACCTGTAATTATCAGTTCATTTACGGTTTTCAATAACCCAATGTCTATTCATGATAAAAAAGTTATAGTTCTAGATTATGAATCGAACTATTTTACCATTGGCTTCGCAGCGCTAGATTTTACAAACTCTGCAAAAAACCAATATGCTTATCAATTAGAAGGCGTTGATAAAAGTTGGATTTATTCTGGAAACAGAAATCTGGTGAGTTATGCATTTTTGAATCATGGAGATTATACGTTCAAAGTAATCGGTTCAAATAGTAATGGAGTTTGGAATAAAGATGGAACCCAACTTAAAATTCGAATTTTGCCACCTTTTTGGTTAGAAACTTGGTTTATCTTGATTGTAATCGTTGTGATTGTTGGTATATCTATTGGTTTTTTCAAAATCAGAACCAATCAGATTAAAAATCAAAATAAAAAGCTTGAACTCTTAGTGAATGAACGGACTCAGGAACTGGCACTAAGGCAAAAGGAAGTGATTAAACGTAACAACGAACTTAAAATTCAAGCCGAAAAACTACAACATCAAAATGAAGAGATTGAACGACAAAGAGATACAATTTTAGAGAACAGTAAAGATTTAGAACTCATTAACTCCGATCTACAGGAATTGAATCAAGAAAAAAATTATCTCATGGGAATTGTGGCTCATGACTTACGAAACCCATTGGCAACTTTAAAAAGTTTTGTTGATGTGTTACAGTCGTCTCCAGAAATTTCAAATGACGAGCGAGAGCAAATTTTAATGATTATGGATAATTCGATTGATAGACAATTCGATATGATTTCCAAAATTTTAGATACACGTGCAGTCGAAACAGGTAACTTTAAATTGAGTTTTGAAACGGTTGAACTGCAATCATTGATTGTCAAAATTGTTAATCAATTCAAGACTAAAGCGCAGGATAAACATTTGGAAATATGCATTTTACACAAAGTTAAAGAACCAATTTTAATTCATGTTGATCTTCATTATTTGACTCAAATAATTGAAAATTTGCTCTCAAATGCAATCAAATTTTCGCCACAGGGAATGTCTGTTAAAATAAGCTGCGATACTGATGGAAATTGCGCACGAATTTGTGTAGTGGATGAAGGTCCAGGTATTTCAATAGAGGATCAGAAAAAACTATTTGGAAAATATCAACGACTTTCGGCAAGACCAACAGCAGGCGAAAGTTCCACAGGTTTAGGCTTATCTATTGTTAAACGATTCACAGAAGCCTTAAACGGAAAAGTTTGGTGCGATAGTGAATTAGGGAAAGGTGCAACTTTTGTTGTCGAACTTCCGACATCTCAAACTTAATTCGTAAATATTTATACTTATGAGCACATCAATATATCCTTGCTTATGGTTCGATGGTAAAGCCCAAGAAGCTGCTGAGTTTTACAAATCAATTTTCTCTTCTTTTAAAATCCTCTCAGAAAATCCAATGGTTATCATTTTTGAAATTAATGGAACCAAATTAATGGGTTTGAACGGTGGCCCAATGTTCACATTTAGTGAAGCTATTTCATTAGTTATAGAATGTAAAAACCAGAAAGAAATTGATTATTATTGGGAAAAATTAGGCCAAGATGGTAAAGAAAATCGATGTGGGTGGCTTATAGATAAATTCGGTTTATCTTGGCAAATAATCCCATCAGATTTAGTAAAATTGATGAGTAATCCTGAAACAGCTCCTAAAGTTGACCAAGCTTTAATGCCGATGATTAAAATTGACATTGCAACACTTTACGCCGCAATTAATTAGATTAAATAATGAATCAAACTATTTCAATTAAAATATGGAGCGATATCGCTTGTCCATTTTGCTACATTGGGAAAAAACATCTCGATTCAGCAATTTCACAATTATCTGAAGAACAAAAAAATGAAATTCTAATTGAATGGAAAAGTTTTCAATTAGATCCTACTTTGCCAGAGTCATCTGATTTAAGTATCACAGAATACCTTAGTCAGCGCAAAGGAATTCCTCTTCATCAGCTAAAAATTTTGAATCAAAGAGTTGCTGAAATGGGCGAAAATGCAGGAATTCATTTTGACTTCGATTCTATTAAACTGGGAAACACATTTAATGCTCATAAATTATTACAAGTCTCCAAGCAATTAGGCAAAGGACAACAAGCTAAAGAACGCTTATTAAAAGCCTATTTTGAAGACGGTAACGCAATCAGTTCTATTGAAAATCTTAGCTCATTAGCAGAAGAAATTGGTTTATCCGATGAAGAAACTAAAAATGCATTTTCTAATTCAACTTTCGAAGAAAAAGTACATGCTGATATTAAAGAAGCACAAACATTGGGTATTTCAGGAGTCCCCTTTTTTGTATTTAACAATAAATATGCTGTTTCTGGAGCTCAACCGATTGCTGTTTTTGAAGAAGTTTTAGGAACCATTTTTAAAAAACAAAATGATTTAACTGAACAAACCATTCAAGGTGAAGTCTGCAATCCAGGAGAAAATTGTTAAATCACAAAGACCTAAAACGAATCATTTTAATTTGATTTGAATCTATTTCGACATTTAATAAGGTCTTAATTTTAATCCTTTTGGGAAATTGCTATTTTAGGACACTTTAAATTATATACAAATACAGATTTTATGCGCAGAGTTGTAATTACGGGCGTAGGCGCCCTTACACCAATCGGGAATACAGTTGAAGAGTATTGGACCGGCTTAACGAATGGCGTAAGTGGTGCAGTTCAAATTTCTCATTTTGATACAACAAAATTTAAAACGCATTTCGCTTGCGAAATTAAAGGGTTTAATCCATTAGATCATTTTGAACGTTCTGAAACAAGAAAGTATGACTTATATACTTTATATGGTTTAGTCGCAGTTGAAGAAGCTGTAAAAATGGCAGGAATTGACTTTGATAGTCTAGACAAAAATAAAATTGGAGTAATTTGGGGTTCTGGAAATGGTGGATTAAAAACCTTTGAAGAACAAGTAACAGAATTTGCTACAGGTGATGGAACTCCCCGTTTCAGTCCATTTTTCATTCCAAAAATGATTGTAAATATGCCTGCCGGAATTATTTCCATTAAATACGGCTTAAGAGGTGTTAATTTCAGTACCGTTTCTGCCTGTGCAACCTCAAACACATCGATTATTGATGCTTTTAACTATATCAAATGGGGGAAAGCTAATATGATGATTACTGGAGGTTCTGAAGCGCCAATTATTCCTGTTTCCATTGGTGGTTTTAATGCATCACGCGCACTTTCAACAAGAAACGATTCGCCTCAAACTGCATCTCGTCCGTTTGATGTTACTCGCGATGGCTTTGTAATCGGTGAAGGCGGCGGCGCATTGATTCTTGAAGAATTAGAGCACGCAAAAAAACGCGGTGCACGAATTATTGCAGAAGTTGCTGGCGGCGCAATGGCAGCTGATGCTTATCATTTAACAGGCACACATCCACAAGGTGAAGGCGCTTACCTAGGAATGACACTAGCACTCGAAGATGCCGAACTCACTCCTTCTGATGTAGATTATGTTAATGCTCATGCTACTTCAACGCCTTTGGGAGATGTTAGTGAAATGAGAGCAATTGAACGTGTATTTGGTCGTAATTCTTCCTTAAATATTAGCGCTACTAAGTCTATGACCGGACACCTTTTAGGTGCTGCAGGTGTAATTGAAGCAATTGCATGTATAAAATCAATTGAAACTGGAATAATCCCACCAACAATAAATACAAAAAACATTGAGCCAGAATTTGAAGGAGCTTTCAACTTCACTTTAGGCAAAGCTGTTAAAAAAGACGTGCGTGTTGCAATGAGTAACACATTTGGCTTCGGTGGTCACATCGCAACTAGTGTTTATAAACGATTTGAAGAATAGAACTAGTTTCTTCTTCTGATATCTTTTAAAAAAGGGCTTTATCAATAGATTTAGCCCTTTTTTGTTTCTGTTCATAACGAATGATTTTGTGAGTTTACCTAAGAATTATATTTATCAAAAAATAACTCCCCCTTTTGCCCAAAATTAACATGCTAAAAATGACGCGAGTAATTTAAAGGGGGTCGGGGGGATTTCTGTCAATCCCTGAATGACGTTGACCGTTTTTCTTATTAAAGCATAGGTCAAAGATTATTTATTAGGTTGTTGAGTGTTGTTATTGTTTGGGTTTACTACCTTATTACATTAAGGTTTCTTCAAAGGCTATCGGTGATTTAAACTTCAAGCTTTTATGAGGCTTTTCACGGTTGTATAAGTCAACGGCACGGTCAACCATTTTAACCAGACCCTCAAAGGTTTTAATGGGCCAATGGGTTAAATAACAGTTTTTTATTACACCATTGAGTCTTTCGGCATAGCTATTTTTCCATGGATAATCACACATGGAGTTTTTCATATGTAAGGTTTTCTGCGTGTAGTGAACAAAGTTTTTATCGTAATACTGGCCACCTCCATCAGAATGAAAAATAATTCCTCTAGGTAGGGTTTTTCGACGTATGTTGACCGCTTTTTTCAAGGCTGGCAATGTTGTACTCTCCGTAGTTAGACTTTTAGATACATTCCATCCTAGAATTCGTCTAGAGTAATTATCTATAATAAAGGTAATATAAAAGAATTCATTACCGACAGGGAAATACGTGATATCTGAGCTCCAAACCTGGTTAATTCCGGTTACTTGAAAGTCTAGAGTTAGATTGTCAAACCGGACTACTCCAGAAGAGTCCGTTGTTCGTCTTCGGTTGACCGGAGCAGCACTTCTAAAGCCATTATCCATACAAAATTGCACGAATTTATCTCTGCCCATCGTACTAGGGTTGATACGATAGTACATTCCTTCACAGCTCATAGTGGGATGATCGCGGCGTACTTGTACAATGATATTTACCAAGTAACTTGCCTCTTCATAGTGCTTTAAGGCTCTATTGAAGCCCTGATGAACGGCTTGCTTGGTGATAGACAAGTCATTATATAACAGGTTCATACTTCGGGCTCCACAGGTATCTGATTCCAAATGGCATCGTTGTATGGTTTGGCGCCAAGCTTTTTTTTTATGTCGACTCCGTACATCTTTTCCGCCGTGTCTATGACTTTTACTTGAAAGTTAATCAGTACCTCTTTTTGACCCACTAAGCGCTCTAATTCTGCAATTTTAGCCTCAAGTTGGGCTATACGATACGTGTCACTATCCTTTTCCACAATCAGTCGAACTCCTTTCATAGGATTAATTATACCATATTTGTCGATCCATTTAGACACGTTGTTTACGCGCACATCATAAACCTGAGCAACTTGGGACAATGTGGTTAAGTTAGCTTGGATTTCTTGAACTTTTTGAATTTTAAATTCTTCGCTAAAATGACGACGTCTTCTCAATTCTGTGGGCAGAGTGAAGGTTTGCTTTTTTGACATTGGTTTCTCCTGTTTGATTGACCTTTTTACGCGGGAAAACGGTCAACTTATTTCAGGGACTGACATTCATGATGAACGAGTAATTATCTCATCAAAAATAATATTTTATAGTTCAATTTTTTCCTCTATCTTTAAACCGAACGAACATTCGGTCGGCACATGCAAAAGGATAAAAAAGAACAAGTTATCGAAACAACACTCCTCTTGATTGCTAGTCAAAGCATTCAAGCTACTCCTATGTCACAAATAGCAAAAGTAAGCGGAGTTGCTATTGGAACGATTTATCATCATTTCAAAAGTAAAGAAGACATTCTCAAAGAAATTTACTTGCGAATTAAACAAGATTTCCAAGAGATCATTGAGTCTCAATTATCCGAATCGAAAAGTACCAAAGAAAATTTCGATTCTATTTGGCTTGGATTACATGCTTATTACATCATTAATCCACTAAAATTTTTATTCCTACAACAAGTAACAAATTCTCCTGCGATTGACGAAGTAACCAAGAAAAAAGGAGAACAGTATTATTTAGCTGTTATTCATTTCTTTGAAAAAGGAATTCAAGATGGCGTTTTTCAATCAATGAGTCCGGTTTTAATGGCAGAATTAGTACATGGAATAATATCTACAATGGTAGAACTTGAGCTTAATTCAAAACTTGAAGAAACCACTAAAGAACGAGAATCTGCACTAGAATTTTCTTGGAATGCAGTTAAAAACTCACACTAAAACTTTAGTGTAACAGACACAATCATTTTCATTCAATTCAATTAAATCAAACAAAAACAAACTTATGAAAACAATATTAACTACTGGAGGAACTGGCTATGTTGGTTCTTGGGTCGTAAAAGACTTATTAGAAAAAGGATATACCGTTCGCTTAACGGTTCGAAATAAGAACAAGACTTCTGGATATCAACACTTGTTAACAATTGCTGAATCAGCTCCTGGAAATCTTGAAATATGGGAAGCTGATTTATTAAAAGAAGGTTCTTATAATACGGCAGCAGAAGGCGCAGATGCAATAATTCATATGGCTTCACCTTTTTTTTTGAAATTTAAAGATGCTCAAAAAGAACTTATCGATCCTGCTGTAAATGGAACTATTAATATTCTAAATGCGGCTTCTGCCTCATCAACAGTAAAAAAAATTGTTCTAACTAGTTCTGTAGCTGCCGTTCATGGAGATAGTATTGATATGCAAGAATTAGGCTTATCTGAGTTTACTGAAGAACATTTTAATACTACAAGTTCTGCTCAACATCAGCCGTATAGTTATTCCAAAGTGACTGCTGAAAAAACTGCATGGAAAATGGCTGAACAGCAAAATAAATGGAATCTTGTTGTAATTAATCCTTCTTTTGTTATGGGACCTCCACTTTCTCTTGATACTAAATCTGAAAGTATTCAATTTATGGATGACATGATTTCTGGTAAATTTTACACTGGTGCTCCAGCTCTAGAATTTGGTTTTGTTGATGTTCGTGATGTTTCAAATGCTCATATTCTTGCCTTAGAAAATCCAAATGCTAAAGGACGTCATATTTTAGCAGAACGGACAACTGGATTTTTCGAATTAGGAAAAATTATTGATCAAGAATTTAAAGGAGTTTACAAAACACCTATGATGAAAACTCCAAAGTTTATGTTATATCTTATTGGATGGATGTTCGGTTTAACGGCTAAATTTATTAGTAGAAATATTGGTTATTCAATTAAGTTGAATAACTCTAAAAGTATACATGACTTGGGCTTACAGTACACTCCATTCAATGTAACCGTTAGAGATATGATTTTGGCAATGAAGAAATAAGTATTGTTAAAAAATATTCAATCGCTTAGTAAAAATCTGCTTAAACTATTCAGAGGCAAACCGAATTGTAGTATTCAGCAAATTATTATGTTATAGAACTCTTTTTAAACGGGTAAAAAGAGGTCAATTCGAATTTCTGAAGTGAACTCAATTCTTAAATTAAACATCTTATCAAGGAATCGAAGACCACCGTCTTTGATTCCTTTTTTGTTTAAAATCAATCTATAATCTTACCTCGAAAAGTAGCTTTCAGCAAATATTCGCCGAATTCGTAGGATGTATAAGGGGGCAAAACGAACATATCGACTTAAATAAAAAGCTTATCTATGTTTTTGAAACCGTCTATCATTAACCACGTTTGAGGCGCATTCCCTTGATTATTAATACCTTCTAAAACTATGAGATCAATACCTTTTTTTCGATTTGCTGCTTCATTTAATTTTATTTTCCTCGGTTTATTATTTTTTTCAGCTGGAATGGGAAAAATCTTTGCAGCTCATGCTTTTCCAGGACTAATGGGACCAGTTTGGTTAGCTGAACGTTTAGCAGAATATCAATTACAACTCTTTGGAGAATTCGTTGCCGTATCACAAATTCTAATTGGTTTTAGTCTTTTCACGTCGAGGTTTAGAATAATTGGAGCAATTATGTTGATTCCAATGCTCCTTAATATCTTAATGATTACGATATCCATGCAATGGAGAGGAACACCTTATGTAATAGGCTTTTTTCTGATTCAATTAACATACATTTTATGGTTTGAGTCACCGAAATTACTTCATTTGCTAAATGGCAAGTTATCTATTGATCAAAAAGATTTACAAGAAAAGTCAAATATGGGTACATTTTGTTGGTTAGGAGGTTTAAGCCTTATCTATTTCGGTGTGTTCATTTCTCACCATTTTCATTTATTTATTGCCTATTCAATTGTTTTAATCGGAATTTTAATGGGTATTTTCAGTTCAAAATTGGACAATAAAAAACATGTAGAATAAACTATATTACATTAAATTAGTTTTGCACATGTATTCATTCTAATGAAATCAATTCCACTTTTTATATTCCTTTTTTTCTTAATTCCTTTAGGGTTTTCTCAAACTTTTGAAAGCAGCTCCTTACCTATAATTATTATCGAAACAGATAAAGTGAATGGGCAAGCTGTAGAAATTCCAGACGACCCTAAAGTTTTGGCGCACATGACTATTCTTTATCGAAAAGATGGCTCAAGAAATTTTATTTCCGATATAAATAATTCAAATCACCATGAATATAATGGAAGAATTGGAATTGAAATTCGAGGTTCAACTTCTCAAGTATTACCTAAAAAACCGTATGGATTAACAACATACAAAAGTGATGGTGAATCTAATAATAACGTTGAAATATTCGGATTTCCGAAAGAAAACGACTGGATACTTAATGCCTTAGCTTTTGACCCTTCACTTATTAGAGATTATTTATCGTATGAATTAGCTGCTGAAATGGGAAATTATGCTTCACGAGGTCGTTATTGCGAAGTTATTGTAAATGGAGACTACAAAGGCTTGTATGTATTTATGGAAAAGCTCAAAATTGATGAAGGTCGCATAGATATTGAGAAAATGAATGAAACTAACATTTTTGGAAAAGAAGTTACAGGTGGTTTTATTACTAAAGCGGATAAAACAACAGGTGGTGACCCTGTGGCATGGACTATGGGTTATACCGATTACATTCACGAATCACCAAAACCAGAGGATATTACAAACCAACAAGATTTATATATCAAATCTGTTTTTTTTAAACTAGCAGAGAGAGTTTCCGCAAAAGATGAATCCATTGAAATGGGTTATGCTTCTATTATTGATGTTCCTTCTTTTGTTGATTATATGTTAATGAGTGAATTAGCTTCAAATGCTGATTCATATCAATTCAGTACTTTTTTCCATAAAGAACGTGGTGGGAAATTACGTGCTGGGCCAGTTTGGGATTATAATTTAACTTTTGGAAATGATTTATTCATTTGGGGCTATGACCGAAGTTTTACTGACGTTTGGCAATTTCAATTTCAAAATACTGGTTCAAAATTTTGGAGAGAAATGTTCTATTTACCTTCTTTTAAATGTCGCCTAAGTCATCGCTGGCATGAACTTAATGCTACAAATGGAATTCTTTCAAAACAACACATTTATGATAAAATTGATTCTTTAGTCGCAGTTATTTCAGAAGCAAAAGATCGAGAAGAATTACGCTGGGAGACCGTTGGTGATCATCCAAACCATATTCAAATTATGAAAACTTGGATAAATGGACGTTTAACTTGGATAAATGGCCAATTAAATAATGAAGACTGTGAACATGAAGAAACCCCAAAACTAGTTATTAGTGAAATCAATTATAACCCTGAAGATTCACCAGAATTTGAAAGTAAAGAATTAGAATTTATTGGAATTACGAATGCTGAAACTCATTTTATTTCCTTAAACGGGGTTTACATTAAACAACTCGGTTTGTCTTATCAATTTCCACTTAATTCAACGATTGATATTGGCGAAACGCTTTATCTCGCTAGCGATTCTCTTGCTTTTGAAAAACATTATGGAATTATCTCTTTTGGAGAATATTTCAGAACTTTAGCAAATTCATCTTATCCTATTGTTCTTGCTAATGCCTTTGGTGAAGTTATCGATTCTGTTCGCTATTCGGATTCATCTCCTTGGCCTGAAGACGCAGATGGCGATGGATTTTATCTTACTTTAACTGATTTAAATTCAGATAATTCACTTGCTGAAAACTGGAAATTATCTAGTACAATGACGAATAGTCTTGCTCAAAATAGTGCAACAACATCTTCTGATGAAATTCAAATTTATCCTAATCCTTCACCACAGTTTATAACCTTACGTCATAAATCAAGCTTAATTGAATCATATACTATTTATGATATTTTAGGACGAGAAGTAAGTACTTTACGACAAATTAAAGCTAATCAACATCGAATTTCGTTACAAAACCTTATTTCAGGAGTTTATTTTATTAGGGTTCAGTTTTCGAATAGTCTTGCAATAACTCAGAAAATTGTTAAGATTCGCTAATTGCAAAAAAATATTGATGACTTAGGCTTTACCTGAGATTTCTAGCTAAAGATGGATAAAGTAGAGATATAAAGCGTTCTTAGAATTTTCAGAATTTGCTCATACTAATATTTTATTAAAACTATTTGAATACCATTTTAGAGTTTGATTAGAATTAATAAACTCAAAATTTTATCAGCCTCTTCTTCTGTTAACAACAGTATTATAATCCAAGAAATAAATCAATCGAACAGATAAATTGTTGTTTTGATTCTCACCCAAGGTATTACCCAAGTTTCTAATATAATTAGCGCGATATTCTTCATCAAAACGATTCACTGCGAATTTCCAAACGATGCTTACAAAACTTCCTTGCGCAATTTGCCAAGTATAAACCATATCAATATTAAAGAAATTGGCTGTTCTGTTATATTCTTCAGGACTTAAATCATTGGTATTCAAGGTTCCATTATCTTGTAAATAATACAATTGCTTGTTTTTTACTGAACTTACATAATGGCGAGCCACTAAAGTAACTCCCATTCGATTGTTAAAATTATATTTCCCACGAAGTGAAGTTTCAAAGGTTTGAATATCGCGTTTTGCAAAAACAGATCTTTCTTCCGAATCAGAATAATCTGCAAATCCAACGTTATTTAATCTAGGTTGATAAGATCCACCAAAACGCAATGATAGTTTTTTATTTACTCTCCAGTTTTGATACAAATTCATATCAACAGCAGTTGCATCGTAGAAATCAAAGTATCTTCTAAAAAATAATTCAGGATTAATTGACCAAGCTTTTGCTGTGTTTGTTTCTAACCAGCCGCCGATCATTGCGCTTCCACCTCTTTTAAAATAAGAACCTTCAGAACGTGGCTCATAAAAATCATTTTCATCAAAATTCAAATTCCCATTTAAGCCAAACCAATGAAGATTTTTCAGTTGTCCATTTACATTTACATTTATTCTTGAAAACTGATACATTGGATTATTATTACCAATTGGTTTCAACAAACGACTGTAATTAATATTAATATTCGTGTTCATTTGATTCCGCCAACTATTTGGTTTTGGTTGATTAATGCCGAACCAAACTCCCTGCTCCATGTAATTATTATTAGTAAAATAACCTAAATCGTTGCTTGAGTATTTTGTATCTGCCAATTCTTGCCACAAATTGAACATAAAGGTTCCATTTGTTTTTCCTGCATAAATTACATGGCTATAACCGAATGAGTCTTTTTCATCTTGTAAACTTGTTAATTGACTAGAATACAACTTTCCACCAGCATTCCAAGTATTTGATTTATCATTCAAATCGAAAGTTAAACCTGTTACATTGGCATCGTATGCGTCTCCAGTTCGAGTAACATTTGTATTTATAAAGCTTACACTTGAATTGTTTTTTAAAGACTTGTTTAATACAAATACATTGTAATTCGTTAACGGATCTGTTTCAATTTCTCTCCTTTGCCCCGTTAAGGTATCTCTTACAACAGCCGTTGATGAGCGTGTAACAGCATTTAAAATCCCAACGCCTAATCCATTTTGTGTTCTTCCAGATATTTTTGATGCATTCAACAATTTAGATTCCGATGGATTTGAAATAAGTTGTTCATTTGCATTTAAATTGTCACTAGCGCTCCAGTAATTAATGGGTGTTCCACCAATTCTTCTTGAATAAAATAGATTTCCTTGATTGAATAACTCGGTTCCTTCGGTAAAAAATGCACGATTTTCATTAAAACGAACCTCAAATGGTGACAAATTAAACACTTGCGGATCACTTTGGACTTGGCCAAAATCTGGAATTAAGGTGGCATCTAAGGTAAAGGCTTGATTAATTCCCCATTTTAAATCCATTCCACCATTAAATTGAGTACTTAAATCACTGCTGTTATGATTTAAAGGATAATGATTCGCGTAATACGATAAATAAGGAGATAACTGAAGTCTTACCGGTGGTTTAATATCTTTTAAACCTGTTAAATACCCTTCTTGTGTTAAGAATCCATTTACTTTTGGATCAATTGGATTCCAAAATAATTGCTGACCCGTTTTTTGACGTTTTCGAACAACATTTAATCCCCAATCTTGTTCTTTTTTTTCAGAGAATCGGATAGAAGCAAATGGAATAAACATCTCAAAACTCCAAGAACTCTCGTTTATTTTTGTGGCACTTTGCCAAACGCTATTCCAAGAAAAATCCTCTGAATTTCCATTAGGATTAGGAAACTGCTTAGCGTCCATTTGTTCATTAAGTGGAGTTACAAAATATTCAAAGCCGTTTAGATTATCTTTATAGGTGTCGAAAATAATTCCAACAAAATCATTATTTCCGAATCCATCTCTACCGATTAATTCAGTGGAAATCATGTCTTTTGAACTCTCATAGCAGGTTCCTCCAAAATAAATGCCTTCATCATCATAGACTAGATAAGCAATCATTTTGGCATCTTCACTTTCTGGATGACCCGGATTTGGTCTTAGTTCTACAAATTCATGAAGTAGAGTTGCTCCTGCCCATTCTTCGGCGTTTACAACTCCATCTAATTTTATATGTGCTACTCTTCGTTTTGATTCAACAACTTTAATTGTAGGTTTTTTTGCCTCGCCAGAGTTTTGAACGTTTCCAAATAAAACAAATAAGATTAATCCAAAAATACTCATATAATAACTTTTTATAGATAATGTGATTCCGACCGCAGGGTTCGAAATTCATTTCAAAAGGTTTCGTAACAAATTGTCACTAAAAATAATCGCATCTTATTTTAGTATAGTGAATAGTAATTTTGATTTAACTTTTAACTATCGCACTTATTTTTAACATTTCTCCCCAAACCTCACCAAACTAAGAAGGCAAATAAATAAATATCCAATCCGAAATCACACATTTTAAACAATACACTAATTTAAAAACATCATTTTATTCGAGCAGTCTCACTTAATATCAAATACTCATTAAAAAATGATTAGTTTGGAAGCGCTTCTATTGGGCAAATTCATTTAAAAGTTTATATTGAGAAAATTCAACAACAAACAACAGTCTCGAAATTTTCTCACTATGAAGCCAACACGATTATTTGATTTACTCCAATATCAGAAAAATAATTCGCCACTTGAAGTTGCTTTAGCCTATAAGCAAAACGGCGCATGGAAAACTTACAGCACTGACGAATTTATCGAAATTGTGGACAATGTCTCTCGCGGCTTGTTGGAACTCGGTATTAAAAAAGACGATAAAGTTGGTATCGTTTCAAATAATCGTCCTGAATGGAATTTCATTGATTTAGGCTTACAGCAAATTGGCGCTGTTTCTGTTCCAATGTATCCAACTATTACAATAAAAGATTATAAATACATTTTTGAAGATTCTGAATTAAAATATGCTTTTGCTTCAGATACTGCACTTTGTGATAAAGTCCGTGAAGCAGCCGATGGTGTCTCAACATTTAAAGGTTTGTTTAGTTTCGATGAAGTTGACGATGTACCTCATTGGACAGAAGTATTAAAATTAGGGAAAGCCAAAGAAGAAATTGACTTACAACCACATCGCGATGCAGTTCATCACGAAGATTTATTGACCTTAATTTATACATCAGGGACAACAGGAAACCCTAAAGGTGTAATGCTAACGCATCATAATATTTTAAGCAATACTATTGCGGTTTCAGATAACCTTCCAAAAGATTTAGAAATCAAAAAATGTCTTAGTTTCTTACCACTTTGTCACATTTTTGAACGCACTTGTGTAAACTTCTATTTTTTACGTGGTGTATCTATTTATTATGCTGAAAGTCTTGAAAAAATTGGAGATAACTTAAAAGAAGTTCAGCCTGATATGTTTACAACCGTTCCTCGTTTGCTCGAAAAAATCTATGATAAGATTGTTAGTAAAGGAATGGAATTAACAGGCGCGAAAAAAGCACTCTTTTTCTGGGCACTTAAACTAGGGCATCAATATGATCTTCAATATGACAAAGGTGCTTGGTATAATTTCCAACTAAAATTGGCTAATAAAATCATTTTTAGCAAATGGCGTGAAGCGGTTGGTGGTAATATTAAATTGATTGCATCTGGTGGAGCAGCTTTACAGGCTCGTTTAGCTACAATTTTCTGGTCAGCTGAAATCCCTGTTCTTGAAGCTTACGGTTTAACAGAAACTTCTCCTGGAATTTCATTTAATCGTTATAATAAAGAAGATATTCGTATCGGTACTGTTGGACCAATCCTTCCTGGAGTTACTGTAAAGATTGCGGAGGATGGTGAAATTCTAGTTAAAGGCGAAAATGTGATGAAAGGTTATTACAAACAGCCTGAAAAAACTGCCGAAGTAATTGATGCTGAAGGCTGGTTCCATACAGGAGATATTGGCGAATTTATTGAAGGCAGATTCCTAAAAATCACCGATAGAAAAAAAGAAATGTTCAAAACTTCAGGTGGTAAATACATTGCACCACAAGTAATTGAGAACAAATTAAAAGAATCTATTTTTATTGAACAATGTATGGTTGTTGGTAATGGTCAAAAATTCCCAGCGGCTCTTCTTGTTCCAAACTACGACGCACTAAAAGAATGGGCACATCATAAACAAATCCCTTATTCCACTGATGCACAAATGATTCGTGAGACTATTGTCCTTGAAAAATTTCAACGTGAAGTCGACGAAGTGAATCATAATTTTGCTCAATGGGAAAAAATCAAAAACTTTACTTTACTTCCGATACCTTGGACTGTTGAAGCTGGAGAGTTAACCGCTAAATTAAGCTTAAAACGTAAAGTTATTGCTCAAAATTACAACTCTGAAATTGAAAATCTTTTTAAATAAATTTCTAAATCAGAACAAAATCGGAGAGTTTTAAAGCTCTCCGATTTTTTTTTGCTCATTGTTTCCAATTAAACCTAAGTTTAAGTTAAGAATGATCTTTTAAAAATTACAGTCAAAGCATTTCTCCTTTTAGGTTTGAACAAACATCTTAACACAATACTACTTAACTACGATTTGTTTGTAATTTTTAAAATCTATTTTATCAAATTGAATTTGATTGACTTAGATTAATAAATAATATCTCCTGCATTATTAAATATTTGATTAGGTTACGAAGTCGATAAAGAAACTATCTTGCAGATCTATTATCAAAAATCGAATAATTAAAAATATTTACAGATTTTATGAGTCCTTAAAAGTATCTTTGAAGGATGTTAAAGATTAAGTACCTCAGTTCATTAGTTTTACTTTTTTCTCTCTGTGTTTTCACTGTTAAAGCTCAGTCACAAGAGTTCAAACCATCATTCCCTCAATTAGATAGCTTAGTTCTTCAATCTAATTCTAGTTTTTTTAGCACAGGAAAACACGTTAGATATGTGAATAGAAAACCACATTTAGTGTTTGAATATTTTTCTAATGAACAGGAAGTTCGTGGCGAATTGTATTTGAAACCAGATTCTCTTAACTCCTATCAATTAGTACCTTCTGCTGATTTTGATATAAGTGATTCTTTGAAATTCTTGGCAAATGGACTGTTCCGTTTTCAAGTAAAGTTTAAAAATATTTCTGATGCAGCCTATCCTACTTTTACCTTTGAAAAGATCGATACTTTAGGAAATTCAATACTTTACGAAATTCCTTTATTTCCCTATACAGAAACTAGAGCTGTAGTTTATCCCGGAAATGAAGATTTATATTTAGGTGAATCTCGGTCTTTTGAATTTATAAGTAATAACCCTTCAAATCTAATTTTAGATGGAGAATGGAAAGCAGGTGAAAACTTTGATTATCGATTAATTCAAACAGGAGGCAAAGCACTTTTATTTCTCGAACCTAAAACAAGAGGTGAACAAACTTTTGAGTTACAACTAGAAACCAAAAAGCCTTTCATTGATAGTTTAGGAAGAATTACATCCAAATTGCCTCTTATAAGTCACACTTTTACCATCAAGAAAAGTAGACATGTTTTCCTTAGAATGGACGTGCGTGAAATAACAAGAGATCCGTCAAATCCAAGAGGAACTGAAATTCAATTAGAAAATAACAGACGATTACAATTAGGAAAAACCTATCGTGTTGAAGCAAGTGAAGATGTTGGAACGCCTCTAATTGCTGAAATTTTCACAAAAACACGCTTAAATAATGATAGAATTCTTAGTGAATTTAGAGCCTATTCCGACCATGCGATAACCGATGGGTATTTGTTTATTAAAGATGGTGATAGTCCAGTTTTTATGACTAATGTGGCAATTTCTCCCCTTCCAAGTATTAAAAAAGCGTCGGTTTTACGATACGGTGAAGATTGGTCAGGAAATCTTTTTGCTCGACCCGGTGAAACTATCGATTTACGAATTGAAGGTAAGAATCTGCTGAAAGCTAATTATGATATGGAAGATTTAAAAAATATCGGTGGAGATTCCTTAAATAATAATGATGTAGTTAGAAATTTCAGATACAAAATTCCCTTAAATATCTCAAAACGTTCAATAGCTCTTTTTGATAAAGAAAATCGAACTGGAGTTTCCATAGCCATTAAAGAATACAACAGGCCAAAACCGCTCGATTTCATATTCGTTGATTACGGAAATGGTGAAAAACAAGTTGATACCTTAAACCACGCCATTCTTTATCCTAAAACAATTAAAGATGTGGTTATTTCCTTCAAAGGAGATAAAATTGACTCGCCTGAACTTCTTTATGGGAAGCAACAAATTCAAATTAGAGCGCGCATGGAAGATAAAAATGGCGTTTTAATCGAAACTCGTAATCTAGGAAGATTTACGATTTGTCCTAACGAGAATTCACCTCGTTACAGTTTCTATCCACGTAACGGTTGTCGAATGGATGACATTTCTTTGAATAGCTTTTTGAATAAAAAAACTTACGGTCTCGGAGAATGGGCAAAAGTGGAATTGATAATTGAACATGTCCCTGATGCGTACGAAACAGAAGGCTATTCACAACAAGTTGTTATCTACCAACAAAAGTCCTTTACTTTTGATGTCGATGTCTCGATTCCAGCCGGTTTGATTACTCAAAAGCTTGGCAAAGGTGAAAAACTTTCTCCCCTTTTTGGAGGAATTGGTTTTGCGATGATGGCGCAATTTAGTTTTTATAAAGAAGGTGAAATTCAGCAAATATTGCCTGTTAAAGTTGGCTTGGGATTTTTAGCTCAAAATGCATTTAACTTTAATCAAGATGCGCAACGAGATTTGGGAATTGTGTTAATTGGCTCAGTGTATCCGCTTCAAAAAAGAGGAAAATTGAATTTTCCTTTGTTTGGTGGATTTGGATATTTCATGCAAGAAGGGAAATTTTTCTTCTTAGTAGGCCCAGGAATAAGAGTAAGCTTTTAGAAAACGATTGACAATTAACAATTAACGATTTGCGATTTTGCGTTTTGCGTTTTGCGTTTTGCGTTTTGACGTAAACTTAAATTATCATAACTAAAATCCCAAAATCTAACACCGAAACAGGCAAAAAACCAATTTCTCATTCCTCATTCCTCATTCCTCATTCCTCATTCCTCATTCCTCATTTCTCATTCCTCATTTCTCATTCCTCATTCCTCATTCCTCATTCCTCATTCCTCATTTCTCATTCCTCATTTCTCATTCCTCATTCCTCATTCCTCATTCCTCATTCCTCATTCCTCATTCCCAACCTGTTGCTGTTGTTGTTGCTGTTGTTGTCTATAATTATAATCCAAATGCTTAAAGCTGCGTTTCACTCCTGAAGGTGGTGCTTGCTGTAAATCTTGAACTGCATCTTCTTGAAAATAGTCAAGTTTAGTCACTTTTACATTAACAGTTAACTCACTTGTATCTCCACCACGATACAAACCTCGTGTTGGTGGAACATCTTTGTAATCTCTACCAACTGCAACTCGAATATGACGCTCACCAGCTAAGGTTCCATTTGTTGGGTCAAAACCAACCCAGCCAAACTCAGGAAATAATACTTCTACCCAAGCATGAGTTGCTCCATCACTCGATCTATCCGCGGAATCTAAACGTGGATAAACATAACCACTTACATAACGAGCTGGAATCTTCAATTCACGTAAAACTGCTAACATAACATGAGTAAAATCCTGACAAACTCCTGCTTTTAGCGTTAAAGCATCATCAATAGGAGAATCAACTTTTGTACTATTTTGCTCATAAGCGAAATAAGAATTCAATTTTTTATTGATATTCGTAACGGTTGCAAACGGATTTTCTAATTTTTTTAATTCTAATTCTAAAATTAATTGTTTAAGTAAATCAGTAGGTAATACAAAATGAGATGGCTGTACCATATCCCAAATTTCATCACTTGGATTTGTGCAAACTTGACTTAGCGAACCCCAATTTGTTTTAACAGCTAAGTCTTCGTCAATTTGATTCGGGAAAACTTCTACAACTGCTCTACTAAGAACAACAAGTTCTTTAACTAAGTCAGGAATATTAAAATGATGAATTACATTTCCTAAATAATCGAGATATTGATGCGTAGCTACATGTGGATTTATTCGCAACTGAAAAGACAAACAACGTTGATAAGTATCTTGTTTTGGATAAACTCTAACTTCCATCACACTTTCAGCAATTTCATCTGAGTAATTAAATACCGTTTCGTGTTCTATTTGATAAATAATTCCGGACATTTTATTAAACTTTCACTTCTAACGGGGTTTTCAGAAACCCACAACCTATTATTTATGTAAAACTTATAATCTTTTTAAAAATCTTGTACTCGTTATTTCAATATTAATGAATCTCATTTTTTGTTCCTTTTTTTCTTATCAAATTATATAATCACAGAATTTGATAAAGAAATAAAATAAATTCTAATCAGCAGATTCAATTGGATACGAAATAAAAGTTGTGTAAACCGCATCATGAATAGCTTCACATTGACTGCGAATTAATTCAATTACATTTTGTGGATTTTCTATTATCTCTTCTTGAGTAGAATAATCTAATTGAGCCACAGCTTTACCAACAAGACGATTTATATACCCAAACTTCTTCGTTTCTGTCAATTCGGATATTACATTTAAGGCTTTTTTCATCGTCTCGAGTGAGAATCGAATAGAATGTGGGAATTCTCCATCTAGCAATAAATAGCCAACAATTTGTTTAGGAGTTAACATAACTTCAAATGTTCGGCAATAGGCTTCAAACGCGGTGCACGATTTTAATAAAGTTACCCAATCCATGTATTCGGTTATTTCAACTTCACTTTCGGGATGTTCTTTCCAGTTTGGGAATCGAGATAAGTGACGATCTACTAGATTACTAATTGCATAAGTTCTCTCCATAAAACGGCCAACATAAATAAAGTGCCAACCTTCTGAATGACTCATTGTTGAATCCGTAATTCCTTGAAAAAGCATGATGCCTTCTTTTATCTGAACATAAAACTCATGAGGTTGCTGTTTCCACAGTTTTTCGAGATTTACGTTTTTCATAAACAAATACAAACGATTAATTTGCATCCACATTTCCGTAGAAATCTGTTCTCTTACATGTCGGGCATTTTCTCGGGCTGAAGCAATACAAGAATAAATAGAGTTCAAATTTGCACGGTCAAATGTGCTAATTCGCATAATATCGTATTCTAATGAACTTGCTTCACTGTCAATCTCAATAGTAGCTTCTATTGTTCCAAGTAAATATTTCAAACGCTCTTCTGAAGCAACTTGATGCTGATCAATCATTCCATGTAGATTCACATCTACCAATCGAGCAATGTGTTCTGCCCTTTCCAAATAGCGACTCATCCAATATAAAGAATCAGCAACTCGTGATAATGTACTCATAAATAATCCTCTTAATTATCCTAAAACCCAAGTGTCTTTACTTCCACCGCCTTGTGATGAATTCACCACAAGTGAGCCTTTCTTTAATGCAACACGAGTCAAACCGCCGGGCATTATGGTAATTTTCTCACCAAACAAAATGTAAGGTCTCAAGTCAATATGCCTTGAATCTACTTCTCCATTTATAAAACAAGGAGCTTTGGATAATTGAAGTGTCGGTTGAGCGATATAATTTCTTGGGTTCGATTTTATTAAATCTTTAAATTTTTCTTGTTCTTCCTTTGTTGAATGTGGACCGATTAACATTCCATATCCACCAGCTTCACCAACTGCTTTCACGACTAAATTTTTAATATTTTCTAGTACATAGCCTTGCTCTTTTTTATTGTCACATAAAAAAGTCTCTACGTTAGAGAGTATAGGTTCTTCATCTAAGAAATACTTAATTAATTTTGGAACATAAGCATAAACAGCTTTATCATCTGCCACTCCAGTTCCAAGTGCATTTGCTAGAGTTACATTTCCAGCTCGATATGCATTAAAAATTCCAGGGACACCTAACATTGAATCGGGTCGGAATACTAGAGGATCAATAAAGTCATCATCTACTCTTCTGTAAATTACATGAACTCTTTTTAAGCCTGAAGTAGTTCTCATATAAACTAAATTGTTGTGAACCAATAAATCTCGGCTCTCAACCAACTCTATTCCCATCTGACGAGCAAGAAATGTATGTTCAAAATACGCTGAGTTATAAACGCCAGGTGTTAATAATACAATTGTCGGGTCATCAACACCTTTTGGAGCTAAAGAATGCAAAGTTGAGTGCAATGCTTGTCCGTATTGATCAATAGGTCGAATATTATAATTTTGAAAAATTCTCGGGAAAACACGTTTTATAACTTGTCGATTACTCAACATATAAGAGACGCCACTAGGAACACGCAAATTATCTTCTAAAACTCGATATTCGCCTTCGCCATCACGAATTAAATCAGTTCCAACAACTGGAATATAACAGTCGCGTGGAATTGAAATTCCTCTCATCTCACGACGATACGCTTTACACGAATACACTAACTCTCTTGGAATAATATTGTCTTTAAAAACTCTTCCTTCGTGATAAATATCTTTCAGAAACAGATTTAAAGCAGTAATTCGTTGTTTTAATCCAGCTTCAATGCGCTCCCATTCTTTTGCCTGAATTATTCTCGGTAGTAAATCATAAGGAAAAATTCGCTCAGTACTTTCTGAATCATGATAAACCGTAAACGTTATTCCCTGATTCATAAATGTAGCATCAGCATCGAACTGACGTTTTTGAAGCTCATCTGCAGGTAACTCTAAAAGCCGTTTATAAAGAATATTGTAATGCTCACGAGGAATTCCTTGTGATGTAAACATTTCATCAAACGCCTGATCAAGCGCATAATTTGAAAAAAGTGGTGAAGATTGTTGCAGTTCTAAAATTGACATACTATTTAAAACGTATTTAATAACAGGTTCACAAATAACTAAAAATATCAGGCAAATGCAATAGTTACACTAAAACATTTAAGCCAAATTAGTAAAAGTGGTTTCAGAATCGAGTGTTTACATTTATTTTTTACTTAGCTGAATAGTACTGTTTTTATCAGATTGTGCAAAATCTAAGCATACTGATTTCTTTTTTTTTGATTAATTAGAAGTCTTTTACCTGCTTTCATTTTCCTAAGCTTTAGTTCTTTATAATTGCTAATTCCAATAATCCTGAGTTCGGGATAAGAATTATTACAATAATTTCAATCAAAAGCTGGAATATACAGTTGATAACTACATTTGGTTTTGAAGTATAATCTCTAATTCATCCCCAAATTAGGCAGAGATTCCCCCCGAACGCTTTTTGTCCGGAATGACGAAATTTATTTTTACCTGTTTATAATTTAATTTCTAATTCCTAATTCTAGTAACATTTATTCCTAGGCAACCTTAAATTCTGTGATTTAAATAGTTTTAAAGTCATTTTATTAAACTTCGAATTTATTATTAGCTGAGTGGAACATTTCTAAATCCTTATTATCATATAACTTAGATATTTACTATTTACTTATAAATATTTTTAATCCTAACACAAACAACAACTTATAGCAAAAACCTTAATTAATTATTATTTATAGATTAGCTAACAATATTTTATTTTAGCGATGTAACAAAATATCCCCTAAAATCGATATCGGTTGCGCTTTATGTAAAATGCGTTTACATAAATATTAATCATTAAATAATGTATAGGTCAATAATGAAACGTATCCTTTTTTCTCTGTTGCTTGTTTGTGTTGGTTTTTCTCAGGCTTCTGTAGCCCAAACTGCCGATGAAATTGTAGCAAATTATTTCGAAAACATTGGCGGAAAAGACGCCTGGAGTAATTTAAAGGGCATAAAAATGTCCGCAAAAGTAAATCAAGGTGGAATGGAAATACCATTAGAAATTTTCCAAATGGCCGATGGTCGTCAATTGACAAAAATTTCACTTCAAGGAAATGTTATTAAACAAGGTGTTTATGATGGAACATCTGTTTGGAACACAAATTTCCAAACTATGAAAGCGGAAAAAGTTGATGAAGAAGCAGCAGAACGCTTTAAACAAGAATCTTCTGATTTCCCTGATGCTTTATACAATTACAAAGCAAAAGGCTACACTTTAGAACTTGTTGGTAAAGAAACTATCGAAGGAACCGAAACCTTCAAACTAAAACTCACAAAAAAACCATTGAAATTCTCAGGTGAAATGGTAGACAACATTAATTTCTATTACATGGATTCCGAAAATTTTGTACCTATTTTGATTGAATCTGAAATTAAAGAAGGGCCACAAAAAGGAGCTGTTGCTCAAACTAAATTCAGTGAATACCAAGAAGTTAGTGGCCTATATTTCCCATTTTCTATGGAACAAGGTATTAAAGGAGTTGGAATGCAAGCAATTATTATTGAAGCAATTGAACTCAATCCAACTATTGCAGATGCTGAATTTGCATTCCCTACAGAATAATTTTTTAACTAGAATCCTCCAATAATACTGGAGGATTTTTTTTTATTAGTCTTACTATGAATAAACGTATTTCTCTATTCTTATTGGGTTTAGGATTTGTAATTTCGCAAGCCTCTGCTCAAGAGATTCCTTTAAAAGGAAAAGAACTTTTCGGTGATTTAAAAGCTCGTCAAATTGGTCCTGCTATTATGAGCGGACGTATTAGTGATATCGAAGTTCACCCTAAAAACAATAAAATTGTCTATGTCGGAACTGCTGGTGGTGGTGTTTGGAAATCAGGTAATGCTGGCACAAGCTTTACTTCGATTTTCGACGATCATGCACAATCTATTGGAGCAGTTGCTATCGATCCAAGTTCTCCAGATCAAATTGTTTGGGTCGGAACGGGTGAAGTTTGGACACGAAATTCCGTTTCTGTCGGCGATGGTATCTATAAATCAAACGACGGTGGAATCAACTGGAAAAAAATGGGGCTTGAAAAGTCTGAACGCATTTCAAGTATTGAAATTAATCCCAATAATTCAAATGAAGTTTTTGTGGGAGTTTTAGGTGCACTTTATGGCGATAGCGAAGATCGAGGTGTTTATAAAACTTCTGATGGAGGCCAAACTTGGGAGAAAATTCTTTTTGTAAGCCCCAACACTGGTTGTTCAGATTTAGTAATGGATCCTACGAATCCATCAATTATGTACGCTGCCATGTGGGAGTTTAGAAGAACAGCTTATTCTTTCAGCTCTGGCGGAAAAAATAGTGCCTTATTTAAAACTACAGATGGCGGTAAAACTTGGAATAAAATTCATAACGGTTTTCCCAAAGGAAACTTAGGACGATTTGCAATTACAGTAGCTCCATCAGATCCTTCCATTTTATATTCTGTTGTTGAATCTGAAAAAGATGAAGACAAAGGTTTATATCGCTCTGATGATGCTGGACAAAACTGGAAAAAGCTGAACGGCGATTTTGGTTTAGTTGTGCGTCCCTTTTATTTCTCAAGAATTACTGTTGATCCTAAAAATCCAGACATTGTTGTAAAAGCTGGTTTATTCGGTTCTATCAGCCGCGATGGTGGTAAAACATTCAAAAACTTAGGAAATATGCATGCCGATATTCACGATATCACCTTTGATATTAAAGATTCGGATAAGATTTTTGTCGCTACCGATGGAGGTTTATACAGAACTTGGGATGGCGGTACAACTATGGAAATCGTTGCAAATCTTCCTGTTTCACAATTTTACCATGTAAGTGTCGATAATAAATCTCCTTACAATGTGTATGGTGGTTTACAAGACAATGGCTCTTGGTACGGACCTTCAGCTTCTCCTGGTGGAATTGAAGCTCGCGACTGGAATAGCGTTGGTGCTGGCGATGGTTTTAGAGTGTACAAACACCCTACAAAAGATATTGTGTATTCTGAAATGCAAGGCGCTGAAAACGTTTGGCGCTACGATATCCAAAGAAATCAGACTAAATCAATTCAGCCACTTGCTATTAAAGGTGAAGCAGAATTACGTTTTAACTGGAATACTCCAATTAATACAAGCCCGCACAATCCTGATCGTATTTTTATTGGATCTCAGTTTTTACATGTTTCTAACGACATGGGAAATACTTGGGTGAAAATTTCTGGTGATTTAACAACAAATGACAAGAAAAAACAAAATCAGGAAGATTCCGGCGGTTTGTCGAAAGATAATTCTGGTGCTGAAAACCACTGTACCATTTTCACTATTGCGGAATCTCCACTTGATGAAAATATAATTTGGGTCGGAACGGATGATGGAAATGTTCAACTAACTCAAGACGGTGGTAAAACCTGGACAAATACAGTAAAAAATATTCCTGGTTTACCTGCCAATACTTGGACCTATCACATCGAAGCAAGTTCACATGATATAGCTACAGCTTATGCTGTTTTTGATGGTCATCAGTCAAATGATGGCAATACCTATGTGTTTAAAACTACTGATTTTGGTAAAACATGGACAAACATTGGAACATCTGATATTTATGGATTTGCACGTAGTTTTCAAGAAGATTTTGTGAACCCAAATCTATTGTTTGTGGGAACTGAATTCGGTCTTTTTGCAACCGTTGATGGTGGTATAAACTGGAGTCAGTTTACTAATAATATGCCTTCAGCTGCAGTTCATTATCTTGAAATTCAAAAAGAAACCAATGATTTAGTGATTGCAACTCATGGTCGTGGAATAATTATTCTTGATGATATTAGTCCATTGCGCGAACTCACACCTGAAATCATTGAAAAAGATGTTCACTTTTTCCCAACTAAACCATCTATTATCAATGAAGAAAGTGGTTTTGGCGGAACAGCAACTGAAATGGAATATGTTGGTCCTAATCCATCTCGTGCAGCTCGTGTTGTTTATTTCTTGAAAAAACGTCACACATTTGGAAAAATGTCTATGGAAGTTCAAGATATGAACGGCAATTTCTTAACAGATTTATCCGCTGGTAAATCTAAAGGAATTAATGTTGTTACATGGAATGGCATGATTAAGCAGCCAAAAATTGCAAAAGGAAAAACATTTTCTTTTTCAGGTTTCACTTCTCCTAGAGTTCCAGCCGGTAAATATAAAGTTGTAATGACTAAAGGAAAAGAACGTTATGAAACAATAATTGAATTGATTAACGATCCTAAATCATTATTGACGGAACAAGAGCGCAAAGAGCAACACGAAACAACCATGAGTTTATACAATCTCTCACAAGAATTGGCATACATGGTGTACGAATTAGATGCTCATCTTGAAAAAGCAGAAGAATTAGTAAAAAGCGACAAAAAAGCTAAAAAATCAGCTGAACCTGTAGCTAAAAAATTAACTGCACTTAAAGAAACCTTAGTTATAACTACAGGTGACAATTATGTAGGACAAGCAAAAAATCAATTACGTGAAGATTTATCTGAATTGTATTCAAAAATTGCTTCCGGATTTGCGGCTCCTTCTGCTTCTGAAAAAGACAATTTAAATCTCATTGTTGAACGCTACGCAAAAGCCAAAGCAGATTTCGATAAAATTAAATCGAAAGAGATTAAAAAAATGGAACGTTATTTAACTGAAAAACAATTAGAACCAGTTAAAATTAAAACGTACGATGCGTTTATAAAGGATTAAATTTTAATAGTTTAATTAAACTTAATATTACAAAAAGTCATTTTCGGTGCAAACTGGAAATGACTTTTTTTTTGAAATAAGAACTAATCTTAATTTTTAAAAGAAATTAAGTGATTAAAATATTTTTTAAGAGACTTTATAAGTTTACAAATACTATCATATTGATATTACATATCTTATGTCTTTTTGTTATTTTTTTTCTTTAAAAAATATATTTTTAAAGCATTTATTAAAAAATTATTGATATATTTGCACCGGTTTACAAAAGTTATATTTTTTTTAACATAGTATTTCTCTTAAACCTCTCGCCAATAACGGTACAATAAAAACAAATCATATATTAACATATATTAATATGAAGCATCAAAGCATCAAAGCAAAATTAATTTTGTAATTACATGTTTGCTTATTTTAAACATTACTTCGTGTAATGATCTAACAAAAACTGAATTATTACAAGAAATGCCATCGATTCAAGTGTCAAAAACACTAGAAGCTAAAGATTTTTATTCTTTAAGCGATGAATGGACTTCTTCGACGTATTCTCAGATTTTAAGTAATGGGAAACAAATAAAAGAAATCCTATTGAAAACGAATTTATTAAAAAGTTCCCAACCCTCTGATGGAGTTGTTGAAATTCCTCTTAATCAAGCTTTAGGACGACTTGCTAAAACAAGCTCATCAAATAATGACGAAATTATTAAATTGGTCTCTGAGAATGATGAAGGAAAGTATATTACATTAAAATTAGAATATGCTCCTATTTCTTCTGGTTTACAGAAATCGAACAGTAATAATCTCCTATCGGATGAAACTGAATTCTATTTAGTTTGGCAATTTGAACAGTTTTATGCACAAGAAGATGAGGACAATAACATTATTTATCCAGTTTCTGTGCCTGCTGTAAATATTTCTGATCCTTCTAAAACAGCTACTGTTACCTATCATGCTGATGGGTCTATTACTTGGGAATTTAATGATTCGCCCGTTGCAAAAAAATCAACTATTTCTAACATGGAGTCTTATCAGCTTGTAACTATTGAAGCCGTTAGTTTAGATCCTGGCGAAATAGAGCCTATAGATTCTGGATCTTCACCATTTGTACCTCAACCCGTTGCAGGAACGCATCTTATGATAACTTCAATAAGATTAGGTGAAAGTGGAGATGGAGCTGGTAATTCATCTGAATTACAATTATTTCTGGATGGTAATGATGATTACACTAAAGAAACCTCTAAAAAAATAGATTATTTCTTTGATAATAAATATTCGTTAACAAAACCTCGAACAACCGAAAATAAAGGTTCAGATGGTAGATATTATAAAGTTGTGGATGTAAATACCGAAAATCATACTTATTCCTTTAACGTTATTGAGGGAGGGAGTATTTATCCATCAGATAAAACACCTGGTCCAGGTTATTGGAAAACGATGCCTGGATTTCCTATTTTAAATTTATCAGCAACGAATCATCGTTTTTTTCTTGCTGATGATGATGAAGTCTATGATGAATTTGCAGCTTTACGTTCTTGGAGTTATAAGAAAAAAATAAAAACTTGGGATGCAGAGACACAAACAATTTCTGAAATTGAGCACAAAATGGCTGCAAATTTTGAATGGACAGGTTCATCTGACGATCCAATTAAGGGTGGCGCTGTTAGAAGGTTAAGACATCAGACAATGGTCAATGGAGTAACAATTAGTCCGCCATATATGGATAGTAATGAAGGTACTACTATAACATTTGGAATTTTATACTATTAACTTAATCAAAAAAAGGTGTCGTTTATGACACCTTTCACTCTTTTTTATGAATAAGCTATTAATTTATTTAATTCTATTTTCTGTTTTCTCAGCCTGCGATTTATTTACAGACCCGGAAGACAACCAATCCATTGAAATTTTTATACCTGACAATACAATTTTTGTCTCAGGAGTATTTACCACTTCAAACGATACAATGTTTTATGGGGCAGAAGTTATTTTAGCAAGAATAAAAAACGATGGTGGATATGCATCCCGCGATTTTAACATTCCAGGTTCATTTTGGCCAATAGTTGAAGCACAAATAGTTGCACTTTCAGGGAACATGGGTTTTAATATTTTTCCTGAAAAAGAGGCTTCCATCATCTTAACCAACACTAGAACTTCTATATATAAAGAACTAGATTTAGTAGACGAAGGGGTTTATGCCGATGTAGCCAAAACCATTCGTGCAGAACCCGGTGACAGCTTAACTCTGAAAATTCATCTAACAGATGATACTCATTATTTTGCTTCGACTATTGTGCCACCCATGCCCATTTTTTCCTTTCCTGATACGCTAATAACACCCTTAAAGCTAATCAACTTTAATACGAATCCTGCTACTTATGTTGAACAGACCGATTTTGGCACAGTAGCTGTTCGTAGAAATCAAATAAAACCTTTTTCAGGATTTAATGATGGGAATATTTTTGAAATACGTACAAATTATGAATTTGACTTTGTGAATTTTGGTTTCGAGAAAAATGATTCCTTACCTAATAATTGGCTACGTAATGGTAAAATCTATGGAATTGGAACGTATGGCATCTATCATGATTCCCTTATTTCTCATGGTGCTGAATGGATGATAGGGTCAGATTACCCAATACAAAATCAACAAACTGCCTATTTGAGTGTAAGTCAATTAGACCATGTATTTTCAAGAAATTATCAGAATGTTAATGTTTGGGTATGGCCTCGTACATCAAATGCATTCCAATTTGATCCTGCTTTTACAATAGGGGATTCATTAGCCGATGTTAAGCGAACTAATGATAATTCCTTTATTTTTCGAGTTTCCAATATCTTTAAAATGGATAAACAAGGAACTATTCTGCCTAAATCAGAAAGCGATGCTATAGGAATCTTTGGTTCGCGTTCCTCAACGTATCGAAAAACGGTTCTTATTCCAGTAAGATCATGGGATCCAGATACTCTAAATTGGGCGAGATGAGTATTTTATCACAAAAAGGCGTTGTTTATACAACACCTTTTTCTTAAAGTAAATTCGTTATTTTTGGTTTTTTTTTGATTTCATAGTTGAAGGTCATTCATTTTAGGACTATGTAATGAATTAGTTGTTCTTTAAAAATTGAAACAAAATTATTATTAAAATAACAGTTTAGTACAACAAATACTTCATTGATATGGAAATAGCATACTTAAAAAACGAATCAGGCACTACTACTGCTGTTCAAATTCCAATTTTTGATTTGAATGTCTTAAAAAAAGAACTCGATTTTATTGACCTAGAATCTGAAAAAGTACCTGAATGGCAGATTGAAGATGTAGAACGTCGTCTAAATAACTATTACAATAATCAAATTAATGCTTCTGATGCATTTGAAGCACTTGAAAGAATTAGAAAAAAAAATACATAAACAAAATAAAAACAGTACGATATAACCAACCAAAATCACAAAATCAAAGAATCACTGACTACTGACTCCTGACTCCCAAATTCCAACTCTTAACCCAAAACTCTAATTCCTAATCCACATCCCCCAACCCCCTTCAAGTTCATGTATAACTTGCGCTTAAACCATCCTTCAAGGGGGAGTTTTCCAACTTGACTCCCGACTCCCGACTCCTGACTCCCGACTCCTGACTCCTGACTCCTGACTCCTGACTCCTGACTCCTGACTCCTGACTCCTGACTCC